>ERZ778517.497-NODE-497-length-42189-cov-6.268500_pt1 | contig 42189 bp, 52 predicted proteins | sample MGYA00510341_ERZ778517 | MGnify/ENA primary metagenome ERZ778517 (study PRJEB29527, sample SAMN07138964) | mouse gut metagenome | material: feces | host: mouse | place: China:Nanjing | collected 2016-01-25 ...
TTTTTGGATAATCAGCTCCGAATGACCTGACTTTTTTCATGCTGTCTGGTGAGATTTTAACCATCACTGTATCTGGTCGGTGGAACTGCTTCAGCATTTTATCTGTCATTTCAGGGCAGTCATTATCAAAAACTACCGGCATTTTTTCAGCGGCCTCAATTTCGGCGGCCTCTTCCGGTGTCAGCCCTGCCGGAAGGCTATTCATCATAACTTTCGCCATGTTCATACCTCGCTTTCTCGGATGCCGTTGCACATCTGGCGGAAATAATATGGACTACATTTCCTTTCCTGAATGTGCATACAACAAAAAGGACTTTTCCAATTTTTCCCAAGACATCATATCTGTCTTCCCATGGATGCTCCTCATCATATCGTATCAGTTTGTTTTCGTCCGCGAATACTTTGGAAGCAGTTTCAAACCGTATCCCGTGTTTGACGAAATTGGAAGCAGCCTTCTCTTCGTCCCATTCAAAGACTGTATTTTTGTAGTCAAAGTCAAAATATTCGTACATTTTAGAAATCTCCTTCCGCAGATGTCTGCCCTAATATGAAGTAAAGTATGCCGTTTTATGCTTAGACATCTTCTGGATAAGGATAGTGTAGCATGAAAAGGGCATTAATTCAATGTAAAACCTGAAAAATATCTGTTGGTTTTCAGATGTCTGTTGACAGCGGGAAAAGATACGGGAGTATCAGGGGGAATGTGAAGGCATGGTTACGGAGGAACTGCCCCAAAGTGTTATTTTGGGCAGGATAAAAAGTCCGGGGCAGGAGACGGGGCGGACTAGGAAAAGGTAAATTTGGAAGGCAGTCATTTCTGAAAGAGAGGTTCAATCCGGTGACTGTGATATGATTACAAGGAAAATACTTGAAACAGCAAAAAATTCCGTCTGAAGACAGGGAAAGGAAGGTGTCATATGAAACCAAAAGGTTATAAAAGGACAAGATGTGAAAAACGGACAATGAGCAAATGTGCGGATGGTGTCGCCCGTACATATAATGCGATTGAGTCCAAGTATGCCGAACGGTTGGAAGCGAGTCCAAATATAAAGGAATTCCGGTGTCAGGTATTGCTGGAGGGGCTGGAACTCGGGGAATACTGTTCTGATTTTGTCGCGGTAAAGACGGACGGGGAACTGATGGTGCGGGAATGTGTGTACAGGAAACACCTGATAAAGCCGATGACGGCAAAGCTGCTTGATGCATCAAGAAACTACTGGATGCGGCAGGGAATCACGGACTGGGGGATTGTTGTTGAAAAAAAGGAGGATGCCGATGGAGAAAAACCAGCTGATTAAATGCAATGGCACGATATACAGGGTGCTTGACGAGGAAGGCGGCAGTGTCCTGCTTATCGACTGTATGGAAATGAAGATGCCAAAATGGCACAGGACGGACGGGATTGCCGGGTATGGGGCATGTACCGAGGCAGAACTGTCTGATGCCCTTGGAACCGTATTGGAAAAAGAGGAGGATTTAAAACCCGGAGCCCGCCGCACGGCACATGAGCGGTATACTGTTATTGCAGGAATACTTCCCTTTGTGGCAGATGACAGGCTGAGGACGGAGGTCATCAAACGGATTGCAGCGGAGAAGGGGATCTGCACACAGACTGTAAGGAATTATTTATGCCGTTACCTGTCCTTCCAGTCCATATCGGCCCTTGTGCCCCGGGAAAGAAAAAGGGCACACAGGGAACTGACAGCAGATGAGAAGAACTTCCGGTGGGCACTGAACAAATATTATTTTTCAAGGCATAAAAACAGCCTGAAGACGGCATATGTTTATATGCTCAAGGAAAGGTACTGTGACGGTGGCGGGAACATCCTTCCCGTTTATCCGTCATTTAACCGGTTCCGCTATTTTTACAGTAAATATAAAACACAGCAGAATATGATTATATCGAGGCACGGGATTAAGTATTACCAGAGGAACTGCCGGCCGCTTCTTGGGAACGGGGTTCAGGAATTTGCCCCCGGTGTCGGCACGGGAATGATTGACTCAACCATATGTGACATCTATCTGGTAGATAATGCGGGAAATCTTGCCGGCAGGCCGGTCCTTACCATAATTACTGATTCATACAGCAGCGGATTTGTGATGGGTTATTCGCTGACATGGGAGGGCGGGACATATTCCCTCAGGGACCTGATGCTCAATGTGGTTGCTGATAAAGTGGAATGGTGCAGGAAGTTCGGAATCATGATTGAACGGTGGCAGTGGGATTCGGTACAGATGCCGTCGGTTATCATATCGGACATGGGGAGCGAATACAGGTCGGATACATTTGCACAGATAACGGAGCTTGGAATTACCCTGATCAACCTCCCGCCCCTGAGGCCGGAACTCAAATCCATAGTAGAGAGGGGGTTCCGGCTGATTCAGGATTCCATAAAGCCGTCCCTGATTGATTACGGGTATGTCGATAAGGATGCGGGGAAGCGGCTTGCCCCCGATTACAGGAAAAAGGCATGCCTTACCATGGAGGATTATGAAAAGGTGATCATCCGCTCCATACTTTACAATAATACACAGAGGATACTGGAAAGCTATCCGTATACGGAAGAGATGATAGCGGCAGGTGTCCGGCCGTACCCGTGCAGTATTTTTGAATGGGGAAGGAAACAGGCAGGATGCAACCTTGTCGCTGTCCAGCCAAGGCAGTTAGTCATGACACTGCTGCCGAGGACAGATGCACGGTTTTCAAGGAACGGGCTGATTGTATTCGGACTAAGGTATGACTGCAGTGAAAGAAATTTTACGGAAGATTACCTGTGCGGAAGTGACGCCACGGTGGCATACAATCCTGAAACAGCCAATACGGTGTACCTGATAAGGGACGGGGAGTTTATCGGATTCAGGCTGATAGAATCAAGATTTTCAGACAAGAGCTTCAGCGAAATCAGGGGAATGCAGGAAGCACAGCGGGCTATTGTAAATGATGCAGTCCGCGGCAGCCTGCAGGGAAGGGTGGAACTGACAGCACATATTGAACAGATAGTCGGGGAGAACGGACGGAAAGGGGACATCAACCTTAAGGGTGTCCGGGAAACCAAGAAGCGGGTGAGGAAGGAGCACCACAGGGATTTTATGGAGGAGGTGGAAAACAATGGACAGTCTTCTGGAACAGATGCCCAAGATGCTGACGGGGAAGGAACTTGAGGAAGCGATGCTGTCGCTTCCACCCTATGATCCCGGAATACGACAGGCCGGTGCGGGAACGAGGCTCGCAGCATTAAATGACATTACGGAAATCTATGTCCCCTCACAGATGAGCCATGAGATATACAGCAAGATATATCTGGCGATGCTGCATTCGCTCAAAAAGAAACAGACGGCAGGGGCGGTCAGACAGGGGAACCAGAACCACAGGAGGATACAGGGGCTGGCTTATAATTCTGTACTGGGAGGAGCAGACAGTTTTTCGGTTACAGGACCCAGTGGGATCGGGAAGAGCACTGCACTGGCAAAAGCGGCTTTCCTGTCCGGCGGCGGGGAAATCATTGTGACGGATAATCCCCATGCACGGATAATCCCATGCATTAATGTGCAGTGCCCGCATGACTGTTCCGTAAAGGGCCTGCTGCTTGCCATCCTGTCACAGGTGGATATGGCAATCGGGACGGATTACAGACAGTCGGCAGCCAAGTACAGGGCATCCACTGACACCACCATCGGAATGGTATCGCAGGTGTCGCTGAACAATATTTTACTCATCATCATTGACGAGTGCCAGAATATCTGCAGGAACAGGAACGGCATTAATCTGGCTGCATCCATGACACAGCTGATCAATTCAAGCGGTGTTTCCATCTGCATGGTCGGACTTCCTGAAACGGAACTGTTTTTCAGACAGGAAATGCAGCTTGCAAGGAGGAGTGTGGGGCTGTCCTATTCCGCACTGCCGTATGACGGGTATTTTATCCGGTTCTGCGAAATCCTGTTCACATACCAGTATGTTGTAAACGGGTCGGTTCTTACCCCGGACCTTATGGAGCTGCTTTATGAATGTACGGGCGGAATCATCGCAGTGCTGGTGTCACTCATCATGGAGGCACAGCAGATAGCAGTCATCACGGGCAGGGAGGAACTGTCAAGGGAGACAATCCTCATGGCTTACCGGGAGCGGCATAAAAATGTGCAGGATTTTGTACATGTCAATGGAAGGAAAAGAAGCCAGACTTCCAAGACTGCTGCCGGAAGGACACCGGATGCTGCAGAAGGCCGGCTTCCTGCAGAAACGGATGAAGTATCCATTTCCGGTCTGACAGGCCTGATGAGTGATAGGAATGCGGATGCTGCAGGGCTGCTGGCACAGAATGGGATTCTGGTGGAAGAGGTGGCGGTATGACGGGATTCATACCCGAAATATATCTGGATGAACTGGTATACAGCTGGTTTTGCAGGTATTATGTCCATTCGGGGTATTCTGCAAACAAAATGGCTCTGGAAGACCTGCTGTATAACAGGCACTGCAATCCAAGCAAGGAATTTATAGGACACCTCAATCCCGAAATGGAAGCGGTGATTAAGCGGATGTATCCGGTAAGGACACTGATTCTGGAACACACGATGTTCCCGCAGTATGCAAGGTTTATCGGGATGCCGCAGAAGAAAGATGCCATATTCCGCATGGAGCATGAATTCTGTGATGCACACCGGCTGTTTGCAATCCTGCCAAGGAGCAAGGGCGACCAATATTTAAAGTACTGCCCCATGTGTGCGGAGGATGACAGAAAGCTGTATGGTGAAACTTACTGGCACCGGAGGCATCAGCTTCGGAATATGAATATATGCACGAAACATAAGTGTCTGCTTGAAAATTCAGAAATCCCGGCGAAGAGCGAACAATGCTTTACATTAGATCCTGCTGAGACTGCAATACAGGATGCACCAGTAGAATATGTTACAGATTCCTTGGAGTTGGAATTTGCAGCCTATATGGAGAAAATCTTCGATTCTCCTGTGGATTTTGAAAATGATATACCAGTAAGTGCGATCCTTTATTTTGGGATGGAAGGAACAAAATATATGTCTGGGACAGGCAGGGTTAGGAATACAAGACTGCTTGCTGATGATATGATGGAGTTCTTCTCCCAAATAGGGATAGCTGATATAGCCAGTTACTACCAAATCCAGAGAACCATGTTGGGGAGCCGATCTGATTTTCTTGTAGTCAGCCAGATTGCATTTTTTCTTGGAATACCTGCTGAAAGGTTGACACAGCCTGAATTGTCGGAGGAACAGATACTGACGGAACAATGTGCCCGGAATCCCAAGAAAGAAGACTGTCCGGAGGACTGGAACCGGTATGATGTGGAGATGGTCCCGGTCGTGGAGCAGGCTGCCCGTGATATTTATTACGGGAATATAAACAGCAGCGGCAGGCCGGAGCGGATTTCCGAGAGGCTGATAAACAGGTATGCGGGACTTCCGGTCCACCGTATTGAAAATATGCCGCAGTGCAGGGAAGTGCTCCGCAGATACAAAGAGACATATGAACAGCACTGGGCTAGACGGCTGGTATGGGCATATAAAAAGCTGTGGGCAGAGAAAGACAGCAGTCCTTTTTATTGGATTGACCTCCGCAGGCTTACGGGTATCAAGAAAAAGAATTTTCCGCAGATCAGTCCGTTCTTGGAAGAATTTACGGATAAGGATACTGCGGACAGGATAAGAAAACTGATCGACGGGGAGGGGCAGTGCACGACATAAATTGTCCGTTTTCCGGCGGACAGAAAGTAAAAGCCCGTGTGGTATGATTAATGCATGGAGCGGACAGGCAGCGGATGTCCGTCCACAGCCTTGGAAAGGAGTGGTGTGTTATTATGAGGGCAGAGTTTGACAGTACAAAAGAATGCAGCCTGCCGATGGAGGAAAGCCTGCGGCCGATGCGGATAAGGAGCAATCCCGTCAGGATCGGGGAGGGGCTTGTGTGTAATGACCAGCTGGAATCCAGAGGGATAATCCAGATACTGGAGCATACCGGGGATACCCTGTATGTAATGGCGGACACTTCCGGAATGATTCCGGAAATGGTCGAAGCAGTCATGGTGGCGGAGGTGAAGATTTCCGTCTGCCTGAAAAGGAGGGAGGTGTATATCGACAGGATCTTCCATGAATATGGGCAGGGCGGGCTTGTGCCGGTTCTGCTGGAACAGGTGCAGGGCTTTGCGGATTTCTACTGCTGCAGGGTATGCATTACGGACCGGAGGAAGGCGAAAAAGCCCCAGTTCCGGGCGGCATCCAGATAGGCGGCAGATGGTTTGGACGGCAGAAACTGAGTGCTGTTTGGATACAACTTAATATTGGAAAACAGCCCTGACGGATAGAGTGTGTCTGCCGGGGCTGTTTTTTGTTTTGGTTATGAATAGGGTGCCAAGAACCAGTACATTCATTTTCTTGGGTTAGAAGAGGAGCGGTCAATGGTATCCTGCCGCTGTTGGTGTCATGTGAAAGAAGAAATCCGCAGTGTATTGTTTTCCGAAGAGACATTCTGCTCCCCCATGCAAGGAGGCTTCACCGCTCTCTTGACTGGGTGTGTCCAGCAGTCTACAGGTATTTATGGTTTGTTTTGCAGTCCACAAAAATTTGATCCTGAAAAAATTGTGTTTTTTGCGGTTCATGCCCGGCAGGGAGGGAAACGGCTCGGCAGGGCAGACTTCTCCTGCAGTTTTTAACAGGAAGTCTGCCGCACCGAGCCGCCCCTCTCTGCCGGACATGATGGTTTATGTCCGTATAGGGTTGGGTATCCGTATCAGTTAGTCTGCACTCTGCCTCATGTTTTGGGATGTTCCCTTTACATTCGGCAGCACACTTTCTGCAAGCACCAACAGCCGCTTTCAACTTGCACGGGGATTTCTCCCCAGTCTGTGTGTCTCCCCTGCACATATTACCATTGTACAGCACTGTATGCCACCGCGGGATAGTTTTAACCAGTGTACCGTTATGCCTTATAACGGGTTAGGCCTGTTGAGGTCTCTCTTCCGCTTCCAACCCCTGTCGTCACCCGTGTATGCAGACCGGCAGAAACACGGGACCGGGTGCATTCTCTGAATGGGCTGCACCAGACCACCACTTTTATACTGTATCGTCAACAGTAGATACATGGAAATATAGTAAGTACCGCCATATATCCCTCCCTGTATTTGTTACAGGGCAACAGCATTCTGTTTATGTAAAGAAGCCAAACAGCCAGATATGGGATTTAACCGCCATGCCCTCTGACCCGGCAGGCAGTTCTATGATTCATGTTTTGAATATGAATTTTTTTCCTTTGATGGATGGAAAAACAAAAATATTTTTTCAAAATATGAATCAAAATTCTATGTGGCGGCTGTGTAGTGTATGCTGACATGGGGAGCCCTCTTATGATAAAATCAAGAACAACGGTTGTATACGGACTGGCTGATATGCCTGTGTCTGGATATTGAATGGGATGACAAGGAATACAGCGGTCACATCTCGGCGACAGATGCCGCCGCTGACTGATAAGGGGGAGCACTGTTTCAGATTTGATATTTAAATTGTGATGACTGGGTGAACCTGCCGGGATGTTCTGTGACGGGAATTAGATGCGGTTATGCGGACAGAAGGATTTTGCGGCATGAAACGGTACTGGAAGGGCATATACGGGTAAGTCAGGACACAGTGATCGAATATGGACAGTGGGGGGCATATACAGCTGTCCGGTATGCCAAAAACCAATCTGTTCATTTGCTTGATTTAGGGAGCGGAGCGACCAGTGTACCTGACTGGTTTCTGCAGCTGGCGGATGAGTATTCCGGTCTTGCGGAAGGGAATCTTTTGAGGATCTGTATATTTTAATGGGAGACGGGGACTGTGCGGCAGCATTCATCAAATTTCCGGATACAGTGCGACGGAATTACGGATTCTGCATCAGGTGGTTCTTTGGAATCCCAAGAGCCACTGCAGCGGGTATATGGATTAACGGCGATGTGAAACTGAGACTGCAGGTGTCAGCCAATGGCATTGGCATAGAATACATTGTTGAATATCAGGAGACGGAAGATACTGTCCGTCAGGTCTGCAGGTCTATTGGATGATGTGTCCGCAGGAACCGGGATATGCTGTTATGGAATACATGGGGCATGGGATTTCGCGGCTGACAGAGAACCATAGAACAACTGGCAGCACCATGCAGCATTGCCGGGACTATGGTTTATATTGGGGACAGGAACCGGTCTGTTTATTCAGGTGTTTGCCAATACGGAGTGCGAGGGGTGGATATAAGAACTTTTGCCGTGTCAGATGCCGGCGGTGCCATGAAATGTTCCAGTATAAATGGGAATCCGGTGTTTGGCAGTCAGAAATACAGTTTCGGATGGAGGTGTGCGGTAATCGTCCGGCATGCCATAATGTCAAAACCCCGGCTGTTTATATTAATATTTTTTTGTCTTTTTACGGCCCTGAAGGCCGTTAAAAGAAAAAAAGGGGGGGTAGCTGCAGTAATGAGATATAGAGACGGATTTGGGAAAAATGACAATAAAGCTAGGTTTTATAAGGGGTTGAGGGAGTATTTTTATGGGACAGAAATGACTCATCATACGGACTTTTATGACCACCAATAAAAAAGCAGATAATTCACAACTAATTGCCGAATGTTCAAACAATTTATATAGACATTAGTATATGCTATTTAGCATATAAATGCAACAATAATTTTTAGAGTGAAAAAAGTAGAAAAAAATGGAAACAGGGGATTGACTTATGATTGGGAAGTGTTATATTATAGTTATAACACATAAGATAGTTAGGTGTTTCCTAACTTTAAATTAGACCAACGATACCTATTACTTTTCCTGTAATAGCAACAAAACCAAGGATAAAAGAGATTATTTATAGATTCTGTATTATTGTTTTGTTGTAGACGGTGATTGTAGTGGAGGGGTTGGTTTTTTGTTGTCTACTATTGAAAAATCTCAAAGCAAAAAACAATAATTTAATCTATAAATACTCTGGAGACAGCCATTAAAAGGGAAAACATTACTTGCCGGACATACACAACTGAAAGTTATAGGAAGGATGGAATGGTATGGAGAACATAAATGGAAATGCTATTACAGAGGAAGAAAAATCCATGCAGAGAGAGATGGAAGGGTTGCAGAGGGATTACAGATGGTGTGTTGAGGATATGGTGCAACGGCAGGAGCACATAATAGATCAAATGATGCAGTTAGGCATGCCTTTTGATGAGGGATGGAGCCGGGTTGTGGAAAGGTCTGCCGAGATGACTTTATGGCAGGGGAAGCAGGACTTTGAAAAGTATGTGAAGCAGCTGGACGAGAAAGATTTGACACCGAAGCAAAAGTTCTATGATGCAATGCAGTATTTAGGTGCTCAGGGGGCACAGCAAAAAATGAAACGGATGGCAGAGCAAAGGTGTAAGAGCCGGTTTAGAAATTTTGGACAGCTTAATTATACCAAATCCAAGGTACTCGAGGAAGTGGCTGCAAAGAATGGACTGGCTGCAGCGATTTTCCTGTATTTTTCTCGTAAATCCGATGGTTACAATAGGGTGGTCTGCCCATACAGTGCATTAAAAAAAGAGTTTGGAGCATCTGAAAGGAGTATAAGCCGGGCCATTACACTCTTGGAAGAGAAAAAAATGATAACTGTCTATAAGACAGGAACGGCCAATGAATATGTGCTGGATGATAATTTGGTATGGAAATCAAGATCGGCCCAGCATGACAAGTGTAAATTTGATATAAATATTATAAAAGAAAGGGACAAGCAGAGGGAAAAGAGAAAAGAAAAAGGAAAGGAAGTAGCAGCAAAGAAAAAGGCGGAAAATGAGATGCAGAAGACTGAAGAAGGTATGGCAGCAAGCGAGGGGCAAGCAGTATAAAAGTAGAAAGAGTGTTTTTTACGGTAGGAGTTTTTCTTGGCTTTAGAGAATAAAAAGCTTTGTAAGGAGCAGCAGACAGGTTTATCGTTAATCTGTCTGTTGTTTTTTTTACACAGTCCCTTGCAGAGGAAATATGCTGCCAAGGCGGTGCATGGGGTGCGACGGACAGGGGAAATATTTTCTGGCATCCTGTTATATATAGGCATAAATTCATATTGTGTAATAAGTTATACACATTTTTTGAGGATTTATGGAGTAATAATTATGGATTGCTTTATGAATAATATGACGGCTGGCATAAATATGAAAAATGCAATTATGAGAACTTTTACACAATAGTCTGATTTGGCATAATTTCTATAATTGCTTTATGGAGGAAACAGGGTTTGTCTGGCTGCTGAAACAGAGATTACTTCTGTGCATAATGCGGTATTATGGGGCAGGATGCTATAAATGTGCAAAAGATAAAAAATGATATCAGTTCATTATAGTATGGGTATGAATATATTGTTTACATGGTAATTGTTGAATATATTTAGTCATCACACGATTGTGGTTATTTACAAGCAGTAAATATTATATGGAAAAGCAGGCTATTGCAAGAAATACCATATATAGGAGGTGTTGGTTAAGGAGTTTGAGAAATAACTGCATCATATATAGGTGATGGCTGCTGCCGGAAATTCAAAAAATAATGTGCATCAGCTTATAGGTGATGATTAAAAAATTAGCGATGGGATATTTTGCATCAGGTTATAGGTGATGACTAAATTATAGAAGGTGGGAAAATGTGCATCAGGTATAAGTGATGATTTTGATAAGTTCTTTTGGATTTTTAATACATCGGTTATAGGTGATGTGGGTTTGATGCTGTTTCCTGACGGCTAATAACTTTTTTAAGATGTGTTATGATGATTATGTCGAAAGGGAGAAATAACTTTTGAACTAAATATAAGGAGGGATTGAGATATGGAAAACATGCAACTTAATGATTATCTGACAGGTGAGGAAAAAAAGCAGATGGAAGGGCTGATGAAAAAGGCGGCGGAAAGGAGGCGGCAGAACACCGAAAAGCCGGATGAAGAAGTATCTGGGATGTATTTCGAGTACCGGTTTAAAATTGAAAAAAAGCCGGAAGAATGCAGCGGGCAGAAGGCAGAGGATGACAGGGAATTACGGGATCTTCTTGGGAAGCTTTATAATTATTGTAAGAGGCATGGATACGATGGACAGCAGGAAGAACCGGCTTGGATGTCTGGGATTGACGAAGAACTTCCCCTGTGACTGTCTGAATACAGAAAGGAATGCCGGAGACACTATCAAGTCGGCCGAATGAGTATGCTGTTCGGTTTAGTGAATGCTGGAAAAATCACACTGGATGAGGCAGCGGATTTTACGGGAATGACATGGGGGGATGCCGCGGATATGCTGCAGGGATGGCAGGAAGCACAGAGAATGAAGGATTAAAGGAACAAAAAAGAGAGGAGGAATGTCTTGGGAGAAATATTGAATGTATTTGTGACAGAACAGCTGCGGACTGATTCCGGAACAGAAAAACAGGACGAAAAACAAAAGAAGCTGAATGAAAAAAGTTACGGACTGCGGATGGAGCTTGAAAACAGGCTGAACGGCGAGGAAAAGGTGCTTTTGAACAGAATGATGGACAGTATGTATGAAGAGTGGTGCCGCTATGCAGAACAGAAATTTGTCAGGGGATACCGTCTGGGTGTCCTGATGACAATGGAAGTCTTTGAAGGGCGGGATGACTTTTTGGGAAGGGGTGATGGATAAAATAATTAAAACTCAATAGTGATGGCAATACAAGGGGCTGTCCGAACGGACGGCTCCTTTTGTCACTGCCAGATAATCCATATTGTATGAAAATATCTGATTATAGGGGGATGAAAAATGGATGGGAATAAAGCAACAGTGGCCGGCATGGTGGTGCAGCTTATCACAGACAACCAGCTGTCATCCGGGGAAGAAGCAGAGATACGGAAAATAATTGAAGAAAGGCAGAAAAAGAGGGGGGAAGGACTGAGCGGCAGGTGCCTTGCCGGGGTTATAGAAACAGATGTCATGGACAGGCTGGCCTTGGATGACAGGATGAAAGATATGTGCCGGTCAGTCCATAAGCGGTGTTTTAAGGAAAGCAGGGTGGGGAAAATGGATTCATTCATGCTGTCGGAGAAACTGGTAAACAGATTTCAGAAGGATGTCGGGGAAATGTACGGGCTGAACGAAAAGGAAATGATATTCTTTAAGGGACTGCTTCAGGCCGGGCTGAATAAAATGGCAGGGGACGGGCTTTTAAATTTTGTTCCGGACAGGGAGATATTCCATGATTTTGTCAGTACGGGATACAAAACTTTATATATAGAAAATCCATATTCCCCGGAAGAAACGGACAGGATCATGGAATGGGCGGAGCGGCATCCCGCTGATGTGAGGGGGCTGGCAGTGAGTCTTTGGTTCACGGGAGGGATTTCAATGCAGGAAATTGTGAACCTGACAAAAAAGGACTGCTGGGGCGAGCGGAAACCGTGGGAATGTTTGATGCAGTTTGAAAAGGGGCTGTTTGATACGGGCATAAGGTCGCAGATTGTAAGGAAGGCACTGGACCAGCGGCCGAAGGATGTAAAATATGTTTTTGTTGTCCCGAGACGGGACGGCAGCGGCTGGAAAAAGCTTTCTGAAAACGGACTGCAGATGAAACTGAGATATATTTGCCGTGATACGGGTATTGTTTATAAGGGGTTCCGCAAAGATGAGGCGGTAAGGCTTAACATGCGGGACGCTCCGTAATTCTGGTGGAAACATCAGGAAGTATTTTCCCTTGAATTGAAGGATTAATCCGTTCATGGAACGGGCCGTTTTTACTGCTGGAACATACACTGTGCCTGCCTCAGCCGGTTTTGTCCGTCAGTAAATGATGCATATCCGGTCTGCTGTCAGGAACCTGCCCGTATCCGGATATGCAGGCAGATGCATATTCATTGAAGCCGTCACCTGTCATGACATCCGCTGTATGACGAAATATTCAGTGTCTTGGGACAATGTGGTCACAAGGCTGCCAATGGTAAGGCATATACTGGTCTGCTGCCAGATGCAGGATTGCGGCAGCTATAATCCGGCTGACATTATTGGCACTGCCTGCAGGCATGTTTACTTTGTTTTTGATGCTTTGCTTGTTGTGGCTGCAGAAATACTGTTGGTATCAGCAGGTATATGGCAATTACCGTTATGCTGCCAGCACAGACATATGATAAATACCGCTACTGCCGTTATGCTGTTATTGCCGTACATACAAGAAAATACCGTTATTGCTGTTATTACCGTACATACAAGAAAATACCGTTATTGCTGTTATGCCGTTATTGAGGTACATATAAGAAAATACCGTTATTGCTGCTACTGCTATTATCAAATGACTGTTCATTGATTTGATATTATTGACTGTTGTGCTGAAGTATCATGTTTTGGATTGATTATCAAAGATAATATGGAGGTGTACTGTGTTTGTGGAATTATGATATTTGGTGTGTAACAGTATAACGGCAATAACAGTATTTTTGTATTCTAACAGTATGGTTACCAAAGACAAAGTGAGTGTGTATTTGGATGTCCGTATAACGGTATAACAACAATAATGTTATTTGAGTGAGTATTTGATATATAGCAGCATAACAGCAATAACGGTATTTCTGTAGCCATAACAGGCAGGGCATCAAAGACAAAGCGGGTATGTATTTGGTATGTAACGGCATAACCGCAATAATGGTATTTTTGTTAGAGTGTCTGTGGGGGGGATAAAACGAATGTGGCTGGCTGATGTATCGTGTGCGGAATTGCGAGGAGGAAGATGAACTTCTATTCAAATAAGAAACAATTACATACAGGGGTAAGGAGTGGGATAGGGCAGAAGGGCTGCCATACTGTAAAATTCAGTACGATAGCCCTTTTTGCAGTGATTTATGGAGGATGGTTTCCCATCAGATATAATATGCTCTGTTTTATCCGGAAACGGTATGGGGATGCTCATCTTCGTACTGGTGGAGCAGTTTATAAAATGTGTTTACCTTTAGCCCTAAAAGCTGCCGTGCAGCCACTCCGGTTATCTGGCCGGATTTCCACTGGGAATACACTTTATCCCAATTCTGAGGAAAATCTATCGGAGGACGGCCGGTGGGTCTTCCGGTTTTTAGGGATACCTTTTTCCCATCAACGACATTCATAGCGGCAATCCCCTGTTTTTGCCGTGCCAGTATGTTTTCCCGTTCTTTCTGTGCACAATAGGAGAGGATTTGAAGAACCAAATCGGCGATAAAGGTCCGCTCAAGGTTGCTTCCGTTATTGCAGCCGGTGTCCAAAAGTGGCATATCCAGAACTTTTATATCTGCTTTGAGTGTCTTTGTTATATGCCGCCACTGTTCTTGAATTTCTGTGTAGTTTCTGCCTAAACGGTCGATGGAGTAAATTACGAGCAGATCCCCTTCCCGTAGGAGCGGAACTGTATTTTCTGTTCCAACGAGGGCATTGTAAGCTTTCCTGTTAAAATCCTTTCCGCTTGCCTTGTCCTCAAAAATGTATTTCGGTGGGATTCCCTCCTGCTCCGTCATTATCTTCCACTGTCTCTGTAAGTTTTGATTTTTTTCTGAAACTCTGATGTACCCGTATCGTTCGCCCAATAAAATGCCTCCTTTCTTTTGAAAATATCACATGAATTAACAAAATATTTGTAAATTGAAATCATACCTTGATAAAAGCAGCTTTGCCACTGATTAACTGCATTTCAGGGTTTTGGTTAAGGTATGCCTTTACAAATAGTATATCAGATACATTAACGGGATTGCCTTCGTGGGAAATGCATTATTAATGAAGAAAGGCTTTGTAAATTTTACTTTGGACGAAGTATCATATTTTGATTGTAAAAAAATTTATGATGAAAGGAGAGAGATAAATATGTGAAGTGTCTATTTTCGATACAATGAATGTGTAAAATTTCAATTTTGACAATGATGCATATTTAGTCTGTTATAAAAATATTTAAAATGAGGAGGTCGATAATGAGAGGTAAAAAGATTAATAATGGGAAAAAGAGTGGTGGAATGACCGGGCAGTCTGCAGCACCGGATTGCATTCTGGAAGATGTGGCATATGAAGCTGCATATGGAACCCTTTGGTTAGAGGTAGACGAGATACCGCAGGTCAGGGGACCCACATTAATTTGATGCTTTGGTTCGGACAGACAGTATTGATTTGGTGTATTATTATTTTCGTATCATTGTATTCTTTTTGTGTGGTTAAAATATACTAAAAAACAGTCATGGAAGTTATGCCATGGCTGTTTTTTGATGTAAAACATTATATCTTCAAAAATCCATATTCAGTTTACAAAAAAATGAAAAAAGGAGACTGAGTATGGATAATAGTAAAAAGCAGGATTATGTAGACATGAGGCACTTTCTTAACTATGAAGCTGTTAAAAGCAATATTGTGTACAAGCTTATTAATACGGAAAGGAACAGGGAACTGTTGGAGGATATACCTTATATAGAGTTTTTGGATTTATCAATTGTATTCCAATGTTTGATCTCGAAAAAGGAATTCCATTTGGAAACATTGTTGATACATAATGTACATACAAAGTTGTGGGGAGTGACAGTGGAAGAATTATACAGGGCAGCAGAAGAGAATACACAGAAAATTTTGCCATATGAGCTAAGGAATATGATGGATGTCATGGACGAGATTCTGGAAGCGGAGGGTACGGAAGAATTTAAGCAAGAGGATTGTATGGCAGAACCGGAAAGTAATAAGTTAATGTATGTGCTTAGTAACCAGAAAAGCATAGAGGGGGCAGTGAGTATGATATATCCCGGACTGCTCAAGGATTTTTCAGACCGGATGGGTAGCAGTTTCTATATTATCCCGTCATCTGTCCACGAAGTTCTGCTCCTACCGGCCGAAAACCCTGAGGACAGGGAGAATCTTAAAGGTATGATAAAGGAAATAAATGATACACAGATGGAAGCAGAGGAAATTCTGTCATATTCGTTATATTGGTTTGACAATATTAAAGGGAAAATATGCATCCTGTAAACTGATAAAACCCCGGCGGTATTCCTGCTGGGATTTTTGATATCAGGATTTCCGCAAAAAGCCAAGCTAGAAATTTGATTTTCACAGGGCTTTTCAATTGCTTCTGATGGTTTATAATATATATAGAAAGAACACAGTTGTTTAATGAAGAAAGGGGGAAAATGTATTTGAAAAAATTCAAAAGAGAACTGTTAAGATTGTTTGTATTGTATATTATTTTAATGGCTGTATTTGTATTTATTTTTAGGACTGTATTTATGCTTACTCTGATACCTACAGGAAGCATGGACAGCACAATTAAAGCGGGGGACATTGTATTTGCGACAAGATATAATATCAGTGCGGATGAAATAAAAAGGTATGATATTCTTATATTTATACCACCAGATAATCCGGATAATTCGGATGAGACCTATATAAAAAGGGTAATTGGGCTGCCGGGAGAAACTATAGAAGTTAAAGACGGAAAGGTATATGCGGATGGTGTTGAGCTGGATGATTCTTTTGTGAAAAATCCCATGAACCGTAAAGGCGATGGAACATATGTCGTTCCGGAAGGCTGCTATTTTTTTATGGGCGATAACCGAAACCAATCAAGAGATAGCCGGTTTTGGATGAAAAAATATGTTCCGATTGAAAACATTAAAGGAAAGGCGAAAAGTATTGTATATCCATTTACACATATTCACGGCATTGAGTATGCTTTGAATTAAGTATCAGCAGGGACATATATTATATAGAAGGAAAGGAAATAATATAAGCGGAGAATGAAAAAGAACCTGCTGTGGCATTTGACGGCGGGTTCTTTTCTATTACAAATGGTAGCCATGATTCTCGTGACTCGTTTTTCTTGATTTAATTCGACAAGTGGCTGTATGATTTTTGTTGCTTCATCGTATGCCGTTTAAAATTCTGTACTTATAGTTTTTTGAGATGGCAGATGGTAGGGATATGCTGATGGCAGTACATATGTTAGCAATTTGAAATTTGCTATGCAGAATAATATATAGAAAAAGTTTTGAGTGAAAATTATTTTGGAAAATTTTGGAAAAAAACTTGACGGATTATGGTTAATATGGTAGTATAAATATGAAAGATGCTGTATAGTTGTCTAAAGCTTGGGGTTTAAGTCTTTAAATGTAGATTCTGCTAACAGCATAATTCTATCAAATACATATCAAAAATTTCCAGATAAAATAAAAGCAGATACAGATGATATAGCATCTACAGAGAGATGTGTAGCATTACGAAAGATAGTACATCCTTTCTAAATTAAGAAAGGATGCTTTTTGTGCTACAACAAAGCTGTAAAGCGGATGAAATGCTATATAATATTTTTGTTGCAAAAAATATATATTGTAAGGGTGTACAAGCCGCAAAAATTACCAGATTATATGGAATAAAAATATCCCTTTTACAAGGGAAGAAAGGAGGCTCCATATGAGACAGATAATTAACGGTAAGATGTATAACACTGCTACCGCAACTCTCGTTGCAGATCACCAGTATTCAGATCGTAGGGAGTGGAATTACGAAAATGAAGAGCTTTACCTGAAAAAAAACGGTGAATGGTTCTTGTACGGTGAAGGCGGATCATACTCCAAATATGGCCAAAAGTGTGATCCTAACCATTGGTGCGGTGGAGAGGTTATAAAGCCGATGACAGAACAGGAAGCTCGAAAGTGGCTTGAGGACAACAAATGCACGAGTGAATACATTGAACATTTTGGAGAACCAGAGGAATAAAATCCCATAAATACATAAAGATATATGATATTTCAAGGTCTTGGATGGAATATTCTGTCCAAGGTCTTTTTGTATTATTGAAAAGATTATTCACAGCATTCCCACCGCCTTTCCTATAATCTTATCTTCTTTTTCGGGTATTATTCCCTTTTTCTTCAAGTGAGACGGTAATGTCGTCACGGATGTTTTCATAATTATCCGCATATGCCAGATAAAGGAATGCATAGCCGAATGGCTGCAGGAATGTTTCAATGTCCATATCGTTTCCGGAAAATTTGTATTCAAGGAGATTGTGTCCCTTGAATATTTTCCCTATTTCGTTCTGGATGCAGATGTCCGGTGATTTTCTGATGACCAGAAGACCAGTCGGGATAGTGCTGTGTTCCATTTCAGGTTCCGGTTTATTTTGGCTGCCCTCCGGTTCCAGTTTCATTGTAGAACAATATGTGGCCTGTGTATTAATTTTGCTGCTCATTTGTTTTTCCTCGCTTTCTTTAACGAAGTTCCGAAGAACTTGGTGCAGGATCAGGAGCTCTCTGCTAATTACACCATCACTTAATACATTTTTGTTTTGCAGCTGCAAAAGAAATACATAAGCTGGTGTCTGTTTTACAACATAAGGTGCTCCTTTTATCCGTTTTACGGTTCATTTAAAATATGAAACTTCAGGGAATTTAAAATTATATGCTATGTTTCCAATTCGAAGATATATGGCTGCAATTGACATGAACGGCGGCTAGGAGTAAGATAAGGGAAATGGATAAAAGAATCTTATGATATTGGAAGTTGGGAGGTGAAATAATATGAGTCATGTTTATGTAATAGACGATACATTCAAAATTCCGGATGGGATTATGAGTATGTCCGCTGAGGAAACGAGGAAACAGATTAAGGTTTTAGAAGAACAGGCTCGCAAAGAGAGGGAAGAAATTGCAAACAGTCGGGGACTGTTAAAAGACAGGGAAAAGCGATTGGTGATATGATGGCAAAAAAGAATGTTTTGTATGCTGCGGATGACTCGTATGTTCATGTTCCGAATGAAATTAGGAATATGAGCGATGAAGAACTTGCGGAAGCAATTAAAAGGCTGGGGGACGGAGAACGGAAAAGAATTGCAGGTATTACCCAATCTAAATTATGTATGGTATAGGGTTTAGATACTGTATATGATATGCTTAAAAAGAGAAATAATGTTTTTACATTGTTTCTCTTTTTTTGTGGTTTAATCCTTGAATAATACCTGCTGCTAAATAATGCATATTCTGTTTACGGTGGTATTGTTGCACAGGGCGGAACACTTGAAAGCGATATGCTTACAGGCTGGGCAGCCGATACAGGAACAGGCATACTTTCTGCCGGTATTACGAACTATAAGGGTTCAGAGCTTCCTTCTACCGGTGGCATGGGAACGGTAATGTTCTATGTGACCAGCGGGGTAATTGTGCTTGCAGTATGCATTGTTTTTGTTAAAAAGAGAAGAGAGCAGGAAGTGTAATGCCAATAAAGCAAACAGTATAAAAAATATCGCACAGCTAGTTCTGTGCGATATTTTTAAGTTTAACATTATATAGCTTTTAACATTGGTGCAGGAATGTTCTTCCCTTCTTCTCTTCCTTTTGCTTCCAAGAGTTTAATTCGCCTGTCCATTTCCTCCTCGGACATATTTTCTACTTCTTCGGAGATTTTAAAACTATCATCAACAGTATATACAATTCTCTCTTTTTTCATGGCAACACCTCCATTAGGTTAATTTTACAGTCTCTACTAATTTTCCTTAAAGTCATCATCTGGTTTGATACATATTCATAAACAGTTTCATTGTGACAAATTATAAGGCTTTTTAAATAATAGTGTTTAAAGCAGAAATTAAAAGCTGCGATGCTGGGCGACATACTATGAGGATGTGTATGCATTGTGATAAGATTGTTTCATTAACCCTTAATAATTTAAACTGCCATTATCTTCGGATCGGGAATATTTTCTGCCTCTTTTCTTCCCTTCTCCTCCAATTCCCTGATTGCTTCCATTCTTTCCTCATGAGTCATGTTTTTAACCTCATCCGAAACATGGAAATACGAATCGTCTACGATATAAACAACTTTTTTTGTTGCCATAACACTACACCTCCCGAATATCAATTTTGTATGTTTGCCTGATTTTGTATAAAGCCTTTAGCTGTGCATCTTTCTCATTATAGACTGAATTTCTGAACTCATGAATATATTATAGTTTATATAGCCTGAATGGCACTTCCTGATTGGATGAATAATCATAAATTGTTCCATCATGACAGATTACAAGGTTTCTTAAATATTTGTGTTCGTAGCATGAGTTGAAATCTGCAATGCTGGGAGCATACTGTTTGGATGTGTATGGAAAGAAGTGCCATTACCGTTTTTCAGGTGTCAGTGAGTGTATGCATATTCCATGGCTGCTTGCATTACAAGGGAGTGCTGGAGCCATATCTTAGGATACTGTTCATATGTGAACGGGCATTCCGCATTTCCTGTCTCAAAAGTGACGGAACATACAGGATTATCACCGCTGTAGATCCAGTCCAGATAGCTTCCCGAGGCAGTCCCGCTTCCCATTCTTTTATAAGGCACCAGCGACAGCATATAGCTGGAAAACTCTGCATTTATTCCGGTATACCGGCTTTCCTTGGTGTTCCAGTATGCCACTTCACCCATTGAATGGTAGCTTATGATGACGGACGGGCGGCACATCAGGGTGACGGCTCCGAGCGACAGGGTTTCCGGCTCGGTAAAGGGTGCAGTTCCCGGATATCCCGCATAGGAGGGAAGCAGGGTCTTTGCATCAGAGCCAAATCCCGTGACAAAGTTTTTGTTGAGGTCCGTGCCGCGGGCATTGGCTTTCCACCGTGCAAGATAGTCTGCATAGGAGCTTTTCGTCCGTCCGGAAGCTGTATCGTATGCATAGCAGGCCTGCAGTGTCTGCACCAGCTCCGGAGACCGGAGGCCGCTTTCTCCAAACTGGCTGACTGCGATGCCGTCAGGATTGACCATGGGAACAATGTGGACAGCCACACCGTCAAGCAGCTCACGGTAGACCCGCCCATGGAAACTGCCGCATTCATAGCATTCAAGCAGCTGTTCCAGCTGCTCCATGACAAGGTATGGATTGATGTATTCGCGGGCATGGATGCCTGCATGTATCAGAATGCTTTTGGAAGCGGAACTGTTTCCAAGGATAAGTTCGTAGAGGTTTCTGCCGTCAGTGGACTGGCCGGTTATGTTGGCATGGAACAGCCCGGGATATCGTGCCTGCAGCTGTGAGATATCTTCCTGCATTTCCTCATAAGTATAGGTGTCACAGTCATATACAATGGCATCAAGCCGCTTCAGGTATCTCATGTCCGTATAGCCTTCCAGTCCTGTGTCGCATATCCGTATTCTGGCGAGGAAATCCGCCGGACCGGACAGGAGCTGTACATAAGTGCCGTCGGGGAGCACGACTATGGGCTCGCCTGCCAGTGACGGGTCTGCATAGATACCCAGCCCTGTGCCTGAGAAGCGGACATAACAAACAGGGGGCTGGGAGGTTTCAGATGCAGAAGTGTTTATGGTAAAAAAATCAAAACTGGATAATAAAAATAATAAGGAAATAATTAAAAAGGTGTGTTTTAAAGGTTTCATTGTTGATTCTCTTTCTGTGTGCAAAATTATGATATTGAACCAGTATTTTACTGTCCGCAGTCTGCGAGCGGGTGCCAGTATGCATAAGCCTCCGGGGTGCAGGTATAGGCATAAGGGTCAACCACCCATGTTGTACCGTCCAAGTCAGCCCTGCACCACTGGTGGCACCATTGGTTCTCATGCACATGTTCGTAATTGATGCCGAGCATGTTGAGGCAGAGCCCCGTTGTCCTCGTGGAGCCGGCACAGGATGCCACATGGTTTACAAGATAGCCGTATGCATCATTATAATGGGGGTAATTTGTGGAATATGCGACCTGCCCGCTGTCTACCATATTCCTAAGGGCAGTCATGATTCCCATTGCCTGTTCTTCCCTGCTTAATCCGACAAGCGGCTGTATGATTTTGAGTGCCTCATTGTATGCCGTTTGGAATTCTGCATCTGTCATCTTCTTTTTCAGGCTTGTATAGTTCTGTAGTTTGTCGATTGTTATGATACCATTAACTGTGTCATCTGTTACTGCGGAAGTTTCTGCTGACACTGCTGCCGTATCCGCAATCCCATTAACAGCCTCTCCGCCTGCTGCCCCGGCATACGGCATCCGTCCTTCTTTCTGCCCGAAAGTAACATAATGGTTATACAGAGCTTCAGCATCTGTTCCAAATACTGCTGCCACATCTGCATACACGGTGGCATAAAATACAGGGTCAAATTTTTCGGCTGCCTTGACCTGTACAGGGTTTTGCATGGTTACTGTTACTATTGCAGCCGCAGCAATCCCCATAAATTTCCTCAATAGCTGTCTTTTCATTAAATAAACCTCCTCGTCCTTATTCCATTTTTTCTTTTTTTAAATTCCTGACTGTTTCAGTGAAGAAAAATATTCTGTATGTTCATTTTATACTGCTTTGTGGAATATTGTCAACAATTTAAGGTGTAATTAGCCTTTTGGCTGTTGCCGTTTCCTATTTTATTCGGTTTCCTTTCTAATCTGCATGTGTCTATATTATCACACAAAAATATCATGTAATGTTTACAAAATTAAACATAAAGGTATAAAATTATAGAAAGAGTTGTTTCCATACATACAAAAAAATTCTTACATATGGAAAAGGAGAGGTATAAAATGAAGAAAAAAATTAAAAAAATTATTATGACATTTGCCATGGTACTTATGGTGATGGCGGCTGTTAAAGCCACTACAATCGAGGCTAAGGCAGCAGGATTGTTCGATCCGGTTTACTATGCACAGACTTACCCGGATGTGGCGGCGGCACTCGGCACGGATGCAACGGCTCTGTACAACCACTATGTTAATTTTGGACAGAAAGAGGGTAGAATACCGTATGCAGGTGGACAGCCCGGAGAGGTTGTTGACGGGATTGCAAATGCGACGGCGGAGACTCCTGCGGTGCAGACACCTACAGAAACGGTGGATATTGGTAACGGACCGTTTTGGCTGTTTCCAAGCGATGAGGAAGTTGACAAGGCAACATTTCTGCGAAGAAAGCAGGAGCTACAGCAGCAGTTTGATGCGGCGGGGTATGTGCATATCGGCTGGACAGAGGAACAGGTGCAGGCAAGGCTTCTTTCCCTCAAGGAACAGTACCCTGAGGGTACTACAGTCGGAATATGTAGTGATGGTGCAGGTAAAATCTTAAACGGATTGTACGGCGATCCTATCTCTATTCGTGTAGGATGGGTTGCACAAGCAGGTGATGACAATGATAAGTTGCTTACTGTAGACGGATGTGTCCCTCGTGTAGCAATTGGTGACCGCAATATCCCTGCAAACAGTTTTTTGAGAGTTGGAGATGCGATAACTACAAGAGGTGACGGAACTGGACATATCATGGTTGTGCTTTCCCGCAATGATGCAGGCATTACGGTTGTAGAATCAAATCGGGGAGGTGACCGAAAAATGCATTGGGGAAGATTTATAAGTTGGAATGAATTAGACCACGGCGATGCAAGTAAATCCTACTCGAATCAGAGAAACCATGTGTGGCATTATGAGTATTGATGCATCGTGATTCTATTATCGTTGAAGCTACAGTTTATAAGGCAGGAAACAGCAGAAATGTTGTTTCCTGTTTTTTTGTGAATTTGCTTTTTGGATATCTTCGTATGTAATTTCTTGCATAATCAAAAAATGGGGTTCAATTCACATCTTTTAATTTCATTGTTGAAATATTAGTATTCTTAAGCAAGGCAAATCTTCGGTTGGCGATTGCTTTTTTGATTCCTGTGTTTTTGATTTCTGTCAGATATCTGATGACTGTGTTTCACTTTTACGGGCTTGTATATTGAAAGTGCAACAGAATCTTGCATATTAAAATCAATGCACCTGTCATGGATATGAATCCTACACAGAATGCATAAAATATTATTTAAGAAAGGAAACAGTCAGATGGCAAGAGCAAAAATCAAGAAAATTGTGAGTGCTGCTTTGTCGGCAGCAATGTGTTGTGTTGTTGCAGGTGGTGCAGTGACACCTGTGTATGCAGTGCAGTACAAAAACATGGGTGCAAAGGTAAATTCTGTGACTGAGGCGACAATTTATGACCGGGTTTACTATGAGAACCTGATACCGGACCGCACATATAGTATGGTGGGGCATCTGATTGACACAAAGACCGGGAAGGCTGTCCTGATCAACCAGAGGGCCGTACAGTCCGAGGAGAAGTATTTTACACCGGGCACTGCAAACGGCGAGGAGCTGTTTCTAAACGGTGTTAGCATCGCGGAACACAAGGATTTCTACGACGAGAACCAGACTTTCTATGTGCCGTCGATGGTAACATCCGCTTATGACATAAATACCCGCACGAATATCGCGAAAAATGATACGAAAAGCACGATTATCGATGAAGTGCAGCTTTCGGGGCTGAAAGAGGGACAAAATTATTACCTAAGTTCAATCTTAATGGATAAGGAGACAGGATCACAGTTCATAGATGGCAGCGGCAGGACGGTAAGTGCCTCCGCATGGAGGAAGAAAGGCGGTTCTGTATGGAATTATTATGAGGATGGGAAGAAAATTTTGTGAAAAATGGAAAAAGGAAGAGGATGATGGTCTGGATGGAAATATTCCAATCCGGATTTTTTAATGCAGGGATTCATGTGGCGGACAGACATAAAAGTCTGTCTTTTTTCGTTTCGGCAGCAGGACGGGGACAGTGTTCATACAGGGGCAAAAATGGAAAAAAGGAGAGGACGGCAGGGAACAGGCAGTTTCCCGGGAGAAGGATATAAAAAAGCGGTGCGCTATAATCAAAATATAGAAAACGGAAGGGGGGCGGTAACGGAAGAATATGCAGTGCTGATTATAAATAACAGGAACGGGAAGGGAGGCAGAAAAATGGATGAAGATGCTAAAAAAATTATGGACAGGCTGGCGAGGGCAGAAATCGGGCTTGATGATGAGTTCAAATTCCACTGCACACAGTGCGGGAACTGCTGCCGGAACAGGGAGGATATCCTCTTAAATCCGAGGGATGTCTACCATATGGCAAAGGAGCTAAAAATGGCTCCCAAGGAACTAACAGATAAATACTGCGAAGTCTATATTGGGGATGATTCGAGGATGCCAATAGTCCGCATGCAGTCCCGTGGTCTGGCTAAGCGGTGCCCGATGTTAAAATACGGGAAATGCATAATACATAATGCCAAACCGACGGTATGTGCGATGTTTCCTATCGGGAGATATATAACTACAAAAGCAGGGGAAGCGGCGACGGGCATTGGTGCGGGTACGATACGGTATATTTTTAACAATCCGGGATGCGGGGATGATTTGGAAACCCATACGGTCCGGGAATGGTTAAAGGATTTTGGGATTCCGGAGCAGGATGAATTTTTTATGAAGTGGCAGGAGACTATTGCCGGGCTTGTAAATATCCTGCCGAAAATGGAAAAATCCGGAGACGGGGAGACAATGGATATTATATGGGCAACGGTTCTGGCAGGCCTGTACCTGCAGTATGATACAGAAAAGGATTTCATGCCGCAGTTTGAAAAGAATGTAGAGGATGTGTTTGATGCACTGCAAAAAGCAGGTGCGGGGAAAGGAGGAAAAGGAAGATGACATTTTATAAATCGGTAAAAGAGGAGATTCAAAACAGGGGGCTTGATTATGTTCCCATGTCCCCGTATGTTCATGAGATGCGGATGGATGCCATAAGGCAGGCGAAAGAGGCATTCATGGACGGCAGGGCGCAGATGTATGCTGCCCTGCAGGCAGTCGGTGAGCTGCTGCCGTATGCATGGAATAACGGGGTTTCGGCATTGTCAAAGGACGAATCATTCCGGGATGGACCATATGTACTGGACCTGATAGAGGAAAAGCTGGGAAATAAGGTACCAATGAGGCGGTATCTGGAATTCGGGCTGGAGCACATTTCCAGCGGGGATGACCCGGCGGATGTGGCGGAGCTTCTGGTAAACAGGTATTTTGCAGGCCGGTATACGGCGGCAGATGCACTTACTGCATACATTTACTGTATAAGTATAGAGAGATTAATTTATGGAATTTCCTATGCCCGCATACTGGAATATGTGGGTTCTTTGGTCCCGGATTCGGAGATGTCCCAGTTTGACAAATTTGCTGCGGACAAAAGGGAGAGCATAGAAGCAAAAAGATACCGGTATGTCTGTGAAAATCTGGAAAAGAAATTTGCGGCATGGGATTCTGATGACAAAAAGACTGCGGAAATGGACAGGCACGGCCTGCGGACAGCCTTTCATGCTCTGCTCCGGGCAATGGATGATAATGGAATCTGCCGTCTGTTAATGAAAATGGATAGTCTTGATATCTGTTATTCTCTATTGGGATGTGACGAGCAAATGAGGTGGTATGTAATGAGGCTGCTTGACGAGGAGCACAGGATTAAGGTGATGGAAGAACTGATGGATATACCGTTTGCCGCTGCAGAAACACTGGAAAAATGCATGGCAACAATGGGGCGGACTATAAAGACCGGCATATTTCACCTGCGGACAGGGACGGTTTTGAAAGGACTCGAGGAAAGGGGGAAAGATGTATGACCATTTACGGATATGAGAAGGATGGAGCGGACAGCAAAGGGTTTGGCTGCATGCCCATGTTCGGGTATGTAAAAGAGATGCGGATGGATGCTGTCATGCAAGCGAAAAAGGCATTTGGGGATGGCGGGCGACAGGTGTACCGTGCAATGGGTGTGGTCGGTGAAGTGATGCTGTATGCCCGTAAACAAGGTCTTGCGGCATTGTCAAAAGATGAATTTTTCAGGGACGGGCCGTATGTATTGGATTTAATTGAGGAGAAAATAGGGGACAAAGTGCCGATGCGGACATATCTGGAATTCGGACTGGGACACATCTCCAAAGGTGAAGAGCCGGAAGATGTGGCAGGATTTATGACAAACAGGTATTTTGCAAGCGGATATCTGGTAGCCGATGCAATTACTGCATACATTTACTGCATCAGTATTCTTGGCATGGTCTTTGGAATTTCCTATGCCTATATGTTGGAATATTTTGGTTCGCTGGTTCCTGACTGTGAGTTTTCCGGGTTCAACGGGTTTGCAGAAGAAAAACGGAAGCAGATCGAAGATGAAAGATACAGGTATGTCTGTGAAAATCTGGAGAAGAGATTTGCGGCATGGGATGCAGACCAAGGGAAAGCAGTGGAATTGGGCAAGGGTAGCCTGCGATTCATCTTCAATGACATGTTAAAGGGGATGGATGACAATGCCGCTGTCGGCCTGTTTGGGAATATGTGTGATATGGATATCTGTCATTCACTGCTGGGGGCGGATGTGGATCTGAGGAAGCATATTCTGGGACTGCTTGACGGTAGTCACAGGCTCAGGTTAATGGAGCACTGGATGGATATGAAATTTAATGCGGAAGCAGTGGAAAAATGCATGGAAGCAATGGGAAAGATAATGCGGAAGGCGATAAGGAACATGTGTACGAAAACAGCGGAAAAACCGAAGTAAGCAGAAACGGGAGGGAGGAATCCTTCCCGTTTCATTTGGATAACAAATAAAATACCGTGTATTGTTGACAAAAATTAACAAGATAGTGTAAAATATGCCATGGAGGGCATGGACAGGGGAAAATGAAATATGCATTATAATGAATGGGGAGGAGATATGATGAATTCTGATAATAATGAAATGAACAAACTAAAGAAAAAACTGGCCATATTGGTTGTAATTACTGCAGTATTTACGGCACTGGGCATGGTGACATCAATGGGGGGATTTGGGGACAGCCTTGTATTCGGCTTTGTTGCGGGATTTATGTTCTATATTCCCGGCAGGTTAAAGGGCATCCTAAATACTGGATGGCTGGGAGCCATAATCTTGGGGGTATTGTACAATGCCCTTTTTGTGTTCCTGATGGACAAAATCGGGATATTTGCCGGAATCATTTACTTTATTATACCGCTGGCAGACATAGGGTACAGCATATATAAGGTGGCAGGCACCAGAAAAAACGGCTGACTGCATTGCGGCTTGGGAACTATCCGGGGAGGGACTGTCATCCCCGCCCCCGGTAATCCCGGCCGTTACCTGACAGCGGCATTGAATGCCTGCAGTGTGGTATGGATGCCGTCAATGCCCGCCAGTATGCCGGGCATATTGACACAGCCTGCTGCCGGCAGCACGGGTTCGCCATGGGTTTCGGCAAGGCTGTAGAGCTTCCGGTCCCCGTCGTCCGTCCGGACGGCAAAATGCCCTTCCTGCAGGCATCCGTCCCCTTTGCAAAAAAATGTCTGTCCCACAATACGGTAGCTATAAGCTTCCCTGTTACGAGTCCGTTTCATGGCATAATAACATCCTTCACAGCGGTTTTCATCCAGCCATTTCTGGTAATCCATTATCCCATAGTAATAATCAGCACTGCCGGTATGTGTGTCAACCATGTCACAGGAGCAGCAGCTTAACAGCATTTCTGTCCGTTCCATGATACTGTCATGTGACATGGAGTCCCTGCCTGTATTGAAACCAGCATATTCCAGATGCTGCCGTTCCAGATAGGAGCGGACTGCTTCCGGGCAGTCCCGATACAGCTTTGTGTGCAGGAATTCAAATAGCCTGTCTGTTTCCACCTTTCCGAGCCTTCCTCTGAAGGCGGCGGAATGAATTGTCCCGTTATCGCCAAATTCAAACAGGTATGTCTGTAATCCGTCCCTGCCGGTTATCTCCGTATCTGTTATTTTCATATCCATGCCGGATGTATCCTTTTCACTTATATGTTCAAATATTTTTTCTATCATTGTGATTCTCCTTCCGTATTTTTATAATAATTGTAGCATATGCACGGCCGGCCTCTGTTCCTGCGAAAACACATAACGATTATACATGGCATGGGCGGGAAGGAGCTGCCCTGAAAAAGGGAATGCCGTGCAGTGTGAAGCGGCGGTACACCGTAGGGACAATAAAACAGAAGCCTTTCAATGGGGATACCCCTGTTGTAAGGCTTCTGTCTGTCAGGATATACATATATGGCGGATGTTTACAGGTCAAGCCTTGCGGCAGTCTTCTGCCAGAAAGCCCCTGCAAATACTGAATCCGTTTTAAGCAGGCGGTTTACCTCCGCTCTGGGCAGGTATCCGACGGAAGCCAGCATATCCATTGATTCAGGCGGCAGGGTATCAGGCAGGTTTTTGGGTTTAAAGATTCCGCTTTTCGCCAGTGCGGAAGAAATCTGGTCAAGAATGAATGCGGAATCCATGCTGCCTGCAAAGCCGTCTTTTTTGACAAGTTTTCTGAGATCCTTCAGTTCCATGACAGGATAAACGAGGTTTGGACACAGTGTGGAAAATATGAATTCAATGCCCTGCCTTCCTTTTTTGCTCTTCATGGCGAACAGTCCGACTTTCCCTTGAAAGAGCATTGGGAATACAGGGATGTACGGGTCATTTGTGAATACGGCACACATGATTGATTCCGACATTGCCATGTCTTCCAGCCTGTCCGTAAAGTAGCCGACGGCAGTGATATCCGCGGCATCCACAATGGTTCCGGCATAAGGTGTCGGGCAGAAAAAGCCGGGGGACATGGCGGCTCCCATTGTGGTGTCAAAGGATGAGCCTTCCGCTCTTGTATAAATATCCGCAGCAGCATCCTCAGACAGTTTCTTATAATTGTTTCCTGCTTCTTCCAGCTCGGCTTTTGTGATGCCCCGGGGATTCCGGTGCCTTTCAAGGATGTCCGTCCTGTGCCGTGCGATTGCCTTCATCTGGTCAAGGTCATAATTTCTTCCGGTGGTCCATCCGTATTCAACATATCCGGAGACTGCCTTCTGTGCGGCTTTCTCCTCATTGCGGCAGTTTTCACACAGACTGTTTCCGATATTGAGCCTTGCTTCGTAATCCCTGCCGCACCGTCCGCAGGTAAATGTCTTTTTCGTAAAAAATCCCATTTTAAAAAACCTTTCTTATTTTAATCATAACATTTACTGCACGGTGTCAGATATGGTTTCCGATAAGGGCTGAATCTGAGATGGTATTTTTTGATGTGCAGTTAAATTAATTATATCATTCTGTTGTAACTTGTCAACAGTAAACGATTAATATTTGGCAATACTGTTGATATAATTTAACAACAAATAGGAGGTAATAAAATGGAAGATCTGGAACTGTATCTGGACGAGGTAGGAAAGAGGATTATGGAGCGGCGGAAAAAGCTGGGAATGACACAGGAGGCACTCGCGGAAAAAAGCGGGGTGACAACCCAGTTTGTGTCCTATGCGGAATCAGGCAAACGGGCGATGTGGCCTGAAAATCTTATGAAGATAGCTTTGGCTCTTGGTGTCAGCACGGATTATATCCTGACGGGCGACATCATTGACAAGGACAAGCTGCTGCTGTCAGAGAAGCTGGATAAGCTCACTGCTGACGAAGTGCGGATTGTGGAAAGCATTATTGACGAATGTATTGCCCTGTACCACAGAGAAGCATAGGTAAAAGTTGATGAAAAACCGATGGATTGAGGAGTTGTTTCCCTTAGTCCATCGGTTTTTTAGCACAGCCCATGCAGAGAAAATATGTCGTTAAGGTGATGCGTTCATCTCCGGCAGTGTATTGCCACAACTGTCCGCGGTAAGACAGGTGTTGTGCAGACCGCACCAGCCCTGCTCCGGCCGTCCGCTGTAGTTGCTAATGCCGATTACATGGTGGCTTTGTGCCGGAGCGGTTTCATATGTCAGTGCAATATACAGGATGCCTTCCAAAAATACGGATTCTGCTGGATCGGGGAAGCTTTTTGTGTGCCATATTCCGTTTCGCCATGACAGAAAGCGGATGCTTTCTTCCGGGGTAAGAAGGTATACCAGTCTGTTATCATAAAGCTGTCCTGCCGCTTCTCGTTTGGCAAGTTCTTCAACAGTATCGGATGTATTCATGTCATTGCTGTCATAAATGGGGTCATTTATATATGCAACGGCAGACACCTTTACATTCTGAAAAGTCAATGATCTGCGGCTGGCAGCATTGTAGGTCTGGAATGCCATGATATAAGGGCTGAAACAGCTTATCATCCGGCAGTCGCGGATGATAAGGCTTGAATCCCCGCAGAATTCATCAAAAACAGAGTCATGAAAAAAGATGCAGCCCCCATTCCCATAGGCAGCCAGTTCACAGTCCTCAAAAAGGACTGTGCTGTTTCCCCGGCTTCCCAGACCGACACAAAAATTATGCCATGATACGATCCTACAGTTAAAAAAGCAGAGACTTTTTTGAAAAAGAAAGTCCTGTTCGATATGGACGGCATATCCGCTGTAACAGTCCAGTGTTTCATCCAGACTGGAATTGTCAGCAGCAGGAATTTCATTAACAGATGAAGGGAGTATGGTTCCGGTATCAAGACCTTTGATTGTCAGATTTGACACCCCTCCGGCGGCAATTGACAATGGCACAGTCCTATAATCAGCAGTATCACACTGCAGGATGCAGGTATCCCTGTCCGTTCCCATGAGATAGAGCACTTTGTCTAAAACTATAACATTTTCCGTGTAGACACCCGGATGTATGATAAGGATATCTCCGTTACGGGCATGGTTGACGGCTTCCTGAATCGTGGAAAAATCCCCGGAGCCATCCTGTGATATATGATATTCCCGTATTTCGTTTTCCTGTGCTGATACCTTCAGACAGTCCGCAGACAGTATGGCTGCCACAATGACTGCCATAAAAGTAATGGTGGAAAATAATTTCATGTTTTTCTCCTTTGTTTTGGTTATATTCATTCCTATGTACAGCAGGTTAAACAGCCATATATAAAGGCGGTTGCCGGTGTCCCCGTATCTGGTTGAAACAAGACGGTTGTGTTGCCATATTTTATAATACAATATCACATACTGTTGACAAAAATCAACAATAAGTTTATGATTGGTAATGAAAATAAAATTTTAGGAGGAATTTCATTATGAGGATGAAACAAATTTTAGGTATCGCACTGGCAGGAGTTGTGTCCGTGGGAGTTGTATTCGGCAGTGGAATGCCAGTGTATGCGGCTGCCGAAGACTGGATCAGGGTTGATGTGGACAGTAATGGAAGTAAGCAGCCGTCCGTGTCATTGGACACAGATGAGTGGTGGCATATTTCATTTGGCTATACAATACAGCCAAATTATAAATATGCATTGCGGTTTTGCGATAACTGGACCAAGGAATGGGGAAAATCAGCGGACGGATATGGTTATTATGATTTTGCATATCATAATGATTATATGACTGGTAAGTGGGAAGCGGGAACTGATACGGCTGTTGGATATCCGGAGGATCAAGAGTGGGTGGAGGATGTCTTGGCAAATTATGACACTGCACAGGACATACATGCGATTCCGGCAGGTGAAGAGATTTTTATTCATGGAAGGAGTGATCTTGATAACTGGGAAGATGTTCTTGCAACGGGATATATCATGGTATACGACCAAAGCAACAAACTGGTAGACACTTTTCCTTTACGGAGCCAGCCGGCTGACAATACAAGTACAGATGTTCCGGATGCGGAACCGACAGATACAATACCAGCTGTAGAGAATACAGCGGATGTGCCGGCCGTAACAGATGTGACAACGACTGTACAGCCGGTTCAAACCCCGGATAACAGGGCATCGGTTGAAGCAGCTGCAAAAGAAGTTTTGCAAGGCAAGTGGGGAGTTGGAAAGGAGCGCCGGATCAGGCTGGAAGCAGCCGGATATGATTATGCGGAAGTGCAGAAACAGGTATCTGCATTGATGAAACGGGCATCATGATTTAGTTCGGAATGCATCACAGCAGCAAGGGAAAGTAAAAATTAGAGGTATAAATAAGACGGCATTTTGGATGATATTACCAACTGCCGTCTTATTTATGCACAGCCTCTTGCAGAGAAAATATGCCGCAAAAGCAGTATATGGGGTGCAGCGGGCAGGAGGGAAAAGAGTTTCCTCTGCTCGATTGTAATTGTTAATGAATTGGCACAGAGTTTAAAACACCGTTTGCATCAATCCTGTAAAATATAGGACCATCGGGATTTATGTATGAGTCAACAACATACCACACTACTTCCCCGTTATAAGGAATCGGCTGGCAGTCAGACATAAGGGCATGTGCCGTTATTACTTCGCCAGTGATACCGGTATCTGTATATCTGACATAACTGATCTGATGATCACGTGCATAGGAATAATCTTCTCCCGTATGGACAGGGGTATTCTGCCAAAGGATATAACCGCCGTCAAGTCCTGTCGGTGCAAGCACCGGAGTATTTATAACAGTTTCGGTATATTGGGTAATCGGGAAGGAGTTTGAAACGAATCCATCCTTGGTGGTATATCCGAAATAAATATTGTATTGGGCATTCCATGTTCTTTGACCGCCGTCATACTTATATGCAGTCACGTAGGAAGTTGCGGTTTCAGCAAATCCGCCCGCACAGGCGTCCGTCCTATTATCCCCGATTTCTCCGGGAAATTTCTGAATATGGCTTTTTTCGACACTGCCCCCAAGCTTTATGCCATCCGATTGCGAACCGGAATAACGCATCATTACAAGCGAGCGCGGATAGGCATCGCCATGATCCATTGTGACAAGCTTTTGGTTCTGGTCAATAAGGACAAACTGATTGAAAGAATGGCTGACATATCCTGTACCGTTGTCGGACACAGCGGATGCAGTTCTTGCAATGCCCATATCCTCCTGTCTTATGACGAGTGACATATTGGCCTGATGGTTAAGCCCGTCTCTGGAACGGAACATTTTATGGCAGGTACGGATGTAAAGATAATTATTGTCCTCAATGCAGCGCAGTGAACCGGCATGGAACGGTTCTACTGTATTGATGCCAAAAAAGCTTGTCTGTCCAAGCCTCTGCCAGTCCTTGGAGTATTTAACAACACGGACAACTTCTTTTTCATTGCTTTCTTCTGGGTTTTTATCTCCGAAAATGAAGAAATTATAGTTTTTTCCTGCGAAAAAGCCGCCCCATATGGTCAGCTCGGTTGGAAGCATCATATTGGAGATAAAGTTGAAACCGCTGTCATATTCTTCAATTAAGACTGATTTACCGGCATACTGAACCCTTGTCAGACCGCCCCGTTCGTTTGCATATAAGTATGACCAGACAGGCTTCGCATAATTGTAATGGTAATTTTCCATACCGCGGTTTTCTCCCAAGGCAGGTTTTCCAGCCTGCACAGATTCCGTCATGGATGGGGCGGCATACACAGATGGAATACCATGGAATATCATGCACAGCATTATGGCAGCCGCCATTAGGAATGATAAGCAATGTTTGAATTTCATAATGAAAGTACCTCCTAAAATTTTTTGATACCATAATTATAGTAATAATGTTTATAAAAGTCAACAATGCATTAAAATTGTGTGCTGATAATGCCAATAAAACTTTTAGAGAGCTGTTTGATAGTAATATATTTTTGGAAAATTGAACGACACAAACCATATATTGTTCTCAAAATGAAGGTATTTATTGGCAGGGCAGGGTAAAATATTTTCCATGTATTCGGTTTTCTTTTTTTCAATGCCATAATTTATTTTCTGTGAGAGCATTGAATAATCATGCTAATCTGCTAAATACGGACTGATGCAAAGTCCTCTTTTTGTTGACAAAATTCAACATAAAGAGATAAAATGTAAACTGGGACAAAAATAAAACCAAAAAGGAGATATAGGGAAATGAAAATGAAGACAAAGAAAATCGCGGCGGGGGCTGTCCTGCTCCTGCTGGCGGGCACAGTGTCCGGATGCGGAAAGACGGAGATTGATGCCATGGAAAAGCTGGATGTGAGCTTCAGTGGTGTGGACGGATACGGGACGGCATTGGTTACAAACAAATATGACTGGGAGGAGGAAGTCTTGGAGGCAATCGGCGGTGACGATCCGGAGGATGTCTCGCTCTTGGGAGATATGATGAAGATAGAAAGTGCTGTTTCCTATGAGGTATTCCCAGACGAGGGACTGTCCAACGGCGACACGGTGACCGTAAAAGTTACGGCGGATAATGAAGCGGTGAAGGAGTATAAGATTGCATTTAAGGCAGGGGAAAAGGAGTTCACTGTCGGGGGGCTTAAGGAGGTTGAGCAGCTTGACCTGTTTGAAACCGTGGATGTGCAGTTTGAGGGTTCTGCCCCCTTTGTAAAAGCTTCCATAAAAAACGGAAACAGCAGTGTCCCGGTGAATGTAAGATACAGCCTTGATAAAAGTGAAAACCTTACCGTGGGCGATGTTGTTACCGTTACGGCCGAATATGATGAAGACCGGCTGCTGGAACAGGGATATACGGTAAAGGAAGGCATTAAGGAATATGCCGTCCCGGAATGTGACAGGTATGCCACACAGCTTGCACAGATACCGTCTGACACAATGGGAAAGATGCAGGGACAGATAGAAGATGCCATCCGGGCAAAAGGAGGGGACGAACTGACAGGAATGGAGTATATCGGGAGTTATTTCCTGTCATTAAAACCGGGCATGGACGGCAGATGTTATAATGCAGTTTATGTGCTGTATAAGGTGGAAGAGAAAGATGTGGAAAATCCCGACGAAATGGTGCAGTATTATACATATGGAAGGTTTGAAGACCTGATCATCCTAAAGGACGGGACCTGCAATGTGGATCTGAGTAAATATAAGCTGCCGGAAGGATCGGCCTTTTCAAAGAATATATGCAGCGGGGATATATTCTGGCGGGGAAAATATTATTATGTCGGGTTTGAGAATATGGATACGATGTTTCACAGGTGTGTGACGGAGAACATGGAAAAGTATGAATATGAATCGGATGTGACAGGGGAGTGACGGCATGACGGATTTCAGAAAAGGAAAGCGGGACATGGAAAGAAAATTGCATATGTTTCTCGCCGCGGGTGTTTTTGCAGCAGTGCTTTCGGGCTGTGGGGAAATAAGCGGCGGTAACGGAAAAAAGACGGATGACAGCCTGACGGAGACTGCGGAGGCTGTCCCGCAGATTATGGAAGAAACACAGGAAGCCTCTGCTTTGAATGCAGAAGAAACAGAAAGCACAGCTACAGAGGAAGCCGACAGCACTGATCCGGCAGATGCCTACCGGGAGATACTGGACATGTTTTATTATAAAATCTCAGGGGGATGGGACAGCACGGAAGATGTCAGCTACCTGTTCTATTTTGATTATACAATGCCTGCCACTCCCGCGGATGCGGGCTATACCATGATGGATCTGGACGGGAACGGAGTCCCGGAACTGCTGGTCAGCACCGTGGAAGCGGCAAAGGAGGGCATGATATATGACCTGTATGCCATTGCGGACGGCAGTGTGGTCCATGCGGCGACAGGCGGGGAACGGTACTGTTACTATCTGTGCGAAGATAATACGATTTACCACTGGGGTTCGAGCGGGGCGAGTAACAGCAGGGAAATAAGCTATACCATAGATCCAGATACAGGACTTCTGTCTGCGAAAGAGACAGTGGTATTTGATGAAAGCGAAAATAAAAGTAGTCCGTGGTTTTATGGCATGGGGGAATGCTACAGCAGAGAAAACGGTGCGGACTTCATCCGCATGACAAATATTACGGAGGAAGAGGCCAAGGAGACTGTTGACGGCTATAAAAAGATTATCCCGATTGAGCTGATGACATTTGATAAGTACCTGCCACAGGAACCTGTGCCGGATGAAATCCGTTTAAGGCAGGCATTCCGTACAGCAGCCGGTTCCGAACCGGAATTATATTTCGTATGTGATGATTTTGACGGGAACGGGAGCAAGGAGGCTTTCGGAATGACGGGGACGGATGACGGAATTGACCTGTCAGATGTCACAATCTATTATGTCGGTTCGGACGGAGCGGTTTCTGACATAGATACATTCCCGGTAATATATGCTTACGGGGGAATATCTCCCGGTATAGCGATGAACCTGACCATGGATGCCGGAAATGCAAAATTTTTGAAGATAGGGGGAGCTGACGGACAGGAGACATGGCTGTACGGGGTAAGAAACGGTGTGGCATACCAGCCGGAAGTCTCAGGAAAACATGCCGATTTCAGGAATACCGAAGACGGGCAGTTTATCGCACAGCCGCATGAGGGTGGGGAAGGATATTATGCCATCCGCTATAATTATGACTCTGCGACGGGGGAATTTGTCACAGGAGATTGATGCAGGTCCAATATTATACAAAAAACAGGCAGTCACATTAAGACTTCCTGTTTTTTATTGTATAAATATGATCAGTTATTATTCTGCTTTATTTTCCGGCGGACTCGTTATGAAAGGCAATATGGTAAAATAATGGCATACCGTAAGAGAAGCAGAGCATCAAAAAAGGATAACAATATCCTAAATGGTCTGTTGCAATTTCTTGGTCGATATGATATTGTTGATACTGGCAGGAAGGAGGTTTTTTATATTGGGAAAAGGACTAAATAAATTAAAGGAACAGGAATATCGAGATCTTGTAAAGATATGGAATGACCTTTCATTTAAGGTCAAAGGGTTTTCGTCTGACATAACCCCATGTACAGTTTTCTGTGTATTTTATCTGGCATACCTTGCAATCGACAATCAGATTGAGGATACGATGAGTCTGGTTATGTTTGTGGAAAAGAAGCTGGATATAAAACGGAGATCCTTCATTTCTCGAAACATTTGTGATCTGTGGTGGCTGGCTGTCAAGCTGAAAGCCGATTATTCGAAGGAGCAAATAGCTGCACTGATGTTGAGGGGGGTACCAGAGTGGAACTTGGGAATGTGTGAGACACCGGAAAGCATTGTAAGGCTGGCGGGTATGCTTCTGGAGGGAACTGGTGGAACCGTGGCTGACTTCTGCTGTGGGGCCGGATCGTTCCTGCTTGAAGCCGTAAACAGGGAAGAGGGTTCTTCATATTTCGGGATTGAAACCAATGCTGGCCTTAAGGAAATGGCTGCAATCAGAATGGAACTGGTATCATGCGGAAATGCTGAGATTGACCTTGGCTCCGTGTTTTCGGTGGACTGTGGCAGGAAATTTGACAGGATATTTTGTGATTATCCTTGGGGGGTACGGACGGACAACCTACAGAATGGAAATGAAACTTCCGCTCTCGCTGACATAATACCAGAACTCCTGAAAACAGCAACGGCAGACTGGATGTTCATTGTAAATGCCGCATACCATCTCAGCGATGGGGGCAGGGCAGTGGTCGTCACATCAAACAATATGACACAGAAGGGCGGTGTCAATGCAGCGATCCGCCGGAAACTTGTCAGTCTTGGATGGCTGGAGGCGGTCATCTCGCTGCCGGAAAAAATGCTCGATGTGACACCAGCAGCGGTATCGCTGCTTGTACTGAGCCGGAACAACAGGGAAGTCAGGATGGTTGATGCAAGTCTGATGGCCTCTAAGGAAAAGAAAAAGAATGTGATAAGTGATGAAGCGGCTGCAGAAATCGTTTCACTGCTGGGGAGAGATTCCTCAAATTCGGTGAGGGTTTCACCGGAAATGCTGGCTGGCCATAATTATGTGCTCAACCTTTCCGAATATCTGGATACAGTGGCAGGAGACAGCCGGGCGGCTGCATTCAATGCAGTGGTAAAAAGCATAAAAAGGGGGACACAGATAAAGGCATCGGAGTTGCATGGGATTGAATCTGACAGGCCGACAGATTTCCGTTACCTTGTCCTTGCAAACATTCAGGACGGGGTCATAGGCGGGGAGTTTATATATCTGAGTAAAATTGACAAGAAGTTAGATAAATACTGTGTTAATGACAATAACCTGATAATTTCACGGAGCGGCACACCCGTAAGGACTGCAGTAGCTTCTGTTAAGGACGGGCAGAAGATCGTTGCCAACGGAAACCTGTTTGTCGTCGAGCTTGACCGCAGCAGGGTAAACCCATATTTTATCAAGGCATACCTTGAAAGTGCGGAAGGGGCAAGTGCCCTGTCGAAAATAATGACCGGCACCACACTGCCCAACATTCCGGTGGACAGCCTGCTAAGGATGAGGATTCCGCTGCCGCCGTTAGAGGAACAGGATGCCATCGCGGACAAGTGCAGGGAAAAGATAGACATTATCATGTCCTTAAAGGAAAGGCTGGCACAGGAAATGAAGGAACTGAAAAATATTTACAAATAATTATAAATGGAGTCTGTTAATGAAAGGGGAGAGAATTCTTCCCTTTTTTTGGCAGTGGTATAGGTTTGGTCAGACGGATTGTTATATTTTGAGTGTGTTTTGATATACACAAAAGAAGTTAAATGGCACAATTTTTATTTGGCTAAATATATCCTAAAAGGATAAACAAAAAAATTTAAAAATAGTGTTGACTTTAACAAAAAAATGTGATACTGTAAATATACAGCAAGGAAATAAACAATCAAATAGGATATTAATAGCCACTATCAAAATTATAAGGAACTGCTATCGGAAAGGAGGATGTATCTATATGGTTTATCTTGAACTTTGGTTTGAAGCTGTATGCAATTGAGCATATTGCTGCAGTAGGACAAGTAGCTGAGCAATTCAAAAATTATCTGGGAAAATTTGACAAGGCGAAATATGCCAAGGCGATTGATAGAATCTAGTTTCGCTATTCCAGAAGGCAGATTGCAAGAATAGGCAGGGTTAATATCCGAGAAATTTGCTGGTGCTGTTGACAATATTAATCCCCACAGAAAGGAGTAAGTTATGACAAAAAGAATTGGTAAAGTATTATATGACACTGATAATGCAATATTTATTGCAAGACATTGTGAAGGTTCCATAGATGATTCTGATTTTGTTTCTGAGTCTCTTTATGTAAAAAGAACCTGTGATCAATATTTTCTTTATGTAGAGGGAGGGGAATGTACCCGGTATGGCAGGGAATTTAACGGACCCGATATAATACCAATTTTCCCACAACAGGCAAGGTGCTGGTATAACGAGCATATTGTCCCCTTGATTAGCATATGCGAGGATAGAAAATGATAATTAGTGCTAAAGAAGCCGGATGGCTACAATCAGGTATTGTTAAAAAATGCATCTGCAAATTTTCCGGGATTTATTTATCCGGTTGGTTCGAGGATTTGGGATATGTTAATTCCAAATTAGGGAAAGGAGTCGGCTATGAAGAAAAAGATATTCTATAAATATTATGACACCGATAATGCAACACTGCTTAAACGGCATTGTGAGGGTTCCGAAGGTGACCCATATTTTGCCTCCGAGTCTCTTTATATACAAGGGAGGGAATGGTTTCTTTATTGCGAGGGGGGTGAATGCAGCCGGTATGGCAAGGCATTTGGCGGGGCTGGCATAATACCACTTACAGAGTACTTGGCATCTAAATGGTATCGTAAATATATAGTTAGACAAGGGTGATTTGAATGGCATTCCAGATTACATATTTATAAGGCAGGGTTTTGGATATCGGGAAGCAGGATAAAAGTCCAAAACAATATAGAAGCATTTTAACCAATACAGAAAGGAGGAGCTTATTATGAAAAGAATTATAGGCGACAAATTATATGATACTGACAAGGCAACTTTGGTTGCAAAAGATTGTGATGAATTCAATGAAGAGTTCTGTGATGCATTTGATATCATTTCCTCGGCCCTTTATATTAAGAGGACAGGCGAGTGGTTTTTATATTGCGAGGGAGAGTTGTATGACCATCGCTGTGAGCTGTGCAGGGGTCCCCAAATAGTACCAATTGCACCACATGAGGCGAAGCTCTGGCTTGCCGAGAACAATTTTGTGGACGAGTACATCCAGTATTTTGGCGAACCTGAAGAATAAAACACTTGGTAAAAGAAAGGAGGAACTTCTTATGAAGAGAATTGTACGAAACAGACTGTACGATACTGACAAGGCAACACTAGTTGCAAAAGACTGTGGCGGGTCCTGTGATGAAGATGAATTCATTTCCACATCCCTTTATCTTAAAAAGACAGGCGAGTGGTTTTTATATTGCGAGGGAGGTTCACATACCTGTTACGGTGAGCAGTTCGGCGGTCCCCAAATAAAGCCGACTATACCACATGAGGCAAAGCTTTGGCTTGCCGAAAATAATTTTGTGGATGAGTACATCCAGTATTTTGGCGAACCTGAAGAATAAAAATACTTGGTATAAAATATACATAAACTGAAAAGCTTCCCGAAGGCCCCTGACAGAGTATTCTGCCGGGGGCTTTTTCAGCAGTATCATTTATATGTTAGTATTTAAAGGAAGATAGTAAATTTCAGGATACATGGTAATGCTCTGGGAAAGAATAAAGGGTAAAAGAATATCTGACCGTTTTTTGCATTGTAATTCTCCTCATCTTTTCACGGCAGGGAAAGATATATTTCAGGCATCCAGTGTTTTGACAGAAGAGAATGGGGAAACATACTGGGCACTGTGATTTGATGTGGATTTACGGGAATGGAAGAAAAACTGATGACATCGGGGAAGCCTGATGTATCCGTCATCCGTTTTTTCTTTCCAATACCGTAATTCATTTTCTGTGGGAGTCGCTGCAAGGCAGACAGCTACTCCCGGCAATAATATTATATTGGAATATTATATTATTAGAGACATGACAGATACAGAAACCCATTGTAAAATCAGGATTTTTGCAGTTTCCTTGATTACAGTTCCCCGAAAATCGTAATACAGTTCCCCGAAAAAGCTGATACAGTTCTCCGAAAAAGGTGCTACACTTCTCCGAAAACCGTAGCAGTAGTGTGCCGGAATGGAAGCTCTTGTTTTGATAGGGGCGGACCGGGAAGAGAAAAGGACGGTTACGGCATCCATTGTCGTGCTGTTATGTCTTTTGAATTGAAAAACAGGGGATTCTGTGATACTATGGTTATACAAAAGAAAATCTTGTAGGAGGCATGACGGGTGGCAGAGCAAAAGAATGATACTGAGACTGCGGAAGAAAAAGAGGAGCGGGTGGTAAAGCATACCGTTAAGGACAGTGTTTTTACATCGCTTTTTAAGGAAAAAAGATATCTGATACAGCTGTACCGGGCACTTCATCCGGAGGATACCAAGACAACGGAGGATGACCTGAAGGATGTAACAGTCAGCAATGTTCTTGTTGATGATATCTACAATGACCTCGGGTTCACGGTTGGTACGACATTGTTGTTAATGATAGAAGTACAATCGACTTGGACGGTCAATATTATATTCAGGGCACTGATGTATCTGGTGCAGACATACAGGGAATACTTCAGAAAGACAAAGCAGAACCTGTATAAAAGCAAGAAATTGAAAATGCCCAAACCGGAGATTTATGTCATATATGTTGGTGACAGGAAGACAAGACCGGAAGAGATTTCCCTTTCTGAAGAGTTTTTTGAAGGGAAAGACATCTGCATTG
>ERZ778517.509-NODE-509-length-41464-cov-6.136082_pt1 | contig 41464 bp, 34 predicted proteins | sample MGYA00510341_ERZ778517 | MGnify/ENA primary metagenome ERZ778517 (study PRJEB29527, sample SAMN07138964) | mouse gut metagenome | material: feces | host: mouse | place: China:Nanjing | collected 2016-01-25 ...
TATAGTTTTGTTAAAGAAAATAAGTATAGATTATTGCTTAAGTAATTGACAAAAGTGAATATTTCACATTATAATTTATTTATACAATATAGTTTGTTTATTTATATGAAAGAGGGTATGGATATGTTGGTCGGGTTTTCCGTAAGTAATTATAAATCTTTTAAACAGACACAAAAAATTTCATTTGAGGCCAGTAAGGTTATAAGGCATAAAAATCATGTAACAATTAAAAATAATAAAAGAATATTAAAGAGTGGGTTGATTTTTGGCGCAAATGCAGGGGGGAAGAGCAATCTTGTAAAGGCAATACGTTTTTCAAGGGAAATTATATTAAACGGACTGGATAGAGTAAATTTAAGTAAAAGTCATTTTCGGATTAAAAATGAAATGTACAGACAGCCGGGTGTGTTTGAGTATAGGATTATAATAGATGATATTGAATATTCTTATGGGTTGGCGATATCATATATTAGTAAAATCATACTAAGTGAATGGCTGATTAGAATGGATAGTTCTGGTAATGAGGTATACCTTTTTAATCGTGAATTTGATGAAAATAATATTAGTCATGCAGAGACTGAAATAGAGTATTCTGACTTTAAAGAAAAGTATAAAATGGATTTCTATTTAGAGGGATTTTCAGAAAATATTTCGGACGCATATAAAAAGAAAACAATATTAAGTGATATTGCTTTAAGGGATAATGAGAAAAATGGTATATTTGCAGAAATAGGAAAGGTATATGAATGGTTTAAGGACATAATAATTCTATTTCCTGGTTCAAAATACACAGGGCTAAACGAAGTGGCATCAGATGAATACAAAAAAGCGTTATTTTCTACGTTGATGAATTATTTTGATACAGGTATAGAAGCTGTCGAAGGTGAGAGTCAGCAGATGGACTTTGATAAAATTTTAGATGATGTACCGGATATCGAAAAAATTAAAGTGGATATATCCAATGCTGCAAGCGAGCATCCGATTATGGTTAAAATTAATCAGCAAGTATTCGAGCTGCGGAAAGATGAGAATGGGAATATTGTTTATAACAAGCTGCTGCTAAATCATGGAAATGCGGAAGATAGGTTTGAGTATAACGATGAATCAGATGGAACGAAACGATTATTTGATTTAATACCAATTTTTTATGCAAAGACAAATATGATATTGATAGATGAGATTGACAGAAGTCTTCATACAAATTTAACCAGAAATTTTTTTGAATTATTTTATAAAATTGTTGAAGACCAGGATTGTCAGTTAATTGCAACAACACATGATTCCAATTTGCTGGATTTGGAATTATTAAGGCAGGATGAAATCTGGTTTGTCGAACGTCAGGACGATCATAGTTCGAAAGTGTTTTCCCTTAATAAATTTAAAGAAAGATTTGATAAAAAAATAGACAAGGAATATCTGCTGGGCAGATATGGAGCGATTCCAATATTTGATAAAAGCTTAGATTTGGAGGACATTTATGAAGAATAAATATAGGCTAAGCTCCAATGCTTTTGAACGTGAGACGGAACAGGACAAAATAGAACCGCAAAAAATATTCTTCTTATCAGTAGAAGGAAATGAGACAGAAAAAGAATACTTTGAAGGCATTTCAGCAAACAGACACCATTTAGGTATTAATGCCGTTGTGGACGTAGAAGTATTAAATAGAAGACGGAAAGATACGAACAGTGCCCCTTGGCAGGTTATTGAACTATTAGAGGAGTATCTTAGGTTAAGGGAAAGTGGGAATGAAACACTCATTCAGGATATTCCAGGAGAATTTATTCAAAAGTATGGTGAGGCGTTCATTCAGAATTTTCTTGATAATGGACAGGACATTACGAAAAGACAAAGAAATGAGTTTGTAACCGATTTATTCAAAATAGGATATGATATCAATTATAGGAAATACCTTCAAAAGTATAATAGTGATCTGGATGAATTTGGCATACTGATTGACCGGGACATGCAGACGCACTCGGAGGCAAATATGCTGGAATGCATCGAGTACTGCAAAGAAAAAAACTATTCCTGTTATATAGTGAATCCCTGTTTTGAGTTCTGGTTACTGCTTCATCTGTCCGATGTAAAAGAAGAGTATTCCGACAGGCTGTCGGACATAAAAGAAAATAAGAGAATCTCCCAAAATCATACCTTTGTGAGTAAGGAAGTGTCCTTAAAGGCACATCACGGTAAAAGTGGAATAAACTTTAAGAAAAATTATATGGCTTACATAGATACTGCAATTGCAAGGGCAAAAGAGTTTGCTTCAGATGAGACGGAGTTGGTTGACAGTATAGGGTGCAATATTTGGAAGCTGCTTGAAGCAATGAAAAAATATAAGCTGTAGCGATAACTTGTAACAGTTCAGCCTTTGGCTTCCTGTTACAGGCATCAAGCCATGCAAAACCACTTCGTGGTGGCTTGATGCATCTCAGCCACTACGCATTCTTACGTGGCTTGTATAAGCCATAATTTGCAGCGCAGTGCAAAGTCCTGGGCTGAACTGCTACGGTAACTTACATATATTATTTTTTGAGATTGCAGTTGCAAAAAGACTATGGTATACTTTACAATTGATAATGATTATGATATATACAAAATGATTTAAGAGGAGAAGTGAAATGGACTTATTTTACAGAAGCACAAGAAGCAAGGGCGGTGCGGTGCGTGCGTCACAGGCAATTTTAAAGGGGCTGGCGGGTGACGGCGGTTTGTTTGTTCCAGAGTCGGTGCCAAGGCTTGACAAAAGTCTTGAAGAACTGTCTGGGATGACCTATCAGGAGACGGCATATGAGGTTATGAAACTGTTTCTCACGGACTTTACGGAATCGGAGTTAAAGGATTGTATCAACAAGGCATATGACAGTAAGTTTGACACGGAAGTGATAGCGCCACTCGTGGAAGCGGACGGTGCGTATTATCTTGAGCTTTTCCATGGCGCAACCATCGCGTTTAAGGATATGGCACTATCCATTCTGCCGCACCTGCTGATTACATCGGCAAAGAAAAATCATGTGAAAAATGATATTGTCATTCTCACGGCGACGAGCGGAGACACGGGAAAAGCAGCCCTGGCAGGATTTGCGGGCGTTGCAGGGACAAAGATAATCGTGTTTTATCCAAAGAACGGCGTCAGTCCGATTCAGGAGAAGCAGATGGTTACCCAGAAAGGGGACAATACATTTGTGGTCGGCATCACAGGAAACTTTGACGACGCACAGACCGGAGTCAAGCAGCTCTTTGGCGATAAAGAGCTTGCGGACGTCATGGATAAGGCGGGTTTCCAGTTTTCCTCTGCAAATTCCATCAATATCGGAAGGCTTGTGCCGCAGGTGGTATACTATGTATATTCCTATGCACAGCTTTTAAAGGAAGGAAAAGTGGAGAAGGACGAGCAGATAAATGTTGTTGTTCCGACCGGAAACTTCGGAAACATTCTTGCCGCATACTTTGCAAAGAATATGGGCGTTCCCATTGCGAAGCTTATCTGTGCCTCCAATGAGAACAAGGTACTGTATGATTTCTTTGAGACAGGCATTTATGACAGAAACAGGGAGTTTGTACTGACAAGCTCTCCCTCCATGGACATCCTGATTTCAAGTAACCTTGAGCGCCTGATTTACCTTACGGCAGGCGCAGACGCGGACAAAAATGCCGCGTTTATGAAGTCCCTGTCCGAGACAGGCAGGTATGAAATCACCGAAGAGATGAGAGCGAACATGGGCGACTTTTATGGCAATTACGCGTCCGAGCAGGAGACAGCGGCGACCATCAGGTCTTTGTATGAAAGGACAGGATATGTCCTTGATACCCATACGGCTGTGGCAGCCACAGTGTGCAACAAATACAAAAAAGAGACAGGTGACAATCATAAGGTGGTGATTGCGTCGACAGCCAGTCCGTTCAAATTTACCAGAAGCGTCATGAACGCAATTGACGCGAAGTATGACGCAATGGGAGATTTCGCGCTTGTCGATGAGCTTTCAAAGCTTGCGAATGTCAAGGTTCCGGCGGCAATTGAGGAGATTCGTACGGCGCCGGTGCTCCATGACACCGTATGTGATAAGGGGGATATGAAGTCTGTTGTCATGAAGTTTCTTGGAATATAGGAATGATTGTAATGTGACGGAAACTCTTGGTCTGTGAGATGCAGACAGGAGTTTCTGTGTTTCATGGGCAGGGAAAGGCTTTTTCCTGCCCGATAAGGAGGCGGCAAATGAGCTTTGGAATGATATTGGATCTGCTGATTGTGGCGTGCGGCGTTTACATTGTTTACTGGGCCATTCAGATGAAGTCCTCCAACAAGATTCCGGAAATGCTTGTTGGAAAAGGGTTTCCGACTGACCGGGCAAAGGATCCGGAGGGGTTTATAAAACATACGTTTCCCTTTACATTTTTGACAGGGGTGATACTTCTGGCAGCAGGGCTTTTGGGGGCACTTGGAATCTTTCAGCTGTATCCTGCTGCGGACATGGCGCTGCGGGTTGTGACAGTGGCGGTGATTGTCGGATATGGAATACTGCTTATGAATGCACAGAAAAAATATCTGGTTGGAATAACGAAATAAAGGGTATGAGGTGATACATATGGGAAATGCGGTAAAACAGAGAATTGGGGCATTACAGAAACTGCTGGCGCAGGAAAATATAGATTTCTATATTGTGCCGACAGCCGATTACCATAGCTCGGAGTATGTCAGCGATTATTTTAAAATGAGGGCGTTCCTGTCAGGGTTCACTGGTTCGGCAGGCACACTTGTTGTTGGTAATGAGGAAGCCGGACTATGGACGGATGGCAGATATTTTGTACAGGCGGAGAAAGAGCTGGAAGGGTCGGGCATCGTACTGTACCGGATGGAGGAGGAAGGCGTCCCCACAATAAAAGAGTACCTTGGAAAGCAAGTCACGGAGGGTCAGACGATCGGATTTGACGGCAGGGTAGTGAGCGCGTCATTTGGGAAGGAGCTCGAGGAGGCGCTCGCGGATAAAGACGTGAAGTTTGTCTATGACAGGGATGTCGCAGCGCAGCTTTGGAAAGACAGACCGGCGATGCCCATGAGCAGACTGTGGATTGTGCCGGAAGAAAGCTGTGGGATGCGTGTGGAGGAAAAGCTTTCCAGGGTAAGGGAAAGGATGGCGGAGGAAGGCGCGGAGCATCTTCTGATAGCAAAGCTCGACGATATCATGTGGCTCTATAATGTCCGTGCAAATGATGTGGAGCACAATCCGGTGGCACTTTCGTATACCTTTCTTTCCATGGATGCGGCTGTTCTGTTTATTCAGGATGAGGCGCTGACCGAGGAAGTAAAGGCACACTTGGAAAAAAGCGGCGTGTCATGTCAAAAATATACTGATATTTCAGATTATCTGAAGAACTGTGCGATAAAGGGAAAGGTATGGTGTTCCGGCGCAGGCAGTAACTACATGCTCTATAAGCTGGTGCAGAGCCGCGCAGAGCTTGTTGACAAAGAAAATCCGACAGAGCTTCTAAAGGCAGTCAAAAATCCGGTCGAGCTGGAAAACATCAGGAGATGTTACCTTGAGGACAGTGTGGTGCTGACAAAATTTCTGTTCTGGATGAAAGAAAATGCCGGAAAGGTTCCGATGGATGAACTTGGCGTGGCGAAAAAGCTGGATGCAATGCGGGCTGAAATTCCTGGATTCTTGGACTTGTCGTTCGAGACGATAAGTGCTTACAAGGCAAATGCGGCGATGGCGCATTACAGTGCGACAGAGGAGCATTCGGACACCATCGGGGCAGATGGCTTTTATCTGGTTGACTCGGGTGGACAGTATGAGGGCGGAACAACAGATGTGACCAGGACGGTTGCGCTCGGCGCGGTGACAGACGAGATGAAGATGCATTTTACCAAAGTCGCCTGTGCCATGCTGCGGCTGGCAGATACCAGGTTTTTGTCCGGCTGTACTGGGCGGAATCTTGACATAATCGCAAGGGAACCGCTCTGGGAGTGTGCGCTGGATTACAAACATGGCACTGGCCATGGCATAGGGTATATCCTGAATGTCCATGAAGGACCGCATAGGCTGAGCTGGCAGTATAAGCCTGAGAAAAAAGAAGCCGTCCTTGAGGAGGGCATGATTGTTTCCGACGAGCCGGGCATGTATGTGCAGGACAGCCACGGCATCCGCACGGAGAATATTGTCGAGATTGTAAAAGAGAGCAAAAATGCGTATGGACAGTTTATGGGATTTCGCCATCTGACATACGTACCCATTGACCTTGATGCCATAGATATCCAGTACATGGAGCCGTCCGACATCAGAAAACTGAATGCCTACCACAGACAGGTATTCGAGAAACTTGCGCCGTATTTTGAGGGGGAGGAGCTGGAAAAGCTGAATTATGCCACGCGCGCCGTATGATGGATTGGAAAATTCTGGAACATAAGCGTAAGTTAACAAAAAAGTCTTGTTTTTTAAAGAAGTTTATGCATATTTTATTGACTTTTAGCTAAGGTTTTGAGATAATTTATCTATTGAGGGAAGTATCCCTTATCCCTACACTCATAACCGTTATCAGATAGGAAATTATGGTTCGTAACGGTTTGAATAAAATTATAATATATTAAGGAGGATCTTATATGTCAACTAAAGCGTATTATCCCATTTCCGAAATCGGAGCTGGAAAGGTAGGATTTTCTAAGACACGTTCTATCATCGAGGCTGCTTTTTACGGAAATAACGTAGTAAAGGTAAATACTTTGAAGGAAGCGTATGAGTTAGCAAAGAACTCACCGGGTACTATCGTTACGGATATGAAAATTAAGGACGGCGAAACGTTTGGTCTGGAGAAGGACGCAAGAGTGCTTTTATTTAATGACGGCGCTGTAACAGGACGCTATGCAGCAGCACGCCGTATCAAGGGCGAGCCGGGCGTTGACGAGGCAAAGCTTGACAAGGTTGTCATGGATGCGGTGTACGAGACACGCTGGAAGACAATGTATCATGCGGAGTGCTTCGTTGGTCTTGACCCTGAGTTTATGGTAAAGGCACATCTCCTGATTCCGGAAGGAGAGGAGAACCTTCTTTACAACTGGATGATTAATTTCCAGTATATGTCTGATGAGTATGTAAAAATGTACAAGACTTCCAAGCCTGTCGGTGACGGAAATGAGCCGGATATCTATATCTTCTCAGATCCCCAGTGGGCACCGCATGAGGCGCCGGATGTTGACTACAGCTGCCTGAGCGATCCTCTGACACTCTGCTATTTTGATACCAACCAGAACTGTGCAGCCATTCTTGGCATGAAGTATTTCGGAGAGCACAAGAAAGGCACGCTTACAATGGCGTGGGCGCTCGCAAACAGAAATGGCTATGCATCATGCCACGGTGGACAGAAGGAGTACTCGCTTGAAGGTGGAAAGAAATTTGTGGCATCTGTATATGGATTGTCAGGATCAGGTAAGTCTACTCTGACACACGCGAAGCATGGCGGAAAGTATGACGCATTTGGCGGCATTAAGGTGCTCCATGATGATGCATTCATTATCAATACGGATACCTGTGCATCCATCGCACTCGAGCCTACATATTTTGACAAGACAGCGGACTATCCGACAGGATGTCCTGACAATGAGTATCTGTTGTCCGCACAGAACTGTTCTGCGACAATTGACGAGGATGGAAAGATTCAGCTGGTAACAGAGGATATCAGAAATGGTAACGGACGTGCAATCAAGTCAAAACTGTGGTCGCCAAACCGCGTTGACAAGATTGATGCTCCTGTAAATGCAATCTTCTGGATTATGAAGGATCCTACCATCCCGCCTGTAGTGAAGCTCAAAGGTGCAGCACTTGCATCTGTTATGGGTGCGACACTCGCTACAAAGACATCCACGGCAGAGCGTGTTGCGGCAGGTACAGACTTGAATGCACTTAGAATCGTTCCTTATGCAAATCCGTTCCGGACATATCCGCTTGTAAATGACTATGAGAAGTTCAAGAAGCTGGTTGAGGAGAAGGATGTAGCATGCTATATCGTAAATACAGGTGACTTCATGGGAACAAAGGTTAAGCCGGCTGACACATTGGGCATCCTTGAGACAATCGTGGAAGGAAAGGCTAACTTTGAGAAGTGGGGCAACTTTGACGATATCGAGATTATGTATGACTGGTCAGGAAAGACAAGTGATGCATTCAAGCCTGATATGAACAATGCTGAGTATGTTGCAGCGTTGAAGTCAGCTATGCAGAACCGTGTAGACGCTGTTGAAGGCTTCGCGACGAAGAAGGAAGGCTATGATAAGCTTCCGGATGAGGCGCTTGCGGCATTAAAGAAGCTGGTTGAACAGTGCTAATCACTGGTTGAAAACTTGAGGGCACATAAAAATGTGCCCTTTTTATGCGTAGCCCCATGCACAATGCGTATAATGCACGCATGGAAGTATGCAGTATAAAATTATTAAAATACAAAAAAGACTGGGAGGGATATTATGCCAAGAATGATTATTAGAGAATCCTCAGATTCAAAGAAACCGATTAAATACCTGATAAGCGATTCAGAAGGCATTATCATGGATTATCTGTGGAAAGAGAAGGAAGGAAAACTTTTCAGGGAAATTATGGAATACTTGAATGTGGAATGCCAGAAACCGTGGAAGAAACAGACGGTCAATACCTTTATCAACAGACTGACCAACAAAGGGCTTGTTGTTTCGGAAAATTGTGGCGGTAATAAAAAGTATTCTCCGGCACTCAATTACACAGAGTACAAGCAGGGAGAGGCAAAGAACTTTCTGGATGTGTTCTATAGCGGCTCCGTATACACATTCTTGTCAACGCTGTCAGGCGGACAGAAGATTGACAGTAATACCGCAGATGAATTGAGAAAGTTTTTAGAGGAAAAGTAAAAAAATGCCGCTTTTGGTAACAATGTCACTATTTGGCAGCCTGGGGACATTGATTTATGTTATTTTGCTGCCGATTACAAGAAAGTATTTCCCTGTGACATGGAGACGGAATTATCTGATATGTGTGGCACTTGAATATCTGATACCGTTTCCATATTTCAGTGTAAATTATGGGAAATTTTTAACGACTGTGTTTTCGGATTTTCTGTCGCATAAGGCTTCCAATCCACTGGTGTACATAGATGACACTGTGGATACTATCCAGATAGCAGCTGGTCATGTGGCGGTTTCCAATTCCGCTGCCTATATCTTTGCAGCGATTGTGGTTTTCATTGGACTGATCTTGTATGGTTTTCAGATTTACAGGTATATGGTGGTGCGCTATTATATTCGCTACAGTGTCAATGAAGTCGAGGATCAAAAGATTACCAGAGTCATTCATGATTGTGTTGCTGACTTTAAAATGACAAAGCGTGTGCGGGTTTACAGATGTAAGTTTATGGACAGCCCATTTACAATCGGTATTATCCGTCCGATTGTCGTACTGCCGGATGATGAGTGGTCGGAGTCGGATTTGGCGCTTGCCATGAAACATGAGCTGACGCATATCAAACATCATGATAACTTGATTAAGATGGTGGTGCTTGGCGTGATTGCACTGAATTTCTACAATCCGTTTGCTTACTTCGTGTTGCTGGAGTGGAATAATGTCGCGGAGCAGGCATGTGACAGGGAGGTAGTTATGGGACTGACAGAAGAGGAAGCGCACCAGTATGGCATGCTGATTATCAGAATTGCGGAGGAACGAGAAGACGGTGATAATTCTCCTGTTATGGGATTTAATCTACAAAGAAAATTAATGAAAGCGAGGATGTATCAGATGAAATTCGGAGTCAAAAGGGAAAGTCTGGCGAGAAAGTTGCTGGGTGCGTGTCTTATGGGAGTGGCGTTAATTTCCTCATCGATGTCAGTGCTTGCATATAGTCCGAAGAATGTTATGGTTGCGGATGAAATAGCTGATAAGATTGTTTTCTGTGAAGAAGGTGTTGAACCATGGAACGGTACTTATAACGAATTGGACGTGAATGAAGCCGTTGAGTGGATATTTATTAGTGAAGATGGAGATATTGTTGAGACTGTAAATGAAAATGATATAGATGCTGAAACGTATGCTTTTTGTATTCATGATTATGTGTCAGGCGAGTTGGCAAAACATTATAGTTATAGTGATGGCAGCTGCAAGATAGAATATTATAGTGCGCAGAGATGTAGCGTATGTGGACATTACATAGTTGGAGATTTGAGAAGAACTACTACGTTTGTAACATGTACTCATTAATGTGAGACTTAATAGAATAGTGTCATAAAAAACGCCTGCTTGTCAGGCGTTTTTTTCATGTGTTATAATTGCTATGCGATAAGAAACCATAGTTCAGCGTATAAGCAACATTCAAAAACCCCATATGGTTTCCAGGTATTAATAAAATCTTAAACATTTACCCAATTGGAACTTAAAAAAATAAGGACTATACTATACTTGTTAAAAACGAACCGGGGAGAGAAAAATAATGTATAACGTACTGGTATGTGATGATGAGAAGGATATTGTGGCGGCATTAAAGATATACCTGACCGCCGAGGGATATCAGGTATATGAAGCTTTCAACGGAAAGGAGGCTTTGGAGGTGCTTTCCAGAGAAGAAATCCATCTGGTGCTTATGGACATCATGATGCCTGTGATGGATGGAATCACGGCGATGGTAAAGCTCCGTGAAAACAGCAATGTGCCTGTTATCATGCTGACGGCAAAGAGCGAGGACACTGACAAGGTGCTCGGGCTCAATATTGGCGCGGACGACTATGTGACGAAGCCATTTAATCCGGTGGAGGTACAGGCACGAGTGAAATCCCAGCTAAGACGTTATATGCAGCTTGGCGGAGGTATTGTTTCGAGGGAAAGTGAACTGCTCTCTGTAGGGGGCATTGAACTGGATGACCGCACGAAGGAGGTGACTCTGGATGGGGAGAAGGTGGCATTGACACCAACAGAGTACAATATTCTAAAGCTCCTTATGGAAAATATCGGAAAAGTATATTCCCCATCACAGATTTATAGCGTTGTGTGGAATGACAGCCCATTTGGGACAGAGAATACAGTGGCTGTCCACATCCGGCACCTGCGGGAAAAGCTGGAATATAATCCGGCGGAGCCGCGATACCTAAAGTCTGTCTGGGGCAGGGGATATAAGCTCGAACAATAAGAGCACAATCAATGAGAATGAAGGGTAGATGTTTCAGATGAAGAGATTAAGAGAATCAGTGATAGCGAAATTGACGGCATGGGTGCTTTGCATCGTGTCTGTTATGGGGAGTGTGGTGCTGGGCATTTTGGTGATAATAGGGGTGAATGAAGACCTGTTTTACAAGACACGCGATGAGATGCTGAAGAATGTGTATGAGAGTGTGAATGCGCAATTTGCACTACAGGCGGTAAAGAGCATTGGAAACAGTCTGGAATCCCAAAAGCTCAGGGATCAGGGATTTCAGTATGGTATCATCAAATCGGACAGCCTCAAAGGAGTGAATTTTCATGACAAACTTTCCTATCTGGAGACAAACATGACGGAGGAGGAGCTGAAATCCGTTGATGTCAATCAGTTTTATATCAATCAGATTGTGAGGAACGACAAACATTCCTACATGACGTCATGGTGGGGATATTATGGGGATTATGATGATATCTCCGCGCTGGATGCTTCCGGCAGCAATTTTGTCGAGGAGTACGCGACAGGCTGGCGCCATTTGTATGCGGACAGGATATGCTATGATGTGACGAAAGGAATTCTGTATTATCGTGCCGAGGGCAATTACTATCCCGTGCAGAATGTGTCGCTGCGGTACAATGGCGGCAATGGGCAGGTTGTTTATAATTACAATTATGATTTTGGTGGGAATGTTTACAAGTTAAACTTTAAGAGTATAAGCGAAGGAACCATTTGGGAAGAAGAGCCAGAGAATTTCGGGGAGACACTACAGGACAAAAATGCATCGGCTGAACTGGTACAAGAACAAGAGATGCTGGAAAATGCCGAGATTCCAGAGGAGACACCGCAGGACAAAAATGCATCGGGCATTGATACAGGAAAGATTGAGCGGATTCTCGATGGGGCAGACGGCCCGGGCAGCACGGTAAATTTCGCGGAATTAAATGATACGGAATTCAATTATACCAACTGGGGAATGCTGTTGCTCGATAATATCAGGATGATAGACAGCAGTGAGCTTACACTGATTGAGTCGGAAAATTATTCGGAGGAGTACTTTATCAGCCAGCCAGGTTATTATCTCAATGAGAATTTTACGCTTGTTGTGTCAGAAGAGCTTCAGACAGACAATTACTGGGTTGTATCAGTCGTGCCAGGGTCTGCCCCGGAAAATCTTCCAAACAATAAATATACGGATCAGGCATTACTGGTCAACATGTGTTATGACATTATGGACAGAAATGTCTTTCAGGGGCTCGGATTCAGTCTGGCTGTGATGGTCGTGTCGTTCTGCTTTCTTGTGTATGCTGCGGGACATCGCAGGGGCTCGGAGGGAATTGTGCTCACATGGTTTGACCGGATTCCGGTTGATGTGCTGAGCGTGTGCACATGCGTGGCAGAATACACTATGCTTGGGGTGTTTTTCTATATCATCAGAGAATCAAATATAGATGAATCAATCTATGCCTGTATCTGGCTGTTTGGCATTGTGGGAATCGTCATGACGATTTTAGGGATAGGATATGTACTGAGTCTGTGTGCGAGGATAAAGGCAGGAAAATGGTGGAGAAACAGTTTTTGCTACAGGGTATATAGCAGGATTCGCGATATGGTTGTCTGCGTTTTCAGGAATATTGGTCTGCTCTGGAAAATAGTCTTCGTTATCGGTGCGGTTTCTTTTATTGAATTCTGCGTCCTGGTTGGATTTTATGACCGCGGAGGGATTCTGCTGCTGTGGCTGCTGGAAAAACTGGTTTTATGCGCGGTCATATTTTCACTGGCTGTCCAGATGTATGAACTGCAAAAGGCAAGCCGTCATATGGCAGAGGGGAACCTTTCCTATAAGATTAATGTGGATAAAATGTTCTGGGAGTGCAGGAAGCATGGAGAAAATCTGAATAAAATAGGGGAAGGCATGGCTAAGGCGGTCGACGAGCGCATGAAGAGCGAGCGATTCAGGACAGAGCTGATAACAAATGTGTCGCATGACATCAAAACGCCGCTAACATCCATCATAAACTATGTGGATTTGCTGGGAAAAGAGGAGCTGCACAACGAAAAGGCTTCCGAGTACCTTGAGGTGCTTGACAGGCAGTCGTCGAAGCTAAAGAAGCTGATAGAGGACTTGGTCGAAGCGTCAAAGGCGTCCACCGGGAGCCTGTCCGTGAACAGCCAGCAGATGGATGTCGGTGTCTTTGTGACACAGACAGTGGGAGAATTCGAGGAGAAGCTTTCACTTGCGGGACTGGAACTGATTGTTAGTAAGACAGAGGATACGGTTTACATCATGGCAGATGGCAGACATCTCTGGCGTGTCATTGATAACCTGATGAGCAATATCTGTAAATATGCACAGACCGGTTCCAGGGTGTATGTCAATATGGAAGTCACGGATAAGACGGTGTGCATAACATTTCGGAATATTTCGAAATATCCCTTGAACATCAGTGGAGACGAGCTGATGGAACGCTTTGTGAGGGGGGATAAGTCGCGCAATACGGAGGGACATGGACTTGGGCTGTCCATAGCGCAAAGCCTGATGAAACTGATAGGCGGAGATATGTGTATTGTTGTCGATGGAGACTTGTTCAAGGTAGTGCTTACATTCAACCGCTACCTGCCTGATGTGCAGGAGCGAATGAATGTGGAAAAGGAATAAATTTTTATATTTTATTAAAATTGTGCAGACATTGACAGAAATAGTCGGAATTTGTTATAATAAATTTGGCTTTACCATCAGATACGAAAATACCGGATTATGGAAAAGGATGTTTGCAATGCGAAAAAGATTTGGCGTGAAAAAAAATATATTGATATGCCTGATGACAGGCATATTGGCTGGCGGCATGGGAGGACATTCCTATGCCGCCGAAGTCGTTGACACACAGATATTGGAGGGAAGTACAAAATATGCCGCCGAGGCGGCTGTGTCAGGGATTGCACAGATACCAGTGTCGCAAAATGTAAGCTGCACGGTGGAAAAAAACGGAACGGTTACATACAAGGCTGTGCTGAATGGCGAAATGCCCGTCTCCGATGACGGGATGCTGCATCTGTTTGCACTGGCTCCGTATGAGTATGAACTTTCGGCTGATACAGAGATAATTGCATCCAACGTTTGGGAAGGATTGGAAACGATGCCGGAATTTACTTTTCCTGTAAATTTCAGACAGGAAAACACGAGGCTGTACTCAAAATTTGCCATCGGAATCAAAAGCGGCGGCGTATTGCAGATGATAACGGAGCCGACATATATCACCAATCCGGAAGCGCTCGCATGGAATACGCTGATGCGCTATCCGAGGACCAAGAAGTCCACGCAGGGAGAGGAATTTAACAATGTCTTTCTCGATGGCACATATGGTCCTGAGATTGGCTGGGTATTTAAGACACTGCAGGTATTGAACACAGGGGACTGCGAGGCGCTGACCCATCCGATGTCGAGGGCTGATGCGCGAAAGTCAGACACCAGCAGGATAAAAAAGCCGATGTACTATATGTTTAATGCTTCAGACGAGGAAGGGGTCAGGGCGCTTGTCGCCAACATGGAATATTATGTGGCAAACTCGAAAGGCGGGGAGAACTGGATTATCGGAAATGAAGTGAATACCCGCACGTGGAACTATATGGCATGGACGGACTGGGATACCTACATCAGGGAATATACGCAGGCGTTCCGCGTGATGTACAATGCAATTATGAGTACAAATGCAAATGCAAGGGTGTATGTCTGTATTGACCAGATATGGGACAGAAACCTGACGCCTTCCAGCAAAGACTATTACCAGTATATGGACGGAAAGGATTTTCTGGAAAAATTCAACACACTTATCAGGCAAAGCGGTAATATAAATTGGGGACTGGCGCAGCACCCATACACGAATCCTATGGGATATGCCAAGTTCTGGGATATGTCGGGGCACAAAAAGGGGGAGGCATATGCCGCCGAAGTCGCATCAGGGCAGGTTGTCACGTTTCAGAATCTGTCAGTGATGACGGATTTTATGCAGAAGCCGGAAATGCTCGACACGGAAGGGAATGTAAGGCATATCATTCTCAGCGAGATTGGTCTTTCCAATGCGCAGGGAAGCGAAATCCAGGCGGCAGCGATGTGTGCGTCGTATGCGGCGGTGGTGGACAATCCGCTGATTGATGAGATGATGTACCTTCTGATGTACAGTGATCCGGGAATGGATACGAGACTGGATTCTTTTGCGCAGAAGGTATATGACGAGATGGATGGCGAAAATTCCAAGCTGTACCTGGACTGGGCGAAATCCGTTATTGGAATCAATGACTGGTCTGAGATTATTTGGTAGCCGGGGGATTCGATATGGATGATAAGTTGGAGATAAACGTTCAGGATGGAAAAACAAAATTCCTTCTTTTGAAGCATTATAATACGCTTTTGTTTACAGAGGAAAAAAAGCAGCAGGTTGCGCGGAATAATCCGGAAACGGAGGTCTGTCTGCACGGCTTCCGGCTGTCTGATATGGTCGGCGTGTTTGAGCCGTTTCTTGACTATATCAGAAATGGGCTGAATGGGATTTCGGAGGAAGCGTTTGACCGGATGCTGGATGAATGCGGTGTATACAGCCTGCATAAATCCGTGTTCAGGAGCTTTCTTGAGACTGGCGTGTGTGCGCGCAGCGAGCCGCTCCTGATTGACGAGGTTGCCTTTGAGCAGGACAAGATTGCATCGGCGGTGGTAAACCTTGTATCCCATATTGTAAAGGATGGGCATGTGGTATTTTTACTGAATGATATACAGTATGCCGGCGGTTCATCGTTCCACTTCATACACAACCTGCTCGAGGATGAAAATTGTAACAATATTTCCGTTGTTGCGGCTTACAATGAGGCAAAAGTACCGCTTCCGCACATTCAGCCACTCTGGACGAAGTTTTATGGCTATATTTTTGAAAAGCATCTGGTGACGGAAATAAATTGCGGGACATTGGAAAATCAAAGAAGTACTTTGAATGATTTTGTCTTTATCACAGACCGGATTGGCGTGTATATTGCAAAAATAAACAATCTCTTATTTTGCCTTGACTTTTCACAGGCAAAATATTATCTGGAAATCATATATAAGATGATAACTGTCGAGGAGATTGAGATAGACTGGAACCATAAGTGTGAGATTGTGATGCTTTACACGCTTGTATCCATCTACACGCAGGATTTTTCGCAGGCGCTGTTATTGTGCGAGAAGCTGAAGGAGCTTAGAAACCAGACATGTGACCAAAAGTTGGACTGCGCGTATTACTATTTTATGGGTATGGCCCATATGTATAATGGGAAGCTGGACGAGGCGGACAGATACGCAGGAAAGTTTCTTGAGATTGCAGAAGCACGCAGCTCCGATTATGGTATTTTTATTGCAAAGCTTCTGGGTGTTATGGTAAAGATGTCGGGATGGCACAACATTTTTTTCTGCGCGAGTGATATTGCTGTGGATGAGGATGTTATCCGTATGGCGGAGAACTATCATTTTTGGAATCATCTGGCGCATATATATGCCTATGCTTATGATAATGCACCTGCACTTTTTTCGGATGCGGATAAGGTGGAGGAAAGACTGGTATACTTTAACAAAGGCATTTCCATTATGAAGAGACTCGGAAATGAGTACTTCATGATGGAAGCATACAGAAATAATATAATGATAGCATCCACAAACGGATTTTTTAAGACGGCAAATTATTACTATGATAAATGCCATGAGCTTGTGCGGGGCAGGAATGCCTACGAGGAAGCGATGATATACAACGGGGTCGGTTATATTTCGTCTGCAATGGAACAGTATGACAGGGCGCTTCACTGCTATAATAAGGCACTCACTAGTTTTTTGCAGATGGAAAAGATTGATTTTGTCGGCGAGACGCTCTACAATATGGCGATAAATTGTATTATGGCGCAGGATTATCTTAATGCGTATGAGTATCTTGAGTTATCGTTCCGGATTGTGAAAGAAACGAAGATGAACAGTCTGCGGGTCTGCAATATATCAAAGCTCGCCGGGCTTTTGGCGCTGTGCAGCTATTATAATGGGAACCAGCTTAAATGTGCGATTTATATTGAGAAGACAAGGCTGTTTTTGGAACATTTAATTGACAAGCAGGAAGATGAGGAAGAAGAGACCACAATTATTCATGACTACACGATGTGTAAGGACGATCTCTTTATTTACTATTTTATATATGGGCTGCAGCTTGCCAGCAGGAAGGAGTATGACGAGGCGTTAAGGAACTTTCAGCTGGCAGAGGGATGCCTTGACGAATCCGCAGGAAACCAGTTTTATATATATGGGCAGTATATGGCGGAATTTGCAAGCCTGTACCGCATTCTTGGCAGGGAGAACGAAGCAGTACAATGCCTGAATGCGGCAATAGGATTTTATGATTTTCAGGGCTGTAAGGGGAAAGTGGCTGAGCTGAAAGCAGAGCTGGTAAAAAAATCCTGTCTGATAAAGGAGCGCAGCCTGAATCTGTCACAAGGACTGCGGCACGAGATTGACGAGGTGCTGCGTCATGCGTCTGTGTTTAAGGAAAATCAGGAACAGCAGAAGCGCATGAATTTTTTGTCAGCATGGCAGAAAATGGTTGAGATCGGCGGAAAAAGTAAAAAGGAACTGATTCATCCTTCTGTAAATGCGTTCATACATAATTTCAATATTGACAGGCTGATGCTGGTGAAATACGACGGAAATGAATCGGTGGAGCTTTACAATAATACCGGATATGCATTTGAGAATGAGAGACGCAGCAGGATAGAAGGCTTTTTCCACAGGAACAGGCTTGGCTTCGCGACATCTAAGATGAACAATAATTATAGGGATTACCTGGATATCATATCGCTTTTTGACAAGAAGAAGGTCTGCTCCATCATTGGTCTGCCATTTTATTATAATGATTCCCTGAAAGCTATTATGGTAGCTTATATCACAATGAAGGACAACTGGCATTCACCGACCAACAGATACTTGCTTGATGAGAGTGATTATGCTGTTTTTGAATTCCTGATCAGGCAGCTGCTCAACTCGATTGACATGCTTGAGGCAAATGAAAAAATTCAGCAGATGAATGACAAATTAAACCACCTGGCAGTGACCGATAAGCTTACCGGGCTGTATAACAGAGAAGGATTTTACGGAAATATTACTGGTATCATTGGGCGTAGCAAAGGCAAGGCAAAACCCATTACAATCATGTATATTGACCTGGACAATTTTAAATTCTATAATGATACGTTCGGACATGGAGTGGGTGACATCATTCTGACAGGTATGTCACAAATTTTTTGCAAAGAAACCGGAGAGAACGGTTTTGTGACCAGGTATGGCGGTGACGAATTTTTGATTACTGTTTACACAGATGATTTGTTGTGTGTCGAGCAGCTTGCAAAGAACATTTACAGCGATATTGAACAGGCAGGTGGCTTTACGGGGATGATATGGGCAAAGCTTGGAAAACGTGTTGAAATTCCGGAAGAACACCGGATATCCTGCTCCATAGGCATCAGCAGCAGGAAACTGCTAGGCTCGGAGGAGGAGCTTGAAAACATGGTGAAAGAGGCGGATAAGGTGCTCTATGACGTGAAGAAATCAGGGAAAGCAGCATATAAATTCTATGCGGCAGGTTGTTGAAAAATCTATATGTATAGTCACAAAGCGGCATGGTTCCTTATGCGTCTGTGTGCATTACTTCATGCCGGGCGCTCAGTCTTTTCTGACTGTCAGTATAAAATAGCAAAAATTTACTGTAAAATATTAGTAAAGATGCAATAGGATTAGTGGTTGATATTTTGATAGTGATGGGGTATACTATAGTTAATCTGAAATGTGCGATAACTCTTGTCATTTTGAACCTACATCACTTTAAACGGGATTCCTACATTGTCTGATTAATGTCATGCCCCCCAGTATGGCCAGGGGAAGACAGCGAGAAAGATTGCGGTTGCCCACCTAGCATCAGCTAGGAGTCAAAATACAAGAGCCGGCGTTTCGGGGAAAACAAATGAGGAAAAGCAGCCTTAGCGGGCTGCTTTTGTAATGTGGCATAAAAGACGCTTAAGGAGGAAGCTGTTATTTTTTATGTGAAGGGGTTTTCCAAAAAGGTTTTGGTCGTCATTTTATGGATAGTCCTGGCGCTTGGCATTTACAAGTGCAGTGTGAATCAGACAGAAAACAGGGGGGCTGGGGAAGAGAAAACAGAGGACTATGGACAGGAGGACGAGAACGACAAGAAGGAAGAAGCGGCCGATATGGTGTGTCTTCCATTTGACGAAAATGTTAGAATCCTGATTATGAACCAGGGATACCGTGGAATCTACCATACGGAGCTTCATATTGCATGCAGTGAGGGAATGCTTGTGGATGACAACGGAACGGTTTCTGAATATGCACCCGGCGCGGAATATGTCCTGAATGGCAATGCGTTCCATGACAGTTCCATGATATGCTTGAAGGGAAAAAATAACGGAAAACTGCAAATCAGGAATCTTGAGCGGAACTGTCCGGCACAGTACAGGGGAACATTGGAATGCCATGCTGCGGGAGACAGAATCGTTGTTGTAAATGAGCTTCCTGTTGAGGAATATTTGTACGGCGTGGTACCGAGCGAGATGCCGCCGTCCTATCCGGAGGAGGCATTGAAGGCACAGGCAGTCTGTGCAAGGACATATACATATTTTCACAAGCAGAAGTATGCATATCCGGACTGGAAAGCGCATATGGACGACAGCACTGCATTCCAGGTGTATGGGAACTGTGACGAGTCCCCGGATGCGAACAGGGCGGTGGATGCGACAAAGAATCAGGTATTGACATATAAAGAGGAAATTGTGGAAAGCTTTTATTATTCGACTTCGGGCGGGTATAATGGGGGCGCGGGCGTATGGATGAATACGGTGCCTGGGGAGGACAGCTACCTGACCGAGACAGGAAATGAACTCTATGCATCAAACAGTGAGGAGGGGGAGCTGGCATATAAGCAGTACATTGATAACGGTAATGCAGAGGATGTGGAGTATGGCGAGGCATGGTACCGCTGGAATTATGACAAGGTGCTGGATGCATCTGCCGCGAAAAAGATGTTTCAGAAACTTTATAGCCTGTCACTTGCGCAGCCGCATGCAGTCAGGATTCGTTCCAGGCTTCTTTCGTCTGATAAAATATTGGAGGAGAAGGCAGTCCGGGACATCCGGATTTTAGGGCGCAGAAAAAGTGGGCTGGTGACAGGAATAATAATTGATACGGAGAATTTCCGGGTGAGTGTCATGTCGCAGCATGCGATAAGGCAGGCACTGGGCTGTGACGATGATGTAATATACAGGAAGGACGGCAGTGCCTACACAATGGGCGACCTTCTTCCGAGTGCATATTTTTATATTGAAAAAAGCTATGATAATAATGGAGAAAGCGGGGATAATTTAAAGCAGATAACAATACATGGGGCAGGATTTGGGCATGGATGCGGCATGTCACAGAATGGGGCAAAGGCATTGGCTGAGAAAGGATTAACAGCTGACCGGATTCTGGCATATTATTATAAAGGAAGCATAAGGGCTGCCGGTGCGATTGACAGGACAGCCAGATGATTGGGAAGGGGCAGTCCCGGATGTCAATAATTTCAAGGTTATACAGGATGCAAAAGGAAATACGCGGAGCGTTTAATGAGGCTGAGGTGGGAACCTACGCCTCCGGCGCCGCGTTCTTTTTGTTCCTGTCAGTGATTCCGATGGTCATGATTGTCAGTGGCATTCTGCCGCATAACATCTTTGGCAACAAGGAAATGGTCAATATTTCGCAGGCAGTCATTCCAGAGAAAATATATCTTTTCCTGATGAGCATTGTAGACAGTTACCATGGAAACCAGCTGACGCTGCTGTCAATTTCGGCTTTTGTGGTAATCTGGTCAGCTTCCAAGGGAGTTTTGGCGCTGATTAGGGGACTTAACCATATCTACGAGGTGGAGGAGACGAGAGGATATATTCTTTTGCGGTTGAAGGCAGCCTTTTACACCATTTTTTTACTGCTTGCGATATTGCTGTCGGCAGGTGTCCTTGTTTTTGGAAACACGCTGGCGAAATGGCTGATTCCTGACAGCGGTACGCTGGCGAACCTATGGCGGTTCTTCGGCGGGATACGCCATATATTTGTCGCCGGAATGATTTCGGTGGTATTCTGTACCATGTATAGCCTGCTGCCAAACAATGCGCTCCCATGGAAAGAGCATTATCCCGGGGCGGTGGTCACTTCGGTGTTCTGGACACTGTACTCGTTTGGTTTTTCTGTCTACATTGATTATTTTGGCGGATTTTCCATGTACGGCAGCCTGACGAGTATCGTGATTGTGATGATTTGGCTGTATTTTTGTATGTACATTTTTTTTTGTGGCGCACTTGTCAATAAGTGGATTGCGGATGGATATGTGGATGATTATCTTTCAGATGTCTTGTAAATTTTTCCATGGGATGGTATACTATTACTGTAAATCAATTTACGATGGATGAAGAAAGGTGATAGGGGCATGGCAGTTTTATGGAAAGATGAATACAAGGTTGGGATTGACAAAATTGATGAACAGCACCGTCAGCTGTTTGACAAGATTGAGCATTTACTGGAAATTGCCAAGAGTGGTGACAGGAAGAGCAACAGACAGGAATGCATGGACACGATTGATTTTCTTGTGGATTACACAAAATTTCATTTTGACTCGGAGCAGGCGCTTCAGAGAGAGAAGAAATATGTGAGCTATGACCAGCATGTCAAGATTCATGAAGACTTTAAAAATACGGTTCAGGTATACAAGGAACTTCTTGGAAAGGATTTTTCCACGAAAAATTTAAAAAGTTTTATTGGTTCCATGCTTGCATGGCTTGTCAATCATGTCTGTATCTGTGACAGAAAGATATTGAAGAATATACCACTGCAAAACCTGGAATCGTTTGTTGACACAGAAAGCTTTATCAAAAGTGTTGCACATAAGCTTCTGACCGAAATGTATGATATTCCAATTTTAGACGTAAAGAGCTGTATTTATAAGGGTGATGTGGATGGTGCCGTGATTGTCAGGACAATTGCAGAGGGGGGAAACAGACATCTGTTTCTGTACGGAATGTCAGACAAACTTGTCAATGTTCTGTACAATAAGATTAGCGGCATGAAGCTTCCGAATATTGATTTTATGGATGATATTGAGCGTTCTGCCCTTATGGAAATTGGAAACATCATATCTACATATGCCATGAGCGCCATAGAGGATAAGGCACAAAATGGCGTACAGTTTCAGAGTGATTTGTATGTCCATGAGTACAATGCCACAGATTATAATATTACCAACAGCATGATTCTCGAAATCATGACAGATTATGGGAAGATGGAGATTTTGTATACACGGCTGAAATAGTTAGATAAATATACCGGCATTTTTATTTTTGGGCTTGACATTTTGCGGATGATAACATATTATAAATTTTAATAATATTACTTATCATGCAAATGCAATGAAGGTGCAAAGTAGAGTCACATTTTCTGCCAGAGAACGGAGGTCACCGGCTGAAAGCCTCCCCAGTTCAGATGTGATGTTGAATTTCCCACCGGAGCAGCTTTTTTGAAGTTTGGCTGTCTTTCATTGAGGGAGACTGGCTGATATGGTAGAAAAAGACGGAGTGACACGTTACGTCTGTTGAGCGTCTGTTACGTATATGAACATGGATATACAAGACAGGAACATGGGTGGTACCGCGGTTTATTCGTCCCTTGCAGGAGTTTTTCCTGTGAGGGATTTTTTATGCACACGGGCGTCTAAAGGAAATATGTCAGCAAAAGCTGCAATAGAAATTTTGTAAAGTAAAGGAGAACAGGGATGAAAGAGAAGTTGGAGCAGATTAAGGCGGAGGCAATCCGTCAGATTAATGAGAGTGAAGCGCTGGATAAGTTAAATGACGTGCGTGTCAGTTTTTTGGGAAAAAAGGGTGAGCTTACAGCTGTTTTAAAGGGTATGAAGGATGTGGCGCCTGAGGACAGACCGAAGGTAGGGCAGCTTGTCAACGAGGCGCGGGAGGAAATCGAACGGATTCTGGACGAGGCGCGGACAAATATGGAAAGAAAGCTTCGCGAGGCAAAGATGAAAGCGGAAGTAATTGACGTGACACTTCCGGCTCAAAGAAACAAGGTGGGACATCGTCATCCGAACACTATTGCCCTTGAGGAGGTCGAGAGAATTTTTACCGGCATGGGGTATGAGGTTGTAGAGGGACCGGAGATAGAAAAGGACTATTATAACTTTGAGGCGCTGAATATTCCGGCTGACCATCCCGCGAAGGACGAGCAGGATACATTTTACATTAACAGTGATATCCTTCTCAGGACACAGACTTCAGGGGTACAGGTTCACGAGATGGAGAAAGGGAAGCTCCCCATCAGGATGATTGCGCCAGGGCGCGTATTCCGTTCGGACGAGGTGGACGCGACACACTCTCCTTCCTTCCACCAGATTGAAGGGCTTGTCATCGATAAAAATATTACATTTGCGGACTTAAAGGGAACGCTTGCCGAGTTTGCGCGCGAGTTGTTCGGTGAGGAAACAAAGGTGAAATTCAGGCCGCACCATTTCCCATTTACAGAGCCGTCTGCCGAGATGGATGTATCGTGCTTTAAGTGTGGCGGAAGCGGCTGCCGGTTCTGCAAGGGCGAGGGATGGATAGAAATTTTAGGGTGCGGCATGGTGCATCCTAACGTGTTGAAAATGAGCAATATTGACCCGGATGCTTATACAGGTTTTGCGTTTGGCGTGGGTCTCGAGAGAATTGCCCTGTTGAAGTATGAGATTGATGACATGAGACTACTGTATGAAAATGATATCAGATTCCTGAAGCAGTTTTAGGAGCTGTTCCGGAATGATTTAAGACAAAATATAGAATAAATGCTTGGATGTTGTGGATAAAGAAGATTGGAATGGAGGATTACTATGAATACATCATTATCGTGGATTAGGGCATATGTCCCTGAGCTTGCATGTGAGGACAAAGAATACTGTGATGCAATGACACTCTCAGGGACAAAGGTAGAAGGATTTGAACGGCTGGACAAGAATCTTGAAAAGATTGTTGTCGGGCATATTGAAAAGATTGAGCGTCATCCGGACGCCGATAAGCTGATTGTCTGTCAGGTCAATGTCGGAACGGAGACCGTACAGATTGTAACCGGGGCACAGAATCTGAAGGAGGGGGATTATGTTCCCACCGTCCTTGACGGCGGCAAGGTAGCCGGGGGGCATGACGGCGGCCCGCTTCCGGAAAACGGAATAAAAATCAAGGCTGGGAAACTGCGCGGCGTTGAGTCGGCAGGGATGATGTGTGCGATTGAGGAGCTTGGTTCCAGCCGCGATATGTATCCAGAGGCACCAGAGGATGGCGTCTATGTATTCCAGAAGCCCGTGACACCCGGGGAGGATGCGATAGAGGCACTCGGGCTGCATGATACGGTGGTAGAGTATGAGGTGACATCGAACCGTGTGGACTGCTACAGCATTCTGGGAATTGCGAGGGAGGCAGCTGCGACATTTAGAAAACCATTTATTCCGCCAGTGGTGGAAGTCAGGGGAAACGGAGAGGATGTAAATGATTTTATTTCGGTGGAGATAAAGGATGCAGACCTCTGCTCACGTTTCTGTGCAAGAGTGTGCAAAAACATCAAGATTGCACCGTCTCCCGAATGGATGCAGAGAAGGCTGGCTTCATGCGGCATCAGGCCGATTAACAATCTCGTTGACATCACAAACTATGTCATGATGGAGTATGGCCAGCCGATGCACGCATATGACCTTGCCAATGTTGCCGGAAACAAAATTATTGTCAGACGTGCAAAGGATGGGGACGAATTCCAGACGCTTGACGGACAGGTACGCAAGCTTGACTCGGAAATGCTCATGATTTGTGATGCGGAAAAAGAAATTGGTCTTGCAGGCATTATGGGCGGTGAGAATTCCAAGATTACCGATGATGTTAAGACAGTACTGTTTGAGGCGGCGACATTTAACGGTGCGAATATCAGGAAGTCGTCCAAGAGGGTAGGGCTTCGGACAGACGCTTCCGGAATTTTTGAGAAAGGGCTGGATCCGAGGAATGCAGAGGCGGCTATCAACAGGGCGTGCCATCTGATAGAGGAACTTGGCTGCGGGGAAGTCGTAGGCGGAATAGTTGACGTAAAAGAACCCTTCAAGGAGTTGAAGCAGATTCGGTTTGAGCCGGAGAGAATCAATCAGTTTCTTGGAACGGACATTGCAAAAGACGAAATGCTTGAGATATTCGGCAGGCTGGAGCTTGCCTATGATGAGCAGACTGGCATGATTACGGCGCCTTCATTCAGGCAGGATATTGGATGCTTTGCGGATATCGCCGAGGAAGTTGCAAGATTTTACGGATATGACAAAATTCCCACGACGCTTCCAAGCGGTGAGGCAACGACGGGCAAGCTTCCATTCAAGCTGAGAATTGAGGAGAAGGCAAGGGACATTGCCGAGTACTGTGGTTTTTCACAGGGCATGTGTTACTCGTTTGAAAGTCCAAAGGTCTTTGACAAGCTTCTGATACCGGCAGACAGTGCCCTTCGGAATACAGTGACAATTTCCAATCCGTTAGGGGAGGACTTCTCGATTATGAGAACGATTTCCCTGAACGGAATCCTGACATCGCTTGCCACGAATTACAACCGCAGAAACAAGAATGTGCGCCTGTATGAGCTTGGCAATATTTACATTCCGAAAAGCCTGCCGGTGGTGGATTACCCTGATGAGAGAATGCAGTTTACACTTGGTATGTACGGGGAGGGGGATTTCTTCACCATGAAGGGTGTTGTCGAGGAGTTTCTTGAGAGCATCGGCATGACAAAGAAGATTACCTATGACCCGAATGCGGAAAAAATGTTTCTTCATCCTGGACGCCAGGCACTGATACAGTATAAAGACACGGTTATTGGCTATCTGGGTGAGGTGCATCCTGAGGTTGGCGACAATTATGGGATAGACACCAAAGTATATGTTGCGGTGCTTGACATGCCGGAGATACTTCCATTTGCTTCCTTTGACAGAAAGTATGAGGGAATTGCGAAGTATCCTGCCGTGTCACGTGATATCAGTATGGTAGTACCCAAAAATATACTGGCCGGGGATATTGAGCGGGTGATTGAACAGCGTGGCGGAAAAATTCTGGAAGAGTATCGCCTGTTTGACATCTATGAGGGCAGTCAGATTCAGGCGGGATTTAAGTCTGTCGCTTATTCAATTACGTTCCGGGCAAAGGACAGGACGCTTGAGGAGAGTGACGTGTCAGGCGCCATGAAAAAGATTCTAAACGGATTAGAAGGGCTTGGCATTGAACTGCGCGCATAGGCTGCATTTTTTGATAAGGATAAATTATGGAACTGTTAAAAAAAGATTTTTATTTTGACCTGCCGCAGGAACTGATTGCACAGGATCCGCTTGCGGACAGGTCGGCTTCAAGGCTTCTGGTGCTGGACAGGGAAACCGGGAAGACAGAGCATAAGGTATTTACGGACATTGTGGACTACCTTCATAAAGGGGACTGCCTTGTGCTGAACAACACAAAGGTCATTCCTGCGCGGCTGATGGGGACAAAGGCTGAGACAGGGGCAGCGATTGAGGTGCTCCTGCTCAAACGTCATGAGGGTGATGTATGGGAAACGCTTGTAAAGCCGGGAAAGAAGGCAAGAGAAGGCGCTGTTATCCGTTTTGGCGACGGGCTATTAACTGGAAAAGTTATCGGCGTTGTAGACGAGGGAAACCGGCTCATACAATTTCAGTACGACGGAATCTTTGAGGAGGTGCTCGACAGGCTTGGGGAGATGCCGCTGCCGCCTTATATTACACACAAGCTTACGGATAAGAACCGTTATCAGACAGTGTATGCGAAATATGAAGGCTCTGCGGCGGCACCGACGGCCGGGCTTCATTTTACGAGTGAGCTTCTTGAAAGGGTTCAGGAAAAAGGAGTCCGGATTGCATATGTCACGCTGCATGTTGGACTGGGCACATTTCGTCCGGTGAAGGAAGACAATCTCCTAAACCACCATATGCACTCCGAGTTTTATCAGGTGACACAGGCGGCGGCGGATATCATAAACAGCACAAAACAGTCGGGAGGAAGGGTTGTCTGTGTCGGGACGACAAGCTGCCGCACGATAGAGAGCGCCGCGGATGAACAGGGAAAGGTTATCGCCGGAAGCGACAACACGGAAATATTTATTTACCCCGGCTACCGGTTTAAGGTGCTGGACAACCTGATAACCAACTTCCATCTTCCGGAATCGACCCTGATTATGCTGGTGTCAGCGCTCGCGGGGCGGGAGAATGTACTCAATGCCTATAAAACAGCCGTGCAGGAGCGGTACCGTTTCTTTTCATTTGGGGATGCGATGTTTGTCAGGTAAGCCTTGAGAGACGAAAAAGTAGCTGTGAATTTCTGAGAGTGTTGACTTTTTTTGAATAATTTGTTATTTTTGTATTATAAGAATTTATGAATCTGTATGGTTAATTAGGAGAAAATAATGAGTAATCAGAACAGTGTTGAACTTGAAAACATTAAAAAAGTGAATAGTATAGCTATGGGGTTTAACGAGAAGTCTTTTTTGCTTGTTTTTAATGGCGACAAAAATGGCGATAATGGTGAAGCTTATGCGATACCAATTAATTATGCTGAAAAGATTGCTCAGGGATTAAGAGACTGTGGGCTTGAGTATCAGAGAATATATGGCAAAAATATTGGTTTTCAAGCTGAAGGATATTTGGAGGAAGAGCTATGAAAGTAATAAAAAAGAACGAGGAGTTATCAGGTAGCAATTTCGACAGATTTCGAACAGCAATGGTTGAGGTGCGTTTTTCCAGTGCAAGATCTGATATTGAGAACAGTAATGCCAGTGCGCAAGAATATAAAATGCTTTCTTTGGATCTTATGGATGAAGTTACCAAGGAAAATGGAGATAATAAAAACAGTGTCAGCAATATTGTTGAAAAATGGGTCACAAGACTAAAACCTCGATACTGGCAGGAGGACTTAGTGGAATTTTGCCAATCGAAAGATGATATTGTAATGGCATATGAAGTCCGCAAAGATAATGAACAGGCATTTATCATTGTGATGGATGATTCCACAATTGACGAGAATGTTTTACAGTATAATGACTTTGGATTTGAAATGTTGAAGAAATATGTGGAAATTAATGATTTTATGGTGCTTGATGTCATCACATGCAGTGGCATTGAATATATGTTTGATGAAGTAAATACTATATACAAGCGAGGTTAAGGAAGTGCCGACAGCTCAGGAACATAAGAAGAAATACCAGGACAATAAAGAAGTGTTAAATTCTGTGTTTGATTGCAATAACAAGCTGCATTGTAATTGGATTGTGACAATAAGTTTTTATATTTCATTACATATAATCGAGGCGAAACTGGCAAAGGAACAAAATCTTCATAGCCGTGACCACAAGCAGCGTGACGAAATGATTGAGAATTGTGGATTATTTAGCAGAAATGTGAAAAGTAAGTATAAGCAGCTCAAATCGAATTGCTGGTCTGCAAGATATTCTAAAAATGATATGGCTCCAACAATAGCAAACCAGATGAAACGGTTTGCCGAGGAAATAGAAGCGGAAGTGTTTCCAGAGCAAAATAAATAATACTATGATAGTGATGGAAAATACGCACGATATAAGAGGAGTATGATTGGAATGGAAGAACGAAGAAAAAGCAAGAGAACAGATTTAAAGTCGAAACTTTTGGTCAAGCGGCTTGACTCGGGAGTTCAGGAAGAAATCGGTGTGGAGGTCATGAATGTTTCAAAGACCGGAATCGGTTTTTACTGTGACGTACTCCTCGATATGGGGGCAGTTTATGAGGCATATCTGACCATATGGACAAAAGAAGTGATTCATGCGTTTATAGAGATTGTCCGTATAGAAAAGATACCAGATACTTATGACTATGGCGGGCTTTTTATCGGAATGCCGGAGATTGATCTCCAGCGGATTGACGTTTATAATGTAGTAAGCGAGGCTGAAAAGTATACGGATAATTAATGATGGAGCATCGTCGGTCTGACCGGTGATGCTCCATTCATGTAATGTGGTTATTCAACTGTAATGAGTTCGTATTCACGTGAGCCAAGTCCCAGGGCGGCAGCTGCTTCTATCGTATGCACGCCATTTTTCGATTCGATGCGTTCCAGCAGATGATCCCTGCCTGGGTCATCCGAGGCGTAGACGAGGTCAAGGCATGCCTGGTCAATGGCAACCGGGTCAAGTGAAACCAGTATGCCGATATCAGCCATGCATGGGTCTTCTGCCACGGCACAGCAGTCGCAGTCAACAGACATGTTTTTCATGACGTTGATATAGATAATGTTTCCCTTTAGGTACTCGATGACACTTGATGCGGCATCTGCCATGGACTCGAGAAAAGAATCATGGTCGGAATTCCAGAAATTGTCAACGTCGCCGACACCGTGGATGTATGCCTTGCCCATGGATGATGCAATTCCGATGGAGAGCTGCTTGAGTGCCCCGCCGTATCCGCCCATCGGATGCCCCTTAAAGTGGGAGAGCACCAGCATGGAGTCGTAATTGGCGAGTGTTTTACCCACAAAGTTCTTCTTGATTTTGTGCCCGTTTGGAATCGGAAGTTCGAGATCCGGACCGTCGGCATCCATCAGGTCAACCTCAAAATATTTGCTCCATCCGTGTTCGCGCAGGGTTTTCATATGTTTTTCTGTTGTGTTGCGTCCTCCATCATAGGCAGTGTTGCACTCGACAACGGTTCCGCCTACATAGTCAATGACAGGTTTCCAGAAGTCAGGCTTTAGGAAGTTCTGGTTTCCGACCTCACCGGAATGCAGTTTAATGGCTATCCTGCCTCCAAGCTGTTTGTCGATTAATTTGTATAATTCAAGTACTTTTTCCGGTGTAATTGTTTTAGAAAAATAAACCTTTGGTTTCATAAATGCCCTCCTATAATATTTTATTTAAAAATATGTCGTATCACAGTGATTTCGATGTGGAAAAGATATGATATAATTTCATTTTACCGCATAGACAAACTTTTTGCAAACAGCATTTGCTGCATAAATTGCAATATAATTACCGGTAAAACAGCCGCCTGCTTCGGTAGTCAGATACTGTGTCTCGCCGGAACCGATAAATACAGTTTCCGTTTTGCGTGCCCTGCTGCCTTGATTGGGAGTTCTGTGCTGCGGTTTGTCAGAATTGGGTTCTGCGGTGTACACAAAGAAATTGCCGCCTGTCGGACCGCCTACATTTGTGACGATACAATAGTAGATTCCATCGTGGTAACGGATGGTTGGCGCATAAATTCCAAGGCAGTTTGGAGCCTCTGCCGACAGGGTAAGCTGACTGTCTCTGCTGAGGATATGGTTGATTTGTTCCCAGTGGACAAGGTCTGTGCTGTGGTAAAGGGGAAGCCCGGGGAAATATTCAAAGCTGCTGGTTACCAGATAAAAGTCGCTTCCGACTCTGCATATGCTTGGTGCAGGATGGAATCCAGGAAGGACGGGGTTCGTGTATTTCATATGTTTTTGACTCCTTTGATAAAATTTTGTTATAACATCAGTTTAAACTACATTTTAATAGGGAGGTACTATCAAAATTATAGAAAATAAATTGAAAAATTGGATATAAGAGTTAACAATTTCTGAAAAGTATGGTACACTTTATAAGTGCATAACTTTAAAAGATTAAAGCGAAGGAGAATTTCAAATGGCAAATTATTATCAACCGGAAATTGAAACAATGCCAGTAGAGCAGATACAGGCTTTGCAAAGCGAACGATTGACAGAACAGGTAAAATATGTATATGAAAACGTAAAATTTTACCATGACAAAATGGATGAGCTGGGAGTAAAGCCGGAGGATGTGAAAGGCATAGATGACTTACATAAGCTCCCGTTTATTGATAAGAATGACCTGAGGGACCAGTATCCATATGGGCTGCTGGGAGTTCCGTTGTCCGAATGTGTGCGGATTCAGTCGACAAGCGGTACCACGGGGCGCCGTGTCGTGTCGTTTTATACCCAGGAGGACATTGACGTGTGGGAGGAGTGCTGTGCAAGGGCAATTGTGGCGGCAGGCGGCACGAAGGATGACGTGTGCCATGTCTGCTATGGTTACGGACTTTTTACAGGAGGACCGGGGCTAAATGGTGGTTCACACAAGGTGGGATGCCTGACACTCCCGATGTCTTCCGGAAACACGGAGCGGCAGCTTCAGTTTATGACAGACCTTGGTTCCACCATTCTCTGTTGTACGCCGTCATACGCGGCAAATCTTGGCGAGACAATCAATGAGAGGGGACTTCGGGATCAGATTAAGCTGAAGGCAGGGATATTTGGAGCAGAACCGTGGACAGAGGAAATGAGGAAGAACATTGAAAAGTCATTGGGCATCAAGGCATATGATATTTATGGGCTTACAGAAATTTCAGGTCCGGGTGTTTCCTTCGAGTGTGAGGAGCAGCAGGGAATGCATATCCAGGAGGATCATTTTATTCCGGAAATCATCAATCCTGATACAGGTGAAGTACTTCCCGAGGGGGAGATTGGAGAGCTTGTATTTACCTGTATCACCAAAAAGGCATTTCCGCTTTTGCGGTACCGCACGCGTGACCTCTGCTACCTGACCAGAAAGAAATGTTCATGCGGACGCACCCATATCCGCATGCATAAGCCGATGGGCAGGAGCGACGACATGATGGTGGTAAAGGGCGTCAACGTATGGCCGTCACAGATAGAGGCAGTCTTGCTGAACAAGGGTTATGAGGCAAATTACCAGATTTTCGTAGACCGTATCGGAAACAATGATACCATCGAAGTACAGGTGGAAAAGACACCGGAGATGGCAGCAGATGCAGGTTTTAACACTGCGGAGCGGGAAAAATCCATTGTGGCAGGATTGAAGTCCATGCTTGGTATCAAGGTGGATGTAAAGATTATAGAGCCAAAGACGATTACAAGAAGCGAGGGCAAGGCAGTCCGCGTGATAGATAAGAGGGATTTATATAACAAGTAAAAGCAGCCGGATGGGGCAGCCCCATCCGGTTAACTTTTTTTCTGTTCGATTCTTTTTTTATTTTTATCTGAGAATACGAAATAGGACTGGATGGAGGTGGCGACCATTGTACCGTCTGCCTTGTAGACATTTACCTCATAGACAGCAATTGTGGAACCGTATTTGATTTCCTTTGCTTCCGCGACCAGCTTCTCCGTGTTGCATGCGGGTGTGAGATAATGAATGCTGCTGTCGACAGTCACGACACTGTTTCCATGTGTCAGGGCAGCGCTTCCGCCGATTGTGTCAGCAAGGGCAAAGGTGCACCCGCCATGTACGTTGCCAAGGGGATTCAGAATTTCAGGTCTCAAAGGCATTTCTCCCTTGCAGTAGCCTTCCGATAGCTCTGTAATCCGCATATCAAGCAGCTGGATAAAACCAAGTGTGCCATAAAAGTGATTTTTTATTGCATCGTAATTTTTTTCCTGACCATTCATATATAGTGTCCTTTCTTTTTGTAATATTGCCTGGTTCTAGAGCATTTTTCAAACACGCTCTAGGGCATGATCAAAACAAAAGAAAAACTCCCAAAAGCGGAATCAACCAACGCTTTTTGCGAGTTTTTAGTGGAGTAGACGGGAGTCGAACCCGTGTCCAAAAAACCATCCCATGTACTTCTACAGGCTTAGTTGATTGTTTCGGGACAAGCCCGGTTCCCTTCCGCCTAGGCGAATCAACGCCCCTAAACGGTCAGTAGCTTCATAATACGTCCACATACGCAAAGCTTAGTAAGTGTCGTTTCCTACATCAATGATGTCTGGCTCCCAATGTGTAGGTGCACTGGGTCAGACAGCAGCCATTAGGCTGCGTATGCTAAATTATCTTCAGCGTTTAATTTTAATTTTGGAATTAACGCATGCCTGCGACCTGCTTCTCCATCTTCAGATTCCCTGTCGAAACCTTTACTACCCCTTGATTAATCAAGGTTAATTTATAATATCAGAAAGCTGGAAAATAGTCAAGTAAAATTTTTGGCTGACTTGTGAAAAAAGTAATGGGAATAGGAGCGAAAATGTTTGTATTTTGTTTTTTTTTTGTGTAAGATATAATAAGGAACAGTAAAATGTCATGTAATTTTTTATAAGTATCCATGTAGAGGAGGGATAAGAGCCATGAGGAAAATATGCAGACAGCTATTGAACCTGATGTTGATGGCGGCAATTATAATCGGCAGCTTCTCGGCTGATTCCCTGATGTCCCAGGCGGCGGACGGCAGGGCAGGCGCTGTTAAATCAGAAGATGTGAAAGCAGGCAGTATGGAGGTTCACTTCATGGATGTCGGGCAGGGAGACGCTACGCTGATTGTGTGTGACGGACATTCCATGCTGATTGATGCCGGTGATTATACCAAAGGTACTGCAATTCAAAATTATTTGAAAAAACAAAAAATTAAAAAACTGGATTACCTTATTTTTACACATCCTGATGCCGACCATATAGGCGGCGCCCCGGTTATTATTACAAAGTTCGATATTGACAGGGTGTTTTTGTCAAATTTTGAGAAAGACAATAAGACATACCAGAAGATGATTCAGGCGCTTGACAATAAGCACCTGAAATATACCACGCCGAAGATCGGGACACAATATTCCCTCGGGTCGGCAAAGATAACGATTCTGGCTCCGAATGGCAGTTATGATAACCCCAATGATGCCTCAGTGGCGCTGACAGTTGAACATGGAGAGAACAGGTTCCTGTTTACAGGTGATGCGGAAGAAGCTGCGGAAAAGGACATAATGGCAAATGGCATTGACATTTCGGCGGACGTATATAAGGCGGGGCACCATGGAAGCCGGACTTCCACCTCAAAGGAATTTTTTGAGGCGGTCGACCCTGCTTATGCAGTCATTAGCTGTGGGGAAGAGAACTCTTATGGACATCCGCATGCGGAGACGCTGAATACATTCCGAATGAACGGGGTGGATGTGTACAGGACTGATGAGGAAGGAACCATTGTAGCGGTTTCTGACGGGAAGGAGATTACGTTTAATGTACCGGCATCTGAGACATGGAGAGCAGGGGAGCCAAACGGAAATACCTCTGTGTGGGAGGCGCCGGACAAAAATTCCGGTAACCAGGATGCCTCTGTGGTAACAGAACCGGAAAAGAAAGAGGACCATTCGGATACAAAGGAAGTTACTTATGTCCTGAATACAAAGACGAAAAAATTTCATAGGCCTTCCTGCAATTCCCTGCCAACTGTAAACAGAAAGGACTCAATGGAAAGCAGGGAGGATATCATGGCGCAGGGGTATGTGCCATGCAAGCGGTGCAACCCATAAATACAGATTTTATTGAAATGCAGTTATACTGGCGGTCGAAAAGACTGACCGCTCACGGCAGATTTCATCTGTCGTGAGTATATACAGTTTAGACATAAAGGAGAGGATATTGGAATGAATATTACAATTACAGGAAATCTTGGAAGCGGTAAATCAAGTGTTGCAAAAATATTGAAGGAAAAAGGGTATGAATATTCCTCGACAGGAAATATATTCAGACAGCTCGCCATGGATAAGGGCATGTCCGTGGAGGCGTTTAACAAGCAGGTAAACGAGGCGGCAAGCCGTGGTGACCATTCCGTGGACAAAATGATTGATGACACGACAACGCGAATCAGCGAGGAGCGTGACAATGTAGTATTCGACTCGCGCCTGGCATGGCATTTTGCATCCAAAAGTTTCAAGATTTTTATCATTACGGATATCGATGAGGCAAGCCGCAGGGTATTTCATGACAGCCTGCGGGCAAACTCGGAGTCATATGAGTCGCAGGAGGCATGCAGAAAGGCTCTTATCAACAGGCAGAAGTTAGAGACGGTTCGCTATAAGGAAGTGTACGGCATTGATTACTATGACATGAGCAATTACAATCTTGTCATAGAGAGTACAAGTGCGTCGCCGGATGAGATTGTGCAGGAGATACTGGATAAAATGGCAGAGTATCAAAGCGGGGCATTTGAGAAAATGATGGAACTGAATCCTTCGTCCGTCATCGTGCCCGAAGATGATGTGCCGGATGCGGATGCCGTATCCGTTGTTGAGAAAGAGGGAACCTTTACATTAAGCGCCGGGAAAAGCAGGCTTGATGAGGCGGTTGCAAAGGGGCGGAAATTCGTGGCGGTGAAGGTATCTGGTTCGGAACCCGGCGGAGAGGACAGTTTCATGAATTTCACCAATATGTAGGGGACGTATTCCCGACAATAGGCAATCGAGTAGGGGAACGACCTTCTCCACGACTCGTACGCCGGGCATCCGTCAGCTTGCTGACACATTTCATTTGGACGCCCGTGTGCATAAAAAATGGATGCATTACGCATCCATTTTTTTAATGCTTTATTTTGTTATTTCCATAAATGCATAGTCCTTTAGAACATTGTTCCAAATCTTGTATGCACGGCTGTTTTCATGTACATAGCTGTCAGAGCTGTATTCCGGGCAAATCGCATTGTCTGGCCCCATCAGATGTTCGGAGATATTGATAAATCCCCAGCCATTCTGCATACAGACATCCTGTAGAAGGACATTGGCGGTCTGAATGGATTCATTGCTCAGGTATCCGGTGCTGACGCCGCTTGTAATACAGGGGATGGATATCACATATACCTGTAATCCGGGGGTCTTTGCCGTTATCCTTGCAATCAGTGTCTGCATGTCCGAGACAAACTGGCTTGGTGTGCTGCCTGTCAGGTCGTTCATTCCGTAGCAGATAAATATTTTTGAGACATTTGGAAGCTGGGATATAGAATCTTCAATATACTGAACCTGTCCGTTGTATATTGGCATAATGCCGGCATGCTCTGTCAGGGCATTTTTGGATATGGCTGCTTTGGCAGAGCAGCTCACCCTTGCCAGAAAGTATGTGGAATCGGATGCGATGGACTCGTGCGTCCTGCAGTATTCCTTAAACCCGACAGTGAGGGAATCCCCCACGAATACAGAATTTGCAAAGAAAGCATTTTCGGAAATCATTCCGCTTGCAACAATTTCGTTAAATTTTTGTTCATCGATATTTCCGTTTGTATAGTTATCCACAAGATATAGATTTAATCGCGCTGTAAGACTGTCTGTAAGATTCTCATTTGCCAGTGCTGCACCCGTTATAGGCTGTATGATGGAGAACGCAGGCATATTTACCAGTTCCTCGGCATATACTGTTGATGGAGTAAGAATCAGCATACATATAAAGAGTGCAAGTACTGAATTGGTATATTTTTTCATGGCAAAGCTCCTTTCATAACGGTTAGAAACTGTTCAATAACTATATATCGTAGTATGTTCAGAATGTCAAAGGTAATATCACAACATATAGAACCTCAGCCTTAGCTTATTATATATGCATAAGCGTTTTAATTCAATACTAATATTAAAAAAATATTTCAAATTTATTCCGAAAAAGTGAACTGCCAAAAAAAATTATCAGAAATATGCTATTTTTTGACATAAAAATGTAAAAAATAGTATCAACAGCCATTAAATGGAAAACAGGTACTGCAATATATGTGTACTCCTTTCAGTTTATATTTCAGGAGGATTATTTATAATGAAGATAAAAAAAGTTTGTTTCTGCAAAAAATGCGGGGCTCTTGATTACGCGGATGAAGAATGTCCAAAATGTGGAAGCCCGGAGATTGATGAGGCAAGTATGGACTTTCTGCTGTTCGGAAATGTCATGAGTGAAATGTCAAAATATAACAGTTCAGCCCAGAATTTTGCATTTACTGCAAAGTCCGTGATATAACGCAGTGGTTTTGGCACCAACGAAGTGGTTTTGCATGATTTGATGCCTGTAACAGAAAGCTGTTACGATAAAATTATCAGAAAACATTGACTATTGTGCAGATTAGATATAAAATTATAAATGTAATTTATTGTGCTTTGCTTTTTACAGTATGTTACAGACGTAAGATTAAAGTTTTATAAGATGGAAGGGGTGCCCGCATGGCTGAGGAATTCAATTTAGACGGAATGGTGGACATATATATTTATGAGAATGGCCAGCTTTTAGAGAATCTGGAACAAATTGTACTGGAGACTAAGGATGATGATGCATTTGATGAAAACAACATCAATGAGATTTTCAGGATAATGCATACCATAAAAGGTTCTTCTGGTGTTATGATGTATGACAATATAATGAAGGTGTCCCATAAGCTGGAAGATATATTCTATTACCTGAGGGAGAATATCGGCATTGAAGAGCCGCATATGGAGCTTACAGAGATTGTATTTCAGGTTTTGGATTTCATAAATGGGGAAATGGAAAAGATAAAGGAAGGAAATGATCCTGACGGGGATAATTCCGAGCTGATTGTGACGATGGAAAAATTCCTTGAAAAACTCAAGGGAGTGATATCCACATCAAAGGATGAGCCGGCGGCAGAAGAAAAATCGGAGCAGGAAAAGACTTCCGCAGGCATGAGCCTGGAATCAAACCAGTTTTATATTGCGCCGCAGGTATCAGGATCGGCAAGATGTTTCCGTATTAAGATTACATATCATGAGGATACGCAGATGAGTAACCTGCGTGCATATTCGGCCACGTATGCCTTGAAGGAGTATACGGAGGACGTACATTATACACCGGAGGATATTCTCACTGATGAGTCTTGCTCGGAAACAATTCTGGCAGAGGGCTTCCGTATGCTTGTCCGCGGCGATTTTACCGAGAGCAGGCTTCACGATCTTCTTGATACGACTTCTGAGATAAGCGGCATAGAGATTGAGGAGTGTTCGAATGCAGAGTTTGAGAGAGGCTTCTCGGATGAGCCGGTTGCTGCTGAACCGGCTGCCATGGCGACAGAGGTGCCAAAAACGGAAAAGGAGCCCCAGCCTGGTGATTATGTTATTCAGAAAGAAGCTGGAAAGGCGAAGCAGATAACCAAGAAAAAGAAAAAAGAGACCAAGCAGGCATTTATGAGTGTCAGCATTGATAAGATGAACAGTCTGATGAACCTGATGGGGGAAATGGTTATTGCTGAGTCTGTAGTGCTTCAGAATCCGGATTTGCAGGTGCCAAATCTTGATCTGTCCAATTTCCAGAAGGCAGCATCACAGCTGTCAAAGATAACGACAGAGATGCAGGAGCTTATCATGTCGATGAGAATGATGCCGCTTACAAATACATTCCAGAAGATGAACAGAACAGTATTTGACATGTCGAGAAAGCTTGGAAAAAATATAGAGTTTGAGATGATCGGTGATACGACAGAGGTTGATAAGAACATTATCGAAAATATTTCGGATCCGCTGATGCATCTGGTGAGAAATTCAGTGGATCACGGCGTGGAGTCGCCAGAAGAAAGGGAAGCTGCCGGCAAGAAAGAACCTGCCAAGGTTACGCTTGAAGCCAAAAATGAAGGTGGTAAAGTATGGATTTCCGTGAGGGACAACGGAAAGGGACTAAGCAGGAACAAGCTTTATAAGAAAGCATGGGAAAACGGCATTCTTCCGGATAATCGTGTTGAAAGTGATTATTCGGATAAAGAGATTTTCCAGTTTATTACTTTCCCTGGATTTTCCACGAAAGAAAAAGTTACAGAGTTCTCCGGACGCGGTGTGGGTATGGACGTAGTGGTCAAAAACATTCAGAAAATCGGCGGTGTGCTTGACATTGACTCCGTTGAGGGCGAAGGCACCACTATGACAATGAAGATACCGCTGACAATGGCAATTATAGACGGTATTGTCATGAGAAACGGCAATACAAAGTTTGTCATGGAGACAGGCGCCATCAAACAGTTTATCCGTGTGACGGATGACCAGCTTATACATGAGCCAAACGGTGAAGAGTATGTTATGATACGCGGAGAATGCTATCCGATTCTCAGACTCAGCCAGAAATATGATCTGGAAGATGCTGTGACAGATATTGAAGATGGTGTTATGCTTCTTCTTGAATATGAAGGAAATTCGCTCTGCGTACTGATAGATGAACTGATAGGAACGCAGGAAATCGTTGTAAAACCGATACCGCCTTATGTGAAAAAGGTTCATGGCATCTCAGGCTGTACACAGCTTGGCGATGGCAGCATTGCGTTGATACTTGATGTGAGTGGTTTGATGCAGGATTGATTGATTGAATGGAGGAAAATCACATGGATGCTGGTCAGAAAGAGTTTTTGGAAGAAAAAGGCTTTGATGTAGATGGAACCATGAAGCGGTTTTTGAATAACGAGGCGCTTTATTTAAAGTGCCTCAAGAAGTTCCTTGATGATTCGAGCTATGATAAATTAAGGGAAGCTTATGAAAAGGGAAACAGCAAGGAAGCTTTTGAGGGTGCGCATACCATGAAGGGGTTTGTGTCAAATCTTGGAATCAATGACCTGTACCATTTACTGATTCCGATGGTGGAGAAGCTTAGGGTTCAGGATATGAATCTTGATGATGAGATGAAACAGCTTGAAGTTTTATATCAGGACACCTATAAAACCATAGAGGAGCTTTGATTGATTTCCACTACTTTTGTTATACTCACGGCAGATTTTATCTGCCGTGAGTATTGTGCCAGCCGCAGCCGCGAAACGGCATACTTCCTTATGCGGCTGTGTGCATCACATGGGACGAGTCAGTGACTGACAGACAGCAGTGAAAGGCAGGGAATGCGAATGGCGGACAAGACAGGGTGGGTTGTGGACGGATTTCAGTTTGGGACAGAGGATGACGCAGCACTTGCCAGAAATGAAAAGCTGCGCATAGAGCGGATTGAAGAGAAGATGGATTATCAAAATTCAGAAATGGTTGGTGCCGTATATAAGAAGGCGATTGACAACCGTGTGTTTAAAACGCCGGTTGGGTACCATTATCTGAAGAAGCTTCAACAGGTGCTTGTGGAGAATCTGCCAGAGAATGAGACTGTTGCAGATATTCCGGTGTCCGGTGTGTACAGTATGCGGGAGAGTGCAAACCAGACTGTCGAGAGGATACAGGCAAGCAGGAAGCCAGCAAAAAAAGAAAAACCAAAACAGGAATTTTTTAGCAGAAAAACTTCAATAATAATTAATATCAGTCTGTTGATTTTGGTTATTGTAATGTTTGTGATATCAACGACAAGCTCCAATCCAAACATATTAAATTATGAGAGGACGATTCAGAACCGCTATGTTGAATGGGAACAACAGTTGTCAGACAGAGAGCAGGTGGTTCGGGAAAAGGAAAAGGAGCTTTTGATTACAGAATAAAAAATGAGGATATGTTTTTGATATGATGAAGCTCAAAATACTTGTGGTAGATGACGAGAGCAGGATGCGCAAGCTTGTAAAGGATTTCCTGGTAAAGCAAAGCTATGAGGTGCTTGAAGCAGGCGATGGAAGTGAGGCACTTGATATTTTTTTTGAAAATCGGGATATCGCGTTGATAATCCTTGATGTCATGATGCCTAAGATGGATGGGTGGCAGGTGTGCAGGGAAGTGCGAAATTATTCCAAGGTTCCTATCATCATGCTTACGGCACGCACGGATGAAAGGGACGAGCTTCAGGGCTTCCAGCTTGGGGTGGACGAGTACATTGCAAAACCGTTCAGCCCTAAAATATTGGTTGCGCGCGTGGAAGCGATATTGCGCAGGACGTGCCAGATGGCAGGGGAAGATATTCTGGAATATGGTGGAATATCCATAGACAAGGCAGCCCATGTGGTGACCATAGATGGAAAGAGTATTGATTTAAGCTTTAAGGAATTTGAACTTTTGACATATTTTATGGAAAATAAGGGGATTGCATTGTCAAGGGAGAAGATTTTGAATAGCGTATGGAATTATGACTATTTCGGTGACGCCCGCACAATCGACACCCACGTAAAAAAACTCAGGAGCAAAATGGGGGAAAAAGGAGAACTGATAAAGACCGTTTGGGGAATGGGCTATAAACTCGAAGTGTAAAGGTGGGGCTTGGTGAAGATGACAGAACTTTTTAAAAACGAATAGAGTATGAATTGTTTAGGGGGTTTTATTCCGTATGGGATAAAACCCCGATTTCGTAAGAGTGACAAGGAATGACATAAATATGACAAGGCAGAATAAACAGAAACCTCCAGGCAAGAAGATTAAACAAAGACATAGACTACATAGACCCGATTTTAATTGCTGCTGTAGATGATACAAAAGAAAACCAATAATGTTTATCATATTGAATATCTTGACAGTTGAAAGTTTGTACCACTAAGAAGCCAGAAAATCCCATTGTTCT
>ERZ778517.522-NODE-522-length-40925-cov-8.785246_pt1 | contig 40925 bp, 38 predicted proteins | sample MGYA00510341_ERZ778517 | MGnify/ENA primary metagenome ERZ778517 (study PRJEB29527, sample SAMN07138964) | mouse gut metagenome | material: feces | host: mouse | place: China:Nanjing | collected 2016-01-25 ...
TGAACTCGGGGTTGTGCGTGCGGTCCATGCCCTCGTTGCGGAAGTTCTTGCCGAATTCGTAGACGCCGTCGAAGCCCCCGACAATCAGTTTCTTAAGGTAGAGTTCGGTGGCGATGCGCAGGTAGAGGTCGATGTCCAGCGAGTTGTGGTGCGTGATGAACGGCCGGGCCGAAGCGCCGCCCGGAATGGGCTGGAGAATGGGGGTCTCGACTTCGATGTAGCCGCGTTCGTTGAAGAAGTCGCGCATCGTGGCCATGATTTTGGCCCGCTTGACGAACGTGTCCTTGACCTGCGGATTGACGATCAGGTCGAGGTAGCGCTGGCGGTAGCGGATTTCGGGGTCGGTGAAGGCGTCGAACGTCTTGCCGTCCTTCTCCTTGACCACCGGCAGCGGCCGCACCGACTTCGACAGCACGGTGAACTTGCGGCAGTGCACCGACAATTCGCCCGTGTTGGTGCGGAATGCGAAGCCCTCGACACCCACGAAGTCGCCGATGTCGAGCAGCTTCTTGAAGACGGTGTTGTAGAGCGTCGGATCGCCCTCGGGGCAGATGTCGTCGCGGCGGATGTAGACCTGGATGCGGCCCGTGTGGTCCTGGAGCTCGAAGAACGACGCGCTGCCCATGATGCGGCGCGACATGATGCGTCCGGCGATGCGGACTTCCTGGAAATTGCCCTTGGCAGGGTCGAAGCCCCCGGCGATTTCACGGGCCGTAGCCGTCACCTCGTAACGGGCGGCGGGGTAGGGTTCGATGCCCAACTCGCGCAGCGCGGCGAGCGACTGCCGCCGGAGCTGTTCCTGTTCACTGAGTTCGATGGTCATGTGTATGTCGTTTTTATGTTGTCGGTTTATCCGTGCAAAAGTAATGAAAAAAGGCGAATATTAAGTTGTGAATCCGTATATTTGCAACAATCGGCCTCGGGCCGGAACCGAATGAGCGATGAAACGATTGATTGAAGATGCCGGGAAACGACGGAGTTCCCTCCTCCTATGCCGGAGGGGTTTGATAATGGGGCTGATGGCCTTGTGTGCGCTTTCGTGCGGCGATGACGCCGAGGACGGGGAAGAGCCGTTCGCGCAAATCGTGACTGCGTCGTTCGTCTTCGACGAGACGGACCCTGCGGCCAATACGGTGCAGGTGGTGTCGAATACGGCGTGGCAGGTGACCTATACGCCCAGCGACGTCTTTGTCAAGGCGGAGCCTCTTGCGGGTTCGGGCGTCGGGTCGTTCCGAATCGTCCAGATGCCGCAGGGCATCTCTATCCAAGTGAACGTGCGGCCGGTGGCGGGCGGTACGGCGGGCGGGCCCATCACGGTGACACGGGCCGCGGGGGAGAATCCCGACCCTGACCCCGACCCGACGCCTGTGCCGGCTTACCGTTTCCCGGAGCTTCCCTCCAACTGGGTGGCGCCGACGGGCAGCACGGCAGCCCTCAAGGACGACCGGGCGTTCTTCACCCATTGGTCCAAGAGCGTGAAATCGAAGAAGACCGTGCGCAACTACTCCTATTGCTACGATACGCGGCGCCATAATCCCGTGTGGGTGGCCTATCCGCTGCATCCGGTCTACCGCGAGGGCGGCACGGGGCGCACCGACCCCGACCCGTGGGCTCCCGATCCGGCGCTCGACGAGAGGTACCAGTCGAAGATATACAAGCACGACGGCGAGGGCGACGGCATTTACGACGGTTACCAATTCTGGGGCAACACGCTGCTGAAGTCGTTGGGCAAAGGCGGTTATTGGTCGAAAGGCCACCTTTGCATGTCGAGCGAGCGCGGCGGCAAAGATGCGGAACTCAACATACAGACCTTCCACCCGACCAACATAGCGCCGCAGTCGAGTGCCGCGGCTTCCGACTTCGCGACGGTGTGGAGCTACGTGGAGACCCTGTTTTCGGGGACGAACGACTACAAGAACACCGACTTCACGGCCGACGACGGGTCGCAGAACATCAACATCGTCGCTGACACGCTGTTTCTTGTGGCGGGCTGCTACTACGAGCACGACGACTGGGCCGATTACGATGCGTCGAACTACAACAAGAAGCCGACGACCAGCAGCCTGTCGAAAATGTGCATCATGCCGACGCACCAGTTCAAGATGGCGCTGCGCACCAAGAAAGGCAACACGGGCAAGCGCATCGCCGACTGCACGGCCGACGAGTTGCAGGCCATCGGGTTCTGGATCGAGGCGTTCCCCACGCTTTCGGGCACGAGCGCCACGGCCGAATTGAACCGGAGGGTCGTTCCGGTGTCGTTCATCGAGGAGAAGATGGGCATCGAATTCTTCCCGGACGTGCCGGCTTCGGTCAAGGCGGACTACAATCCGGCCGACTGGGGATTCTGACGGCCGGCGCTGTATGAATAAGCCGCTCCGTGATGTCGGGGCGGCTTTTTTGTGTCGGGCCTGCGGTTTACGGGGCGGGTTCAGCGGCAGTTTCTGCGGTCGGCGAAGTATTGCGCGAAGCGTCGGAAAATCCGCCAGGCGCCCCACCCGAGGAGCCCGCCGACGAGCGCCCCCCACACCAAGTCCATGGGGAAGTGCTTGGCCAGATAGATGCGCGAGTAGCAGATAAGCAGCGTGCAGGCGGTCATGAGCCATGCGAACCAGCGGCGGCGGATAACGCTGACCGAGAGTACGGCAAGGGCCACGATGGTGGCGGCGTGGGCCGAGACGGTGCCGTAATGACCGCTCACGGCTCCGGCCGGAACGTGCACCGCCCAGTTGCCGGGCATGGCGGCGCGGCGGATGGCCACGAGCGAATCGGGTGCGACGGCCAGCCCTTCGAGTTCGGGGGTGAACATGGGCCGCCAGCGCGGCTGGAAGTCGGGCAGCAGCCCGCCCAGCACTCCGTTGTGCTTGAAGATGCCCGAAACCATGTCGGAAAGGGCGATGGCCGCCGACATCAGCACGATGAATATCAGCAGGCTGCGCCACCCGTAGCGGCGCCATACGAGCCACATGATCAGGCCGTAGAGCGGCAGCCACAGCAGCGTGCCCGAAACGGCGAGCATGATGCGGTCCATGACCGGACCGCCGTCGAAGTTGAGCGCCAGGAAAAGGCCGTGGTCGAAGTCGTACACTTTAAGCGGGAATTAATGGTTAATAATGAATAGTGAATAGTGAATAATTTCGGCAGACACTATTCACTATTAAATATTCATTATTCATTGTTCAGAACTGGAAATAGATGAACGGCTGTATGTCGCTCGACTTGATTTGCATGACGCACCAGATCATCACGGCGACGAGCAGCACCTGCATGGGCAGCGGCGACCGGGCGACGGTGTGCCGGGCGAGGGTGTCGGCCCTGCTCGGCAGGAAGTGCAGCGCGTATCCGGCGGCGATAAGGGCGAAGACCGCCGTGTAGCCGGCCACCACCTGCGGGATGACCGGGGCGTTGAAGTTGCGGACGATTTGGTGGAGCATCAGGGTGACGGTCTGCATGGATTCGGCGCGGAACAGCAGCCAGCTGAAGCATACTATGTTGAACGTCAGCAAGATGCCCAGACCGCGCCATACGGGGTGCATCTCGGCCCCGGTCGCCTTGGCTCCCGGAACGAGCGACATCCATAGTTTGTGGAGCGCCAGCGCCACGCCGTGCAGCGCGCCCCAAAGGACGAACCGCAGGGCGGCCCCGTGCCACAGTCCGCCCAATATCATCGTAATCAGCAGATTGGCGTAGGTCCGCGCCCGGCCCTTGCGGTTGCCGCCGAGCGAGATGTAGAGGTAGTCGCGCAGCCACGACGAGAGCGAGATGTGCCACCGCCGCCAGAACTCGGTGATGGTGGCCGACTTGTAGGGGGCGTCGAAGTTCTTGGGAAAGCGGAAGCCCAGGAGCAGCGCGATGCCGATGGCCATGTCCGAGTAGCCCGAGAAATCGCAGTAGATTTGCAGGGCGTAGCCGTAGATGCCCATGAGGCACTCGAATCCGGTGTAGAGCAGCGGTTCGTCGAAAACGCGGTCGACGAAGTTGAGCGAAATGAAGTCCGACACGACGGCTTTCTTGAACAGACCGCTCAGAATCAGAAAGATGCCCGTGCCGAACATTTCGCGCGTGACGATGACGGGGTTCTGCCGGATTTGGGGGATGAAGTCGCGGGCGCGGACGATGGGTCCGGCGACCAGCTGCGGGAAGAACGAGAGGTAGAACAGGTAGTCGAGCCAGTTGTTGAGCGGCCACAGCCGTCCGCGGTAGACGTCGATGGTGTAGCTCATCGACTGGAAGACGAAGAACGAAATGCCGACCGGCAGGAAAATGTTCTGAAACTGGAGGAACCCCTGCCCGAAAAGCTGGTTGGAGATTTCGATGAAGAAGTTGGTATACTTGAAGTAGGCCAGCATCCCGAGGTTGACGGCCACGCTCAGCGCCACGAGCCAGCGTTTCGTGCGCCGGTCGATGGTGTTGAAGATGGCGCGGGCTATCCAGTAGTCGCTCGCGGCGGCGAAAATCAGCAGCAGGAAGTAGATGCCGCTCGACTTGTAGTAGAAGTAGAGCGAGAAAAGGATGACATAGACGACGCGCGCGGTCGGCCTGCGGTGGAACGCGGCATAGAGGAGCAGGAATCCGGTGAACAGGAACAGAAACAGTCCGCTGCTGAAAATCAGCGGCGAAGAAGCGTCGTAGGTGAGCAGCGCCCCGAGGCGGGCGGCTATGTCGTCCGTCGCGGGCAGCATCATGGTGCGGAGGGGTCGATGGGCCGGGGGCGGTAGAGCAGCTGCCGCCGGATGCGTTCGTGCTGGAGCGAATCCATCACCGGAACCTCGGGCTGCCGTTGCCGGTGGCTTCGGCGGAGGGTGCAGGCGCGGTGGTTCAGCGCGTCGAAAAGCGCATGGGCTATGCGGGTGCCTCCGGCGTAGTTGATGTGGGTGTAGTCCTTGCCCGCCCAGCCGTTGCGGACGAAGCGTTCCATGCCGCCCAGCGCACGCATGGCGTCGCTCGTGGGCCAGAACGCGGCCTGCGAACGCCTTGCGGCAAGCCGTTGGTACGAAATCATGTGGGGCACGGCGTCCATCCGCTCGAAATCGGTGTCGCTGCGCACCGAGCGGTCGCTGACCCCCATGACCAGAACCGCGGCGCCGGGGAAGCATTCGCGCACGAAGCCCACCATCTTCTCGATTTTGGCAGCGTAGTTCGTGTAGTTGTAGACCCCCTGCTGCATGATGTTGAGCCCGTATTGCAGGATGACAAGGTCGTAGTCGAGCATGGCGTCGATCTGGGCGTCGACCGAGGGGTCGGTCCAGAACATGGCCTGCCCGTTGTTGCTGCGGATCGAGTAGTTGTCCACGCTCACTCCCTCGCCCTCCATGACGGCGCCGTAGCCCACGAACCGTTCGTGGCCCCGCACCACGCGGAAGCCCAGCGAGCCGATGCGGGGTGCCGTCACGGCGATTTGCCGGACGGAGGGGTCGCCCGCGATGGCGAATTCCTGCCGCAGCGTGTCGTTGACCGTCACTTCGACACGGCTGCTGTCGGGCGAGAGGAAGAAGATGCGCCCGCAGGTGCAGTCGTCGAGCTTGCGGCGGTAGGCGGTGGGCTCCCAGCGCGTCGAGGCGCCGGGTCCGGCCTGGCACACCCAGCCCGAGACGTAGAATTTCTGGCGCAGGCTCTCGGGGGTCTTCTTGCGCTGCATGATGTTGTAGGCGGTCCAGCCTTTGGACACGGTCTTGACCGTGCGGCGGAAGTAGGTGAGCGGCGATGCCACGGGTGCGAAGCCCGGGCCGCCCCCGCCGAAGGTTTCCTGCATGCGTTCGCGCAGGTCGGCCGTCAGAATGTCGCCCTCGATGAACGAATCGCCCAGCACGGCGATGCGCACGGGGCGCCCGTCGGTGAGCAGTTTGTCGTAGAACGCCCGCATGCCGTCTGTGCGGACCGAATCGTATTCTTCGATGGGGACGATGCGCCGTTCGGGGCACACGGTGTCGGGTCTGAAGAGGGGTCGCAGGGTGGTGTCGCGGCCGATGGTCCACTCGAAAAGGGTCTGCACATGGGGCGTGGCCACTTCGGTTTCGATACGTTTGGCCACTTCGGCCATGTCGACATGGAATTCTTCTTCGTCGAAGACCGCCGACGAGGGGGTGTCGGCCGCGCTGTCGTCGAAAGCCACCAAGTCCGAGAGGATGTTGGCACGCCGGAACTTCACGCCGCCCACGCTCTGCGGGGGGATGAAACTCACGGCCACGAGCACTCCGAGGAGCGCCGCGGCCGCAATCCATCCGCTGCGGGTGTAGTTTTCGGGGGCCCGTTCCATCAGCGGCGGCGTCCGAGAATCAGAAAGACGTAGTAGAGTACCGAGGCGATGGCGCTCACGGCCGCAACTAAGTAGGTCCGCGCGGCCCACGAAAGGGCTTCCTTGGCTTGTGCAAGCTGGGCGCCCTGCATGGTGCGGCTGCTTTCCAGCCATTCCAGGGCGCGGGCCGAAGCGTTGTATTCGACGGGCAGGGTGACTATCGAAAAGAGGGCCGACATGGCGATGAGCCCCACGCCGATCCAGCAGACAAGTTCGTTGTTGGTCGCCGCCATGATAAGCAGGCCGACGATGATGGTAATCATGGCCGCCTTGGAAGAGAACGTCACCACGGGAACCAGCTGCGAGCGCAGCCGCAGCGGGGCGTAGTCGCGGGCGTGCTGGATGGCGTGGCCGCATTCGTGGGCCGCAACGGCCGCCGCTGCCACGCTGTCGGACGAGTAGACCGATTCGCTGAGGTTGACGGTCATGTTGCGCGGGTCGAAATGGTCGGTCAGGTGGCCCTTGACATGGGTCACGCGCACGTTGTGTATGTTGTTGTCGCGCAGCATCTTCTCGGCCACTTCGGCACCCGTGAGCCCGCCCGGGAAGCGGACCTCGGAGTATTTGGCGAAGACCGACTGGAGCCGCGCCTGCACGATGTATCCGGCGATACCGATGACGATGATGAGCACGAAGATGCCCATCGAGGCCGGGTCGTTGGCGTAACGGTTGACGTAGAGCGCTGCATGGAGCAGTGCGACAAGGGGTTGCATGATCATAATCTGCGGTTTTTGGGGTGCGTGCCCCGCGACGGCCGTTGCGGCAGGCGGACCCGCGCTGCACAAAAATGCCGTCCGGTGGGGCAAAAATACGAATTTTTATGTTACTTTGCATGGATTTCCCATAAATCGTACCTCACTGTGAATCTCGCCTTTTTCATAGCGCGCCGCACGGCGCGGCCCGCACCCGGAGAGAAGTCCGGGGTCATGGAGCGCATCGCCGTGGTGTCGGTGGCGCTGAGCGTGGGGGTGATGGTTCTGACGCTGGCCGTGATGATGGGTTTCAAGCGCGAGGTCTCGCGCAAGATTACCGGGTTTGCGGCCCATGCGACGCTGACCGATGTCCGGAGCGTGCGGTCGCTGAGCCCGGCTCCCGTGCGGCGGAGCGGCGAGCTCGAAGCGCTGATTCGTTCGGCTGACGGGTTCGTTTCGCTGACCCCCTATGCCGTGCGCGGCGGCATCGTCCGCACCGACGACGCGGTCGAGGGGATTCTGCTCAAGGGGGTCGACGGCAGTTACGACTGGCGCACGTTCGGCGAATGGCTCGTCGAGGGCGAATTGCCGCGCGTGGGCGGTTCGGTGCGGACCAAGGATATTCTGCTCTCGCGCAATCTGGCCCGGCGGCTGATGCTGGGGGTGGGCGACCGGGTGGAGATGCTCTTCGTGGAGCACGGCGACATGCCCCGCCGCGACCGCTTCAAGGTGGCCGGAATCTATGCGTCGGGGATGGACGAGATGGACAACACGGTGGTCATGACCGATTTGCGCAACGTCCAGCGGCTCTCCGATTGGGGTCCCGACCTGGTTACGGGCTACGAAATATTTGCCGACGGCCTGGCCGCTTCCGACGATTTCGCGCGGCGGCTCGACCGGGCGCTGTTCTACGACGAGAGCGGTCTCGGCGACAACCTCACCGTGCGGAGCGTCGGGGAGCAGTACGCCAACATCTTCGACTGGCTCAAGGCCCACGACGTCAACGCGGCGGTCATCATCGGCATCATGTTGGCGGTGGCGTTTTTCAACATGACGACGGCGCTGCTTGTCATCGTCATGCAGCGCACACGGATGATCGGGCTGCTCAAGTCGTTGGGAATGCGCAACGGCCCCTTGCGCCGGATATTTCTGTGTCGGGCCGCTTTCATCGCCTTGCGGGGCATGGCGTGGGGCAACGGCATCGGGCTGGCGCTGTGTCTGTTGCAGCAATGGACCGGGGTGGCGAAGCTCGATGCCGAGGGCTATCTGCTGTCCGAAGTTCCGGTTGCGCTGGGAGGAAGCTGGCTGCTGCTGCTCAACGTCGGTGTGTTGGCGGTCATCGTGGCCCTGCTGATAGTCCCGGCTTCGGCCGTCTCGAAGATAAAACCTGTTGAAGCACTCCGCTACGAATGACGGTAAAACCTTATAATACACGTTCTTCCAAGAAGGAAGAGGTGCGCGAAATGTTCGACAGCATCGCTCCGCGCTACGATTTGCTGAACCACACGCTGTCGCTCAACGTCGACCGCTGGTGGCGCCGCCGCGTGGTCGGGGAGGTGCGCCGGGGGGCTCCCGCGCAGATTCTCGACATGGCGACGGGTACGGGCGATCTGGCCATCGAGCTGGCGCGGCATATCCCCGGTGCGCATGTCACGGGCGTCGATTTGTCGGACAGAATGTTGGCCGAAGCCCGCCGCAAGGTGGCGGCGCAGGGACTTGCGGAGCGTATCGAACTGCACCAGGGCGACGCCGAACATCCCACGGCCGAAGCCTGCTACGACGCGGCGACGGTGGCGTTCGGCGTGCGCAACTTCGGCGACCTCCACGCGGGGCTGTGCGGGTTGGCCCGCGCAATGAAACCCGGAGGCAAAGTCGTTATATTGGAGTTCTCGCGGCCGCGCAGCCGGTTGTTCCGGGCGCTGTTCGGGTTCTATTTTTGCAGGATTCTGCCGTGGGTGGGCGGGATGGTCTCCCACGACCGCCGGGCCTACGACTATCTGCCTGCTTCGGTGGGGGAATTTCCCTCGCCCGAAGCGTTCTTGGCGATGATGGGCCGCGCCGGATTCGCCGACTGCCGGGCCCGGAGCCTGAGCGGCGGGATAGCGTATATATATATAGGTGTGCGGCGATGACCCTTTCGGATATGAGTGCTACGCGTAAAATATTTTTCTTGTTGTTGTGCCTTGCGGTGTGCGCGGGGATGACTTCGTGCCGCCGGAAGCTGGAAAAGGCGCGGGAAAACATCCGTGTCGAAGCGGTCGAACGGGTCGGGATGCGCGGTCTGACGGAGCTGGACGTTGTGCTGCGCCTGCGCAACGACACGGGCTATAAGTTGGTGCTGGACAAGGCTTCGCTCGACATTTTCATGGGTCCGTCGTTCGTTGTGGGGGCGGAGCTCTGCGACCCGGTCACGGCCGAACGCCATACCACGCAGAGCATTGCGACCCGCTGGCGCCTGCGGATTTCGGACCCCTTTACGCTTTACGCTTTTGCGCGGCGCATCCGGCAGCAGCAAATCGCTTCCGTTGCGGTCGACTGCGCGGCGGAGGGCCGATGCGGTCCGGTGCCCTTGAATATTTTCCGCGGGAAGGTCCCTTTGTACGAATTTTTGAATATCTTTGGCGTGGAGTTGGAAGAACTGCAAAACCTTTTTGAACCGTGATAGATAAGTATCTGATTGGGCTGCTGGTGTTTGCAGCGGCATTGTGCGGGCGTCCGGCGGCGGCTCAGTCGCTCGACGCCTTCAAGGGACGGCTGGCCCGGCCTGCGGCGACGCCGTATGCGCAGACCCCGGCCACGGTGACGGTGACCGAATACGGCGACGCAGCGGAAGCGGTGGCCGAGGCATCGCGGAGCGTCCGGACCCCGGCGCTCAAGGCCTACCGGGTGTGCATCTTTTCCGACAATGGTCACAACGCCCGGGCGGGTGCGGCGGCGGCCAAGGAGCTCTTCGAGGAGACGTTCCCCGGCACGCCGGTCTACATGTTCTACGAAAATCCCTATTTCCGGGTGACGGTGGGCAATTGCCTGACCCTTGAGGAAGCCATCATTCTCAAAGGCCGCGTGTCGGGCACTTTCCCCAAGGCTTTTCCCAAAAGCGAGCCGCTTTCGCTGCGCGATTTCCGGTATTGAGCGGCGGTGCGATTCGGAAAAATCTTGGAATTTCCTTGCATATTTCTTACGATTGTCTAACTTTGCGGCGATGTAAAACAACTAATTTCAAACGTTTGAAGCTATGAAAAAGATTTTTTCTTTCGTTGTGGTTCTCGCTGCTGTGGCTATGGTAGGCTGCTGCGGCAACGCCAACAAGAAGGCTGCCGAGGCTGCCGCTGCTGCTGAAGAGACTGCTGTTGTGGAAGCTGCTGCTGAAACCGCTTGCACCGGTGAGTGCGAGAAGTGCGATTCGACGGCTTGCGAGAAGAACGAAGCTGCTGCCGAATAACCAATCCGGTACGGAAAAAAGAGGGCTCCTGGAATCGTCCAGGAGCCCTCTTTTCATTAGAACGAAATACCTACCCGCAGGCCGAAGTTGCTGAGGTTGTCGACCTTGTAGGTGAGCAGGTTGGTGCTGTTGGTCGCGTAGCTGTAATAGAGTGCGAGGTGCAGTCCGAAACGGTAGTTCGGATTGGGGAAGATCGAGACGCCTACTTCGGGCGAGAGGTAGAATCCCCAGGTGTTTTCGTACTGCTTGATAACATAGTAGTACGACGAGAACTGCGAGTAGCAGGCACCCAGCTTCATCCCGACGTAGGGTTGGAAGATGCTGTCGTTGAGCCAGCTGTAGCGGCCCGTCGCACCGAACGGCAGTTGGAACACGGCGTGTTTCTGGTTGGTCGTCAGCGCCGAGCCGTCGTTCAGGTAGAGCGTCCGGCGGTCGATGTTCTGGAGGTTGGTGTGGAACGAGATGAACGGACCCACGGCCACGGCCGGCGTGATGCGGTAGCCGCCCTCGAAGTTCATGCCCCAGCCCGAAGCCTTGTCGGCGAACGATTTGCCCAGCGGGACGTTGACTTGCCAGTCGATGTTGATGTAGGACTTGGGGAAGATTTGCGCCTGACCGGGCCGGGCAAGGGCCAGCAACAGGGTGCAGAGCGCTGCAATACGGAGGTATTTTGTCGTTTTCATGATTGCTGCGTAAAATGGTGATCGGTTATTCGTAGAGGTAGGGCGATTGCGCGAAAGCCTGTTCGACGGCTTGGAGCGTGCGTTCCTGGTTGAGGCTGGCATTCGAGGTCAGCAGACCGCTCATGAAGCTGTCCCAGACGACGGGCAGGCGTTTGCCCTCGACCCGGGTGGCTTTCAGGTCCATCATTTCGAGCAGCAGCGACCCGGCCGTGTAGCCGTAGTAGACACGGTAGGGGTAGAACCAGCCCATCCAGTCGCCCCAGTAGCCCGGGCTCCAGTAGTAGGGATAGTACCACCACCAGTAGGGGTTGTTCGAGCCGACGAAGTAGGTTTCGCGTTCCACATAGCTCAGTTGGACGCCCAGATCGGCGTTCTGTTTTTCGGAGGTCCGCAGGAATCCGGCCGCTTCCAGCTCGAAGGCTACGGTGCCGACGATTTCAAGTGCGTTGGCGTCCTTCCAGTATTCGGTCTGTTTGTTGTTGCCGATAATCAGAATGCTGTCGGGCAGATAGAAGGTCTCGAAAGCCGCGAAGTCGGCGGTGCGGTCGCGGTCGGTGTAGACTAAGTACTCCCGGTGCAGGTCCGATGTCGACGGATCCTTCTGGCACGAGCTGACCGCAGCCGCGAGCAGTGCGATCGCTAAGAAGTGAATGGTTTTGACGGTCATGGTTTTTCAGATTTATGGTTTGCTGTCGGGCGGAATGTTTCAAAATTCGTTCCGCAAGCGGTTGCGTGCTCCGGAAAAACCGGACGGGTCATAAAAAAAGACGCTCTCTGCGAAGAAAGCGTCCGAACGAAAACGGTTGCGCACCGTTAGCGGTATCGGTGGGAAATCAGCGTCATGAACTCTTCGCGCGTGCGGTGGTCCGAAAGGAAGATGCCCGTGAACGCCGAAGTCGTCGTCGCCGACTGTTGTTTTTCGATGCCGCGCATCTGCATGCACATGTGGCTCGCTTCGATGACCACCGCCACCCCCATCGGGTTGAGCGCTTCCTGGATGCAGTCGCGGATTTGGACGGTCAGCCGTTCCTGTACCTGCAGCCGCCGGGCGAAGCACTCCACTACACGGGCTATCTTCGACAGACCCGTAATGCGGCCGTCGGGGATGTAGGCCACGTGGGCTTTGCCGTAGAACGGCAGCATGTGGTGTTCGCAGAGCGAGTAGAGTTCGATGTCCTTGACCAGCACCATCTGTTTGTATTCTTCGCGGAACATCGCCGAGCGGAGGATTTCGAGCGGGTTTTCGTCGTAGCCTTTCGTCAGGAACGACATCGCCTTGGCCACCCGTTCGGGGGTCTTCAGCAGTCCTTCGCGGGCCGGGTTCTCGCCCAGGAGGCGCAGGATTTCGCTATAATGGCCGCGGAGCGCTTCGACGGTCGCGGCGTCGAAACGTTCTTCCTTTTCGTAGTTTTTTGTCTCCATAGGGCCGCGAAGTTAGGTTATTTCTCGATGGAATGCAAATAGGCGGCAAGTTTGCGCACGGCACGGCCGCGGTGGGAGACGGCGTTTTTCTCGGCCGCGTCCATCTCGGCGAACGTCTTGTCGCCGCCCTCGGGTACGAACAGCGGATCGTAGCCGAATCCTTCGGCGCCGCGTTCGGCGGGGATGATCTGTCCCTCGACAATGCCCTCGAACAGGTGTTCTTCCCCGTTGAGAATCAGTGCGATGACCGTGCGGAACCGGGCCCGGCGGTTCGTTTTTCCCTCTAAGTTTCGCAGCAGCAGCCGATTGTTGGCCGCGAAGTCGTGACTGTCGGTGGCGTAGCGGGCCGAGTGTACGCCCGGGGCTCCGCCGAGCGCTTCGACTTCGAGCCCCGTGTCGTCGGCAAAGCAGTTGCGGCCCGTGCGGGCGTGCAGGTAGCGGGCCTTTTGCAGCGCGTTGCCTTCGAGGGTGGGCTGCGTTTCGGGTATCTCTTCGGTCACTCCGCAGTCGCGCGGGGTCACCAGGCGGTAGCCGTCGCCCAGCACGGCGCTTGCTTCGGCCAGCTTGTGGGCGTTGTTGGTGGCGAAAAGGATTTCCATTTCTTTCAGTACCAATAAGTTTTGCCGTGGGAACCGTATAAGATCACTACTTGGTCATCGTCGACATATCGGGCGTCGACCTCCACTTCTTCGTGGTCGATTGTCGCGGTCAGCTTCAGTTTTCCGCGTTGGAACTGCAAGCGTTTTTCCGAATTGTATTTCAGCGGTTCGAGTGTTTCGTAGGCGACGGTTCCGAAATCGGGGGAGTAGACCCTTTCGGACAAATTGCCCGTGCCGTTGATTCTCAGTTCGCACCAGTAGCGGGTCGGGCCGTCGGGCTGCGGCTGGTTGCAGTAGAACGGCGTCACCGACCATTGTTGGTTGCCGTCGGGGAGCCGGAGGTCGTAGGTATCCGGTCCGGTTTCGTGCTTGCGGCAGCTGATTGTCGGCATCTCGCTTTCCAGGCAGCTTTGCGAAGAATAGGCATATCGCCAGACGGCCCCTTCGGCCGAGAGCGGCTGCCCGCCGGTGTAGATAATCAGGTCGCTGGTGCCGTCGATAATGTGGCATGCGTCGTCGGAAATGACGATGCGCGAGGAGTAGAAATAACGATTGTGCACGACTTCCCGCTCCTCTTCGGAGGCGGAGTAGTAGAGGTCGAAAAGCAGCACGCGCGTCACATCGGCGGCCGTTTCCCCGAGGCAGCGGTTCGCTTCCCGGAATATGTAGAAGCCCTCTCGGGTCGGGTCGAAATCTTCGGCCTCATGGATTTTGCAGCCCGTCAGCGCGGCCGCGGCCGCCAGCCATATCAATGCCCGTTTCATTTTGCACGCATGTTTTGAGGTTTGAACTTGTAGCCGATACCCATCATGAAGACGCCCTGCGCGCCCAGTCCCAGTTCGGCGAATCCGAACAGCGAGCGTCCCACCGAAATGCCTATCGGCGTGAGCTGAAAGGCGAGGAAGCCATTGCGGAAGCGGTCCGAATTGTGGTCGAAGCGTCCGCCGGAGAGCGTCGCTCCGAGCCCCAGCGTCGAGTACATGCGCACCCAGCTGGAGTTGACCCACGTGAAGCGCACAACGGGCATGACCGTGAAGGCATGGGCCCGGTTGCGGCCGACGGGCGAAAAGTCCCTGTTGCTGTACGAGCGGCTGTATTTGCCGTAGTAGCTGAGCGTCACCCCAAGGTCGAACCACTTCTTGAACCGATAGTCGTAGGTCAGCGACCAGGTTCCGCTCGTGTAGACCGGGCCGCGGTGGGTTCGGTCGTAAAAGATTCCGTCGGCGCAGCCCTCCCAGTCGAACATGGAGGGCAGAATCGGGTAGGCTCCGACGGTCAGGCGCAGTTCGTGTTGCGGAGTGAACGGCCTGCGCACTCGGATGGCGGCAGGTTCTTCCTGCGCGAGCAGTCCTGCGGGCATGGTCGCCAGCAAGAGCAGCAGCAGTTTCTTCATAGGTTCGGGGTTTTGACAGGTTTCGGTTACAAATATAGGATAATTCCCCCCCCCTGCAAGAAACCGGCGGTTTATTTGCCGTCGGGCTCCGGATTTTCGGCCCGCGCTTGCCGGGGGCCGGGTCAGAAGATGGTTTCGCGCTTCTGGAGTTTTTCGTCGAGGTCGAGCTTGTCGATAATCAACTTCACGAGCGTGTCGATTTTGGAGCCCTCCGAATAGTCGGCCGGACAGACGTGGTTCACGCGGTTGTCCTGGATGAGCGACGCCATCTCCTTGTGGGCTCCTTTCTGTTCGGGGTTGTAGACGGCGATGGAGTGGCCGCCGTAGTTCTTGACCAGCCGCATGCAGGGGATGTCGGTGGTGCCGTCGCCGACGTAGATCATCCGGCTGAACGGCACGGGACGTTCGTTCTCGGGGATGTAGCGGTTGACCAGCTTGGAGTCGGAGACCGATTCGACCCCCTTGTTGATTTTGAAGATGAACTGCGTCTTGTTGGTGTAGTTGACCGCCACGGCGGGCCAGTAGGCGATGCCGTCCACGTCGTAGAGGAACGAGCAGGCGTAAATCTTGCGGAATTCGCGGGCTATTTCGGTCCCCTCGATAATCTCTTTCAGCCCCGACGAGTTGATATAGTGGAGGATGCGGATGCCGCGCTCGGCGCCGTAGCGGTTGATGCGTGCGAACCACTCTTTCACCCCGCGGAACAGGGCGACCTTGCGTCCCGATTCCTGGAAGGCTTCGCGGCGGAGCGACAGCCCCTTGGACTTGGCGCTCTGAATCATGCGGGCCATGTAGGTGAGCACCATGTCGGCGTCCTGCTCTTCGGCCAGCGAGTTGGCCTCGGTCCAGAATTCCTTGTTGCTTTTGCCCACGGCGGGGATGAAGTCGTATTCCTGCATGTTGCCGGGGGCCAGCGTCCCGTCGAAGTCGTAGATCAGGGCGATGGTGAAACGGTAGGTGTCGTTCATGGTGAAAGGATATTTTACCATTCAAATATACGCTTTTTTCATTATCTTTGCAAGAAGCGCTCGAAAACAACAGCTTATGGAGTTCAAGGAAATCATACGCATGCGCCGTTCGGTCCGCAAGTTCAAGGCGGAGCCCGTGCCCCGGGCAGTGGTGGAACGGTTGCTGGCCGCCGCTTTGTCGGCCCCCTCGTCGCGCAATACCCGTTCGACGCGGTTTTTGGTGGTCGACGACCCGGCTGCCGTGGCCCGGATGGCCGGGATGCGCGATTACGGCGCAGGGTTCATGAAAGGGGCACCGCTGGCTATCGTGGTGCTGGGCGAGACGGCCAAGGCCGACCTTTGGCGCGAAAACTGTGCCATCGCGGCGACGCTGTTGCAGCTGGCCTGCGTGGACGAGGGGCTGGCTTCGTGCTGGGTCCATGTCGACGGCCGCCCGCGGCTCAAGGATGCCCCCGACGGGGAAATGGCGGCCGATTATCTGCGGAGTTTTCTGCCCGTTCCCGACGGCTGCGAACCTCTGTGCGCCATCGCTTTGGGTTATTCCGATTTCGTTCCCGCGCCCCTGCCCCCGGCCGACGACGCGGCAAGGGTGACTTGGCTGCGGGGGAATTGAAAATCCGCAGGCATCTGTCTGAGACATTGACATGAAAAAGGAGACCCGCAAAGTCTCCTTTCTCATTTTGCATCGCATCGTTGATAGAAATATTGTCTGGTTTGGGATACGTTGAAGGGTGAAAAAATAATTTTTAATTCTTAATTTTTCATTTTTAATTGAATAGATGAAATCTATTTCTCCACCGGCTTGATGTCCTTGATGCGCAGTTGCGTGGTGACGCAGCCGCGGTAGTGGTTCTCGACAATCTGGTAGCATACGTCGATGGGCTTGCCCGCGCGGACCCATTGGTAGTGGGTGGGTTGCTGGAACGCAATCGACTGGATTTTGGTGTTGGGCTTCTGCCGCTGCATCAGGTCCATGCGCAGGTGTTCGCACTCCATGCCGACCAGCTTGGCATCGCCGTGGTTGCTCACGCCGTAGGTCACGAAGACCGGGGCCGCGTTGCCGGGGCCGAAAGGCTGGAAGCGGTTGAGGTGGTCGCGGAACTTGGGCGTGATGTCGGAGAAGAGCAGTTCGCTGTCGATGTCGACCTGCGGAACCAGCATCTGCGGGTCGATGTGCTGTTCGACGAAATCGTTGAACCGCCGGGTGAATTCCTCGACGTTCTCGGGTTTCATCGTCAGCCCCGCGGCATACATGTGTCCGCCGAAGTTTTCCAGCAGGTCGGAGCACGATTCGACGGCCTGGTAGAGGTCGAAGCCCGGTACCGAGCGGGCCGAGCCCGTCACGAATCCGTTGCTCATGGTCAGCACGACCGTGGGCCGGTAGTAGGTCTCTATCAGCCGTGATGCGACGATTCCGACGATTCCTTTCATCCACTTCGGGTTGTAGATGACGGTGCTTTTGCGGCGTTTCAGTTCGGGGTTGCTCTCGATGTAGTTGTGGGCTTCCTGCGTCACGGAGCGGTCTATCGACTTGCGGTCCTGGTTGTAGGCGTCGATGACGTTGCCGAATTCCTCGGCGACGCTCTCGTTGCCCTCGATCAGCAGTTCCACAGCCGCATGTCCGCCCGACGGCGACGCGTTTTCGTCCGTCTCGTCCATCCGCATGCGGCCTGCGGCGTTGATGCGCGGGCCGATTTTGAACACGATGTCGTCGATGGTGATGTTGTGCTTGTCCAGTCCGCAGATTTTGATGATGGAAAGCAGTCCTTTCGACGGTTCGCGGTTCAGGTACTTCAGCCCGAAGTGGGCCAGGATGCGGTTTTCGTCGACCAGCGGCACGATGTCGGAGGCGATGCTGACGACCAGCAGGTCGAGCAGCCCGAGAATCCGCTCGAACGGAATGCCGTTTTTCTGGGCATAGGCCTGCACGAGCTTGAATCCCACGCCGCAGCCCGACAGTTCGTCGAACGGGTAGGAGCAGTCGACCCGCTTGGGGTCCAGCACAGCTACGGCACGGGGGATCTCCTCGGCCGGAAGATGGTGGTCGCAGATGATGAAATCCACGCCTTTCTCTTTGGCATAGACGACCTTTTCCGTGGCCTTGATACCGCAGTCGAGGGCGATGATGAGCCCCACGCCCTTGCGGGCTGCGAGGTCGATGCCCTTGACCGAAATACCGTAGCCTTCGGTGTAGCGGTCGGGGATGTAGAAAGTCAGGTTCTGGTGCCCGAGCTGGCGGAGGAACTTGTAGACCAGCGCCACGGCCGTGCAGCCGTCGACGTCGTAGTCGCCGTAAACCATGATTTTCTCATTGTTCGCGACGGCCCGTTCGACCCGTTCGACCGCCTTGTCCATGTCCTTCATCAGGAACGGGTCGTGGAGGTCGGCGAGGGTGGGCTTAAAGAACTTTTCCGCCTTTTCTACGGTGTCTATGCCTCTCTGTACGAGTAGATTGGCCAGCACAGGCGAGAGTTTCAGCGCGGCCGCCAGCGCAGCCACCGCTTCGGCATCGCCCTGCGGCTTCACTACCCAACGTTTTTCTATGGGCATATGAACTATTATTTATATATTTTAACATTTACTTTCTTCTTTTTCCGGCGGACGGCCGTTTCGCCGACCGTTCGTTTTGTTTTGGCATGCAGGCCGCAGTTTCGTTCCGCGGGAGCTGCAAGGCTTCGGCCCGATAAGGGTCAGATTCGTATTTCAACGCCCAGCTGTTCTCCCAATTCTTCGAGAACCAGCCGTTTGACTTCTTCCATGGCGACTTCGCGCCTTGTTTCGCGGGCCATCGAGGTCACGCCGCGATCGCTGAATCCGCACGGGTTGATCCGCGAAAACCACTCCAAATCGGTGTCGACGTTCAGCGCGAACCCGTGCATGGTTACATAACGCGATGAGCGGACGCCTATTGCGCAGATTTTGCGGGGCGCATCCCTTTTTATTCGGACCGTTTCTTCGGTACTTTTTCCGGCGCTCCGTTCCTCCTTGGCGCTTTTTTCGCTGGTCTGCTCCTCTGCGGCGTTTTCCTCTGCGGCGTTTCTTCCGTCAGTCTCTGCGTCCTTGCTCTCTGCGGCGTTTCTTCCGTCGGTTTCTTCCGCGTTTCTTTCCGTTTCGGCGCTTCGTTGTTCGGCCGCTCCTCCGAGCCACACGCCCGAAGCTCCGTCTATACGCCCCGCCGCAATGCCGTAGTGCGCCACCACGCGGATGACCGTTTCTTCGAGCCGGCCGATGTATTCCCGCAGGCCGATTCCGAGCCGTTCGAGGTCGAGAATCGGGTAGCAGACCAGCTGTCCCGGTCCGTGGAACGTGATGTCGCCGCCGCGGTCTATGTGAAAGAACTGTGCTCCCAGTTGTTCCAAGGCTGTGCGGTCCACCAGCAGGTTTTCTGCGTGGCCGCTTTTGCCCAGCGTGTAGACCGGGGGGTGTTCGACCAGCAGCACCGTGCCCACGTCGTCCGGCCTTGTGTCTGTCTTGTCTGCCGCAGGGCCGCTTTCTTTCGCCCCGCAGCCGTTCCGCCGTCGGTTTTTCTCCGCGAGGAGTTCCTCGAACAGCGTCCGCTGCAATTCCCAGCAGGCGGCGTAGTCCATCGGTCCGAGGTCGCGGCAGCGGACTTTCATGCCTCGGAGCCTTTCGCTTTGCGGAGCGCTTCTTCGGCCATGTACGACGACCGCACCAGCGGCGCGCTCGCACAATAGCTGAAGCCCATTTCCAGAGCCCGGAGCCTGTACCAGTCGAATTTTTCGGGAGCGACATACGCCGCAACGGGATAGTGCTCCAACGAGGGCCGAAGGTACTGGCCGAGCGTCACGATGCCGACTCCTGCCTGGCGCAGGTCGTGCAGCGTTTGCAAAACTTCCTCATCGCTCTCGCCGAGGCCGACCATCAGACCGCTTTTGGTCACGGCGCCCCGCTCGCTCAGGCGGCGCAGCGTCTCCAGACTGGTCCGATAGGTTGCTTTGGAACGCACCAGCGGCGTCAACCTCTCGACGGTTTCGATGTTGTGCCCGATGATGTCGGGCTTCGGCGCGATGACCACGTCCAGCAGGTCGGGCCGTGCGTCGAAATCGGGAATAAGGAGCTCAATGGCGGCGTCGGGATTCTGCTGCCGGACGGCCTCCACGGTCGCGGCCCAGTGGTGGGCTCCGCCGTCGGGGAGGTCGTCGCGCGTCACAGACGTTACGACGACATGCCTAAGTTTCATCAGCGCAACGCTTTCGGCAACCCGTTGGGGTTCGTCGGCATCGGGGGCAAGGGGCCGGCCGGTCTGCGTGGCGCAGAAGCGACAGCCGCGCGTACAAATTTCGCCCAGAATCATGAAAGTCGCGGTCCTCCGGCTCCAGCATTCGGCCTGATTGGGACAACGGCCGCTGCTGCAAATGGTGTGCAACTCGTGTTTTTCGACGATCCGTCGCACGTCGGCGTAGTCGGCCGTGCGGTGCAGACGGATTTTCAGCCATCCGGGTTTTCTGAGTGCGTCTGCCTTGTCATGGAACTTCGGCATTTAAGTTCACTATTTTCCAATTGATGCAAAAATAGGAAAAATAATCGACATTTCCCCGGAAAATCCCGATTATTGCTTCCCGTTCGTAAGAATCTTCGGCACAGCCGTTCCGCAGGGGGATTTTTTTTCGTCGGTGAAAAGTGAAAGGTCTTTCGTGAAAAGTGTTTTCGCTTTCGGTCCTTCTTTTCTCTTTAGTCCTACTTGTCCCCTCCTTTCTCGTTTTGCCCCGCTTTTGTTATTCTGACCGTCTTTTTCTCCTTTGTTCTTTTACTCTGCTCTTTCTCTTTTGTACCCTCCCTTGCCATTCAGTTCGTCCCTCTGTCATTCTGAGGAGCCGCAGGCGACGAAGAATCTGTTACTCGGCGCACAGATGTTTCGCTACGCTCAACATGACATACTGCTGCCCTCTGTCATTTTGAGCGTCAGCGAACCGACGCTCGCAGCATGCGCAGAGACTGCTTGCTGGCTATGCCATGCAAGGAGGAGGTCAACAAGCGTAGCGCAGTTAAAAATCTGTTTCACAGCATCGTCATTGCGAGGGCTGTTAAGCCTGTGGCAATCTGAACAAAACCACACCGTCTCCCCGCCCTTTCCCGCAGAACACCGCAACGCTCTGCGTTGCCATCTGCGGCGGCCCGCATCGAAGATGCGTCCGGCCCCAGCCGCCGCAGATGAATACGCCAGCTATTCAGCGCATCCGCAATCCCCACCTCGCAGACCCCCGGCCGGGGCGGTCGCGCTGCAAGCACAAGCCGGGCGCCGCGCAGAATTATTATTTTTTTTGTGTTTCCCTCTTGACAAACGGTTTTTCAGGTTGTATCTTTGTTTCGTCTTGCAGCAAGTTCGTTTTTGCGTATCGTCGTTCGCGCGCTTGATTCTTTGAATACGACGATTGCGGTGCACAGCAGCGCAGAAACAAGCGAAACCCGCCAAGACAAATCTCCTCTTGTTTTTTGCTGACGTCAGAAACAAACAATTCTTCGTTCTGTCAGTAACATCGAAATCCCGAATTCTCTCTTTCGGTTTTTTGCTTTCTGTTTTTGTTTCTCCGGTGGTGCCGTTCCATTTTCCGACGTTTTCACCTCTTCAGAAGGCGTTATGGATATATGGTTCGACAGACAGTCAACTCTCGGTTTTATGAGGTGAAACCCCGAGCCTCGGACGCGTATAAAATACGTAGTATCATTTAAGAACAGCCCCCAGAACGAACGATCCTCTTTCCTCGAAGTCTCCCGGAACCGACCAAACACGGCGCCGGGGGACTTCCTGTGTTTGTACCTTATATATAAGTAAAGAAGAATTCCGGCGCCGCAGGCGCCGGAATTCTTGGTTAGGTTAGTTAGGTCAATGAGAGCGGGAGAACCCCGCTTATCGTATTACAAATATAAAAGTAATTTGACCTAAAACCAAATTTTTCGTAATATTTTTTTGTCGGTTGGTAAAAATTACGGCCGTATCGAAACGGCTTGCCGCCGGACACGGGCCATTATTAATATTTTTTATTAAAGCGCCTCGCGGATGCTTTCCTCTTTCTTTTCGGGTTCCGCCAGGGTCATCGAGGTGTTGATGTGGCGGGCACGATAGGTGGCAGGCGTCATCTGGTATTCTTTCTTGAACAGCTTGATGAAGTGCGAGGTGTTGGGGAACGTGCATTCGTTGCCGATTTCCGAAATCGACTTCGAGGTGGAAATCAGCAGCAGGCGCGAGTGCATGAGACGCTGACGGATATACCACTTGTGGGGCGGCATCTGGAAGTGGCGCCGGAATTCCTTTTTGAACGAGGTGAGCGAACGGTTGGTCAGCTGCGACAGCTCCTCGATGGATATGTCCTTGAAAATGTGGTCGTAGACGATTTGCTCGAAGTTTTCCTTGGCGGCGTCTACGTTGCTCAGCAGCTTGCTTTTGATGCAGCAGTCTTCGTGCGAGGCAATCAGATAGATCAGTTCGGTCATCTTGATGTTCTCGGCCGTTTCGTCGTGGTGGAAATCCTCGTCGCGCAGGTAGTTGTTGGCGTTGGTGAAAAAATTCCGGATGCTTCCCCATGCGGGCATGGATACGTGCATCCGGTGGCTGCAGTTTTCGCAGGAGTGCGAATTGGAGATGTTCAGCCCGTAGGTGATGTTCAGGTGCAGCAGGATGCGCTGGAGGTCCGACGGCGTGTAGTAGACAAGAATCTGCTCGAAGGGCTGGCCGTTTTCGGGGAAATGCTCGATGTAGTGATGGCCGATTCCGAGGTAGAAAATGTCGCCTCGGGTGAGCTGGCGGCGTTTGTCGCCGTCGTAGATGAACATGGACCCCCGCAACACGTAGCCAATGGCATATCGCGACAGGGTCTGTGACTGGATGCCGGAGTGAAGTGTTTCCACATACTTCACAATCATCGGCTGTTGGGCCGACGAATTAACTGAATTCTTCATGTGTAGATTGTTAATTTAATTCTGCGAACAAGTGTTGCGTCACTGTTGTTGCACCTCAAATATACAATCTAAACTTTGATTTATAAAATTATGGATAACAAATACGGTCTTATGTGGATATATTAATCTGAATTTGTTAATATTAGGCCCGAATATATTATTGTAGAACCATATTGCAGGCCGCTCCCGCCAGGCAGAGCGCATAGATCGGTTGGGCGATTCCGGGGTGGGCGCGTACGAAAAACAGCGGCAGCAGGGCGGACAGCGGCACGGCGGCCAGTGCGAAGACCGATACCGTGGCACCGGGCAGAGAGGCGACAGCGGCAATCAGAAGCAGGATTTCCAGGTGATAGACAAGGATGCTCCGCGATTTGGAGCTGACGGCATAGAGGTCGGCATAGAAATACTGCATTGCAAAAATAAGCAGTACGACGGCCGCGCCTCCCAGCAGTTGAACTCCGAACGGAAGTTCGACGAAGAAGAGCAGCCATTGGCCCGCGATAAGTTTTTCGCCGAGAGCCAGCAGGGGTGCATGGAATTCGTTGCCGAGCCCCCAGCCGACATAGCACAGCAGCAATACCGGAAGCAGCAGGCCCGTAAGCGCGACGATGAGTTCGCGGAACGTGCGGTGGAAGTGAATCACGGCCAGCGGCAACAGCAGAATCAGCGGCAGCGCCTTGGGCGAAAGAATAAGCAGAATGCCTAAGTAGAGTGCGCCGCGGAAAATGGCGTCGAAAGCGTAGCTGGTCGAGTAGGAGCGGCAGAAGTTCTTGATGCTCAGTATCAGAAACAGCGCGCTGACGAACATGGGCAGGTCGGCGGCGCCGGCGGTCAGCCCGCCTGCGAGAACTCCGTAGAGCGGGATGGCGATGCAGGTGTTTGTCGTATAGAGGTTGTAGCGGACCGTGAGGTGGCCGGTGCGGATGCCTGTGACGATAATCAGCAGGCAGGTCAGCGCCCGGGCCCAGCCCGGAAACGAGTTTTGGAACAGCACGAGGAATTCGCCCGGCAGCCGGAAATCGACCCCGGTCCCGGCGACGGCAGGCACAGCGGATGCTGCCGCGGCGGCCGCTACGGGTCCGTAGACCGCGGCTGCGGCCAGAGCGGCGAGGGTCAGAAACGACGGTATGAAGGCTTGCCGGGCAATGTCGAATTTCATGCGGACGGGATGTTGTTCCGAGGACAAAAATACGGAAAAAGTTCGTAAATTTGTCGTATGCTCGATACGCAATATCAATATGATTTTCCCGAAGCGGGCTGCGACGAAGCGGGGCGGGGGTGTCTGGCCGGTCCGGTCTTCGCGGCGGCGGTCATGCTGCCGCCCGGGTTCCGCGACCCGCTGCTCAACGATTCCAAGCAGATGACCGAGCGCAACCGCGACCGGCTGCGCGAAATCATCGAGCGCGAAGCGGTGGCATGGGCCGTGGAAGCCGTGCCGCCGGAGCGTATCGACGAAATCAACATCTTGAACGCTTCGTTCGAGGGGATGTCGCTGGCCGTTGCGCGGCTCGACCCGCAGCCGGGATTTCTGGCTATCGACGGCAACCGTTTCCGCACGCGGCTCGAACTGCCCTACAAGTGCATCGTGAAGGGCGACGGCAAGTATGCCGACATCGCGGCGGCTTCGGTGCTGGCCAAGACGCACCGCGACGAATACATGCGGCGGCTGGCCGAAGAATTCCCGCAGTACGGCTGGCTGAAGAACAAGGGTTATCCGACGCGCGAACACCGGCTGGCGATTCGCGAACATGGGCTGACGCCCCACCACCGATTGTCTTTCAGCCACGAAATCGACCAGCTGGAACTTCCGTTCGGAGCGTGAGCGGGGTTTCGGCGACAGCCGGAAGTCTCTCCGGACAACATAAAAACAGCCTGCTGACCCGGAATGGTATGGGCTACGGTTCATTTCTGCGCACCTTCGGCTTGTCGGAACGGTGCGACCAGCGAGGTCGGGTAGATTCAGCAATCCGCTGGCGGCAATGCCGACGTGCCGAAACGTTTCGGGCTTCAGCTCTAACGTTTCAGGGACCGCCAGCTGTTCAATCCAGTCTGTGCCGGAGCTGTCCGCCGAGGACTTCTCCGGCATATTCAACCGAGCGATTGCCAATGCACCCTGCTGCGGGCGCCCGCAACTGTGAGACGGGAGCCTTGATCGTCGTCGGCGAGCACGGCAATGTTTGGTCTTCGTCTTCCTACGCCGCGGGCAATCTGAACGTTGGCGGCCTGCACTGCCGGGCGGACAACGTGAACCCGTTGAATGGGCACAACCGGGCCAACGGCCTCTCCGTGCGCTGCGTCCAGCATCTACGGGCTGTTTTTATTAAAGTGAAAGGTAGAAAGTGAAAGGTGAAAAGACCAACCGCAGCCGTTCGCAGGCCCGGCTGGGGCGGTCGCGCTGCAAGCGCGAGCCGGGTTTCGCGTTCATCGCGCCGACATGTCAAACCCTCGAAAGAGGGTTTGAAAATGCGAAATCCGTATCCGGCTTTTCTCCGTTGTGCATCGATACAAAAAACAACGGGCCCCAAGAACGGGGCCCGCTGTAAAGAGGGTGTGTAAGACCTAATAACCCAGCGACTTGGAAGCTGCGTAGGAAATCTTCAGGGCATTGGCCCGGCGAAGCTCCTGCTTGACGTCGGTGACGATACCCATCTTGGTGGTACCGTCGGCCTTGAGACAGATGGTCATCAGGGCACGGTCGGCCTCGCTGAGCTTGTCGCGCTCGGCGGCGACGAAGTCGAGGATGTCCTTGGTAGTCTTGTAGGAATCGTTGAGCTGGATACGCGGCGCAGTACCGAACTTGGCCTGCATGGCCAGTGACGGCTGCCCGATATGGATGTAGCTCACGAGCGACTTCTTTTCGAGCTTCTGCACCTCGGTAGCTTCGGGGAGCTTGTAGCGCACCAACAGCTCCTGGTCGCGCATGGTCGTGGAGACCATGAAGAAGAAGAGGATCATGAAGATCACGTCGGGAAGCGACGCTGTCGAAATGGGGGGCAAGCCTTTGTTGCCCTTCTTTTTCATTACTGCCATAATCTTACTTCTTGATAGTTCGCGGCTCGGCTTCCGAAATCTTCAGAGGAACGGCCTTGGTGATGATGTCGCGCTGCTCGGGCGTCAGCGAATCGAACTTGTCGCCGAACTTGCGCATGGCCACCTCGTCGCGGATTTCGTTGAAAGCGCGGGCCAGTTCGTTCTGGACCATGATGTAGGGCTGGTAACCCGTGTCGCGGGTGGTTTGCAACGAAACCACGCCCATGCTCACGGGATAGACCCACTTGCTGCCGTCGGGGAGGTCGAATTCCTTCTCCTCCTTTTCGGGCAGGTCCTCGGTGCTCAGCGGGTTGAGGATGAACTCCTTGGTCTTCTCCTTCAGCTGGCGGAGCTCGATGAACTCCTGCTTGCCGGGCTGACCTGCCATGATCTGACCGCTACCGTTGATAAGCACCAGAAAGAGGTTGCGCTCCTTGACCTTGATTTCCTCCTGTTTCTGATCCTCGGGAGGAATCGGCGGCAGCATGCGCGCAAGACCCGTGTCGGTGTTCATGGTAGTGGCGACCAGGAAGAAAATCAGCAGCAAGAAGGCAATGTCGGCCATCGAACCGGCGTTGATTTCCTGTACTTTTCTTTTATCCGTTGCCATGGGTTACGATTATTTGAAGGCGCCCCGGATTTCCGTAACGATGGCCGTCAGGAACGCGGCGACGAAGGCGACGTAAGTCACCAGGATGCTCGTTTCGGTAATGACGGTCTCGCCGTGGCCGAAGAACCCGTTGTTCTGCAGGTCGATGATGTTGACCGTGTGGCTGGCCGAATAGGCGTACGACGCACCCACGATAACGAGGATCAACGCTACGGAAATGATGGTTCCCTTGATGCCTGCCGGGTTCTGAATCATGCCGAAGATGGCGCAGAAGAGCGCAGCGGCAATGGCGAACACGAAGAGGAAGTATCCCCAGATGAGGTTCGCGCCGATGGCTGCTTCCGAGCCGCCCGTGGCAACCGCGTAGATCAGAAGAACCGCGGTGATGGCCATCAGAACGCCCAGCAATATGTTAAGAATCTTTTTCATAATTGCATGAACTGCTGTTGTGGTTGGGGATTATTTCTTGCTGTAGGCGGTGAGGATGTCCATCAGCGTGATCGACGAATCCTCCATATCGTTCACCAGCGAGTCGATCTTGGAGACGATGTAGTTGTAGAACAGCTGAAGAATAACCGCAGCGATAAGACCCATGAGGGTGGTCAGCAGGGCGACCTTGATACCGCCTGCCACGAGCGTCGGGCTGATGTCGCCGGCTGCCTGGATGGCGTCGAACGCACCGATCATACCAACTACGGTACCCATGAAGCCCAACATCGGCGAGAGGGCGATGAACAGACCGATCCACGAAAGACCCGATTCCATCTGGCCCGTCTGAACCGAACCGTACGATACGACGGCCTTCTCTACGGCGTCGAGACCCTGGTCGTAGCGGTCCAGACCCTGGTAGTAGATCGAAGCGATGGGACCGCGCGTGTTGCGGCAAACGTCCTTGGCAGCTTCGATGCCGCCGTTCCGGAGAGCCTCCTCAAGGGCGGCGATGAACTTCTTGGAGTTGATGGTCGAGAGCGAGAGGAACAGGATACGCTCGATGGCTACGGCCAGACCGATCACCAAGCAGAGCAGCACGGGCAGCATCCAGCCCCAGCCGCCTTCGAGGAACTTCTGCATCAGAATGTGGTGCATGCTCTCGCCTGCGATTTCGGTTTCGGCAGCAACGGCGGTCTCGGCTTCGGCCACTGCCTCGTCGGCAACCGCTTCGGTCTGTTCGGCTGCGGCCACGGCCTCAGCTTCCTGCGCGAACGCATTCACGGTGCCCAGCGAGAAGAGGGCCACCGACAGAATCAAAAAAAGTTTTTTCATAGTGGTGTGTTTGATAATTGATTTGATTAGGTTGTCTTTTTCTTAAAGTTCGTTTCCCTCGTTCGGTCTTTTTTGCGGAAAAGGCCGTTTTTTATATTCGCGCCTGCCGGAAAATCCGGTCCGGAGCAGAAAAAACCGGTTCGGCCCGTCGGCTCCGTGTGCGAATCCCCGCTTCCGGAACGATGGATTCGGGGCTGTGCAACTATCAGTTTTATAATATTTTACACTCTGTATCCTGCGCCGAATCCCTCCGTTTTCGACCGGAATACGGCACATTATCAGTGCGAAATATAGAAAAAAAATTTGTTTTATGCAACGGCCTATGCCGTAAATTCTCCGCGCAGGGGTCGGCGCAGCAGTGCGCGGCACTCCTCGTCGGGCAGTCCGAGTCCCAGCACGTACATGAGTTTGGCGACGGCGGCTTCGGTGGTCATGTCGTAGCCGCAGAGCACCCCTGCCTTTTGGAGCCGGAGCCCCGTTTCGTAGAGCTCCATCGAGACCCTGCCGCCGCCGCACTGGGTGATGTTGAGGATGATGACGCCGCGCTGGATGGCTTCGTGGAGCACGCGGATGAACCACTCGCTTGTGGGTGCGTTGCCCGCGCCGAAGGTCTCCAGCACGACGGCCCGCAGCCCGGGAGCGGAGAGCATCGAACGCAGAATCTGCTCGCTGAGCCCCGGGAAGAGCTTGATGACGACGATGCCGTCGGCCAGCCGGCCGGCGACGCGCAGCTCGGGGTCGGCGGAATCGGGCCGGAGGATGGCCGGGAAGTTATAGGCGATGTTGACACCCACCTCGGCCAGGGGCGGATAATTGTAGGACCGGAACGCGCTGAGCGCTTCGGCGCTGCGCTTGGTGGTGCGGTTGGCGCGGAAAAGCTGGTTCTGGAAATAGAGCGACACCTCGGGCACGGCGGGCTGGCCGCCGCGGCGGGCCCCGGCGATTTCGATGGCCGTGATGAGGTTCTCGCGGCCGTCGGTGCGCAGGACGCCGATGGGAATCTGGCTCCCGGTGAAAACCACGGGCTTGGCGAGGTTCTCGAACAGAAAACTCAAGGCCGAAGCGGTGTAGGACATGGTGTCGGTGCCGTGCAGGACGACGAAGCCGTCGTAACGGGCGTAGTTGTCGCGGATGATCCCGGCCAACGCGAGCCAGTTGGCGGGAGCCACGTTGGAAGAATCTATGACGGGCGACATGGTCTGCACGTCGATGTCGACGTTGAGCCGCTTGAGCGAGGGGAACTCGTCGTAGATGGCGCTGAAGTCGAACGGCACGAGGGCACCCGTTTCGGCGTCGGTCTTCATGCCGATGGTACCTCCGGTGTAGATAATCAGAATCGAGGATTTGGGACTGTTCATGGCAGCACGGTTTGCGGGGAACGGAGACCGAACATGCGCTCGGCGTTGGCGGAAGTTATGGCGGCGATGCGCTCGGGGGTCGTGTTTTTCAATTCGGCGACCTTGGCGCATATATAGGTAAGGTAAGCGGGTTCGTTGCGCTTGCCCCGGTGGGGTGCCGGGGTGAGGTAGGGGCAGTCGGTTTCGAGCACGAGGTCGCCGGGCTCCATGCAGCGCACGGTGTCGGCGAGACGGCTGTTTTTGAAGGTGACGACCCCGCCGATGCCGAAAAGAAAATCGCCGCAGGCCCTGAGCCTTTCGTAAGTCGCAGCGTCCTCGCCGAACGCGTGGAAAACGCCCCGCAGCCCGCTGCCGCGGAACTCCTCGACGATGGCGAGCATCTCGGGCCACGCGCTGCGTGTATGCACGGCGATGGGCAGGCCGAACTCCAGGGCCCATTCGCACTGGCGGCGGAACGCTTCGGTCTGCTCGCTGCGGAAATCGGCCGACCAATAAAAATCGAGCCCGATTTCGCCGAGGGCGCAGAATCCGGTGATTCCCTCCGGCGGATTTTTCAGATACTGCCCGACCCGGTCCAGCTCCTCGCGCCAACGGGGATTGTCGTTGACCGACGTGGGATGCAAACCCATCATGGGAAAACAGCGGTCGGGGTGGCGGCGGCAAAGGGCGAACAGCTGCCGATGGCTGGCGGAATCGATGGCCGGGAGCACGAACCGCCCGACCCCCGTTTCGACGGCCCGGGCGAAGACCGCGTCGCGGTCGGTGTCGAACTCGGGCTCGTAGAGGTGGCAATGGGTGTCGGTCAAAAACATGGACGGCGGATTCATGACCACAAAATTAGGAAAAAATCCGGAAGCCGAGCCGCCGGGTCACAATTTCATGTACCGATTGCCGGGCAGCTGCCGCAGGGCGCCTGCGAGCTCGAGCCCGAGCAACAAGGCGGCCAACTCGCCGGGTTCGAGCCCGGAGAGCTCGCGCAGGGTCTCGATAGAAAACGGGTCGGAGGTGGTGAAACAGGCGAGCAGGCGGGTCTCGTCGGGAGTGAGGGGCTGCGGCTCGGACTGAGGACGGAGAACCGCGGGCTCGGGCTCCAAATCCCAACCGAGCTCGACGATGATGTCCTCGGCCGAGAGGACGGCCTGCGCCTTACGGCTGCGAATCAGAAAATTGGTGCCGGCCGACGAACGGTCGGTGACGCGGCCCGGAACGGCCATGACCGAACGGTGGTACTCGTCGGCAAGCCGGGCCGTGACGAGCGACCCGCCGCTGTCGGGCGACTCGACGATGACGCACCCGGCGCTGAGGGCGGCGATGATGCGGTTGCGGGCGATGTAGGCGGTGCCGTACTGCCGTGTTTGGCTACTCAACTCGGTGACGAGGGCGCCGCCGTGGTCGAGCATGTCGCGGGCGATGGCCGTATGGTGGGCGGGGACGATGTTCGGCAGGGAACACGGCAGGACGCCGACGGTGGGGACTTCGGCCCCAAGGGCCGCCCTATGCGCGGCGGCGTCGATGCCGAAAGCGAGCCCGGAGACGATCGTGAGCCGGGGAACCCGCTCGGCGAGCCGCTCGATGAGCCTGCTGCACACGACCTGCCCGTAAGGAGTGACTGCGCGGGTGCCGACGACGGAGAGGCAACGCTCGGCGAGCCGCTGCGGATTCCCCTGCACGTAGATGACATGCGGGTAATCGGGAATCTCGCGCAGGAGGGGCGGGTACTCGGGGTCGGTCGATGCGATGGGGATGATGCCGTGCTTGCGGCAATATTTCAACTCCTTTTCGGCGGAGGAGAATCCGGCGCGCCGAACGATTTGCCGGGCGAGGTCGGCCCGCAGCTCGGCCCGGACGGTCAACTCTTCTTCTGTCGCCGCGAAAATCCGCTCTGCCGACCCGAAGCACTCCAACAGATGCACGGCGCCTTTCACCCCGATTCCAGGTGTGAACTGCAAGGCGATGTCTTCGACGGTCATGGCGGCTATTAATAAATGGTGCTTCTGGGTCGGATGCGGCGGCCGAACGCTTCGGGGCAACCTATCCTATGTAAAGATACTCCATTTGTATGAAACAGAAAAATATATTGGCCCTTTTCGGCGAAAGTTTTGCTTTTTGCAGAATTGTTCGTATATTTGCATTCCCGTTGGGCCGCAGCGTTTCGCATGGGCTGGTCCGCGGGACATGTTTTGGTCTGATGGCCGAGTGGTTAGGCAAAGGTCTGCAAAACCTTGTACAGCGGTTCGAATCCGCTTCAGACCTCACCGAAACTGTGTTACAGATTACTGTAACGCGGTTTTCTTTTTGTTTTGTACGGTATTTGTACGGCAGAGGGCCGGTTCGCCGTTTGGCTCAACTGTTTTCCGACCACATTTCGCACTGCTCCATGATGGTGTTCAGCGCGTCCTCCTGCCCCTCGGGCGGGTATTTGTACTTCTTGAGCAGTCGTTTGACCAGCCGACGCATGCCGGCCCGGGCGCTCTCCTTCAGATTCCAGTCGATTGTCTTGTTTTTGCGCAGGGCATCGGTCAGTTCGTGTGTGATGGCCAGCAACTGGTCGTTCGTGTAGAAGTCCCGCACGGCTTCGGGCTTGGTCAGCGCATCGTAGAAGGCCAGCTCCTCGGTCGTGAGGTGCAGCGCCTGGCCCGCCTTCTCTCCGTCTATGATCTCGCGGGCCGTCTTCAACAGCTCCTCGATCACCTCCTCGTTGGTCAGCATCCCCTTCAGGTAGTTGCTCATCGCCTGGGCAAGAATCTCCGAGAACTTCGCGGCCCGCACCGTGTTGGTCCGGCGGTAGAGCTGCACTTGCTCGGCAATCAACTTGCGCAGCAGCTCCACGGCCAGATTCTTCTCCTTCATGCGGCCGATCTCCTCGAGGAACTTCGGGTCGAACAGCGAAAACTCCTTCTGCACGTCCGAGAAGAGGTTGATGACTCCTTTGCTCTGAATGCTCTGTCGGAGCAGCTCGTTGATGCGCTCGTTGATTTCGCGGAACGAGATCTTGCCCTTGCCCTCGACGCGCGTCAACAAGGTGCGTACGGCCTCGAAATAGGCCGCTTCGAGCCGCTCTTCGCGGTCAGGCATGCTCTGACACAACGACAGCGCCTGCCGCAGCAGCAGCGCCTCGCGGATGTAATCCTCCTTGACCTTCGCCCGCTCCGGAGCCTGCAGGAAGTTGGCGCCGCCGCTGATGGCCCGGGCACGCTCGAGGTCCGAATCGCCCCGAAATCCTGCGTAATCGTAACCGTGCAGCAGGTCGCGGCACACCTCCAGCTTCTTCCGGAACTCCGGATAGGCCGTCTTGGCGATGTCGGGGTCGCCGTAGTTGCGGCGGTCGCGCAGCGTGTAGTCGTTCATCGCCTGCCTGAGGGCCGAGGCGATGCCGACGTAATCGACCACCAGACCGCCCTGCTTGTCGCCGAAGACGCGGTTCACGCGCGCAATGGCCTGCATGAGGTTGTGACCTGCCATCGGCTTGTAGACATACATCGTCGCCAGCGAGGGGACGTCGAACCCCGTCAGCCACATGTCCACCACGATAACAATCTTCAGCGGCCCGGCATTGTCCTTGAACCGCCGCTCCAGCTCCTTCTTGTGGGCGTCGTTGCCGATCACGGCCCGCCACTCCTCGGGGTCCTTGTTGCTCGAAGTCATCACCACGGCCAGCTTCTCGCTCCACGCCGGGCGCATCTCCAGAATCCGATGGTAAATCTTCATCGCAATCGGCCGCGAGTAGGCCACGATCATCGCCTTGCCGGTCTGTTCATACTGGCGGAACTCCTCGTAGTGCTTCACGATGTCCTCGCACAGCGATGCCACCGTCGCATCGGCCCCCAGAATCGAGTCGATACGCCCCAGCTCGCGCTTGCTCTTCTCGATGGCGTACTCCTCGGCCTCCTCGGCCATCGCGTCGTATTCGGCATCAATGCGGCGCAGCGTCGCTTCGTCGAGATGGAGGTTGACGACGCGGCTCTCGTAGAAGACCGGGCGCGTGGCGCCGTCCTCGACGGCCTGCGTCATGTCGTAGACGTCGATGTAGTCGCCGAAGACCTCGCGCGTCGAGCGGACCTTCTGCGCAATCGGGGTCCCCGTGAAGCCGATGTAGGTGGCATTCGGCAGGGCGTTGCGCACCAGCCGCGCCGCTCCCGTGCGCACACGTCCCGTGCGCGGGTCGATGTGCTCCTCCAGCCCGTACTGGCTGCGGTGCGCCTCGTCGACCATCACCACGATGTTGCGGCGCTCCGACAGCGGCCCGTCGCCCTCCTCGAACTTCTGCATCGTCGAGAAGAAGATGCCGTTTGCCTCGCGCCCGGCCAGCAGCTCGCGCAGATGGGCGCGGCTCGACGCCTGCACGGGCACCTGCCGCAGGAAGTCGCTGCACTGCGCAAACTGACCGTACAGCTGCCCGTCGAGGTCGTTGCGGTCGGTCAGCACGACAATCGTCGGCGAGGCCATCGCCTGCTGCAACCGCTTGGCGAAGAAGACCATCGACAGCGACTTGCCGCTTCCCTGCGTGTGCCAGAAGACACCGCCGCGGCCGTCCGTCTCGGCGGCGCGGAGCGTCGAATCGACGGCCTTGCGCACGGCGTAGAACTGGTGGTAGGCGCTCAATATCTTGATGTCTTGCCCGTCCTTCTCCGAGCAGCAGATGAAGCCGCCGAGCAGCTCGATGAAGCAGCTCTTCTCGAACATCCCGCGGAAGAGGACGTCAAAATTGGCGTAGCGCGCGTCCTCCAGCTTGCCGTCCACGGTCTTCCACTCCATGAATCGGTCCTCACCCGCCGTGATGGTCCCGGCCTTGGTCGTAGCCAGGTCGCTCATCACGCAGAAGGCGTTGTAGACGAACAGCGAGGGAATCTCCTGCATGTAGTTACGCAGCTGGGCGTAGGCCTCCGAGACGTCGGTTGCCTCGCGCGAGGGGGATTTCAGCTCGACGACCACCAGCGGCAACCCGTTGACGAAGACGACGATGTCGGCCCTGCGCACCGAACGCTCCTCGATCGTCCACTGGTTCGCGACCGTGAACCGGTTGCGCATCGGGAGGTCGTAATCCACCAGCCGCACCAGCCCTGCGCGCTGTTCGCTGCCGTCGAAGTAGTTGACCGCCACGCCGTTCTGGAGCATGTCGGTGAACCGGGCGTTTTTGCGGGCGAGCGAACCGCTTTCGATGTTTCGGATGCGTGCGATTGCCTCGTCGATGGCGGCGCGGGGGAGCGAGGGGTTTATGCGGACGAGTGCATCTTCGAGAATCTCCACACAGAGGGGCTCAGCGAAGTCCCTCACGACATCGGGGCCGTAGAGATATTCGTAACCGAGCAGGTCTCGGAAGATTTCGAGGATGGCGTTTTCGAAATTGGCTTCGGTGAAGGGCATAATGGTTATAGAAGTTGTATTATTTTTAAGCAAGAAGTTACATATTGTCGTAATTCGTTATCATAAATTTGTTCTTCCATATATTTGGGATTGGAGTGATGATAAGTTTTACAATACTCATTGATGTCAGATATAGTATCATATATTGATCCTTTTAATCTATGTAGTGGAGATTGGGAGTCGCATTTTCTTATATGATCTAAAAAGTTTCCTAACCATTCATTGTCTGTTACTACATCGTAATATTTTAATCTAAAGATTCCTTCTATTACAGGTCTCATGCATCTAATTACATCCCGTCTTTCAATGTCTGATATGGCTCCCTTCTCAAGGTATTTTCTTAGCACATGTATATCTTTCGAAATACCAGTCATTGTTTCTAATTCTATATCATTTTTAATAAATCTACTGGAAGAATTACTCCAGACGATTTTTAGATTAGTACAATCTGGAACTTTTCCACAAAAATCTTTCACGAAATTTAAATCATGGCTAAGTAAAAAAAATTGAGCGGATTTTTCTGCTAAACGATTAAGAATCGATGTTGTAATGTTTCTTCGTCTTGTATCAAAAGATGATAATGGATCATCAAAAACAATAATTCGTTCGGCTATATCGGGAAGTAATTCAATTCGAGCTAGGAAAAATGATAGTGCTAAAGAACTTTTATCACCTTCGCTTAAAGAATGTTTTAATGAAATGCTAGATGAATCAGTTCTTGCTTCGATGTCGTTGATTAGTAGATGGTATACTAACTGGCGGCCTTTTTTGTTTAATTTGACTAATTTTAAGTTAGGATTAAATTTGCTTAAATATTTATTTACGGCAGTTAAATATTTTTCTCCATATTGCTCAACGAGATTGTCAAGTTCTTTTTCTATGGTAAGTCGTTTTTTTAGCCATTGTTCTCGGACTAATCGAAGCTTGGCGAGTCTTAACTTTAGCTCGTTTTCAATTGGGGTTCTTTTATTTTTCTTTATATTTTCTTGTAGTGTTTTGATGCTGTTTCTAAGGTTCTGACAATGTTTTATCGCTATTTTTAAGTTGGGCATCAGGTCCTTATTGCAGTATGGTAGAATTATATCGAAGAAACCAGTGGGGTTCTCATAATTCCCTAGGGAAATAATATAGGAATTGGATTCTGCGTAATATGTGTCGTAGACCTCTATTTTGTCAACATTATGATTCCATCGTCCATTGTTATATCTAGTCACCTTATGGTTAATCATAAAGGAGATATTTATATTCTGAGACGTTTGTAACGATTTCCTTTTGGACACATTCTCAATATCAACTTGAGATCCAGATAACGATTTTAAGATTTGGGTAAAAGTTGTTTTGCCGGATCCATTTTCTGCGTAGATGGTATTGATTTTACTGAATGTTCCATCCCAATAATTAGGACTTATGGTACAATTAATAAATCGTCCACAGTTTTTAATATATAATAACTTGTCAATCATGATTTAAGATGGGTAACTAGTATGATTTTTTGATTTTTATTTCTCCGGCCATCAATTTGGGCAGCAGGGTGTCGCGCAGGGCGGAAAGTTTTCTATTTTCAATTCTATGGGCAATCATAGAATCAAAAATAGGGGTAAAAATTTTGTCTAAATATTCTAATATCGGTTTTTCGGGTACTTTTACCTCGGAAGATTCCAAATCGCATCGTTTGATATGCCCCATTGTAACGGCCTTGTCTTTTGCTATGCGAATAAATTTATCCAAGTGATGTTTTGTCCAATAGAATATAAACCATTTGGGGTAGTTGTCCGATGTAACTTTGAATAGGTGTTGGTTGAGTCCGCACTTGCCGCCACACCATACATCCACAAGTAAAGTTCCCGACCAAGAAAAAATAACATCACCATCGTTGATTACATACTCTGGTTTTATGGATGTTGAGCACCTGTCGCTTGACGCATCGCACAGCCCTTGGCCCAATTCCTTTATTTTCAAAACAGGCAGGCTGTTTTGAATGGATTCGGGCGGAAACTTTTGCATGGCCAAACCATTTAGATATTGTGCAATATCCGTTAAACTTTTGGTTTGGTAGTTGCCCAATTGGTTGTCGTTGTCCACAAACCACGACCGGAAGAGGGCCTGCGCCTGCGCCTCCAAATTCGCATTGATCCGCCGATTCAATTCGATTTTATCATCCAACGACCCCAAAATCCCCGCAATCCGCCGCTGTGTGGATAAATCGGGAACTTGAAAACTAAAATCGCCGATTTGTTTTAGGCTCACATGAGGAATGGATGTTCCAGTGTGGACGGATTTTATATAATTTTCGAAATTCTTGCTGAAAATCTGATAGTACAGAAATTTTTGCAAAGATTTTTCGTTATGACGGACGCAAGCTACCCGTTGGGCCAATAATAGCGGTAAATCGTCTGCCTTAATCTGGGCTCGATTACGTCCAACCCGAGAACCATCCATCCCGATAACAATATCTCCTTCCCGCAATGAAAATTCTTCAGCGCGGGCAAATGGTTCGTTCCATCGTTTATCTTTATCTGTATCCCATCGTAACTCTCCAATGGTAACATTATCGCCACGGACAACCCGTTGCCCTTCTTTGGCATACTTGTGACCGTCAAAAGGGAATCCGGTGGATAGATTTGCAACCTCGCAGAGTTTATATGTTTTCCACTCGCTCATTTGTCAGGATATTTAAAAGCTAAATTCAGGTCGAGCACGGACAAATCAAAAAGATATTCTTGGAAATATGATTTGCTGGATAAATCCTTGTAAGTATATGACAAGGAAAGTTTGTGGCCTTTTATTTTATTCCGCATTGTCTCTGTAGAAATAACCAATTCTTTTCCTGGAGCCAAGAAAAATGAACCTGTTTCTAATCTTTCCAATTTTTGTCTTAAAGGATCACCACTTTGCATCCGTTCAATTAAATAAGGGTCGATTTTGATTTGGATATTTGTTGCCGGAGTAGCTCCAGAATTGGAGAATTTATAGTAGACAATATCGTTTATTCCACAGATTTCAGCCAGGACCTTAGGTTTTGTAGCGTCTTCCCGCAAAACATGATTCTGCCATCCCATATAGATATTGATGATGACGAGAATAAGTGTCAACAGAACTATAAATGCTCCGGTATTTTGATTCAAAAAGTCGATGGAAAGGCAGAATATTATCAATAAGAAAATGATAGATACTGCAATTATCCATGCGGAATGTTTTTTCCAGAAAGTTTCCATTTGCTTATATTTTATACCCTATACTCTCCAACTGCCGGCGGATCTCTGCCTCCAGCTCGTGCGACTGCGCGAAAAGCTCCGAAAGCTCGCCCGTCAGCCGCTCCATCTTCGCCGCGAAGGGTTCCGAATCCTCCGCCTGCGCCGCGATCCCCACATAACGCCCCGGCGTCAGAATAAAATCCTGCGCCGCAATCTCCTCCGTCGTCGCCACCGCGCAGAAGCCCTGCTTCGCCTCCAGCCGCCCCTCGGCATAGGCCCGGTAGGTGTCGACGATGCGCTGGATGTCGCCCCGGCGGGCCGGATCCTCCGACTCGCAGTCGGTCAGCTCGCGCAGCTTGCGCGTGACCATCGTCCCGAGGTTGCGAGCGTCGATGAAGAGCGTATGGCCCGGCTGTGTCTTGGCCTTGTTGAAGAACCAGATCGAGACGGGAATCTGCGTCGTATAGAACAACTGCGGAGGCATGGCCACGATGCAGTCCACCAGGTCGGCCTCGATGAGCCGTCGCCGGATGTCGCCCTCGCCGCCGCTCTGGCTCGACAGCGAGCCGTTGGCCAGCACGACGCCCGCACGCCCCGTCGGGGCCAGATGGTGGATGATGTGCTGAATCCACGCGAAGTTGGCGTTGCCGTTCGGCGGGGTTCCATACTTCCAGCGCACGTCGTCCGAGAGCTTGTTGGCGCCCCAGTCGCTGAGGTTGAAGGGCGGATTGGCCAGCACGAAGTCGGCCTTGAGCGTCGGGTGGCAGTCGTGGAAGAAGGTGTCGGCGTTGTACTGCCCCAGGTCGGCCTCGATGCCCCGGATGGCGAGGTTCATCTGCGCCATCTTCCACGTCGTGGGGTTCGAATCCTGGCCGTAGACCGAGATGTTGTTGATGTTGCCGGCGTGGCTCTCGATGAAGCGTGCCGACTGCACGAACATCCCGCCCGAACCGCAGCAGGGGTCATAGACTCGGCCCCGGAAGGGTTGCAGCACCTGCACGAGGGTCTTGACGACACAGGCCGGGGTGTAGAATTCGCCGGCCAGCTTGCCCTCGGCCTCGGCGAAGCGCGAGAGACAGTATTCGTAGGTGCGGCCGAGGATGTCCTTCGAGTCGCCGTGCTGGTGCATGCGGATGTTGGTGAAGAGGTCGACGACCTCGCCCAGACGCCGTTTGTCGAGCTCGGGCCGCGCGAAGTTCTTCGGCAGGATGTCCTTCAGGCGCCGGTTTTCGCGCTCGATGGCCCGCATGGCGTTGTCGATGGCGGTGCCGATTTCGGGGGTGTGGGCCTGCGCGGTGATGGTCTCCCAGCGCGCCTCGGCCGGGACGTAGAAGATGTTCTCGGCGGTGTATTCGTCCTTGTCCTCCTCGAAACCCTCGCCCTCGTCGACGAGCTGGCGGTATTTGGTCTCGAACTTGTCGGAAATGTATTTTAGGAAGATCAGACCCAGCACGACGGACTTGTATTCCGACGCGTCGATGTTGCCGCGCATCTTGTCCGCCGCGCGCCAGATCTCCTTCTCGAAGCCGATATCGGCCGTATTCATGGTTGCCATAGGTGTTTGGGAAAAGAATATTTCGAGTAAAGATAGTGGTTTCTCGGGAAATCTGTGCAATTTTTCATACAAAAACGACGCGGCGGCGGAGTGTGGTGTATGAACGTACAGATCAATAATAAGCCCAGGATTTCGGGCTTATTCGACCAATGGTACCAGCGGAGAAGACAATGTCTTGTTCACGACGATGTCCCGCATTTCGGATTTGTCGTTGAAGTTTCGGGAGATATTCCGAATCAGATTGCTGTAGTCGTCGGTGCCATCTTTCCTTTGATGGTAGAATGCTTTTATTGAGAAACAGTTGCGATGTTCGAACAGTTTATGGAGGAGCGTCCGGTCCGAATTCCCGCAGGAATGCCCCATGATGAAGATCTGGTAGGGTTGGGACTCGATAAAGTCCAGCATTGCTCGATAGTTCCCGGTTTCGAAGTATCGCATGGACTTGATGTTCTCGAGAAATTCGTTGTCCTGCAGGTTCTCAATGTTGCGATAATCGTCGTCCAATTCATCTCCATATCCGAAAATAATGGGATTGTCCGGATTGTTCAACTCTCCGTGAATATGGATTACTTCACAATTTTTGTCGGCATATAGCTGTTCGGCGGTTCGGGTATAAAATTGAAGTTCAGGATCAGTGTTTTTTCCGGCGTGAAATGCGTCTTTGTAAAGTTGCTGTTCTTATCCTCCATGTTTTTCCAGATATAATGTCGGACCTTGTCTTCCCTTGATTGGCAGAACAAATACTTTGAGTCGGTTTTTCCGTCTTCGGAGATGACATCCTTCCTGTCGAGAGAAACGATATGGCTCATAATGGATTCCAGCAGCATCTGGTATTTTGAACAAGCTACCTCGGCCAACTGGACCTGGCTGTGAAAAGCTTCTTGTATGGACGGGTGTTTTGTGATTTGGGCTGATGCCGTAATTTCCGTTAGATATTGTTCGAGTAGGTTTTTGATAGCTTCGAACTCCAGATTCAATTGTTTGGCCGAGGTATTGCTTGAGATCTGTCTCATCTGCTTGCTGATCGTTTGCTTCAGAACTGGATCGGTTGCAGTATACGAGTCGGTCGACAGGATCTCTTTCAATTTGTTGTAATATTCATTCTCAATATCCACCCAGTTTTTCAACGAATAGAGTTCTGACAGGTGCTTCAGGAACTGATTCTTGAATTTTAAGGAGCATGATCCTTGGATGGTATTGTCTTGGTTTATTCCGTTTATGAATTCGCATATGTCGGCATATGCGTTGTCTGCCAACCTGGAATCGAAAGAAAGACGCTCTCCATGCCCCTTTTCCCGAAAGACCTGAAATGAAATCAGGTCATCTTCATATGGGTCCGGCATATTGATCTGTCCGTAGTGTTCGGCCATCCAACGGTCGTAAGGCCTGAATATCTTGTAAGATACAGTTTCCCAATAATGGTTGATAAAATCGGTGTATCCTGTGGGTAGCTGGTGGGCCTTGTCAAAACCATTGCCGATAATGATGACTCTATTCATGCGTTTTATATTGATATGATTTTATCTATAAAATTAGGATAAAAAATGGATAGATGTTTTGTTTTACTACACAATTTGCAGAGGGATTGCTTTACCGCTTGATGGTATGTCGCCGGATGACGGGACGTTCGGGGCGGACGGGGTAGCCCAGGCGGGTCATGAGCTCTACATACCGTTGGCGGAACCAGGCGTGTGCGGGCTGGCGGTCGATGAGCAGCTGGAAGCCTCCGGGTCCGTTCGGGTCGCGTTGCAGGCGGATTTCGGTATTCGAGACGTCGAAGCGGCGCGAATACTCCGGTGCGCGGAGTTCGCCCGAAACGTAGAGGGGTTTCATGGCGATGATCTCGCGGGCGCCCGATTCCGGGATTCCCATGTCGCAGCAGTATTCGCCCCAGCTGATGAGCGTCTGCGTGTCGGGCAGCCAGTGTTCGATGCGGTCGAGCTTTGCCTGCAGCTGCTGTTCGGCCTGCTCATGTCGGGCCTTCTCCTCGCGGTTGGCGCGGTTCAGCGTCCCGATCTGTTCGTGCAGGGCGGCATTCTCCGCGTTGAGGCGGTCGATCTCCTGCTGCTGCCGCTTGACGCGGGAGATGCCGATCATCGCCCCGATCCCCTCGACGATGTTCGACCCGACCTCCGCCGCGGC
>ERZ778517.525-NODE-525-length-40798-cov-6.493066_pt1 | contig 40798 bp, 47 predicted proteins | sample MGYA00510341_ERZ778517 | MGnify/ENA primary metagenome ERZ778517 (study PRJEB29527, sample SAMN07138964) | mouse gut metagenome | material: feces | host: mouse | place: China:Nanjing | collected 2016-01-25 ...
CTCAAGGAAGCCACAAGATTCACTATATAAATAATTTCGAATTAAATTTAAACAGTTTCTTAGAAAATGGCTGTATCTTTGCACCCGAAATGAAACACAAAATCACTTTACTGTCAGTTCTGCTGGCTGTTGTATTGCCCTCCTTTGCAAAGTCGCCGGAGATAGCTCCTTCATACGCATGGAAAATGCTCCCTCCGCTCGGACTGCATGAACCCGCCACCATAGACACCCTGCTGTGCAACTATTATCTGAAATCGGTGCCCTCCGATGTGTCACTCGCGTGGGCTTCGACTGGCAATCTCGGCAGCCAGGGCATAAACATGATATTTTTTGACCGCCCCGGCATGAGCGATTTTTTCTTTCACGACGCTCTTGCCCACTGGCTGCCCGAGTTGGGGAACCATACTTTTTACAACACCAGGATTCCGATGACCCTGCTCAGCTATAATTTCGGAGGAGGCAGAGACAACTCCCAGGACAGGCTCACGGGTGTGTTTTCCGGTAATGTGAACAAGAAGCTCCAGATAGGGGCAAATATTGATTACCTATATTCAAAAGGCAGCTACAACAATCAGGCAGACAAGAATCTGGCTTGGGGTCTGTCAGGCTCCTACATGGGCGACCGCTACGAACTGCAGGCGTTTTACAACCACTACAACCTGCTCAACAAAGAGAACGGCGGCATTACCGATGACCTGTATATCACGGACCCCGAGCTGCTGCAGGGCGGCAACGCGTCTATAAGCCCGAAAACCATACCGACCAGACTGACAGCGGCGCACAACAGGATAAAAGGTCAGGAGCTGCTTATAAACAACCGCTATAAAGTAGGCTACTGGCAAGTGACTCCGCCAAACGACACAGTGCCTGACGATACTATCGAGCATCGCGAGTACATACCGGTGTCAAGTTTCATATGGACTCTTGATTACCGCAAGGCGCACCACATGTTTCTGAATCAGTCGCCGCAGGAGGCCCGTGAGTTTTGGCGAAACACATATCTCCGCGATGACGGCACCAATGACGTAACAAGCTACTGGTCGCTGAAAAACACCGTTGGAGTGTCACTGCTCGAAGGCTTTCACAAGTATGCCAAATTCGGTATCGCCGCCTATCTGACTCATGAGATAAGGCGCTATAATCAGGCGGTAGACTCTATTCCGCTCGGTGCCGACCGACCGGAAGGGCTGACACCCTATCCGTTTGATGTCAAGCTGGCGCCAAAGGCTACCGAAAACCTGCTGTGGGCTGGCGCGCAGCTTACAAAACAGAGTGGCTCTCTGCTGAGGTATGATGTTACCGGACGCATAGGTTTTGCAGGTCCGGTTGCCGGAGACATTCATGTCAGCGGCAACGTGTCAACCCGGTTCAAGGTGTTCGACGATTCTGTGACAATAAACGCATATGGAAATTTCTCCAACGAGGAGGCTCCGTATCTCATGAAGAATTTTGTGTCGAATCACTTTATATGGCATAATGATTTCGGTAAAATACGCAGGCTGCGCCTTGGCGGCTGGCTGACCCTGCCGCACACCGGCACATATATCAACGCCGGTGTGGAAAACATTCAAAACATGATTTATTTCGGAGAAAATTGTATGCCGGTACAGAACGGCGGTTCCGTGCAAGTTGTGAGCATGACTCTGAAACAGGATTTCAAGGTGGGTATGCTGCATTGGGACAACAGGCTGACATTTCAGACAAGCTCTGATGACAGGGTGCTTCCACTCCCGAAATTCGCGGTGTACTCCAATCTCTACCTGCTGTTTAAAGTGGCGCGGGTGCTTCATGTGCAGTTTGGCGTAGACTGCGACTACTACACCAAGTACTATGCTCCGGATTATCAGCCCGCCACCACTACTTTCTATAACCAGAGAGAAATAAAATGCGGCAACTATCCGTTTATGAACGCCTATGCCAACATGAAACTTGGCAAAGCCCGTTTTTATGTTATGTTCAGCCATGTGAACCAGGGGCTTTGCGGCAACAATTATTTTGCCATGCCGCACTATCCGATGAATCCCCGCCGGTTTCAGCTCGGAGTGTCGGTAGATTTTGCAAACTGATATGAAAAAGCAACTGCATAGAATATCAAAGAAACAGATATCGCTGCTGACAGGGCTTCTTGCGGTAGCCGTTCTGCTGATGGTCGCGGCAAAGACATGCTCTGCGCCAGGAGTGTATGACAGCCGTCACAAACCGAGTGGAGGCGACACAGTGGATGTGGCGATAGAGTATGGACCGTTGTCGCTGTACCGCTACAATGACACTCTCGGCGGGTTTGCCTACGATTTCATAAGGCACATAGAGGCAAGTGCCGGGCTGCCGGTGAAGTTTCACCCCGTGATGACGCTCTCGGAGGCTCTTGAAGGCATAGACGAAGGCTATTACCGTATGGCTGTGGCAGCTATGCCTCTTAGCGCGAGTCTGAGCCGCAACTATGCTTCCACAGTGCCGGTTTTTCTTGACCGCCAGGTGTATGTGCAGATGCTTGACGATTCGGGCAAGGTGGAGGTCCGGACACAGCTTGACCTTGCCTGCCGTACCGTACATGTGATGTCAGGCTCGCCTGTGGCTGAGCGCCTCAGAAATCTCGCATCGGAAATAGGCGATACAATATATGTGGTGGAGGACAGCGAATATGGCAACGAACAGCTGTTTATCCTTGCCGCAACAGGTGAGATTCCCGGAGCGGTAGTGACTGAACGTACGGCAAAGGCTCTTGCCGCCGACTATCCGCGCGCGGATATTTCCACAGCAGTGTCGTTCACCCAGTTCCAGAGCTGGCTGCTGGGCAGAAACGACACAATTCTTCTGCACCGCATCGACTCGATAATAGAGTCGGAGAAGTCAAAGCGCTTTTACAAAGGGCTTGAGAAGCGTTATTTCTGAAACTTTGAAAGGTCTACGTCGATAGAGGCGGGGTACAGGCGGCGCGGGTCATGGAATTGCGCGCAGCTTTCGAGCATGTTGTCGAGCGTGCATTTTACCTTGCCGCAGAAAACCCGCTTGCCGTTCACTGTCAGTGTCACCGGTCTGTCAAGATTCACAAGGCTGCCGTTAAGGTACACTCTGAACGTTCCTGTTGTGGCGGTAGTGTAAGAGCGGGCAAATTTCAGGGCTATGCCCCATTTGCTGTCGGTTTCGACGGTGGAGTAGTCCACATTGCTGACGGTTATGTCCACATTGTTTCCGGTTATATTCATTTCGTAGCGGGTGCGCTTGTTGGCGGCAGGGCGCTCCATAACCTGAAGATTGTAGAAGCCGGTGCGGTGTATTCCGTCCATCTCGAAGTCTTCCCAGCTCACTTTTTTAGGGTAGGGGTTGCGCTTGAAAGCCGACAGCCAGGGGGTAGTCGGCCGGTAGTCTATTGCGTGTCCGTATCCGGGTATCAGTTCTATATTGTGAACATAGCCGGCGGGGTGCAGAGCCAAAAGGCTGTCAAACGCCTCCTTTGTGTAGCGGGTCAGCTTGTCGCGGTAAAATCCGAAATCGCGGTCGCCTGTGCGCAGCGAAAAAGCTATGTTGCGGCAGTTTTCGGCAGGTGCGTTGGCAAGCGGTTCTCCACCCGCCATTGGACCTGCGGCGGCAAGGTAGTCGGCATAGAAAGATGCGAGTCGCTGGCTGCCGTAGCCGCCTTCGCTGATGCCGAAAAAGTACACTCTGTCGGGGTCTATCTCTCCGCTTGCAAGAGCTTGCCTTAGAAGTTTTTCCCAAGCGTATTGCTTGCTTTTCTGCCACCAGCGGTACCATTCGCCGGTGCGTGGTATCTTAGGCACAAAGTAAACCGACGGGCTATCGGCGAATGTGCGGGCAAAGTAGAGTCCGTTGCTCCACTCTCTGTCGGGCGCTCCTGAGCCGTGAAGGTAGAGAAACAGCGGGTAGCCGCCTGCCGGCATGTCGCCTTTGCTGCCCCAGTAGTATTTCATCGTGGCGTCTGCCTCAAGATTTGCCGGAATTTTCCACTCTCCGCTGTCTCCCGAGGCTATCGGTCGGGGTGACGGCAATTTTTCTTCGTCAAGTTTCCTGTTGGCGTCAACCCATGCGCTCCATACAAGTGAGTCGGTTGCGGCAATGTCGGATATCTTTATTTTTTTGTCCGGAGAAAAACGGCTTACGTTATTGTTTTCCAGCACTGAAGAAAACCAGCGTGTGATGTCGGATTTAAGATTGGCATCGCCGGATGTTGCCAGTGCCGGCATTGCTATTGTGGCAACTGCGCCACATATAAGCCATTTGGAGAATTTGTTCATTAGTCGGGTATATAGTGTAATGATATGCAAAAATCAACAAAAAATCCGACTTCTGCAACCTCATTGCCCAAAATTGAGTTGACAGTTAGTGCGGATGTGGCTATATTTGCACTCCATTTATCAAAATTGTAATTATGAAGCATAGCTACAAGACTTGCGGCACATGTTCGCGGCAGATAGAAATCGAGGTCGAGGACGGAGTTATCAAAAGTGTGGAATTTATGGGCGGATGTCACGGAAATCTCCAGGGCATAGGCGCTTTGGTAAAGGGTCTTAAGCCGGAGGATGTATGGGGCACAGAACGAAGCGTTGCTTGAGGTGGTCGGCGTGATTTTGTGAAATGCTTTCGATTTCAGAAGGTTAGGTTAGGGTGGGGGAGTGGATCGCGAGAAAACGAAATGTTCCGAAAGTTAACATGGATTGGATTTCGGTTTAATTTTTGAGCCGAAAAGTTTACACGAGGGATGCGCATGGTTTAATCGGGATTGTCGCCGGGTTTGCAATAGTTTTGACCGGGGTTTCGATAGTGCTGAGCCGCTGATCAGGATGGGTGATGGGGTAGTGGAGCCGATTGTGTGCCGGTTATTTTTATGCCTTTTTATTTACTTTATGAAGTCAAAAAGGTTGCATATAACGGTTATTTGTGTAATTTTGCGGTAAATATTAGGACTATGGGACCAGTGAAAGTGATACATGTGCATCTTCTCGGCAGGCGTCGGGATCTATATTTCGGCTCAATAGCCGCCATATTTACCGTTTTAACGCCTGATGAGGTCGGTTGTGGGTATGATTACCTGCGCCGTGCCGGATTGAGCGGAGGGGGCACTGTGATGACTAAAAAGGCTTGTATCAAGCAGTCAGTACTTATCACCAGCCCTCGTGGGGGTAAAGAACAGGCGTAAGTTTGATGTCTATTTTAAGGGAATTATAACGGCATATTAACGACATTAGAGAAGGGAGCCATCCGCTCCCTATTTTTATGTCCGGTTGGCTCGATTTTGGGCGATTTTTAGAGTTAGGAGGACTATTAGGGGGACAACTTAGGGGGACACTTCGCAAAACTTAGGGGGACAGGTTTCAGTCCGTTGATGGGCAAATAGCTGATAGTGGCAAAATACCGTTACTTCAAAATGAAATGTTAAAATCGGGGTTTTGTTGCGAACGTAGAAACCCCTACTTTTTCAAATCCGCATTATTAATATAGCGTAAAATCAGCATTTTAGCTTATTTATAGCGGTTAAGCGAGGGGGGGAACTGCTAAAGCCGAGGGGAGGGAGGGTATACCGGTGGTCACCGAGGGTACCACAGTGAACATCCCAAAGGTCAATTCAGGTGGCACTGGGTGTGGATCAAGCGAAGGAGGTCATGCTTAGACATAGGTCTCAGAGATCTACAGTCTCCTTCGATGTAGAACGGGCATAGGCAGGGACCGGCCTCTCTCTCTCTAATTCCTCGATGCGAGCCTTTAACCGCCCGATTTCTTCCGCTTGCTGCTTAATGGTTTCTAAGAATGTGTTTACCATGGAGGGGACCGGGTTTTGCGATAATTTTTGAGGGTTGTCAACGAAAATTTTCTCGTCAATGTGGTCCTCCGGCACAGAGGAATGAATTATTGGAGTGTCCGAGGATTCCAATAACATTGCCCCTTGCCCTGTTAGTAGCCATACAGGAGAATACTTGGGAAATTTTTCACAGATGAGTTCCAGCCATTTAGATTGAATGTCGGTTCCTTTCGCAATTGCCTTAGATATAACGCCTCGGCTTGCACCAATGGTACGCTCGATAGTGCCGATGGAGATCCCTTCGGCATCCGCTAAAGTCTTTATACGAGATAAAATTTTACACATAATGCGAAAATTATCGTTGAAAAATTTTGTTGTGCGAAAATTATCGCTTATCTTTGCAGCGTGTTCCTGATGGAACGAGCGGCCAAAGATACAAAAAAGCCGCGATTTTAACAAATTTAAGATTATGACCAACAACGAAATCAAAGAACAAAAGACCCGCCAGATGGCAAGAGTCATTTCGATGGCGACAAGTCTTCACTATGCCATCGAGGAGCTGATGAGTATGATGATAGCTGAGGATGAGGACGAGGATTTTTCACTTGTGGATTCCGAGGATGAAGATCTATACCTCGTACTCGGTCTGAAAGCAGACGAGATCGACAAGATGGCCGATATGATTTCGGCACGTTACAAATCAATCAAAAACAAAGACTAAATACTTATGAGTGAGACAAAGAAAATGACCAAAGAGGAGATACTTGAAATATTCAAGGGCGAGTATAAAAGCGTGCTTCGTAAGTACGAGCGCAAGGTGGAGAAGTATGCTATCGAGATGAATGAGGATTATGAATACTTCTTCCGTTGGCACAGCGACGAGATGTATAAGGCTCAGGTAGACCTCATGGCAGTGCGTGAGCTGCGCCCGATGACCTCATTGGATGACCTTGACAAGATCAAGACTTGCCTCTGCAACCATATCGGGAATATAGAGCACACGCTTATCGAAGGAAGTCAGACCCCCTCAAGCACAAACATGATGATGAACGCGGCGGAGGTGCTCAAGCGTGTCGCCATGCAGGAGCTGAGAGGCGACCTTCAAAGACTGCTTTGGTCAATCACCTGTAACGAATAAGACAATGAGAACAATAATGAACATAGCCCCCAACAACCGCGAAGAGATTTTCACGGCAGCCTATAACGGAAGCTTCTACACGATTACAGGATGTGGTGGTGATCTCGATGAGTGGACTAACGGATACTGCCGGTTGCTCAAAGAGGAAGGCGTCGGTGAGCCGGACCAGTTTATTACTTTCCGAGGCAAGGATATGAACATGGAGTACGGGCTTACAGGCGATAACGCCTACCCCGATGACCTTACCTTCCTAATGTTCCCTTTGACAGGTCTTAATATGGGTCGGCTTGCCATATTCAAGATTCTGATGAGCGACAGGTGGTTCGACGACATAGTTGACAACAACTGTCGCCGTCAAGAGACTATAAACGAACAGGGTTAGACCCAAGAGAGGGCGATCCTTCGGCAAGAGAGCCGAGAAAGCCGAAAGGCAAAACAAATTTTTCCACTCCCCGGTGTTGCCAAATTTCACCGGGGAATCAGGGAGGATAGTTCAGTTGGCAGAACAAACGGCGGTATCCAATCCGACTGTTATGGTCCCCGGTTCGAGTCCAAATTCTCCCACCAATCAAATTAAGTAATGAAGCAAAGAGCAGAACGAATAGCCGAGAATGCCGTCAAGGTCTTACTGCAAGCCTTACGGCAGCAGGTTGAGGACACAGCAACCGCCCTTGACCAGTACGAGGCAACCCATAGCGAATATGAAGCCGACCAGTCGGTGCAATATGGCGCACTGGTTGAGGGTCACTTCGCTATCAAGGAAGCGATAGATAAAATCAATAACCAACTAAATAAAAAGTGAGACTATGAATCGTAGAGAAATTTATGAGCTTCTTTGCGAAGTGATAAAGGAAGCGGAACTTGGCAAAAAAGAGTGTATCCGTGATGATTTTGAGGAGTGGCGCCTATGTGACCACGCATGGGAGAATCTGCAAGGTCTAATCGATAAAATCGGAAAAGCGATCACTGCGAAGGATAGAGCAATGGTTGAGGGAAGCCGCATAGAGCCCTTGCCCGTAGATATTGATCTTGCACACGGTTCTTTCGATCATCTCCCGCAGAGCAATGACATCCGAGGGGTAAGCGGTGTAGATAATGCTCAACTCCCGATTCAAGACCGGCCCTTTCCGGGCATCCTTTGACTCTTGTAAACGAATGTCTCCCCAGTCAATAGCTCTAACGAGATACTTAAATCGGTTGTATGTGTCAAGACACGCCTTATGGCTCACACCTGATACTGATATTGAAAACCGAGCCTCATATTTACCGTATTCATTATTCTGCATAGCAATTAAAGTTGGAAAATAAGCGCAAAAATAACAAAAAAATCAAATAAGTGAGAATATGAAAAAGTACATTTCAGTAAGCAAAGAAGGCATAGCCAAGCTCCAGAAGGCGTTTCGCATCGATGGCAAGCCCATCGGGGAACGTTGTGTGAGAAACGCACTTGCCTATCGCCAAAACAATGACCTTGCCAAAAAGATACGTTTTGTGGCACTCAAGCAATATGGAGGCTGCACATACTACAACATACCGGAAGGGGAATTCTTCTTCGACTCGGACAGTTGCGCACGTGCAGTGTATCCTAACGGAGCCGAGGTCTATCTTGACAAGCAGACAGGCGTGGGTACCATCTACGACCCCAAAGGGAACGTGGTCGCTGAATACGACAATGTGATGGTTTCACAGATACCTTCCATTCAAGCACGGGCAATGGCGCTCTAAAATTGGCGAGTTTATGGAGTATTGCAACGGCATATATTGCGTATCGGCACGTGAGCTTATCGACACCGGCATCATGACTGAAGGCAGTTATAAGAAGGCGGTGCAGCGTGAGCGCATTGATGTGGTGCGACCCGGCAAAGGAGCTGGGAACTATGCCCTTGTCGCATACGACTCCCTCAAGCCCGAACACCGCATCCAAGTCAATGAAAAGCTCGGAGGCAAGGACGCGCATATAGCAGCATGGGTCCGGGCAAATTATGTCGAGGACCAGAAGGCTGTCGAATACTTCAACGACCCGGAAAAGACCGGTACCGAGCTGAAGATAGGCAAGAAGCGTGAGTATATGGTCAACGCATCGGTGCTGAACACCTGTATCAAGCTATATGATAACGCCTCGGCATCACAGCGGCTTTTTGGCAGGGACTATGACTGGTCACGCATGACAGCCGTGATAGAGAGCCTCCGGGTTCAATACGGACACACCCTGCCGGCTTCAGTGCTACGCTTCCGACGCAAGGTTAATGACTACCGCAAATATGGCTATGCAGCCCTTGTTAGCGGTAAATTTGGCAACAAGAACGCAAAGTTGCTGACCGAGAAAGAGGAACGGGTTATAAAGGGCCTCGTGATATTACCGACCCGACCGTGGAACACTACCGTCAGGAAAATGTATGAGATGTTTGTGTGCGGTGAGCTTGACGTTTTTGATCCCGAAACCGGTGAGGTTCTCGACCCGGACGAATGTGTCAGGGTTAAGAACGGCGAGCCGTGGGTGCCAAGCGAAGCGACCATAACCAATTACCTTAACCGCCCGGATGTGAAGCTGTTTGTCGATATGCGTCTGAAGCCCAACGTTGACTTCTATCACGAGAATATGCCGCACGTTCACCGTCACAGAGGGCAGTATTCGCTTTCGCAGATCACGATGGATGACGTGGACCTTCCAAGGCGTATGGCGGGCAACAAGCGTGTGCATGCGTATTATGCTTACGACTCCGTGAGCGAATGTGTGCTTTCTGCCACCTATTCGATGAAAAAGGACGAGTCGCTTGTCGATGAATGCTTCAGGCAGATGTTCAGGCTGATCAGGCGGCGCCAATGGGGTATGCCCGCCGGCATAGAGGTTGAGAACCACCTTATGACCCGCCACAAGGAAGGTCTGCTTGCTGAGGGTGTTGTCTTTTCTCGGGTAAGGTTCTGCGCCCCGCAGAATTCACAGGAGAAACAGGCAGAACCGCTCAACGGTGCAAAGAAGCGTAGCATAGTCCATAAGAACCGTGAGGAAATAGGACGCTTCTACGGCAAAGGCAAATGGCGCACTTATCAGAAAAAAATCAGTGACGAAACAAACGAGACTTGGGAGGATAAAAAATATTACACTTTCGAGGAGCTTGTCGCCGATGACCGTGCCGACAATGCGGAATGGAACAACAGCCTCCATCCCGACCAGAAGAATTATCCCGGCATGACACGGTGGGAAGTCCTTATCTCCAATATCAATCCTAACCTCCGACCCTATGACGACCGTATTGTAGCCCGGTACGTAGGCGTGACGGTTCCCACGAGCATACGGCGCAACTCCACTGTGCGTGTCAACCATAGTGACTGGTGGCTCAGTGAGCCGGAAGTCCTCGGCAAGCTGAAGTCTAACAGTTACAAGGTCACGGCTTACTACCTGCCGGACGATGAAGGCGACGCACAGGACGTGTATCTCTATCAGGACGACCGCTTCATCGACAAGGTGGAGAAAGTCGAGACCTTCAGCCGCGTCATGGCTGAGCAGACCGATGAGGACAAAGCCCGGTTTGCAAGGCAGATGCAGAAGGTAAACCAGTTCAAGGAATACCTGAGCAAAAACGCAATCGCCCGTCTGGGCATACAGGGGCGCACGGCGGCTACGGAGCCGGAGGACGAGGACATTATCGTGCCGGAGGTAGAAACGGCGACAGAAGCGCCCGAAACGCTCACAGCGGCATGGGTTGAATATGACACCGCAAAGGTGGCAATCGAAGATTTATAATGAAATTAAAACACTGTTAGAATATGATTACAACAGAAATCAGAAACAAAATCGCAGAAGCGATAAGGGCAGCCCGGACAAATTACCCGAGCGATGCCAAGCACGCCGCTTCCCTCGGAGTGACAACCTCGGCATACAGCTCCATCAAGAACGGTCAGACCGAGGGAGTCCTGAGCGCCGGCAACTGGATGAGCATAGCCCGCAAGCTCGGGGTCAATCTCCGTGGCGGCATAGAATGGAAGGCAGCCAAGACCGAGACCTTCAAGTATATCACGACGCAACTTGAGTTTATACAGGAGCGTGGGTTAAGCGGTCTGCTGTGTGACCTTCCCAATATCGGCAAGACCTTTACCGCACGGCATTATGTCAAGACCCATCCGAATGCGGTCTACATCGACTGTTCGCAGGTCAAGACCAAGCTGAAGCTCGTTCGCAAAATAGCGACCGAATTCGGTTCCAATACCAGAGGGTCATACTCGGACGTGTACGCCGACCTCGTGTTCTACCTTCGCTCGATAGACACCCCGCTGATCATCCTTGACGAAGCCGGCGACCTCCAGTATGAAGCCTTCCTCGAACTGAAGGCACTTTGGAACGCCACCGAACGGTGCTGCGCATGGTACATGATGGGGGCCGACGGACTCAAGGCAAAAATAAACCGCTCCATCGAGTGCAACAAGGTCGGTTATGCCGAGATGTTCAGCCGTTACGGAGACCGTTACAGCAGGATAACCCCGGATGACGGACGCGAACGTGAGGCTTTCCTGAAGGAGCAGGCGCGGGTGGTGGCAAAGGTCAACGCCCCGGAGGGCACCGATATCGGTGTGATCGTGAGAAAAAGCGCCGGCGGCCTGCGCCGTGTGTATACCGAAATTGAGAAACTCAAAATGGCGTGACTATGATGGATTACAAGATTAAAGTCACGTTTGCAGACGGAAGCCGGAGAGTGTTGAAAGATCCATCGGAGTTGACAACAGCTAATAAGCGGCGTGAGATTCGAGTGGTCTTTAAGGACGGCAAATATATCGACCTTCACTTAGGTCGTGTATGCCCCAAGTTGGGTATTGTAAAGGTCAACACCTTTGGCCTTTTGCCCGAAGGAATAAAATTAGATAAAATCATGGGGTGGTGTTACAAATTCCCCCATAAAACCGCAAGACGATAAAATTATGACAGTAATTGAAAAACAGTATATGGATTCGGTTATCAGTATCAACCGAATGATGCGCAAGGCGCAGGACAGTGAACCCGATTGGGAGCAGCGTCGATACGAGATAGCGTTGGCTGTCTATATGGAGCGCAGAAAACTCTTTACATCAAGAGAAGATGATGTTAAGGACGCTGTAGAAGAGGCTGACCTACTTATAGCAGAACTGAAAAAGACTCAAGAGAAGAAGTAACGATGGCAAAGCGAGCATTTAGTCCGAAAGAGGTTCTTGCCAAGAAGTACAAGACCCTACCATGGGGCGAGAAATGGCGTGTCCCATTTGGCGATGTCCCGACAAACGAGACATGGTTCATCAGCGGCGCGTCAGCTTCCGGCAAGAGCAGCTTTGTGATGCAACTCGCCAAGGAATTATGCAACTACGGGACCACCCTGTATTTGAGCTATGAGGAAGGAATAAGTCAGTCATTCCAGATGCGAATAAAGCGTGAAAGGATGAGTGAGGTGCAGGGCCGATTCCGCGTGATCACTGATGACACCTACGAGGAACTTGCTGAGAGACTCGGTCGCCCTAAGAGCGCAAAGTTCGTCATAATCGACAGCTTTCAGGAGAGCGGAATCACTTACGATCAATTCATGGAGCTGATAAGCCGTTTCCATCGCAAGAGTTTCATCTTCATATCGCAGGAGTATAAAGGGGAGCCAGCCGGAAAACCGGCAGGGCGACTAAAATACAAAGCCGGAATTAAAATCCGAGTGGTAGGCTACAAGGCTTATTGTCAAGGGCGCTTCACCGGAGATCCGGGCAGCTGCTACACAATATGGGAAGAAGGAGAGTTAAGAACGTCAAACAACATAGAAAAAAAATGAGCATAAAGAAACAGATAGTGGAGCTTGAACCTTCCGAGCGCATCCATAGCGAGGCGTTTGTCTCCGCTCCAATGACATGCCGCTATTGCAACGGCAGGGGAGGATTCCCGATTGATACGGTAGATGGCCCATCGATAGAGGAGTGCCCCGATTGCAAGGGAACCGGCGAGGTCATTGCCGTGATAACGATAGACTGGAAACCTAATAAAAGATAAGATTATGGCACAAAACATCAATCAGGTCTTTCAGCAGTTAGGCCGAACCGAAAAAGCTCAATTCATCGAGAAGAACCTTGAATATGCTTCTGAATGGGCAATCGCCGAGTATGTGGATACATATTTCTTAGGGGTGGCAAAACATCTGTCTGAAGAAATCCTGATGGCAATGCTTCACTACAAACAAGAACAGAGCAAGAGCAATGAAACAGCAGGTAACTAACTTCGGGCGGTTCTACTCCGCTTTCCACAAGCTCACCATACATGGAGAGCCGGACGAGGCAAAGCGTCAGTTCGTGCTGCAATATACCGCCGGGCGCACCGACTCCCTCAAGGAGATGACCCGTAAGGAATATACAGACCTCTGCACCGCCATCGAGGGAATGAGCGGCACCAAGGACGAGCTGAAGCGTCGCCGCAGCATAGTTCTTAAGCTGATGCAGGAGCTTGAGGTTGATACTACCGACTGGGCGCAGATAAATGATTTCTGCCGTCACCCGAGAATAGCGGGTAAAGCCTTCGGTCAGCTGTCAATCGAAGAACTGATGGAACTTGCGACCAAACTCCGCTCAATCAAGCGCAAGGGATGGCAGCGCAAGAAGGAACAGCCTGAACAGGCTCCTGCGCCAACCGAGCGAATTACTTATCTTATAAACCTTGCCGGTCCCGGCATGACAAGCTATAACTGAAATGAAAAGGGTAATACAACAAATCAAGAACTTCATTCAGCTCCATACCTCCGATATGGGAAACGAGGATTATATAAATCTCATGCGTGAACTTGCTGAATGGACCACGAGTCAGGCTGACATAGCCGAATACAGCGATGACACCGACACGGTGTTCCCGATAGACGAATGATCACCATTAACAACAAAACGATATGGCAAAAAGAGCAAAAAAGACAATCATTACCGGCGTGTCAAAAGACGCAGCCGAGGAAGCCTTCGCAGTCTACGCCAAGGCAGACGCAGAACGTGCGAAAATTACTGCGGACATCGAGCTCCAGTGCGCACGTATCCGAGAGAAACATCAGGAAAGACTCTCACAGCTCCAGACCACACAGGACGAAGCATTTGAGACGCTTCAGTCTTTCGCCACCGAAAACCAGTCGGAGCTGTTCTCAAAGAAAAAGAGCCTCGACATGGTGCATGGCACCATCGGGTTCCGCACCGGTACCCCAAAGCTCAAAACTCTCAAGGGGTTCACATGGGCAAGCGCACTGCAGCTCATCAAAGAGTTCCTGCCCGGTCATATCCGTGCCACCGAGGAGATAGCCAAGGACAAACTTCTCGCCGACCGAGAAGATGAGACAGTGGCAGCCAACCTCGCACGTTGCGGCATCTCGGTGGTGCAGGAGGAGACCTTCTTCGTCGAACCCAAAAAGGAGGAGAGCGTAGTATGAAACGAGAAATATCACGTCCTCCGAAAGTGGCGCTCTGCCGGGTATGCAAAGGCTCGGGCAGAGTCCCCGGTGACGAGGAAGGGGAGACCCATACATGCATCCAGTGCGAGGGGAGCGGCAGAGTGACAGTGAGCTGCGAAATGATCCTCGACATCAGACCGTATAAACCGGAACCAAAGAAACATCGATGAGCTGAATGTCAAAAAAGAAACCCGGAATAAGTTACAAAAAGCGAGTCGCTGACACCAACAGGATATATGACCAATATGCCAAGCAAGGAATCCCCAACAGGGAGATATGGCTGAGGTACATATATCCTTTGTATGGTTTCAGCGAACGGACGTTTTATAACCTGCTGAAAGCACCGACCAAGCCGGGATTCGTTGACAGCAATATACAGCCATCACTATTCGATGACGATGATGAGCAATGATTTCGAGCGTGTGATCCGTAACATACTCCGGGATATCGAGGTTGAGCTGACCGACGAGTTCGACCGGAATTTCGAGCGTCAGGCTTTTTTCACTCAGGCATGGCAACGGCGAAAAAGTCCGACCCGTCCCGGCGGTCTGATACTCGTGGACACCGGCGGTCTGCGCCGGAGCATTTACAGTGTCAAGAAGGACAGCAGCATAGTTTTCCGCTCGGATCACCCGGCGGCCGCCATCCACAACGAAGGCGGGGAGATAAAGGTAACAGAACGCATGAAGCGGTTTTTCTGGCACAAGTATTACGAAGCCACCGGTTCCTTCGGTAGGAAGAAGGATGGAAGCCGGCGCAATGACAAGAGGACTATACAACTATCAACCGAAGCCGAGTTCTGGAAATTCATGGCATTGATGAAGGTCGGCAAGACCATCAAGATTCCACAGCGCAAATTCATCGGCACATCTCCCGAAGTCGAGGCAACCGTCAGGGAGATAATCGAGGAAAATATAACAGAATACTTCAAAATTGATTTTGACATAAACGAGAAATGAGAAAGGAATTATACAACGCGATCAAGACCCGGCTTGAGGCTCTTTGCGTAAACGCAGCCGGGGAATATTACACAAGACCGGACGAAGCGGATGCCGATGACGAGCTTTATCCCCGGGCCATAAAACATATCGACCTGTGGAACCGCAATGTCGAATTCATCGATCAGGACACTCCATGGGAGCGTCCGGCGGTGTTCATCGAATTCGAGCCTATCCGTTGGAATGACATTGTTCCTGCGGTGGAATACCGTGCCGAGGCTAATGTCAGACTGCATATAGTTACTGACTGGGCTCCGGCATATAAGGATTTTGCCGGTGTCGGGATAGACCTTGATCTGCCCGATAAAATCCATGATGTGATCGCCGGCATCGATGGCGAGACCTTCAAAGACTTCCAACTCGCCGAGTCCCACACCAATCACGACCATGAGGAGATTGTGGAGAGCATCGAGGTTTACAGCTATATAGCCATCAAGAGTGCTGCGCCCAAAGCCCCATAAACGCCACGTGTCGCGCTAAAACAAAGGGAGCCGTTACCTTTACCGGGTGACGGCTCTCTTGCGTTATATGGGCAAATAAACGTCTAAATCTGGCGTGATGGTTGTGCGCCCGGGTCGGTGAAAAGCATAATGTCGGTGTATCCGGCATTATAATTCATGGTGGCGTTGAATTCCTTGCGTCGGCATCGTGCAAACGGGTTGCCGAGAGCCGGGTTCCGACCCATCCACTCGCACAGCTCCACAATGCATGATTTTTCGGATGTAAAATATATAAAATTATGTCCCGGAAGCACCGACAGCACATCGAGGTAATCGGCGAGTCGCCAATACATACGGTAGGTCCCGACATCGGTTGAGAGGTACGGCGGGTCCACAAGGAATACAACTCCCGGGATGTTTCGGTATCTCTCGACAAGTTCTTTGTAGTCACACGAGGTTATCTCAAGCCCTTCGAGATAATCCGGGCATTCGGCGTATCCTGTCTTGCGGACATTGTTATAAAGAACTTCCTTGCGCATCTCCGGGATTGACATCTTGTATTTCATTGAGAACATCAACGATGACGAAATGGTGATGAAATCAAGGAATCCTGATTCTCGCTCCTCCGATTCCAGTATGCGGAATATCTCTTCCCGGGCATCGCCGGTGACAGGCTTATGGCGCGGGAACTGTGCAGCGATGGGTCTGATCAGCGACAGCAGACGGTTGGTGCGCGATATGTTGTCGATGCGCCGGCGGTATCCGTCAAAGTCATTATATATCACTGTCGAATCGGGATGGAAGTGCTTTGTTATATGCGACAACAACCCTGAGCCTCCGAACAGGTCAACGAATACGGTGCCGGCGGGATATTGCTTTATAACCTCTATGAAGTGCTTGGCGAACATGCGCTTTTGCCCTACGAAAGGCAATGGCGCGGACATATATAGTTTGCTCATACGTTGAGTTTGAATTTTACCGTATCGTTGCCGGAGAGCAGCTTGCGGGTGTTGTCGATATTATTCTCGTAGATATGCACATTGCCGAGGAAGAGCGTGATGGACTTGAGCGGCACATCGATGTTCTTTGCCATAAGATAGAGATGGTATATGTCGGAAGGAAGCCCGAGACTTGCGTCAGAGCTGCGCTGGTATGCGGTCACCACAAGGCCACCCTCGTCGATCTGGAACTGCACGAGCGACAGACATGGAGTTTGGTTTGATTGGGCGTTGGTCTCGCCGAGGAACAGCACATAGTTCTTCGAGTTTCGCTTCTCTCGGTTGATACGGTCGATGAGCGGCGGCAGCTTCTCGAAGTAAGTGGGATAGGAATTGATGAGTATGGAGCCGCAGTAATCCCACCAGTTGATGCCGACCTCGCGGTATCGCTCCACTGAACTTTCACCCTGCATGAAAAGCTGAAGCTCGGTGCGCAGTTTCTTCCGGGCAATGCCGTGTTCCTCAAAAATATCGAGGAGGTCGCCCGGGGTAAGCGACAATGACTGGTTGATCAGATAGAGTATATCTCCCTTGCGGTTGGTCTGAGTCTTGCCCTCCGAAAGGATACGGGCAAGGATTTGATGGTATTTGTTTTTTGCCATGATGATTTGTCGTTGGTGATGATGCAAAGGTAGGGCAGGGGAGACACCCCTTCACCACGGCAAAGACCAATCACACTGCACCCGGATTGCAGTCATTGCGGAAATGCCTGACAAGGTTATATACCTTCCTTTCGCTGATACCGTATTTCTCGGCAAGGACGGCTACCGCATAGGACACCTTTTCCCCGGCAAGAACCATATCGTTGAATTCACCGAAAAGGTCAATATAACGTGTGTCCTCGAGACGCACACCGATATTGCGTAGCCTTTCAAGCAGTTCCCGATTGAATTTCAGTATCTCAAATATCGTCATATCGAAATTAATTGTTAATTTTGCAGTGTCTCACTTATAAAAACTGCGCTTCATAGCGCAAAAACAACCGTAAAGGTGCCGAGAAGGGCATATTGCTCCCGGCTGGCACCTTTACGGTTGTTTATGTTTTTAGAAAGTGAGACGTCTATTAACAAGCCGGGGGCATTTTTATGTCCACCCCGGAGGGACAATGATATTTTTAGCTCATAAAATCAACATTATTTGAAATTAATGTGTTATCTTTGCACTCAAAGAGTAGGTTTTAGCCCTTAAAGTCGTATGTGATCGACGTGTGGGTTATTGCTTACTCTTTTTTCATTATATGGTATATGGCTTCAGTGCGCTCTTTATAGACTTCGGTTTTTACAATCCAAGTGTCGGAACCGAGTTGAAGCTCATAAACGTTATATCCGGTTACGCCACGCTCCTTTTTCTTTTTGATGTTAGCGATAGCCTTCGGGTTCGTCATGTCTTTGACTTCACCCAATGGGCTCTCGCGCACATAAACAAGATCTGATATGTGCAGATTGATTTTGGAGAACATTTCAGCCTCCTCGATATTCATGGCATGGGCGATTCCACGTTTGAATGATTTTTTAGTCTGGTAAAAATTCCCTGTCGCCAGATTCGGATGCCCGGCTTCAAGTCTGGTAGCATCTTCAACGATACTTTTACGATAATCCACGAATCCGGGATCTCGGCGGAATTCCAGACAGGAGCGTATGTACTTGCAAGCCGCGCAGACCTCATTGTCCGGCACGAATGCCCGGGCGAGCTTGAGCTTCCCTTTGGCAATGTCGCAGTCCCGGCAGCGACGGATGGTGTATGGGTTGTAATCCGGGACAGACTTTTGCTCCAGTCCGGGATTGAAACGGAATATCCCCTTGGTGTCGCGCTGGAGAGCGTCATCGCCGAGACGCATAGCCTCGTCATGCGGAGTCTCGGGGTATTTAGATTTGCGCACCTGAACCACGGTGCAACGGCAGTTCCAACCGTTGGGCGGATAGAATTCCTCCCAGAAAGAATCCGAAGGCGGCAACGTCACACCGTCGAGAGCGGCATGTTCCGGACGCACCTTGTCATCCTTCTGGGTTCGGTACTGGAGATTGTAACGGTCACCGTCAGCCATGAACCTTTCCCATTTGGAAGCCATCTGTGCCGAAGATGCCACGAAATTATACTCAGACCGGAGCCAGTTGCGGTTGTAGATCTCATCGATATTCCGGGCATCGTTCAAAAACTGTTCGAACGGCTTTATAACACCGTTATCATCATAAAGTAACGAGAGAGCCTCATTGACCTCATGGTACGACTTCATGCCGGAGAAAACGAAGTTTGAGCGTTGAAGCCTCCGGCGCATGGCGTCCGACATATCGACCTTTTCAAACGACGAGTCGAGGGCCACCGCATGGGCATCCATGAATTCCCGGACTTGAGGGGTTGACAATATGTCAATGGCAAGTTCTGCGCCGTCTGTTTTGTACACAGCTTTCATCATGCCATTGAATAATCCGGAGAGTCGCTTGCGTAAAGCATCCTCCTCTTTCCCGAGAGTCAGGATCTGGGGATTGTCACCGAGCCACCGGGCATAACGCTCGTGCAGCCCCGCATAGTCAGCGGGGCTCAGTCGAAAAAACGGCGGGAATTCTTTTGCTTTCCGTCATCGTCAGGATTATCGTCAGAACTATCTGTCGGTGGTTCTGGCATCCTGTCGCGACGCTCTCCGACCGGCATGCCGTATTTGTCGGCAAAATATGACGGATCGACCTCGTAACGGTCGGCAATCATAGTCTCGTATTGAATCTGCTGTTCCGGAGTGTAATCAACCGCATCATTCCATTCAAAACGCAGTCCCTTCAGGGGGAAACCGTGCTTGATCATGCGGGGTATGAGCTGATTGTTCACTATGTCGCGCAGCATATCCCGGTCTGACTCCACAAGGTTCTCGAACACCTGAAGGTGAGTTTCCGATTGTGAAAGGGATGAGCCGTCCTCGATGGTCATTGTCTGTCCGATGGTGAGCTTAGACAACTCGGAGTTTGCCCTGTCGATGCGCTTGTCATAAACGTTGAAAGCGTCGCCCTTTCCGGACTCGACAAACTGTATCTCGGTCTCCATGCCGGCGACCATGGAGAGAGCGGTTCCGGCATCCCGCATCATCTTTTCGAGGCGGTTCCACTCCTTAGGGTCGCGTGTCGTGGTTCGGGCAATGCGCATCGGCATCCCGAAAATTTCAGCGAAAGCGTCCCAGAACGCATTGGCATGCTTTTTCGGTATGGTCTGCTGGGCGGCCTTGAGGTAAAGTCCGAGGTCATCCGGCAAGCCGGCTTCGATGAGCCAGTCGGCGTAGGGTGCCTCGTGATAGTCAACCCCGGATTTCCAGTCATCGCCGACATTCACCACGCAGCGGTGGTATTCCGGTATCACATGCTTTCGGGGTATGAGCTTCACGCCGTCATAGCACAGGCATCCGTCTCCGTCCCGGGTAAGTTCCCCAAGCTCAATGAGCGAATGGCCCCACCAAATGGAATCATGGGCAAGTCTCAGAAGATATTTGAACCAAGACTGGTCGAAGTAATGCCGTGCTTCCTCATCCTCGTCGCCGGAGGCGTTTACGAGTTTGAATGAGCGCGACATCACAAAGCCCCGGCGCTGGGTCGTACAGCCGGAGAGATGCGGATCGGCATCCACATCACGATAAATATCATAAAGCTTTACACGGTTCGGAGAGTCAACATTCAGCGCCATCTGCCATGCTCTGCGCCAGTCGCCTATGTCCTGTTGGGTCAGGGCATCGGTCACCCGTTGAATCTCAAACACCGTGCGCTGGAACTTCTTGCGGTCTCGGGGCTTGGCGAGATTAAGGTCGCCATACGGTGTATGCAGTACCGGAGCTTCAGTTTTCTTTGAGCGGAAATTCTGAAGGAAATTGTCGAGAATATTCATACCATTACCAATTATGCCGGAGCTTTCGATCCGAATGATAGATTATTGTATTTGTCGGGGAGTTGTCGGAATCATCGACAACCGGCAGATCAGGCACTATTTTCCCGGACTGGACCCCTTCGAGCCATTTGATGGCGCGCTCGTATCGCTCCTTGCGTATCTCAATACCCATCTTTTGCGGCAAAGAAGCCACCATGTGGTACAGGGCTATATCTACTGTGTACATCACAACAAGCCGGTTGCGGCTGTCTCCCTCGGAGCCGAATATTGTGGCGCAGTCATAGACCGGACGCAGATATCCGGAAATCTCCTCGATCGCCTCAAGTTCGGCATTGGCACGGTTCTCGACTGAAGCACGGGATATCACCTTCAGTGCGTCATCACCGACAACCACGTTGTAATCATCATCTGTCACAAACATATTATAAAAAATTATCGGGTTACAAACAGCGCCATTTTCTCTATGTCATCGATAGTCACTCCTTTGCGGAATCTCTTGCGGTGCACAAGCTCCTTGATTGTCTGCTTGGGCACAACCTTGAGCTTACCATTCAGGGATATGACAAAATATCTTATGCCGAACAGGTCGGCAAGTTCCTTTGCTTTGCGCACAGCGCGACGGTAGTGCCATGCGAATAAATAGCGTCTGATTTTCTCTATCATAGTTACCACATATTTTTAGGCGACCGTCTTTCGACGACCACCGGTTTGAAAACTTCTTGCCTTGAGCATCGCTGGAGAATCCATATAGCACCCTCGTCAGCATCAGGAGCGTCGTCATGGGCGCGGGAGCCACGCTCAAGCGAAAGGGTCTGGTCGATTCCGACTTGCATGTCCGGCGACTCCTTCAGCTCCTCGTTGTAGAAAACCTTGCCACGCTCCCACAGCGGCGACACAGCCTCGATGCGCTGTATCTTTTCCGGCTTTTTTCGGGTGTCCGGCATCAAGGGGAGCTGATATCCCCTGAGTCGCCCTTCCGCATCGAATTCGTCAAGGATTATGTCCTGCATGAAATTCGCCTCCATGAAGAATGACACCACCACATCGTCCGGCAAAGACTCATAAAGATTATATAGCCAGCGGACCATGCCAGATACTGTGTCCTGTCGCACATAACAATCGATCAGATGCAGTTCCGTGCCGACCTTGCCCCACAGACGCGAGGCCTTATAGTCGTTTGATGTAGTTGATTTGAACGAGGGGTCGGTATAGCACACGAGCATATCGTACTTATGCAGCGGAAGTATCTTCTTGAAGCGTATCCACTCGTGCCGGAAGATAGTGCCGTCCTTTATCGGATTATGCATCATCTCCTTCTCCCATGCACGATAGCCCACGAAATCACGGTAAGCCTCCGCCTCCTCGCGTGTCCATTTATCCGCCCACACCGGATTCCCTTCGGCATCCACGGCCTTTATCTCCGATACATGGACCCCCTTTGAGGCGCATATATTTGCGAGGACAGAGGTTTTGGATATAAGGTTGCCGACCATGATGAAGCGGCCACGTCCCACGTCGAGCGCTCCGAACAAAGCCTCCTTGACCCAATCGGTCAGATCCTTCACGCGCTTTTCGTTGCGGCACGTCTCGTCATCGTCCAAGTCGTCGATGACTATGAAGTCAGGACGGGCCTCACGGTCACGCAGACCTCGGGGTGACTGGCCGCGCCCCACGGCGAGGAACTTGGCCCCGCCCTTGGTTTTGAATTCTCCTTCGAGCCATGAGCCGAGGTTCTTCTGTTCGCCGAAATCAGCAATCAGCTTCTGGTTATACTCAAGCTCCGCCTGAAGGTCTCCGAGCAGACGCACGGCGCTGTCCTCCGATTTGCCTACCGTCACCATGAAATCAATCAGGCGCTTCGGTTGGAAAATCAGCCAAAGGGGGATGAATACTCCGATATGGGTGGATTTGGCATGACCACGCGGCCATTTGAACACCGCCTTCAGGTTCGGTGTGTTCCTGATCTTCATGGCTGCTTTGGTGTGGAAAGGCGCGTTGTGTATAACCTTTACCACCTCTCCGGTTGATTTGTCCCGGAGCGTCATGAAGTGTGCGAAATAATACTCGCAGAATTCATTGTAATTGGAAAGCAGCCTTTTGATGCGCCGATCACGCTCCGCCGGAGATTCGCGTGCCACCGCGAGGGACACGCCCGTCATCGACTGCACATCCCGGCAATGCTCCCGCCATTTCTCCAGAGCGACTTTCTGGTCAGCCGTCAGCTTTTTTGCCATAGTATCATGCCAGTGAGCCTTTGCCCACCGATTCGATTATGAACTTGTCCTGAAAACGATTGATCTGCTTGATGAGCTCCACGGTGACTTCCGGGTCTGTCTTAGCCCTGAATTCGAGCCATTTCGAGAAAGCGGTGAACACCTCAATCGCATCCACCACATTGGCCTTCTTGTCGAGCTTCTCTATTACCGATGATAGCTTTGCGAGCCTGTCACCGAGAGAGGACATCATAGCCGGGTCTTTAGAGCTGTTAACTTGCTCAATGAGGTTGTCGATTGTCAGGAGCAGCTTGTTGACGAGTTCCGGACGGGTTATGTTTTTGGCGGCTCGTGCCTCCTTCCATCCCTCGGCTGTACACCACTTCGATATGGTCGTGCGTGACACGCCGGTCTTGTCGGCTATCTCTGTCTGCTCCATGCCGGACATGAACAGTGCCCGGGCTGTGGATTTCTTTTTTTCCAGTTCTGCTTTAGTCATGATGATAATGATTTTTGCGCTTTTGCAATGCAAAAGTGGCGAGTTCGACCGTGGTGACAAAAAAAGTGTGCAATGGTTTCATAGAAGTGTGCAACCGTTTCACACTTTTTTGTCAGGCAGGGAATTACCCTGTAATATTGCATCGAAATTCAAACGCATCACATCGCAATGGGAAAACGAGTAAGACTAACGGACGACAGCCTGAACAGCCACGGCAGCCGTGTACTGACATCCGGGTGCGATACCGCACAGTATGAGCGGAACCCGGTACTGCTCTACATGCACGAGCGCGGCAAGGTCATTGGTTATATGAAGGACATCGAGGTCAAGGACGGTGAGATTACCGGGGAGCCGGTCTTCGACTGTGCGACCGAGTTGTCGAAACAGTGTAAGAAACAGTGGGAGGTCGGTTCCCTCCGGATGGTGAGCATCGGCATCGACGTGCTTGAACTCAGCGAGGAGCCGGAACATCTCGTCGCCGGGCAGACCGCTCCCACAATCACGAAGAGCAAAATCTTCGAGACCTCCATAGTAGATATAGGTGCCAATGACAACGCCATAGTCATGCGCCATAATGGAAAGCAGATAACGCTGGGCAGAGACAGCGAGAACCCTCTGCCCGTACTCAGTAATAAACCTCAAACAACAAAACAGCAAATGGAACTCAAGACCATCGCCCTTAAACTGGGCTTGCCGGAAACGGCAGATGAAACGGCAGTTCTTGCCAAAGTGACGGAATTACAAGCCGCCGCGACCGAGAACGAGCAGTTAAAGAAAGACAAGGCCGGGCTCGAGCTTACTCAGGTGACATCCGCAGTGGAGCTTGCCATCAGAGAAAATCGCCTCACCGAAGACAAGAAGGAACACTTCATCAACCTCGGCAAAACAATCGGCATCGACTCTCTTAAAGCAACTCTTGATGCCATGTCCCCGCGTGCCCGCCTTAGCAAAACGGTAAACCCCTCAAGTGATACGACCCCTGTTTCAGGAGAAGCCAAGACCTACGCCAAACTCAGCGAGGTTCCGGAGGAGGAGCTTCTGAAGCTTCGAAAGGACAACCCCGGCGAATACCGCCGTCTCTACAAAGCCGAGTACGGCATGGACTGCAACATCTAACCAACAAAAATAACCGCAAATGAAAACAACATTAAAAATCCTTTGCGCCCTGCTTTTCAACATAGTGATGGGCGCGGTCATGGCGACTGCCGTTGATGTGCATCCCCTTGCGGGTTCTGCCGCAATGGTCGCCGTGGGTTCAGTGATGAGTTTCGTCCCCTCGGTTGGATCTGCGCTCCGGGCCGGTGTCTATGCCGAGATATGGACCGGCGAACTTGTCAAAGCTTTGCGCGAGTTCCTCAGCGGCTCATGGCTCGACGGGGTGCCGGACCAGTCCTCGATAGTCAACAACGATGTCATACACCTCGTGGATGTGGGGGTTGACCCGGATGTGCTGATCAACAACACCACCTATCCCATCGACACGCAGAAGCTTGATGACGGCGATATCACGATAGCCCTTGACAAATTCCAGACCAAGGCGACCCCGATCACAGATGACGAGCTTCATGCCATTACCTATGACAAGATGTCGCGTGTCAAAGAGAGTCATGGCAACGCCATCAGCGATGCCAAGTTCCGCAAGGCCGCACATGCGCTTTGCCCCAACGAGAACAGCGCCACTACTCCGCTGTTGAAAACCACCGGTGAGGCCGATCCCGAAACAGGTCGTCGCCCTCTGACTCCCAATGACCTTGTTGCGCTAAAAGCTGCCCTTGACAAGCTTAAGGTTCCCACGGATAACCGTCGATTGGTGCTTTGTTCAGATCATGTAAATGACCTGCTCCTTGTCAGCCAGACTTTCCGCGAGCAGTTCAATATCGACCGCAACACCGGCAAGGTGGGCAACCTGTACGGCTTCACCATTTACACCTATGCCGCTTGCCCGCTCTATACCACCGCAGGTAAAAAGAAGGCTGTAGGTGACACTGCCGAAGCCGGCGAGTTCCAAGCTTCCTTCGCCTTCTACACACCCCGTGTATTCAAGGCCACCGGCTCTACCAAGATGTATTACAGCGAGGCATCCACCGACCCGTTGAACCAGCGTAGCCTCATCAACTTCCGTCATTACTTCATCTGCCTGTTCAAGAAGCAGGATGCGGGAGCTGCCATAATGAGCGGATACGAAGCCCCGGCAGCAAATAAGGGTTAAAGATGGCAAAGCTGCAGTATTTAGTCCTCCACTGCACGGCGACACCCGAAGGGCGTGAGGTGACGGCTGCCGATATACGGCGCATGCACCTCTCCCCGGTGTCTGCCGGAGGCCGTGGATGGAAACAAGTAGGTTACACCGACATTATTCATCTTGACGGCAGCGTTGAGCGTCTGGTCGATAACAACGAGGATGCCAACGTGGATCCGTGGGAAATCACTAATGGCGCCAAAGGTTACAATTCAGTTAGTCGTCATGTGGTATATGCCGGGGGCTGTGACAGGGCGATGAAGCCCAAGGATACCCGCACCCCTGCGCAGCTCAAGGCAATGGAAGCCTATGTAAAGGACTTTCATTGCCGCTTCCCCGGAGTCAGGATAATCGGCCACAACGAAGTGGCGGCCAAAGCCTGTCCGAGTTTCGATGTCCAGAAATGGCTTAAGTCGATAGGCATAAACCAGTAAACAACAATTAAAACCAATCACAGCGATGTCCTTCAGCGAAATCCTCAACATATTGCTTGGTGGCGGTCTTGTCGCCCTCGTGGTGGCGGTAGCTACTATGAAAGCGACCGTGCGCAAGGCTAACGCCGATGCAGAGAAAGCCCGGGCAGATGCCGAGACCGTGCGTATCACCAACACCGAGAATGCCACACGAATTTTGGTGGAGAATATCGTAAAACCCTTGAAAGATGAACTCAACGCTACGAGAACAGACCTTCAGTCAACAAAGAAGGAGATGGCTTCAACCAAACGCGAGATGGCCCGGTTGCGCAAGGCTGTCGAGGCTGCTTCCGGCTGCCGTCATGCTGATTATTGTCCTGTGCTTTTCAAGTTGCGCGACAACCAAAAAGACTCAGATGCAACAGGAGCAGACATCTTCGACATCCGAGAGGAGCGACACGACGGGTATTGTAGTAAAACACATTCAGACCGAGATGATCCCGGGGAGCAAGGTGAATCTTACAGTATCCGTGGACAGCCTCCTTAAGCTACCAGAGGGAGCCGTCTTTCGCGAAAGTAAAGACCGGGCGCATATAGAGGCGAAGCAAAAAGGTGGTGTGATATACATTACCGGCACATGTGATTCGCTGCAACGTCAAGTAGAATACTACGAGGCACTCTACCATACTGCGCGTGATGCTCTCGAACAGAAACAGAACGAACTTATACAGGAGCGGCAGAAACGCTCAGACCCATTGGCAGACCCTATACTGATTTATGTTTTGGGTATAGTTTCCGGGGTACTTGTAACAATTACATTCAATCTGAAAAAGAAAGAGAAATGAACAAAGACTTCATGTACGGCATAGGTGCCGTAAAATATAAAAACAAGAAAGTCGGCTATATAGCCAAAAACAGTTTCGACATGGGCGGTACGAAGCCCGAGTCTGCCGAGATAGATGCGGAGCAGGTCCCGGGTGCGCCGGTTCTTGTGATACCTCAGTCAAACGGTAAGATCGGACCCAAGTTCGACATGATCCAGTTGAATTTCGAGAGTCTTCAACAGCTCCTTGGCGGTTCTCTCCATAAAAAGGGAGAGAAAGTGACAGGCTGGACCGCCCCGAGAAAAATCATAGTGATGGAAGGGCCGTGGGAGCTTGAACTTGTTTCCGGCCAGTCCGTACTTATCCCCAACGCCACGCTGCTGTCGGATCTCGGCGGCAAGCTCACCCTCACCGAGACCGCAAAGATTGAAGTAGAACTGAAGGTGGCTGCGCCTGTGGCCGACAAGGTCCCCCCTTACGGAGTGTTCGAAAGCACGGAATTACCGACAGAATGGAGCGCCGACAACGGATGGCTCCTTCCCGAAGAGACCGAAGCCGCAGCCGGCTCCTAATCCTGACAGAGTATGGATGAAGCTACGGCAAGGGCGATACAGTGCGAAGCTGCCGACGCGCTGTTGAACCGTGGAATATCAATTCCGCTAAAGGAATTCAAGATGCCGTTCCGTAAACGCCCAGTCGTGCTTCGTGTCACCCTCAAACGACCTTACATGTCCGGGCAGATAGATTTTGCCCGGACATATCTGTCAATGGGTGTGACGGCGGAGCAGATGGCGGCTTTCAACAGCGAGGAGCAGATGCGGTTCATCGCCGACCACGGAGCCAAAATATGTCACATGATAGCATGTGCCATCTGTGTCGGTCCCATTCGGCGCCGGTTCCTGCGCCCGGTCTCATGGTTTATCCGCAACTGTGTGGAGCATCGTTACCAGATTGGTGCCATACATCGTTTTGTGAGTCTCATGGGTACCGACCCTTTTACGAATATTATCAGATTGGCCGAGCGGACGAATCCGATGAAGCCGAGACTGAGCCGAAAGGCGAAGATGAGTTAACGAGCGGTTATGAAAGCTCCCATAGCATCTTCGGATTTATATGGCAGATCGCCGACGTCACAGGATGGAGTGTTGACTACATCCTTAACAAGGTGAACTATCAGACCTTGATAATGATGTTGAGTGATGCTCCTCATTACAAAAAGACAAACAAAAGCCCCAAATCATCTTCCGGCAATAACATTGTAAACGCCACTCCGGAAGAGCAGGCTGCAGAAGTAGCCGGATTTTTCAAAAGCAACCTGAAACATTGAAAAAGCATGAAGCCAGTAGAGCTTGAGATATTTTTACAGGACGGACTGTCCCCTGGTCTTAAGAAGGCCGGTCAGACAGTGGCGCGTTTTTCCGATGAATCCAAAAAGGAGCTCAAGGAAATCACCGAATCCCTGAAGCTGCAGAAAAGCTATGTCAGCGGCATGGAGAAGGAATATGCCCGTCTTGAAAAGAGCCTAAAAAATGCGGCACCCGGTAAAAGCTGGATGGAGGCTCAGGCTAAACTCAAAGCCTACAAGAGCGAACTGGAAGGGGAACGTGCGGCCATCAGGCAATTGGAGGAAGAGCAACGCCGACTCAAGGCAGAATCCGAGAATGCCGGGCAGTCACTGCGTATGCAGCTACGTAATGTCCGCGAAGAGATAGCCACATTGCTGTTGGCTTACCGTTCCCTGACAGATGCAGAGAAACAGACAGCGCAAGGTCGGGAACTTGCCCGCCATATCGATGAACTTACCGAGAAAGCCGGAGAGCTCAACGATGCAATAGTGGACACTTCCCAAGCCGTCACCAACGCAGCCTCCGACACTCGCGGCTTCGATCAATTGGCGGGAGGTATGCAGCTTGTCGTTGACGGGTTCGGACTGGCGACTGCCGGCGCTCAAGCTCTTGGACTCAGCGAAGCCGATCTTATAGAGGTGCAGACTCGGTTGCAGACCGCACTTGTGGCAAGCAATGCTCTGACCTCTATGCAAGTCAATCTTCAGGGGCAGTCCGCCCTCATGCAGGGAGTCAACACAATACAGACCAATGCCGCCGCGACTGCCGAGACTATACGCACATGGGCTGTAGGGCGCGGTGTCATTGCCACCAAAGCGGCCACGGTCGCACAGGCGGCATTCAACGCTGTAGCCAAGGCGAATCCCTATGTGCTGCTCGCGATGGCCATAGTCACCGTTGTAGGTGCCCTCTACGCGTTGGCGAAAGGCAATGATGCCGCAAAGAAAGCCGAGGAGGAGCGTCAGGCACAACTGGAGCGCACAAAGGAAATCAACGGGGAAATCGCCCGGTCGATAGGGGAAAGTGCGGGTTCCCAGATTGCCGCATATAATAAACTGCAGCGCGCGTGGAAAGTCCTCGGGGATGACATGTCAAAGCGACGTAAATTTGTCGATGAGAACAAGAAGGCTTTTCAGGAACTTGGATTGTCTGTAAACAATGTCAAGGATGCGGAAGCGGTGCTTGTCAACAATACCTCTAACGTGGTGCAATCATTCGTTCTGCGCGCCAAGGCGGCTGCTCTTGACAAGGCTGTCACCGGCGCTTACTCGACGATGATTGAGAAGCAGGAACTTGCCCGGCGCAATGCCCGGTACGGTGTCAAATCCAAAGGTGACGAGGTTAGTTATGCTGATGCAAAGGCACGTGGCATGAAGGGGGTACGGGAGGTTGCTCACGATCACTATGCCATGACCTCTGCCGGTGTCGGAAGGACGTGGAAAACTTACACCTATGAAGTCAGTGATGCGCAGACATATAACTCAGAAAGCAACAGGCTTGCCCTTCAGGAGCGTGACCGTCAGATAAAGGCGGCCGCCGATGAAGCTGAAAAACGCGTGGGTGATCTACAGAAAGAAATCGGGGCGACTGAGGATGCCCTTGCAGCACTTAGAATTCCACAGATGGCAGTCACAACTGTAGATAGCCAATCTGAGACTGCCACCGGCAAAGATGAACGGTTGGAGGCAGTCCGCAAGGCTGCGGAGGAGTTGCGTAATCTCCGTTGGCAGAACGAGCAGGACGAAATCGATCAAATGGCCGACAGTGCCGAGCGCCGCCGCCGTCAGATAGCTCTTGACTATGAGAAGCAATGTGCCGAGATAGACAAGATGCGGGATGATTTTGCCGCACGGAATAAGGAAGCCGGAACTGTCGGGCTGAATGAATACGGGTTGACTACCGAGCAGCAGGAGCAGATCACGAGGGCGCAGGAAAGCGCGGATGCCGCCATGAAGACCGGCACGGACAATCTTTATAAGGAGCTTCTGGATAAATATCAATCCTATGCCGACCAACGCAAAGAAATAGAGGAGCGGTATAACTCCGAGATAGCGGAGCTTCGTAAAGCCCGGTTACAGGCTGAATCTGCCGGGGATGGTGAAACTGTGGCGCGGATTGACCGTTCCATGGCCGAGGCTATAAAAGCCAAAGGGAAGGAACTGATGGCGCATGACTTCGATGTGCTGCGCCAGTCGCCCGATTATATCCGCGCCTTCGAGGATCTTCGCGGCACCTCGACCGAGACCCTGAACGAACTTCTTTCACAGCTTGAGAAAGCCAAGACCGCAGCGTCCTCGGTTCTTGACCCTCAGGATCTGCGCGAATATACGACGACCATCCGCGAGATAATGGATGAGCTGGACAGCCGTGATCCGTTTGGCGCTTTGTCTAAAAGGGCGCAGGAATTGTCGGTGGCCCAGCGTGAGCTTGCCGCAGCCAAACGGCAGCTCGATACCGTGACCAACGGAGGCAAAATCTTTACAGGTCTCAAGTCCGAAGGCGTTGACGCCAACGGCAAGCCGGTTATTGTAGCCACCTATCTCAGCATGGGCGAGGCGCTGAAAAAATATACCGAGGCAAAGGACCGGCATGTGAGGGCGAGCAACAACTTTGTCAAGGCAGAGAAGGAAGCCCGGGATAGTGTTTCGCAACTGACGGAAGCCATCAAAGGTGTCGGCAATGCCATCGGAGGTACTGCCGGCGAGATTGTGGGTCTGATAATGGATGTCGGGAGCTTTGTCACCGACACCATCGACGGAATAACGACCGTGCAGAAAGTCGGCGTGGAGGCTGTCTCCGCAGTCGAGAAAGCCTCGATAATTCTGGCCCTTGTTTCCACTGCGGTTCAGTTACTGCAGAAGATAAGCGAGCTTGGCAACAACAAGGCATTCAAGGAATACGAAGCCTACGCTGAGAAGGTAAAGGAGATCAACGCCCTGACTGACGCTGTGAGCCAGTATCGAATAGCCGTAATGGATGCCCGTTATGAGGAGGATACATGGTTTGCCGAGGAAGGTCTGCGCAATCTCCGGAACTGGCGTGAATATCATGACGAGGTTTATGCCGCTTATGTGAAGAAGGCAGCCGAGGCACAGGCCGTATACCGCAACCAGAGCGGCGGGGGATGGCTCACCGGTGCATTCAACTGGGTGATGGGTAACCTGTCCGCACTGTCATGGTGGGATGAGTGGCGAGACATCTGGGGACAGGGTGGCTATAAGGAAGGCACCACGGCAGCGATCAATAATCTCCGTATCGAGACACGCAAAAAGAGCAGTGGATTCCTCGGTTCGGGTATTGGTGGGCATTCCCAGAAAACCGAAGACCTTGTGTCTTGGGCGCGCAAAAACGGTCTCGGCGAACTGTTTGATGACAGAGGGCTTATAGACAAGGAGCTTGCCCGTTCGATACTTGACAACTACGGCAATAAACTTGTCGGTCAGACCAAGGAGACTCTCGAGGCCCTCATCGAGCTTCGGGAGAAATATGACGAGTACTTTCAGAACCTGCACGAATATGTAAGTTCCCTGTATGAACCGCTTGTCGGCAACTTCGTGGACGGGCTATGGGACTGGCTCGACAACGGCAAGGATGCGCTTGATTCCTTCAAGGAGTATGCATCCGACACATTCCGGGACATAGTGACAGACATGCTCAGGACGATAGTCCTTGACAAGGTGGTGGGGAGCTTCAGTGACGACATATCAGCTCTTTATGAGAAATATGCTGAAGGAAAGATGACCGAACAGGAGCTTATGGGCGAGGTCGCCAAGCTCACCGGGGGACTCATCGACCGCTACGGAAGCAATCTCCCCACGCTTGAAGGATTGCTTGAGACCGTTGCGGGTATGTTTGACAAAGCCGGCATCGACATACGCCACCCTGACGATCCGGACTCAGAGTCCCAGTCGCAGTCCCAAAGCGGGAGAGCAGGTGTCTATACCGCCATGTCGCAGGATCAGGGCACCAAACTCGAAGGGATAGGCACGAGCATACAGATGCACACTGTCTCCCTCGACGAGAATGTGGAGGATGTCTCCCAAAAAATGGGTGTGGCGCTCGACTGCTTGGCGAAGATAGAGGAAAATACCGGGGACACGGCCCGGAATACCCGTGAAATCAACGAGAAACTTGATCAGATAATACGTGACGGAATAAAGATATAAGACTATGTATGGACTTGACGGACTTGTTGCAATCAACGGCATCGACATCTGGAGTGAGTTCGGAGCCTTCCTGACCGAGGAGAAAGCCGGCGGCAGGGAGAACCTCACCGCCATCATGGCACCTTCCAAGGTCAAGAGTCATGTCGGAGTGAATATACGGGAGCATGACGGTACCAAATATTCAGACAAACTCGATGTTAAAAACGAGGAACGTGAGGTCACCCTGCATTTCGCCATATTCGCACCGACGGTTACCGGATGGCTTACCCGGTATCGTGCATTCATAACGTTCTTGAAGCAGGGTGCCGACGGGTGGCTTTCATTTAACTTCCCCTCCATCGGTCTTACCATGCGCATGTATTATATGTCGAGCACATCTTACAAGCCCCTTACATATCTATGGAAGGAGGGTGTTCAGGCAAGCCGTTTCAAAGTGACATTCAAGGAGCCGGAACCATCTTTTTAACCGTATTATAACGACGTTACAACATGCTTATAAAGATATACGACAAAACGGGTATCCTGAAGGCGGAGCTGTCCCCTGAAAACTCATCGACACAGGTCAAGGAGATACAGGGGGATAATGTGCTGTCCCTGTCCTTCACATTGCCCCGGCATATAGCTCTTGATGTCGATGATTACGCGGACTTCATGTGGGAGCGATATTGGCTGACAAAGCAGTACCGTCCCAAGCAGAAAAGCACCGGCGAATGGATCTATAACCTGAAAATGTACGGTGTCGAGAGCCTTATAAAGAATTTCCTTGTGATAAAGAGCGTGGACGGTGACAACGAGCCGGTGTTTACGCTTACCGCATCCCCGAGGGAGCATCTTGTGTTGATTGTAAAATGCATCAATGACGGTTTCGGCACGAACGACTGGAAAGTGGGCAAAGTCGAAGGCGTTGACAACATCGTGATAGACTACCGGGGAAAATATTGTGACGAGGCGCTGCGTGAGCTCGCCGAGAAGGTCGGTGTGGAATACTGGGGAGAAGGAACCACCGTTAATTTGTGTCGTTGCGAACATGGGGAACCTTTGACACTCGGATATGACAAAGGTCTGACTTCCCTTGATTGCGGCGATGCCGATAATGTAAAATTCTACACAAGGCTGTTTCCGGTCGGAAGCAGCAAAAACATAGACCAGACAAAATACGGTTCGTCTCGGCTTCGCCTTCCCGGCGGTCAACGCTATGTGGAAGTCAATGCCGATAAATACAGCAGGGTGGACCATTATGAGGAAGCGGCATTCTCCGGAATTTATCCTCATTATACGGGTACTGTCAGCAGTGTCAGGAGTAAGGAGCTTACCGGCGAGGACGGCAATAAATTCACGGTATATTACTTCAAGGATAATAATCTGCCGTTTGATCCGAACCAATATGAGATCGGCGGTCTTGTGAAGCGTGTGTCGTTTCAGGAGGGCAGCGAGCTTGCCGGACTTGGTAGCGAGGATAACGGCACATATTATTTCGAGGTCAATTTTGACAGTGCGACAAGAGAATTTGAAATAATCACCATCTGGCCATACGATGACGGAACGCAATTGCCCGGAGCTACACTGGTGCCTAAGCCCGGTGACAGGTACATTCCTTGGAACATCAGGATGCCCGATGAATATTACAGGCGTGCTGAAGCCGAACTGCTGGACGCCGTAAACAAGTATAATGCCGACCACGCCCTTGATGTGGCGGTGTATAAGGCCCCGACAGATCACGTATGGATTGAGCAGAACAATATCGTTCTGACGGTAGGTCGGCGTGTGCGCCTTGAGAGCGAGAAATATTTTCCCGGTCCCGGTTATCGAGACAGCCGCATTACAAAAATAACCCGTAAGGTCAATCTGCCTTCGCAGATGGATCTTGAGATCAGTGACGCATTGAGCCGTCGCACGCTTGATAAAGTTCAGGATAATATAACCGGCATCAAGAATTATGTCGAGAGCGGAAAAGCGGGGTTGCCGGATATCATAGGCACCGGCGACAATACACCGTTCACTGACACAAACATATTAAGCGCCCTTCGCACGATAAAGGAGATAGCCAAGCGTGCCCTGTCCCGGCTTCATGACGATGAAGCTGTGGGGCTGATCAAGTTCCTTGCCGGACTGGAGGTAGGCACTTACAAAGAGGGGCTGAGCGGAGCGAAGATTGACACCGACGGCAACGCCATATTCGGCGAGCTGCTTACCCGGCTCAAGGCGACACTGGCGCAGTTGCAGGTCAACGGCGCATCCGAGTTCCGGGGTCAGCTGTCGAGCGAGGACTTCATCTCCGGTTTCATCGGCGGCAAAGGGTGGGCCATATTCAAGAGGGAGGTTCTGAACGCTCTTGGCATTCCGGAAACGAAATACACCGCCGAGTTCGACGACATAGTGATACGCGGCACCCTCCGGGTATTCACCATGGTAATATCCCAGTTGCTGGGCGAGAATGACAACCGCATCTTTACGGGTATGATGGAGGTAGACCATTACGACCCGGCGACAGGCAGAGTCTATCTCCAGACCCATGACGGCAAATTCTACAATCCGTTCAGGATTGATGACTACATCATGGTGCAGCAGTATAACGGGATGCCCTCTGCCGAGAACGACCATTATATCACCAAGCACTATGAGCTTATTATCACCGATGCCGGTTGCGGCGACCAGAACGACGGCGAGGACCGCCTTGACTGGGTTGAGTTCAAAAACTTCGTCTCTGCTGACGGCAGGGCTGCCGCCGATGCCATATCCAAGGGCGACACGTTCACGAGGGTTGACAACGCCACCGATGCCGACCGAAAAGGATTGATCCAGATAATCACGGTCGGCACCGCCACCCCATACATGGATATTGTTTATGGAATGAAAACCGACCCCGACAATTATCTGAAGGGGAGACTCGGCAACCTCAAGGGCATACACCATCACCTTTTCGGCTGGCTCGACGGCTTTGGTGAATTATTGACCAATCTGTATGCCGTCGGTGACTTCCGGTTGCGCCGGACAGGAGAGAGCATTGATGTCAAGATAGAGATGCTCAAGGCGATGTTCGCCACCCGGTACAGCAACCTCCGTTACGAGCTGACCGAGGATGACAACTACCTGCGCAATGCCACCTTTGACGAGACCATGGACGGATGGACCTTTCAAGACGACGGCAAGGTGATAACCTCCAACGGCGAGGCTTTGTTGATGAACGGCAACACCTATATCGCCGACGGCAGGATAGCCGGTATCGAGCAGCTTGACGGTCGCAACGTGCTGCACATTAAAAAGAGCATGATCCGTCAGGCAAACGCATTGATTCGGAAGCCCGGCACCCATAAGGAATATGTGCCGCCCACGGCCAACGACATGACCGACCAATGGGTCGATGTCAACGACACGCTATATATGAGCATCCGTTTCTTTGCCAAAAGTGACGGTACCCTGACCATAGGCATGAGCGGAGCAACCTCCGAGCCCGGTTCCCTTCCGGTCCCGGCAACTGTGGCTGTCACCTCCTCTATGGAGTGGCAGGATCTTCAATGGCAGGGCACATGGGACGGCAAAGGTGACTTCATTCTGCAATATACCGGTGATATGTACGTGTCGGTATTATCCGTCACAGACAAGCCTCTCGATGACTTCAAAAAAGAAGTCTCGACCCAGATTATACAGACAGCCGGCAATATCCGTCTGCTCGGTACCAACATCAATAATCTGAGGGGCACGGTCACCAATCTCGGCATTGAGCTTGACGCGGCAGAGGAGCAGATAAGAATTTACGCCGACAAATACGACAAGCTCAACGGCACCGTCACGCAGCTCGGTATAGACCTTGACGCAGCCGAAGCAACACTGTCCCTTCATGCCAATTACATTGACAACATCAACGACAACATCACCCGGCTCGGGGTGAGGCTCAATGCGGCCGAAGGGAGCATCACCAATTATGCCACGCGCATCAGCGCCAACGAGACCGCCATCTCGGCACTCCGTGTCAAGACCGACTCCATAAGCTCGACAGTGGCGGGTGTGCAGGGTGACCTCGACACAGCCAAGGCGAGGATCGAGGCGGTTGCAGCCATCGCCAACAGCGCTGGTGACGCAAAAGTATATAATCAGGCAAGCAATCCGTGGAATTCATGGCCCAGCGGTCAGGAACATAAATATGTGGGTGCCACGTGGCACAACACCTCTGACGGACACACCTACCGTTATATCGGTTACGACAACTCCAACACGTGGGAGGATATAACCAACCAGCAGGACAGCGTGAGCTATATCCTGCAAAACAAGGACAAAATCAGCACGGTGGTCGGCAGCTTCGATAGCGCCGGCAACCTGACCAACACGAGCGGTCTTGTGACCACCGCCTACGCCAGTCAGATCTACGCCACCAAAACGACCGTAGATGCCCTGAGCGGACGCGTCAGCACCGCCGAGGCGAGCATCAACGTGCATTCGACCCAGATAGCCATGCGGGTAGAGAAGGACGGCATAATCTCGGCAATAAACCAGAGTGCGGAGTCCGTGACCATCCAAGCCTCGAAGATCAACTTCAACGGCATGGTGACGATGAACAACTCCTTCCGTGTTGAGACAAACGGCACCACCCACATCGGAGGATTTGTCGTGTCCGGCAGCGGTCTGACCAACGGCCCCGATTTCAGCAACGATGCCTACATAATCTTCCGTAACGACGCCCACGGATGTTTCGCCGGGATAGGCGGCAACGTGCTTCCTTCGACCTCCGGAGCGAGAGGTGTTGCACGGTTTGAGAACTACGATGATTCTGACTGGTGGGGATTGGGTCACAACTACGCCCTTCTTGTCGGTGCCCGTGGAGCTGCGGACAACAGCGCCATAGCCATAAGCGGTGGCTACGTTTCCGGTCTCGCACTGAAAACTCAGGTCATAGGCCACGACAGTATCACACAGACGACCGCTCCGACGACAAAGAGTGTCACCATAGCCCGAGATGTCAACAGCGTGTATGTCTCAACCCATTTCAACTGGCGCGCCAACAGCAGCAAATCCTACGAGTCCAAGACCCGCGAAATAAGACTGACCCTTCCGGACATGCAGCCCTACGATAACGGGCACGTCCTGTTTATCAAACGTGGTTCCAACAACGGCAACTATGTGCGGGTGATACCGGGCTGGAGTTACCGCCGTGAGTATAATTCCTCCACGATGAAATGGGAGACCAAAAGCGGACGCAGCTATATAATCTATGATAACGAAAGTTACGCGACCTATTCCAGCCCGTTGACTATCAAGAGTTGCGGCGATGCCATGTGCTTTATTTACCATCGGGAATTGCAGGTGACTATAAGCAATGTGACCTATTACGGCGCATGGGTTCAGCACAAGTTCCCGAGGGAATGGTAACCAATGAAACATCAACCTCAAAAAATAGAGAATATGAAACTGAATTTTGACAAAACCTTCACGGACTGCTTCGGCAAAGAGGTGGTCAACGAAAAGACCGGCAAAGGAACCAACATCGCCGAGTCACTGTGCATGGTAATCTTCAACCTCAACAACGTGGGCGGAGCCCCTCTGCCTCCCGAGAAGAAGTACGACCTCCACAAGATCTGCCGTAAGATAGCGGACAACCCGGGGGATGTGGAGCTGACCACCGAGGAGGCCAGCCTTCTCAAGGAAGTGGCCGCCGAAGCCTATTCGTGCGGAGCCTACGGGCAGATAGTCGATATAATCGAAAACAATGTCTAACCATCAAAAATAATCAAACATGGAAAAGAAAGCAGAAAACTCCACCACCAACTACGCCCCGGAAAAAGTCACCGAGGCAGTTGAGATCCACTTCACGAAGATCGTGAGCGGCGGCAACACCACAATCAGCGGCACCATCAAGAAGGGTAGCGCCGATGCCGGTACCGTGAGCTTCGAGACCACCGGCAATTACCTGATCACGCAGCTCAAGCCCTATAATGCCCTCACGGCAGATGAAGTGACGGCTGTCTATGCAGCCGTCCCCGGCTGCATCACCGAAATGCTCAACGACTAAGCTGCGGGGCCATGGGACAGATACAGACCCCGCAGATGGAGCTTGAGGCGTTCTGCGCCCAGCTTGCCCCGGTATTTCTGGAGTACCTGCGCACTCACGGCACGGCTGTTGATCGCATCGAGGTTGCCACGTCGCTTGACGGTATAACCTCCCTTCCGGCACGCTACTCATTGGGCGGGGTTGAAAAAAATGTCCTCGCCCCCTTAAAACTGCTGACAAAAGATGTCGATGTGCAGATAGCCGCCTGTCAGCAGGCCACCGCCAAGGCGAACACCGCCGCCGACAACGCCAATGCCGCCGCCAACCGCGTTACGACCGCCATAACGGACATAAGCGCCGAGAAAGCGACGGCACAGGCGGCGACGGCCAAAGCCAACGCGGCAGCCACCAACGCCGACAACTCCCGAAAGCAGATCGAGGCGAACGAGGCGACCCGTCAGGCGAACGAGACCACCCGACAGAATCAGGAAGCCACAAGGCAGACCAACGAGACCACGAGGCAGACGCAGGAAACGACACGCCTGTCCAACGAGACGCAGCGTCAGACCAACGTGGCGGCCAAGATTGCCGAGCTGAACACCGCCAAGGGCAATGCCGAGGCGGCCACCCTCGCGGCGAACCGAGCCGCCACGGCAGCCAACACCGAAGCCCAGAACCTCTCCACTCTTAAAAGCGAGACCCAAAATGCCGGAGCATCCGCAAGCGCGGCTGCACAGACGGCAGGGGAGAAGATCGTGGAGCTTGAGGCGTTGATGAAAGCCGTCTCGGGAGAGTCGGCCGCTGCCCCGGCGATACTCGAAGTGTCAGCCCCGGTGACAATCTCGACAAAGAACAAGAAGGCACAGCGCATCGATGCCCGTCTTTTGCCGAGCTACGTCATGCAGAACCTTCTTTATCAGAGAGAGGAGGGACGCAGCCTGAAAGTCGATCCCTCCGGCAATCTGACAGTCACCGGAACCGGAGCGACTACCATCTACGTGATACCGCCCGGCAATACGGAACTTTGGAAGGAGGTCAGCATCACAGTCCGACTTCCGAGGATGCGCTTGACAAGCTCCGGCAAAATCCGGCGCAGCACGAGAATGAGAATAGTATAACAGAATCCAAACACCATTAAAACGAATTTCAAATGGCATTAACAGCACAACAGGAATCCGACCTTCTCGCCATGCTCGACGCATACAAAACCGGCGAGCAGATAGATGACCTCCCGGCAGCGACCACCGATGCCACCGACAAGAAGATAGAGGTTTTCGACACCAAAAGCGGAGCCAGCCAGTGTATGGACCTGACAGCGGCTGTCGATATGGCAAACGCCCCGTGGTGCGGTCGTGTATGGCGCACCGACCTCGGGACTCCTACTGCATCCACTTATTGCGGCAGTCTTGAGATGCTCAAGAACCTCAAGGATATCCTCGGTCTCGGAGCCTATCTGGTCAAGAACGACCACAGCCGGCGCAAGCTCGATCCCACCAACCACTACCGATTCGCCAACGGAGAGACAGCCAAGCTCGACGGAAGCATGGGGCATTATCAGTGGGGATGGGGGAAACCGTTCTATTATGCCCGGTGGACGCAGGGGGTCCTCGAGTTCGAGGCGGTCAGCTTATATCCGATCAAAGGACAGTACAACTACCGCATCCCGGTAGGCTCTCTCAGCGCCACCGGCCTTGCGGCCCTTGACCGAGACACCGACACCCTTGTCAGCTATATCAACGATGATGTCAAATATCGAGGCGGCAACAACACCGCAGGCTGGGATGACACATACCGTTCACTGCTCGGTCATTGCGCCACCAACCGCAACACAGCCCAGTTTGCGGCGGCCGCTCACAAAAACGGGGCAGGATGGCTTGCGGGCACAATGAGAGCCGCAGCCGTCGTTAAAATCCTTGTGGAGATAGTCATGGGCACCCGCAATGTTCAGGCAGCATACAACGCCAACAAGGACGCCAACGGACTCTATCAAGGTGGTTTCGGCACCGGTGTGACCAACTGGGATTGGATAAGCTGGGGCAATCATAACAACTATAATCCTATTCTCCACATGAGCGCCGGTGTCGATATGGCAGACGGTCTCGGAGTAAAAGAGATTCCGGTGACCAACGCTGATGGCACGACCGTATTCACCGCCAAAGTACCCGTGTTTTTCGGTCTAAAAAACTTCTTCGGCTATATCTGGCGCGTAAGCGAGGATGAACTTGGCGAGGCGAATGCCGACAAGTCGATGAAACATTGGGTCACCCCGAGTATCTACGGCACCTATACCTACGGTTCCACCGCCGGAATGGTATTGAAGTCAACGTCCCCGATAGCCTCCGGCTTCATCGTAAAGATGAGCTACGAGAATCTGGAGATGTGGCCTACCCAATCGGGTGGCACCGAATCAACCTACCAAAGTGACTACTTCTATAACAATGGCGGCGTGTCGTCGGGCTTCCGTGCTGTCTTCCGTGGTGCCAATACGAACAATGGTGGCCATG
>ERZ778517.526-NODE-526-length-40707-cov-4.901604_pt1 | contig 40707 bp, 19 predicted proteins | sample MGYA00510341_ERZ778517 | MGnify/ENA primary metagenome ERZ778517 (study PRJEB29527, sample SAMN07138964) | mouse gut metagenome | material: feces | host: mouse | place: China:Nanjing | collected 2016-01-25 ...
CCGTGTATATACTTTGCGTCCTCTCCGAGGACAGTTATACACTTTTCTCCTAACCCCACGAATAATCGTGGGGTTAACCACGACAGCGTCGTCTCCGACGACTTGTTTGCAGATTAAAAAAGACATAAAACATAACTTACACCATTATAATGTAACTTATGTTTTATGTCCTTATGTCAACTCAGAGGCTTATTTTACAATAAACTTCTTGCCATTGCGGATATAGAGACCGGGAGCGAGTTCGCCCTTGACCTCTACGCCCATCAGGTTGAATACGCGGTTGTCGGCCGGACGCTCGGCTACGCCGATTTCTGCTACACCGCTTTCGCCGGGCTGTTTGCTGTTGAGCCACTTAACGTCCTTAATCCAAAGCATCTGCTCTTCTGCAAGCATATCCATAAGCTGAATCTGGAGGAAATCGTTCGAACCGAATTTCTGAGCCCAGCCGGTTTCTTTGATTTTGTCGGTCAGGTCGATTGTAACGTTCTTCCAAGGCATCTCGTAGAGAGCTTCGGGTTCAACACCATCTTCAGTACCTTCGAAGGTAAGTATCTTACCAAGAGGAGTGCTGGTCAGCCATACAGCAGCTGTGAATGTCGGGCCTGAGAGCTTGTAGTCGATTGAGAGCTTGCCTGCGGTAATGGGAAGGGGTTTAATCATGTTCGATGTCCAGAACAAGGGGTTGGGGTGCTGGGTCTCGGGGGTATCGCCGTTGGCAGGACGTACATAGACTGTGGTATTCTCCATATCAGCGTCCAAATCCCCGGTAAGGTCTGTATTGGGAACTTTGAAAGCTTCAGCAATATCACCTACAACTTCCTGGCACTCGGCAGAAGCCTCGTCGAGGGTAAGCATGCGAAGGTTTTTGATAGATACCTGCCAACCTACTTCGGCACCGTTGGGGTCGTTGGTCGAAATCCAGAGGTAGTTCTTGGTGTAGTCCTCTTCAGTACCCCAGCCGTTGAGGGCGCGGTTGAAGGGAAGGTATACAGTCTGGAATTCATCAGATACAGTCAGCATCTTACCGCTTGTGATATCGACATCGTTGCGGCCGGCATACTCGTGGTGGAAGATAACGATATCACCGATTTCCTTGTTCGACTTGTAGTCGAAAGCAAAGATGCAGTATTCCATGGGGCAGGGTTCGGTGAGCTTTTTGGTACGAATCCAGCAGCCGCCACCCTCAACACGGGTGAATGTGATAGAACCGTCTTCGTTCACCAGGGGGTCACCGTAGTAGGGTTTTGCACCCTCTACGTTCTGTGTGCCGGGGGTGAACTGGTAGGACATGTGGCCACCGAACGACCATTCGCCGGTCTCCTTGTTGTACGAGTCACCAGAGTCGCGTACATAGATGGGGTACTCTGCCGATGCCGAGATTGTGGCAGCGATGCATGCTACTGTAAGTAAAGATTTTACTTTCATGAGATTGTTTTTAAGAAATTGGTTTGTTTTTTGGTTTAGATTACTTTGATGATAAAGTTGGTAGAGAGTTTCACGGATAACCGCGAAATTTGGGGTCGATTCAAGGTTTGGTATAGTGCGAGGTTTGAGGTCTGAGGTTTGGGGTTTGAAGTTTGAAGTTAATATTAGTTTCTATGACGATTGACGAGAGGTAATCCTAACCTCAAACTTCAAACCTCAAACTTCAAACCCTCAATAATTACCAGCCGGGGTTTTGGAACTTCAGGCCGGTTGCCATCTCGAGTGCGGTTGCCTCTTTTCCGGGTACGGGGCAGCGGAGGAACTTGTCGGCCACTGCGGTGTGGCGGCTCACGCTGAAGCGCTCGTAGCCGGTGCAGGTGCGGTATTCCTTGCCCTCGGGGTCGGGAATCATGTTGCCGTTCTCGTCGCGGTCGAAGTTGTAGGCGCCGTTGCTGTTGTAGGCGTACTTGCCGACGGTCTCGCCCACGGGGCGCATACCGGTGATGGTCTGTGTCTGGTCGAGAATCTTCCAGCGGCGCACGTCGAAGAAGCGGTGGTCCTCGAAGGCGAACTCGATGCGGCGCTCGTTGCGCACACGGGCACGGAAGTCATCCTTGCCCATACCCTTGGCGATGGCGGGCATGCCTACACGGGCGCGGACAGTGTTGACGGCATTGACGGCTTCATCGGGTGCCGTACCGCCTTGGGCAGCCTCATTAGCAGCCTCGGCATAATTGAGGTACAGCTCGGCAAGACGGTATACGCGGTAGTAACCATCCTGGTTGGCGGTACGGCTCGATGTGATGTCGAAATACTTGTGCAGGTAGTAGCCCGTGCGGGTGTAGAGTATATTTGTCTGCGACACGCCGAACGATGCACCCTCGCCGGTATAGATGAGCGGCAGCGGGCGGTCCTCCTGCAGGTGGGCCTGGGCGCCGTTGTAATATACGGTGGCCTTGAGGCGCGGGTCGCGGTTGGCGTAGGGGTTAGCCTCGTCGTAGAGCGTGGCCTCGGGGTTGATGATGGGCTGCAGGTGGTCGGCGTCGGCATAGCCCAGGATGGGCTGTTTGCCGTCGGTGGTCTCGTAGCAGTCAATCAGTTCCTGCGAGGGGCACGAACCGGCGCGGAGATGGCCGGCAAGGATGGGGGCGGTATTGTACTGCCATACGTTGCACTGCGATATGCCGAGTATGGTTTCTTTCTCGTTGGCGCCGGCGGCATCGGGCTTCTTCTGGAAGAGGTTGTCGTAGGCGCACCACGAAATCAGGTTCTCGTTGCCCGCTGACGACGGTTTTTGGGTAAAGAGTGCATAGCCGTTGGCTGTACAGCCGTCGAGCGCGGCCTTGCAGATTTCGGCGGCATCCTCCCAGGTCACTGTGCCGTCGTTGTTGAGCGGCGAGGCGGCATAGAGGGCGGCCTCCGACATGATGGCACTGGCGATGGCCTTGTTGATGCGGTTGAGTTCGCTGTCGTTCGTACCCGAGCGCCAGTCTACATTATCGCAGTCGAGCACCTCCTGGCAGTCGGCGAGAATCTGCTTCACCACCTGGCCGAATGTGGCCGGGCGAACCTTGGAGTAGTCGTACTCCGAGTCGTCCTTCTGGTCGAGAATCAGGGGCACACCGCCATAAATCTTTATCAACTGCAGATAGTAGTATGCGCGCAGGCCGTAAGCCTCGGCACGGTAGCGGGCGCGGTTGCCCTCTTCGAGCACGTAGGCATTGTCGATATTGTTGATAAAGATATTGCAGTTTGCAATGCCGGCGTAGTATGCCTCCCACTTGTCGAGAAGCGGGTTGTTCGAAATGGTGGCGAGGCCGTTGTTCCACTGCGACATCGAGCCGCCTTCTACGTCGTCGACGTCGTGGGCGTTGTCGGTGGCCGCATCGAGGAATGACTTGTTGACACCGTAGGCCGAGCCGAAGGTGGCCTGGGTCATCGGCAGGTAGCAGTTGTTGAGCCAGCCCGCCGTGAGCTTCTCGCTCTGGAAGACCTCATCGAAATTGATGGAGCCGTCGGGATAGTCTGTGATTTCCGTACACGATGCCATCGCGAAGGCTACCGCAAGCGGAAGGATAGTCCTTATATACTTTTTCATGTGACAAGGTCTGTTTAGAAGTGAATGTTGAGGCCGACGTTGAACGAGCGCCATACCTTGTTATATATCTGGTCGGACTCGGGGTCGAAACCGTCGAACTTCATGTTATCAACCGTGAAGAGGTTCTGGGCGTTGACATAGACGCGCAGTTTGCTCATGCCCACTTTCTTGATGATGTTGTCGGGCAGCGAGTAACCGATGGTCAGGTTGCGCAGGCGCAGGTAGTCAATCTTCGACACGTAGAACGAGTTGTTCTGCAGGCTCGACGATGCCGACGACGACAGTGCCGGATAGCTGATGGGCAGGCCCTGGGCGTAGCGGTCGGCTGTCCATGCTTCCTGGTGCATAGGCATGTACACGCCTTCGGTGGTCACTGCGGCCACATATTCGGCAGCGCCGACGCTCTTGTTCATCAGTATGGAGCGGCCCCCCTCGCCGAGGAAGTCGAGGAAGAGGTCGAAGCCCTTGTAGTCGAGGGTCACCGACGCGCCGTACTCGATTCGCGGCATGGTGTATACGCCGTCGAGCGGTGCCTGGTCGCCGTCGTCAATCACGCCGTCGCCGTTGAGGTCCTGGAACTTCAGGTCGCCGGGGCGGGGCTGCTTGCCGGTGAAGCGGAGACCCGAGGCGTCAATCTCGGCCTGCGAGTTGTAGAAGGGCGAACCGTTGCTCTCGTCGACGAGGTAGCCCCACTGCTGGCCTATGCTGTAACCGGTCTTGCGGTAGGGATAGGCGTATTTGGCATTGGCATACGACAGTTCGCTGGCGTTCTCCCACTTGTTCCGGTTCCAGCCCATCTGGCCGACGGCGGTTATGCCGAGGCCGCAGGGAAGGACGGTGCTGTAGCTGGCGCTGAGGTCGATACCCTGGTTGAGAACCTTGCCCGAGTTGGTAAAGGGTCGGTTGTCGGCTTTGACACCGCCGAGCACGGGGGTAAGCTCCGACTGCATGAGTATGCCCTCCTGGTTGGTGCGCCAGTAATCGAAAGTGAGGTGGAACTTGTCCATCAGGCCCAGGTCGAAGCCGTAGTCCTGCTGTTTCGATTTTTCCCAGCCTACGTTGATATTGCCACGGCGGTAGTCGTTGACACCGAAGCCCGAGTAGATGCCCACTATGGCACCGGCACCGGCGCGGTACACATTATTATATAGGTAGCGCGAATCCTGGTCGCGGAGCGAGTCGTAGTGGAGGTTGCCATACGATGCGCGTACCTTGAGGTAGGTAAAGAGGTCGTTCTTGAACCAGCCCTCGTTCGAGGCCACCCACGCTGCCGACACTACGGGCGAGAAGTGGAACTGGTGACCCTTGGCCATCATCTCCGAGCCGGAGTAGTTGAAGTCGAACTGTACGAAGTAGCGGTTCTTGAAGCCGTAGCGTGCCTCGCCCGCAAGCTGTATGCGGTTGGTGGGCAGTATGAAGGCGTAGTTGTACCACTTGGTGGCGTCGCCGCGATAGTCCTCGCTGGTGTAGTGCAGAAGGGCGTCTACGGCGTGGTCCTCGGCAAACACGCGGTGGTAGTCGAGCATGGCCTGGATATCCATATAGTAGTTGGTGGTGGTACCCTTGGTCCATGCAAGCGGCGTGGCCACGTTGCTGCCCCAGGGCTCGTACTGGCCGGTGACCTTGTTATAGATTACGCGGCCATAGTCGAACGAACCGCCACGGATGCCGTTGTACATCGAGCTGTAACCGAAGATTGCCTTGAACGACAGGCCCTTGGTGATGAAGTCGAACTTGAAGTCGAGGCCGATGTTGGCGGCCAGGTCGGTACGGGTCATCTGGTTGACACCCGAGTAGTTGATGGCACCGAGTATAGGTGTCGGGTAACCCTCGGTGGTAATCACGCTGCCGTCTTCGAGCAGGCCGTCGGCTACCCAGTTGGGGGTGGTGTACATGAGCTTGAAGAGCTCCGAGCTCTTGGTGGTGGCGTTGATGCGCTTCACACCGATATTGGTGTTGGCGAAACCGCGCAGCCACGAGTTGATTTTCACATCGAGGTTCGAAACGATGGTGAAGCGATTCGTTGCGTCGTCGGGGTTGTACTTGTCGTCATACGAGGTGTTGAACTTGCCAGTCTCGCGCGAGAAACCCGCGTTGACATAGAATTTGACACGTTCGCCGCCGCCGCCGACCTGCACATTGTACTTCTGCAAGAACATGTCGCGCATATACATCTTGCGCCAGTCGTTGTTGATGCCCGTGCCGTCCTGGAAGGCTGCGAGTTCCGACGAGCTGAACTTGGGTGCGAGACCGTCGTTGACCAGGGCCTGGTTGCGCAGCACGGCCTGGCCGTAGCTGTCGAGCATGTCGGGATTATTGGTCGGTTTCTCGAAGCTGAAGTCAGCCGAGATTTTGACCTTGAGCGAATTGTTCTCGCCGTGCTTGGTGGTGATGAGCAGCACGCCCTGCGCGCCCTGTGGGCCGTAGAGGGCCTTGGCGGCGGCATCCTTGAGTATCGTGATGCTGCCTACGGTGGTGGGGTCGAGCTCGGTCAGGGTCATGAACGGCATGGGTATGCCGTCGAGGACGATGAGGGCGTCGGTGGCATTGGGCGAACTGGCGCCACGGATTACGCCGTTGTACCAGCCGGCGAGTTTGCCGCGTATGGCTGCGCTGAGCGAGGTGCCCTTCCAGGTCTCTATCTGGGCGGCGTCGACCGACGACTGTGAGCCGGTGTAGGCGTCGCGGGTCTCGTAGTATCCGAAGGCTGTCTCCAGTTCCTGCTGGCCGTAGGCCAGGCTGTCGGCCTCGGCCGCCGTGGCACTGAGAGCGGCGGCTCCCAGGAAGACAGGTATTATATTTTTTTTGAGAATCATGATAGTGAAGGTTTAGATAGGTTGATTATTCCCATCCGGGATTTTGCCAGTACTCGGCACCGAGACCGGTGAGAGAACCGAGGTTGTTTGAATCCTTCAAGGGTATGGGCACCAGGCGGTACTTTGCCTCGGAGCAGTATTTGCTCGGGCCCTTGCCCATGCTTTTGCCGAGAGGGAAGCGAACGTATACAAAGTTCTTACCGTCCTTGTGTATCCACATGCCCGTGTTATACTTTTCTTCCTTGATATCCTCGCCCGGGAGGCCCCAGCGGCGGACGTCGAAGTAGCGGTGCTCTTCGTAGCAGAGTTCAATCTGGCGCTCGTGGCGCAGTATCAGGCGTGCCTGTGCCTGGCCTTCGGCCTTCTTGTCGACCGAGGGGTCGAAGCCGGCGCGGTGGCGGATGTCGTTGACCAGGGCTATGCCTTCGTCAATCTTGCCCGTCTCGATGGCGCACTCGGCCAGGTTGAGGTAGATTTCGCCCAGGCGGTAGTACTTCCAGTTGCCCTCGTCCTTGATTTGGCCGGGCTGCACCTTGTAGCCGTGGTATTTGCGGTTATAGTAGCCGGTGCGGGTGTAGCGCTGGAGTACGGCGTCGACCTTGCAGCCGCCGCTGCCCTTGGGCGAGTACTTGCATTCCTGGCCGTCCCATGTGTTCTCGTTGTTCCAGGTATCGACGGCCTTGTTGAGCACGCCGGTATTGATTTTCGAGCCGTTGTACCATATGCAGGCGTAGAAGCGCGGGTCGCGGCCCTTGTAGGGGTTGGCGGGGTCATAGCCCGACTTGGGGTTGATGTTGATGTCGCTGTGCATCTCGTCGACATAGGGGTTGGCCAGGTCGTAGATAGGTTCGCCGGTGGCCAGCATGTCGAAAGCGTCGACAAGTTCCTGCGTGGGCACGCAGCCGGCCTGGTGCGAGTTGGTGAACAGGGGCACGCCGTTGATTGCCGAGTGGTTCACGCCGCCGCCGACGGGGCTGCCCCAGATGGTTTCCTTGTCATCGGCCTTAGAGCCCGCATAGCTGCGCGAGGCGAAGTACTCCTCGTAGGCGTTCTGGTACGCCTTGCTGTCGTTGAGGTGGTTGTAGAGTTCGTAACCGTTGGCGACGAGCAGGTCGAAAGCCTTCTTGTTCTTGTCGTATGCATACTGCCACAGGTCCTGGCCATGGCAGAAGAGGGGGCTTGCGGCGTAGAGCGATGCCTGCGATATTATGGCGCATGCGATGCCCTTGGTCATGCGGTTCCTCATCTGCACCGAGGTGATTGCCCACGGCAGGTTGGGGCTGTCGAGCGCGGTCTCGCACTCGTCTACGATGTGCTGCAGCACCTGCCATGCCTCGGCACGTTCGAGCCCGGCATACGAGGTGTTGATGCCGTAGACATCGGTGATGATGGGCAGGTCGCCGTAGAATTTCACCATCTGCAGGTAGTAGAAGGCGCGGAGCACGCGGGCCTCGGCGATGCAGAGCTCGCGCTCCTGTTCGCTCTCGAAGGCCGCGGTGGGGAAGTTCTCAAGGCAGTTGTTGAGCACGCGAATCATGGCCCAGTAGCGCTGCCAGTAACCGCCGTCCCATTTGCCCTGGGCGGTGTCGTCCCACTCGAAGCGGTGCTTGGTGGTGTTGCAGTTGCCGGCATAGATATCGTTGATAATCAGCGGCTGGTAGTCGGCCGTAGACCACCCTTCGTCAGCCATGTCAATCAGATAGTTGTCGAAGAAGTAGTATTTGAACAGTTTGAAAGGCACGTGTGCCCAGGCCGAGGCGAAGTAGTCCTTGGTATTCTCGGGGGTCGAGAACACAGCCGCGTTGTCGAGGCGGCCGTCGGGGGTAACGTTGAGGTCATCCTCGCACGAGGTGAAGACCATACCCGCGCCAAGCAGCGCCGTGACCGATATGAATATATTTTTAAGATACTTTTTCATGAGTCAGTGTTTATTAGATGTCAATCGACACACCTGCCGAATAGGTCTTCATAAGGGGATAGGAAGCGAAGCTGCTCTGCTCGGGGTCAATCATCTTGGTACGCAGGTTGCTCCACGTGTGCAAGTTGTCGGCACTGATGTAGAAGCGTACGTTGTTCATACCAATCTTCTTCGTAAGGTTGGCTGGCAAGGTATAGCCAAGGGTGATATTCTTCAGACGGATGTACGATGCGTCCTGGATATAGTAGTCGTTGGCTGTGTGGCTCGGGGTGTCAGACAGCGAGAGGCGGGGGTGCGTGATTTTGTCGCCGTTGGCATAGCGTTCGTCGCTCCAGCGGTTGTCGCACATGTCGGAGAAGAAGTACGTGCCGTAGTTCTCAAACATTATCTGGCTGCCGAAATACTTGGAGTATTTGCCCACACCCTGGAGCATGACCGAGAAGTCGAAACCATAGACGTTGCCGCCCAGGGTGAGACCGTAGGTTATGCGGGGCAGGAGGCTCGAGTATCCGATGGGAGCCTGGTCTTTCTCGTCAATCTTGCCGTCGCCGTTGAGGTCCTGGTAGACGAAGTCGCCACGCTTGGGTATACCGAAGGAGTATTCGAGGCCGCGAAGCTTGATTTGCTCGTCGGAGTTGAAGAAGCCTGTGCCGTCGAGGCCCAGTTCGGGGTTGACGCTGCGGTCGATGCGGTAGCCGAAGAGCTGGCCGATGCTGAAGCCCTCGCTGCGCAGGGGGTAGGCGTAGTCGTCGCCACGGTAAACCTCGTCGGCGTCGATGACCTTGTTGTTGTTGTAGGCGAAGTTGCCGCTTACATAGAATTCAAGGTCCTTGTTGACGGGGTAGGTGTAGCGTGCCGTGATTTCGTAACCGGCATTTTCGACCTTGCCGAAGTTCGAGCGGGGTAGCTGCGTGGAGTTGAGACCGCCGAGGATTGGTATGGTGTTGCGCGAGATGAGGATGCCCGAGCGGTTTTCGCGGAAGTAGTCGAATGTAAGGTCGAGGTTGCGGAAGAGCGTCAGGTCAATAGCGTAGTTCTGCTTCCACGCTGTCTCCCAGTGGATATCGTTGTTACCGATGAGCTGTTCCTTAATCACGCCTATGCCTGCGCCGCTACTGGTGAGCGACGGGGGTATGAGGGTGCCTTCCTCGGCGTGGTAGTAGTAGTTGACCTTCGAGTTGTTGTCGAGGTAGAGGAAGCGGTGGCGCTGGCGTGTGGCCTCGTCGGCACCGGCATAGAGTTCGTCGTTACCGACCTTGCCGACCGATGCGCGGAGCTTGAGGTTGGTGATGGTGCCGCTGTCGTGGAGCGGGGCCATGAATTTCTCGTTGCTGATGACCCAGCCCAGCGAGAAGGCGGGGAAGAAACCGAAGCGGTGGCCGGGGGCGAACTGCTCGGAACCGTTGTAACCTATGTTGACCTCGGCCAGGTAGCGCGAGTCGAAGTTATAGGTGAAACGGCCGGCTACGCCTATCATACGGTAGGGAATAGAACCGAGGATATTCTCCTTGTCGTCGCGCTGGAAGAGTACCATGCCGGTCACGTTGTGCACGTCGTTGAAAGTGCGGTTGTAGTTGACCTGGGCCTGGAAGTTCATAAACCAGCGGCTGACGTCGGCACGCGACAATGTGAGGCGGTCATCATCCTCCGAGTCGCCCTGCATCAGCAGCACGGGCTTGTCGAAGCCGCCCGGATGGAGGTCGTAGAGGTAGCCCGAGAACTGGCGGCTTGCCATGGTGAGCTCCTGCGAGTATGTTTCAAACGACACGAGGGCGCGGGCCGAGAGACCCTTTGTGATGCCGTCGAGGTTGAAGTTGAGTGTCGCAATGGCGTTGGCGCTGGCCTCGACGAGTTGTTTGTAACCCGAGCGGTTCAACTGGCCGTAAGCCATCTGGGCGAGGGTGAGTTTGGGGTCCTGTACGAGTTTGCCACCCTTTACATAGTGCCAACCCATTGAGCCGTCGGGACGCTGGCCCTCTGAAACCACGAAGCCGTTGCTCTCGTTGCCCTCGATAGTGAGGGGGCCGGGTACGGTGGACTTCGAGGTCAGGGCCGACCAGCGGAGACCGGCGGTATCGCCGCCCGACATGTTGGCTGCGGCCTGGTTGGTCTTCTTGATTGACGAGCTCACGTCGAACGATGCACTCAGCCAGTTATTGAACGTATAGTCGAGGTTCGTGCGGATGTTGTAGCGGTTCATCTTCGACTGCGGGTCGTAGCCGAGCTGGCTCTTCGACTCGGTGTTGTACATACCGCCCTGGTATACGTAGCCGGCGCTGGCGAAATAGCGCAGTTTCTTGGTACCGCCCGAGATGTTGACGTTGGCCTGAACCATGTTCGAGTGGTCCTTGAGGTAGATGTCACCCCAGTTGGTATCGGGGTACCAGTAGCGCATGGTGGGGTCCTCGGGGCCGTTGCCGCCGTTCCACATATCATAGAGGGCGATTTCGTCGGGCTGATAGATTAATGCACCGCCGTCGTTTTGCGAGGCCTCGTTGACCATGCGTGCAAATTCCCACGAGTGGCGCTGCTCGGGCCAGTAGTTGAACTTCTGCATCGAGTATGTCACCTGGCCGTGTACGTTGACCTTGCCTTCCTCGCCACGACGTGTGGTAATCAGGATTACGCCGTTTGCACCGCGAACACCGAACACGGCTGTCGACGAGGCATCCTTGAGGATACTGATAGACTGCACCTCGTTGGGGTCGATTTCGCTCATCGATGTACGGGGTATACCGTCGACAAGAATAAGGGGCGATGTGCCGTTCATCGTAGCCGCGCCACGAAGGAACATCTTCACGTTGTCCTCGCCCGGGGCGCCGCTCTGCTGCATGGTCGTCAGACCGGGCAGCTTGCCCGAAAGGGCGGCGGCAAGGTTAGGCTCGCTGGACTTCTTGATGTCCTTGGCGCCGATGGCTGCGACCGAACCGGTCACCGTCACCTTTTTCTGCTGGCCGTATGCCACTACCACTACCTCGTCGAGGTCGGTGATGGCAGACTCCATCGTCACATTAATAGTTGTTGAGGTCACAGGCACGCTGACCGGTTTCATACCTACGAAAGAAAACTCGAGGACCGGTTTGGCGGTCGTCAGTTTCAAGGTATACGCACCGTCGATGTCTGTCACCGTGGCGTTCTTTGTATTCGCTTCACGGACGGCAGCGCCGATGACAGGTTCGCCCTGGTCATCGATAACAGTACCGCTGACTTTAGTTATGCCAGCACCCCATGCTGCCGGGACTGATACCACGCATAGCAATACTGCCATACATAGTGCAATCAGGAGTTTTTGATGGTAAGACATGATTGGTTGTTTAAGATTTGTGGCAAAGTTAGCGACTATCATTTTAATCTTTGTTTTCAGTAGTTCCAACTTTGTTTAAATTTGTTTCATTTTTTGTATTCTTACTTACATATTCGTGTCATTCGCCTGTTTATCGCGCTAACTTACAGGTGTTTAGCGCTTCGACGTATACACGTAGTTAAAACGGCCCCCGGGGGCGGTGTCGCCGCTGATATAGAAGTCCAACACGTCGCCGAGCGACTGCATGTTGTCGTTCCATTTGAATTCGAAGTCGGGTTTGGCACCCATGCCCAGGACGTTTTTGGGTATCTCGAGCTCGAGCACGTTGCCGCTGACGACATAGCGCCCGGTGCCTGCCGGCTGCCACTCCCACGAGTTGCCTACGCACCTCTCGACATAGACCCTGCCGGACTCCGGCGACGTGCGGTTGACGACGAAGTCGTAGCCGTTCCACCCGGTCGACTTGTCGCGGTCGGCGTCGATAAAGAGCATCATCCAGTTTGGGTCGGTCGACGGCGTGAGGGCATCGGCAGTCTCTACGCGGAAATATACATTGCCGCCGTCGTGCGCCACACGGGCACCGACTATGTCGTTGCGGCCCGAATTGTCGACGTAGTGCTTGCTGTAGCGTCCGTCGTGATTTCGGTGCATGGTGTTGCCACGATATGCTACATAGCGCGGCAGCACGTCGTCCCACTGGCCCGGGACGCCGAGGCGGATAGTTTTTGGTGCCGACGCCTGCTGCGGCTTCGACATGCCCTTGAAGCGGCGCACATTGTCGACGAGCTGCTGATAATACACATCGCCCTTGTCTCCCCAGCCTTTGGTTGGCTCGATATCGCGGCTGTGGTCGCGGTCAAACTGGTCGACAAACGACAATGGGTCGCTCCAGCCGTGCGATTTGTTCCACATGCCCGAAGTCCACTCGTTCCAACCGGTCACAAACACCATCTCGGGCTTGAGGTCGTTGATTGCGCGGTCCCACTGCTCCTGGAAATTCCAGCCATAGAGGTAGGCATCCTCGCGTTTGTCGAAGCCCTTTGTCTTGCTATAGCTGCGGCCGTAAGTACCGGGCAGGTTGAAGGCGCAGCAATGACCGCCGCTGGCATCGCCGGCATTCTGGGCAATACCGACCACGCATTGCTCGGGCCGGCCGGTAATCGAATCGGTACAATATCCATGGGTTGGATATACCTCGAGCCAGCCCCACTGCTGCATACCCGGTGTCGGGCCGTTAACATAGTCGGGCTGACCGGGGCGGAAGGTAAAGAAGTCGCGGATTTCTTTTTCGACGCCCGTCTCGGCAAGGTTGTCGGGATAGGCCATAATCAGAGGCTTGCCTTTCCAGTAAAACCATAAGTCTTTATATTCGCCCTTGCTATACAAGTTCTTATACAGCTTGAGGAGCGACTTATGCGAGTCAGGAGTTGCGGCAAAAGGCAACATAAACACGATTTTGGGCACGTTTACCCCGTCTTTCAGTGCCTGCGACCAGGTTTCGAGCAAAGCCCTGTAGGAAGACTCCCACACCAGGGAGCCGTTTGTACAGTCAAAGAAAACGGCATCGACACCTGCATCGGCAAGCATCTCGGCATGTTTGCGGAGCACCCATGGGTCGGTTGTACGGTAGTAGCCGAAAATAGGTTCGTCCCAATAGAACACTCCCGGGCGCCTGCCGGGCAAGCCCCACGCCGGGTGATTGTAGTCGTTGATAGCCTCGGGATGCGCACGTAGCACTTCGGTTATGTTCTTTACTTCGATGTCACGGTCTTCGCGGCCTTTATCGCCGTCGTAACCCTGGTGCCATGTCCAGTAGAACATACCCACAAAACGCCCGTCATCCCTGTCTCCGGCCACATCATAGCCACAGGCTTTGCGTCCGAGAGCGTCAGTAAGCATCCAGTCATCGCTTACTGTCCCGACGCTCCCGGTAGCAGCCCGGCCGTCAGCCCCCATGCACATGGTGGCTGCGACTACAAACAGTTTGAGAAAAGTTGATTTGTGATTCATTAAAAAACTATAGTTGCATGATAATTTACCTTACAAAGACCTTGACGGCCTTACCTGCCGACGATACGATGTACATACCCGCGCCGGGTAGTGCCACCGTGGCGTCGCCCGCGCCGTGCGCTACGGTGCGCCCGGCGATATCCGTCACCGTGTAGCCGCCCTCACAGTTAATCGAGAGCATACAGCCGGGCTGGGGCTCGGCCACAAGTGTGGCGCCGCTGTCCACGCGGTCTACTCCTGAGAACTTGTAGTCGCTCTTATAGTGATAATTGAAGCGTCCGCCCGGGGCTACGTCGCCGCTGACATAAAAATCCATTATGTCGCCGAGGTTCTGGAGATTGTCGGCCCACTTGAACTCGAAGTCGAGAGTTTCCATGTCCTTCAGTGCCGATTTGGGTATGGCAATCTCGAGGGTGTTGCCCTTGACCGTGTAGCGTCCGCGCCCTACATTTATCCAGCGCCAGAAACTGGCGATACTGCGCTCGATATATACCTCGTCGGATGTCGGCGACTTGCGGTTGACCACATACTCGTAGCCGTTCCAGCCGGTGTCCTTGTTGCGGTCGTAATCGATAAAGAGCATCATCCAGTTGGGGTCGGTCGACGGCGTGAGGGCGTCGGCGGTCTCTACACGGAAGTATATGTAGTCGGCATCGTGCGTCACCTGGGCGCCGACGATGTCGTTACGCCCCGAGTTGTCGGTATAGTGCTTGTTGTAACGGCCTTTGTGGTCGCGGTGCTTGGTGTTGCCGCGATAAGCCTTGTAGCGCGGCAGCACGTCGTCCCACTGCCCCTCGGCTCCGAGGGTTATGGTCTTGGGCGCGGATGTCTCGGCAGGCTCGGCCATGCCCTTGAAGCGGCGCACGTTGTCGACGAGCTGCTGGTAGTACACGTCGCCCTTGTCGCCCCAGCCCTTGGTAGGCTCTACGTCGCGGCTGTGGTCCCAGTCGAACTGGTCGACGAACGACAGCGGGTCGCTCCAGCCGTGGGCCTTGGTCCACATGCCCGACGTCCATTCGTTCCAGCCCGTCACAAAAATCATTTCGGGCTTGATGACGTCGATGGCCCTGTCCCATTGCTCCTGGAAGTTACGCCCGTAGAGGTACGGCTCGGGCCGAGTGTCGAAGCCCTTGGTCTTGCTGTAGCTGCGGCCATAGGTGTTAGGCAGGTTGAAAGCGCAGCAATGACCGCCGCTGGCGGCACGGGCATTCTGAGCCACGCCGACAGTACACTCCTCTGCCCTGCCAGTCTTGCTGTCGACATTGAAGGCGTGGTTGGGATAGACCTCGAGCCACCCCCACTGGTTGGAAGTACGCGGCCCGGCAACATAGTCGGGCTGCGCGGGGCGGAAAGTGAAGAAGTTGCGTATTTCTTTTTCGACCCCGGTCGTGCCGAGGTTGTCGGGATAGGCTATAATAAGCGGTTTGCCGTCCCAGTAGAACCACAGGTTCTTATATTCGCCCTTGCTATATACCTTGTTATACAGGTTCGTCAGCGACACCTTCGAGTCGGCAGTCGCCGCGAAAGGCAGCATGAACACGATTTTAGGCACGTTCACGCCGTCGGCCTGCGCCTCGGTCCACGTCTTCATCAGGGCCTTGTACGAGTATTCCCACACAAAGCTGCCGTTTGTGCAGTCCATGAATATACAGTCGATACCCGCGTCGGCAAGCATTTCGGCATGCTTGCGCAGCACCCAGGGGTCGGTCGTGCGGTAGTAACCGAACAGCGGCTCGTCCCAGTAGAACACATTGGGCCGCGCAGCCCCGCTACCCCATGCCGGGTGGTTGTAATTGTTGATTGCATCGGGATTGTCGCGCAACACCTCGGTGATGTTGCGGATTTCCATGCCGGCAGGGTCAGCGCCGCCGTCGAAATCATAACCCTGGTGCCAGGTCCAGTAGAACATGCCGACAAAGCGGTCGGTATGCCTCGCGCCGGCTTGTTCGTAAGTACGTGCTTTGCGTCCGAGGCCGTCGGTAAGCATCCAGTTGTCGCTTTCGGCAGTCACGCTGCCGGGTCCGGCCGTGACAGCCGTGGCTGCCGCGAGGGCCGCCACGGTTGACATCAGCCTGAGTTTAGGCATTTTTACGCTCATCTATTATATAGTTGTTTTATTATCGAATACTATCTGACAAGTACCTTCAGTGCCTTTGTGGCCGAGGATACGATATACATGCCGTCGGAGGGGAGTGTTACCGTCGCGCTCCCGCGTCCCGACGCCACCACCGAGCCGAGGAGGTTGGTCACGGTGAAGCTGCTGTCGCTTTCCACGCGCACGGCGTTGCCCGTAAGGGGCGTTGCCTTGAGCACGTCGTCGCCTGCGGGGGCCTCGGCGAGGCCCGTGGCGTCGTATTCCCAGCGGTAGTTGTAGCAGAATCGGCGGTTGGGGGCGGTATCACCGTTGACACACAGCGATATGGCGTCGTCGAGGTCGGCAGGGTTGTCGGCCCATTTGAAATAGAAGTTGCCTTTGTCGGCATCGGCCAGGCCCAGCGAGGCAAGCGTCGTCTCGACTACGAGGTAGCGGTCAGAGGTGCGGAAGTCGGCCTCGCCGCTCTTGACCCATTGCTTGGTAGCGGCATCCCACTTCATGATGCAGGTCTTGGTGCCGGAGGCGAACTCCTTGTTTATAAGGTAGTCGAAGCCGTTCCAGCCGGTCTTGAAGTCGCAGTCGGAGTTGACCATCAGGAGCATCCAGTTGGGGTCGGTATAGGGCGTCAGCGCCTTGGCGGTCTCGACATAGAATGTGATTTTACCGTCATTTACATTGGCCTTCGACACCAGTATGTCGTTGCGGCCCGAGTTATTCTTATATATATTGCCGCCGTAGCCGGTGTGGTCGCGGTGCGTCACGTCGCCCGGAGTGTCGAGGAACTTCTCGGCCACATTGTCCCACTGCGCGAAATCGGAATTGAGGTCTACCTGTGCCGGCTTGGTGGCCTTGGGAGCCTCGCGCACGCCCTTGTAGCGACGTATGCCGTCTATCATCTGCATGTAGTAGTTGTCGGTGCCGCCGCCCTTCATGGGCTGGATGGTGCGGTTAAACTCGGCGTTATACTGGTCGACGAACTGAAAGTTGCTGTTGGCGCGCCCCATGAAGTTGCAACCTTCGTAGGTAGCAAACTGGCCGGCAATCCATTCGTTCCAGTCATTGATATATATGAAGTCGGGGTCGACGCTGAGGGCCTCGTTCCAGCGGTCCTTGAAGTAGAGGCCGAGATACTCGGGGTTGGAGACCCATTTCTTGTTGATGAGTTTCCTATTCGGCAGGTCGTACTGGTTGAGTGTCGGTTCCTTACCGCCTACAGTCCAGCTCTTTCCGACCATCGTCGAGGCGTGCTGGGCCGGGGTGACGCACATCTGCTCGTAGCGGCCCTTGTGCGTGGCGGCCCTCTCGGCAGGGGTCAGGTCGCTCACGTGCTTGTCGTGCATGTCGTAGCCGAAGCTCCAGTGGTCTTCCGAGCCGACGTAACGCTTGCCGTTCTGGTAGTAGTAGCCCCACCACATGTGGCGCAGGGTGAAGAAGTCCTTGATTTCCTTCGGGTATGTCTTTTCCTCGTTATACAGCAACAGGGGTTTGCCGTCCCAGTAGAACCATAGGTCCTTGTACTTGCCTTGGGCGTAATAATACTGGTATACGGCATTTACGCAGCTCGGCACAGACTGTGCGCCGTCGTTGTAGCCCCAGAAGCAGAACTTGGGCACCACGTTGCCCTCGGCCTTCATCTTGGTCATGGTCTCGAAGAGCTTGTCCCAAGCCTCGGGATAGAGGGTGCCGTTGGTAAAGTCGAGGATTAGCACGTCCACGCCGGCGTCGGTGAGCATCGATATGTCCTTGCGAATCACATACTCGTCGCCGCTTGTGAAGTAGCCCAGCTCGGGCTCTCCCCAGTGGTAGGCAAACTCGTGGAGCCACAGCTTGTGGTTGTAGTCGAGCCTGGCCGACGGGTCCTGCTGCAAGATTTTGGTCACATCGCTGGCATACGGCGACTTGAAGTTCGTATAGAAAAAGTCATAGTGCCAGGAGACATAGAATATACCCACGGTACGGTCTTTGTCTGATTTAAAGGGGTGCTCGTCGGCAGTCGGCAGTACTCGTTCGAGGCCGTCGATTGCCACCCAGGTATCAGGGTAGATATCGACAGTCTGAGTTTCGGCTGTCATTGCCTCTGGGACGAGCATGAGGCCGCCCAGACAAACGGCGCAAGCTAATCCTCGGTAATTCATTGTTGCTGTGAAGTTGTTGGTTAGGATGTTGTTACTTTATGACTTTCACGCCTTTCGGGGCCTTTACCGAACATACGGTCTTGCCCGAAGCGTCTTTGTGAGCCTTCACCGACAGGGGTCCGTAGGGGGTGGGCACGGTACCCTCGGCAAACGCCAGGTCGCCAAGGTGGGGCTTGACCTCTACGGTCTTGCAGCCAGGCTCGACGGGTTTAACGCCGAGGACGTAGCGCTGCAGCCAGGGGGTCGGGCCGGCAGCCCATCCGTGGCACAGGCTCTGGCGGAGGCCGACGTAGCAGTATTCGCCGCCGTCGCCGTGTATGTCGTATGTACCGGCAGGCACAATCTCGTCAATACGTCCGGCCTTCTTGGTGTCGGGATAATATAGGTGTTCCCAGAAGGTGGTTGCGCCGAGGTCTATCATCGAGCCCCAGTAGTCGCTTACCATCTTCATGGCGGTGTCAATCTCGCCGTTGGCAGCCAACGCCTCAATCGCATAGTAGCCGTAGAAGGGCGAGAAAGAGTTCAGGCCGTTGTCAATGAGTTTCTTCACATCGCCTTTGACGTCTTTCGACGTGCCGGCCAACAGGCTCAGGCTCAGGGCCTGGCTTGCGTCGGTATGCTGCATGTCGCACTTCTCCATACGCTTCATGCACGACGAGGCTATGCCGTCGAGTTCCTTGTCGCCGAGCCATCCGGCAATGTCGCGCACGGCCTTGAGGGTCATATAAGTCAGGGCCTGGAGGCCGTCGTGTATGACGTCGATTTTTTCCGACGTGGGCCAGTCGAGGAAGCGGACACCCGTCATCTTCTCCTCGCCGTTGGCATCGACGCACTCGTCGAGCTGGCGAGTAAGGCCCTTGATATATTCCTGGTTTTCCTTGAGGTAGGCAAGGTCGCCGTTGTGCAGGTAGTAATCATGATGTATCATCAGCCACCACATAGAATATGAGCTGAAGCCGTTCATCCAACCCGGCAGCGGGGTATCGTTTTTACCGAAATCGAGCGTGCGGCGCACCACGTCGTGCTTGCCCCACACGTTGCTGACGGTCATCACCTCGGGGTGGAGGTCGCCGAGCCATACCAGGCGGTCGCGCTTGATGCCGTCCCACAGGTAATCTTGCATGTTGAGTTGCACGGTATATGCACCGGTCTGCCATATTTTATTGAGGCGGTCGTCGCTGCAATTGAACGAGCCCACCTGGGGGTCGTCAATCATCACGCTGATAGCCTGTATATTTCGCAGCAGGTAGTCGACGTCCTGGTCGAGGAGGTCGATGCGGGCGAAGCGGAAGCCGCTGTTGCCGTACTCGATAGAGCCCAGCCAGGGCACCTGTACCTCGAAGTCGCGCATGGCGTGTTCGTTGGTCGCGTTCTGCGGGTTGCAGTCAGGCGACACGTCGCTCATGGCCTCCGACACCGATTCGCCCAGGCGCACCCTCAGTCGCAGAGGACGGGTAGAGGCACGCATGCCCGACGAGATGCGTATGGCGCCGTGAAGCTCCTTGCCAAAATCCATCAGGATTGCGGCCTGGTGCTTGGGGTCGCTGCGCATGACTGTGCAGTTATTGTCGGCTACCGACACCTGGCCGGCAAAGTCCTTCATCAATATTTCGGGGTTCTTAATAAAGTTACCTGTGGTGTCCGACATCCACACGATGCGGGCCGGGGCTACAGGTGTGCGTGCTATGCCGGCGTCGGCCGAGGCCGGCAGCAGCACTGCGCAAACGAGAGCGAGTAAGCAGATTGGTTTATTCATGGGAATATTTTTATGTGGTTTCTGGTTCTGTGTTATTTCGATGGCAAAGTTAGCCATATATATCCGTGGCGTATTGTCGGCCATATTTCAAATTTCTTCACGTAGGCGCACATGGTGTAAAAATTGTTCCAAATTTTGTCCCCTATGTTTAAAATGCTTCTCTCGGCACAATTTCGAAGCATTTTTAACGCTTTTGTACATTTGGCAGAGAATATTAAGTTAAGTACTCGTCATTAACGTTAATTTGCAAAGATGCGGCAACAAAAGTTGCAAGATTTAAGAATACTTTTCTAACTTTGCAGCACTATGAGAAACGCCACAGCCACAATACTTACAATTATCTTCCTGCTGGGTATAAGCGCCGCCTTACCCGCCTTGGCCTACAAACCCGTAGTACGCCCCGAGCTGTCCAATCTCTGCGTCAACGCCATTGCTCAGGACTCTTACGGTTATATCTGGATTGGCACGGCCAACGGCCTGTGCAAGAGTTTCGGAAACGAGTACCAGATTTATTTCGGGCATCCGACCGACAGCCTCACGGTTCCGTCGAACTCTATCCGCAACCTCTACCTCGACAAGGACGGCTGGCTTTTTGTGGCTACCACCGCCGGCATTTGTGCACGCGAGAAAGGGTCGAGGGTATTCCACCGCTTTGTCAACGACGGCGACAAAAAGGAATTCAACGCCTACGGTTTCATCGACTATGCCGACAAACTTTACTGCTACGGCGAAAAGGGACTCTACGAAATATCCAAGGACAAGCGTGCCGTCACACGGCGTCTCTATCTCGGTGACGAGCCGTTCATCTGCGCGCACACCGGACCCGACGGGCTGTTGTGGCTGACCAACGGGTCGAACGTGGTAGCCGTCGACAAGGACATCAAGGTAATCAAGCAGAAGTCGTTCGCCGCCGAAGACCGCGTAAACACACTGTCGGCGACCGACAGGTACATACTGTTAGGCACACCGCACGGCATACTCAACTACGATGTCGCCAACGGCACTATACGCCAGTCGGCAATAGGCCGCGACGTGGAAATACGCCACATCAAGAGCATCGACGACTCAACGCACCTGGTGGCAACGGGCAACAAGGGCGTACTCGCTTACAGCCACCACACGGGAAAGGTAAGCCACAAGTACCACGATATCAATTTCAAAGACCTCCAGTCGGCCGAAATCAACAAGGTATTCGTCGACCGCGACAAGAACATATGGGTTTCGACATTCGACCGTGGCGAGGCCGTGATGCCCAATACCCCGAGCCTTTTCAACGCCGACCGCGAACTCGTAAAGGCCCTGCGCAACGACTTCGTGACCCGCGTGATGCCCGACACCAACCGCAACCTGTGGTTCGGCACCCGAAGCCACGGCCTGGGCGTACTCGACACCCGGACGAACAAGGTGCGATACTTCAACAGCTCCTCGTCGGGCGCACTCAAGTCTTTCTCGCACGACTTCGTACAGGAGATGATATTCGACCCCCTCGGTCGGCTCTGGATAGGCTACAACAACAATCTGATAGTCTGCCGCCCGGTATACACGGCCGACGGCAAGGTGTCGGAACTGAAAATCGAGAAAAAGTTCAGCGACTTCCTGAGCATGGTATCGATGGCTGTCGACAAGCACGGCAACGTTTGGGCCGGCTCCGACGACAAGGGCCTCTATATCATCGACAAAGAGCTCAATGTAATCGACAATATCACCATGCCGCAGCTGGGGTCGAACAACATAACCAAGATTATCCCCTACGACGACAACAACGTGCTCGTGTCGGCCTACAACGACAACCTCTACCTAATCAATACCAACACCCGCACCATACAGCCCCTCGGCATAAAGAACGAGGCCGCAGCAGCCAGCGCAATCGACATGCTCATCGACCGTGACCGCAACCTGTGGATTGGCACCTACCACAACGGGCTGTACCGCGTAGACAAGACAACGAACAACACCATACAGTGCCGCGACGACCAGGCATACTTCGACGCAATCGGCCTCGCCCAGGACAACAACGGCGACATCTGGGCCAGCAGCAGTTACGGCATCTACCGCTTCGACAACGACGGCACCCTCATCAACACATATTTCAAGTCAAACGGCCTGGGCGGCAACCAGTTCCACGAAAAATGCGTGGGCATAAAGCCCGACGGCAAACTGCTGTTCGGCGGCAACGCGGGCATCGAAGAAATAGTGCCGCAGAGCAATGCTTCAGCACCGGCACAGCCCATCAAGCTGGTAACCAAAGGCCTATGGCTCTTACCCGACTATACTCCCGCGCTCAAGGACGACATGGCCGACAGCGACGAGGCTTCGGTCAGCGAAATCACGCTCGACCACAAGGACAATTCGATAAACATTGAGTTCTTCGCCCTCAACTACGACAAAACTAACGACATCGAATATGCCTACATGCTCAAGGGCAGCGACAAAGACTTCATCTACACAGGCAATTACAACCGCGTCTCCTACTCCGACATTTCGGCCGGCGACTATGCCTTCTTTGTAAAGGCGCGCTACACCGACGGCGAGTGGCAGGAACCGGTGCAACTGCTGCAGCTTAGCGTGAAACCGAACCCCTGGCTGTCGACGCCGGCAATCGTATTCTATACCCTGCTCGCTCTGGCCTTGATAATATTTATAAACCGCATATACCTGCGCGTTAAGCTAATCAAGCAGAAATACGCCCTTTCGGAGGAACGTATCAAACAAGAAAAACTCATCACGGCCAACCGCATACACTTCTTCACCAACATATCGCACGAGCTGCGCACGCCGCTCACACTCATAAGCGGCCCCGAAAAACACCTGCGGCAGAACTACAAGACCATGACCGACAAACAGGTGAAAGAATCGTTCGACTTCATCGACAGCAATATCGAACGCCTGCTCACGCTCATCAACCAACTGCTCAGCTTCCGCAGCGTCAATAGCGAGACCCTGCCGCTGCAGGTATCGCGTGCCGACATCGGGGCGCAGCTCGACTCGCTTGTCAAGCTATACAACACCTACGCCTCCGAGAACAGCGTCAAAATATCGCTCAAGAAACCGACCGACGAGCCAATATACCTAACATACGACAGCGACAAGGTCGAAAAGGTTATCAGCAACCTGATAGTCAACGCGGTAAAATACTCCACCGACGAGGGCTTCGTCAGCCTCAAGCTCGAACTGGTCAAGAACCCCGACGGCTTCGACTTCGATGCCGACACCACCTTCGCCCGTATTACCGTGACCGACAACGGCTGCGGTATGGCCGAGGAAGACATACCCAAGATTTTCCAGCCCTTCAAACGCCTGCTCGGCATCAACGACAAAAAGGCCGAGGGCTTCGGCATAGGACTTCACTTCGTGGCGCAGCTCGTCAAAGAACACAAGGGAAAGATTGACACGCACAAGAACGACCACGGAGGCATGACGTTCATCGTCACATTCCCGGCTTCGGAGCATGCTTTCACAACAAGCGAGTTCAGGCTCCAGAACAACGACGTGGCGCTATCAAACAGCACTACCGGCACGTTCGACATAAACGATTACTCGCAGCCCGTCGACACCGAGCCGGTTGAAATAGACGAGGACTGCCGTCCCAAGATACTCGTAGTCGACGACAACCATGCCCTCAACACGTTCATATCGAGCCTGTTCGAGCAAAATTACACCGTCGTTCAGGCATACGACGGCCAGGAGGGCCTCGAACTGGCGCGCCAGGAGTGCCCCGACCTGATTATATCCGACATACGCATGCCCGGCACCACCGACGGCTACGCCCTTTGCTCGGACATCAAGGGCAACCCCGCCACGAGCCACATACCGCTAATCCTGCTCAGCGCCAAGACCCTCGACGAGAACAAGGTGAGGGGCTACAACTGCGGCGCCGACGCATACCTGACCAAGCCATTCAGCCCCGAAGTGCTGATAGCATGCGTCAACAACCTCAATGCCAAGCGCGAACAGCAGGCTTCGCTCATCCTCGCGTCGGCAGGTCTCTCCGACCAGCCCGTGGCAGAGCCACAGATGACACAGGACATGTCGCCGCTCGACAAGAAATTCCTCGAAAAGCTATATGCCTATATCGAGAACAACCTCGACAACTGCGACTTGAACGTCAACATGCTCGGCCGCGAACTCGGCTTCTCGCGCACCAACTTCTACCGCAAGGTCAAGGCTCTGACAGGCATATCGCCCACCGACCTCTTGCGCGTATACCGCCTCAACCGCGCCGCCGAGCTGCTGCTGACACGCGAGTACACCGTCGGCGAGGTAGGCGAGAAAATAGGCTTCGGCAGCCAGAGCCACTTCTCGTCGCTGTTCAAGAAGCACTTCGGCGTATCTCCGAGGGCCTACGTGGCCAACCATTTCTCGCAATACTGCCCTGCCGAGGAGGCGTGAACCCGACAACCCGGACCGGCTTAGCCAGATATGAGAACTTACTGTTTCAGAAAAATACTGTCGGTAGTGCTTATTGCGCTATGTTCGACAAGCATATCCGCATTGCAGCCCCTGAAAGGTTATCGTGGGTTTGTCGACTCCGACAACTTCCTCGGCATAAATCCCGGATTTCTAACCGGCGACGGCGGCCCGTCGACAATCTATACCGGCTTTACCACGAGCCACGGCCACCAGTTCAATCCCTGGTTGTACGTAGGCGGCGGTGCAGGGTTCGTCTACAACCTGAGTTGGAAAACGCACGGGTATCACTATGACGACGCGCAATATATAATCCCGGTCTTTGCCGAGGCCAGGTTCGATGCCAAATGGCGCCGCTTCACACCGTATTTCTCTATACGACTGGGAGCCAACGTAAACGACCATGGCGGCATATATTGTGCCCCTGTGATTGGCTACCGTTTCAACTGGGGCCGAAAATCGGCTGTCAACCTCGGCTTCGGAGCCACGATATTCGGTAGGCGCATGTCATATTACGAACATGTGCCGCATCCCGACGGCGGTATCACCGAAGGGCCGCTCGTACACTACCAAGGCACTTTCGCAAAGTTCACCGTCCGCCTCGGGTTTGAATTCCAACTACCCTGAAATTTTGTTTTAATGCACAAATACAGGCCGCATATCCACGACGGATATGCGGCCTGATTACAAAATATACAATTTAACTACTTTTCTGCAATCACCCTTACCGGGCCGAGGAGTCCCGAGGGCTGAAGGGCCTCGCCGGGGTTGACAATCTCGAAATTCACCTTTGTCAGTCGCTGGTCGGCTGGCAGGGCAGCATCGCCAATCAGGCGGTTACGCCATGTGCTCACAACCTCGACTTCGAGAGTGTTCTTACCGGCCTGGAGCAGAGGCGTGATATCGACACGGTAGGGATATGTCCACACACCGCCGGCATACTGGCCGTTGACCTTTACCTTTGCCATGACCATGACCTTGCCGAGGTCGACATAAGTCCTGCCCTGGGGCAGCTCGGCCAAATCGAACTGTGTGGTATACACAGCCTTGCCCGAGTAGTTTGCGACTGCCTTGTCGGGGTGTTGCGACCAGTCGAACAGCGAGTCTGTGCTGATTGGCTGCGGGCCACGGCGCGTCGACTCGAAGGCTATGTCCCATGTCGAGTTAGTCAGGTCGGCGACAGTATCATAAGCGGGATAATTGAGCGTCCCGGCTGCCTGTCCGGCATCCTTGCGGAATACGATAAACGCGCTCTCGAGCGGCTCGAGCTGCACGGGCACGGTTATACCATTGTCGGCTGCAGGCATAAACTGAGGCAGCGTCCGGACAGTACCGTTTGCAGGGTTCCACAATTGCGGGTGCAGACCGGCAGCGGCACGGAATGTCGGGTTGATGGAAATAGCCTGCTCCGTGGGGTTGGCAATGAAATAAATCTGTGCATCCTTGAGCGTGCGGTGAATAAACAGGGGCATTTGTTCGCCGGCAGGCACACTCAGGTCGGGACGGAGATTGATGGCATCGAAAACTTCCTGCATCGTCGTACCGGCTGCAAAGACACGTCCCTTGCCAAGCTCTGTCACTTTCGCTCCGTCAGACCACATAGTAGAGGCAATCTCGCGCACTGCAGCGTCAGCTTGCGGATAACCTTCGAGACTCGGGGAACGCACTGGCGCGGGGCCGACGACTGTCAGGCCGTCCTTTACAAACTTCTCGATACATTTCAGCATCTCGGGCCTCATGGTATCCTGGTTAGGCAGCACGAGCACGCTGTATTCCATGCCGCTGTCGAGCACCAGGCGCCCGTCTTTCACCTTGGCGTGGTTTTTGAGAATATCGGCATTGATATAGTCGAACGAATAGCCCTCGGGCAGGGGCGGATTGCACTCTCCCGTCATCTTGGGCGCATCCTCACCGATAAAATACGCGGCATCGGCCACATAGCGGCCCTGTTGCAGCACATAATTGCAGCGACGCAGATAGTCGGTAAATAGGTCGAGCTGTTCGAACCAGGTGTTCTTGCGGTTGAACTCGTTGCCGAACCATGCGGCGAGGCCGGGCTCTTCGGGAGTATCGAGCTGGTGTATGACGAGGTGCAGGAGCGAGGCATTGATGCCCTCGGTAAAGAAACGGTCTACGCGCTGCTTCATCACGTAGGGGTAACGACCGAAGGGATTACCGGCAGCCGTGCACGACTCGGCCCAAATCTTGGGCTTGCCATAGATATGGCCACACGACGAGGCGGCACGGTTCTCGATATCGCCGAGTGTGCCCTCGCTCCAGTATTCGCCTGCGACTTCGTCGCTCTGGCCGCCGTAGAGCAGGAACTCGCTCGGGAAGCCCCAGTGGCCGTAGTTCTCGAGCCAGGTGGTAAGTCCGTGTTTATTCGATATTTCTTTCAAACCGCCCACATATTCGTATGCGACCAAGTCGGCAACGAGGCGGCGGAGGTCCCACAAGAAGCGGTCCGACATCTCGTTACTGCCCACGGGTATGCCCTGTAATACAGGCAGGTAAGGCAGCGGTGAATATCCGTAGCGCTCGGTAAATTTCTCGGCCAGGCCGTCGGTCCAGTTCTGACCGCCGGTCTCATAGCTATCCTCTACGACGATACGGAATGTCTTGCGGTCTTCGGCCGGTATGCGACGTAAGATTTCGCCTATATAGGCATCGAAATGCCCTTCAAGATGTTCTTTGTTGATTTTGTCGATTTCGAGACCGGTTGCCTCGGGTGAGGCCGGCGAGTTGGTCACGCCCGTTGGTGCCATTGCTATGCGCGACACTACCCATCGGCCTTCGGGCACATCCCAGGTCAGGACACCATCTTTCACATCATTGGTAAGTACTACCACCTTCGCCGGGTCTATAGTCCAGTCTGCGGCAGTGTAGTCAGGCTGCTCGCCCCACATATAGAAATCCCACATCGGCAGTGGCACCTGGCACATCTTGGCCAACTGCTTCTCGGCCGTACGCTCAACCTTGGGCTGTTCTGACAATGTGACATCAATCTGCCCGGCACCTACAGGGGCTATTTCGAGCATGAGTTCGTTGTACTCAGCCTCGGGTATGGCGACAATAACCGGGGCGTAAGGCTCGAAGCCCACGATATTCTGGTCGTTGTAGCGGTCAATTGCAAAAGTCTTGATTTCTTTCCAATCATTGCCATCGCGAGCCTTAAGCACAGCCATGGTATTTATAGGTGTGCCGACCTTTACCTCGACACTGCGCAGTGTCGACGGTTTGTCGAGCTGCATCACTTGTGCCACGGGCTGGCCTTCACTCTTTTTGATACTGAAAGTCTGGGCATAGGCTTCTTTGGTGAAAGCCGGGTAGGCAATTACAGCCTCGTCCTGGCAGGCACCATCGACTGCCGGCAGTTCGATGCTCTGCTTACCGGGGCCCTCGACTATGGTCTGGGCCGACACGATGCGGCGCATAGCCTCCTGAGGCTTTACCCACGGGCCACCCGACTGGCTCCAGCCGGGACAGTTGAAAATACCAATTTCGATATCGAGCTCTCCGGCGGTCTTAAGGGCCTGGTGCAGTGTCTCCCACCACAGGTCGCTATTGTACTTCGCATCGCCGTAAGGCAGGCCGTCGATACCTATCATGCCTATCTGGGCACGGGTTATACCGGCCTTCTTCATTGCCTGCAGGTCTTTCACGGCACCTTCAGGCGAGAGGTTGTCGTTGAGCCAGTACCAGTATGCCGCAACACGGATGCTGTCGGGGGGCGACATGAAGTTGTCTTCGACAGTCGCTATGGATACTGACGACGGCTGTTGTCCGCACGACGTTGCCAGCAGACTCGCAGCTGCAAGCGTCGTCACGGAAAATACCACATTTTTTAAACGCATAATGATTTGGTTTAGGTTTTCGTTTCCTTATAGTTTTATTTTCTTTGTTTCATTTCCCTGCCTGCGCAGATAGAGGCCGGGGGCTGCGGTCGCGGGGTCTATGGCTATACCCTGCAGGTTGTACCAATAGACAGGTGCATCGGTATTGTCGATAGCGACCGCATCGAGGCCCGACGAGGCATTCTGCGTGTCGATTTTGATATTGTCGAAATGCCACGGGTATGACAACGATTTCACAGTCAGCCTGTGCACGCCGGCCTTGAGGGTCACTCCCTGATAGTCGGGTTTGGCGTTATAGTGGGTGGCAAAAGTATTGTCACCGCCCTGCTCCGGCCAGAAGTACAGCACATTGGTGGGCATGCCTTCGCTACCGGCTGTAGACACCCATTGCGATTTGTCGGCAAGGACACGGTTAAACTCGGCTCCATCCTCGTCAAAGACCTCGGGCACGGCAGGGCGCATGGACTGGTTCGACGGGCTTAACTCCACCCCGTCAATCGACAGCACCATAGAAGCGGCATACTGCCTGGGCCAGTTGAGTGTGGGATTGCCAGCAATGGTATAGCTTATGCCGGGAATGGCACCGGCCGACGCCACGCGGACATAGTCGGCCCATGGTACACAATGACCTATATAGAGATTGGCAACCATATCCTCAGGCACTGTAAATGAGTAACTATATGTCGCGCCCCAGTTCTCGATTGCCTGGTCTACTGTCACAGCCCTGTCGGGAGTTTCGGGTGTGATGAGCGAATATATATCCCAGCTCGTAGTACCCATATCGGCCACATAATGACCATTAGAGGCTGACTGCGAGGCAGTAATTGCGACCTCGGGGGCGTCGAGACGATAGTCGGAATGATTACCGGGAGTAGAGACATAGTTGTCACGTAGTGCCTCCGTCTCACTTGTCAGATAGAGTAAGAAGCTACCCGGGCGAAGCGGTGTGCTATAAGTACCGGCAGCGACATCTTCTGTGGTGCCGTCCATTTTCACGCGCTTTATTTTACGGTCTACTTTGACTGTGGCAGTCTGCTCGTTGTGTATATCGGTGTTGAGAACCATAACGAACATATTCGAGCCGTTCTGCAACATGCCTACTGCCATACCCGAACCATCGGTGGTGACATTGGCAATCCCGTCGGGCAGCATTGCCTCGCTGAGGCGAAGACAGCCTATGGGCGTTTCGGGATTGGTGTGCCCCACACGCAGCATCTCGGCACCGAGGAATACCCATGTAAGAGCCTTGACATCGGTATTGATATTCTTGGCATAATAATATGTCTGGCTCAGGTTGCCGTCGTTGTCGACCGGGGCCATGTCGCCTGGTTCGCACGAGGCATAAGGCCAGTATTGCAGACCCTGGGCACCGTAGAGGAGTGCCGCGAAAGCCTGTACGCGCATCCACTCCTCGGTCGGTATTGGGTATTTGTAGCGCATACTGCCCATAACGCCTTCTACCGTATGCCAGTCAACACTCTGACTCGAGCGAGTAAAAGCCCAGAATTTGGTATTGTAAGCCTTGGCGAATTTCGATATAATCTCGAGATTTTGGAAATAGTTGGGCATAAGTGTAACCTCTGACTCGTCGTTAGGATTATTGCAGCGCACACCGTAATAGTCATAGCTGAGGAAGCCCATATTGGTCTCGTTGATGTAGCGCTCTACATAGTTGTCGTAGCTTGTCGCGCCTATGGCTGCGGGCGGCGTGTTGATGTGCAGCAGGTTGCCGTAGAGCAGGTGCGTGTCGTCGACGGCGCGAACGCGCTCGAGTTTCGCCCTAACGGTCTGGAAATGCGTGCAGTGTGGCTCGTCGTAAATACAGTAGCCCGCAAGGTTGGGCGATTGCTTGTTCTCGCCTACAAATTGCTGTACCTCGTTGTTGTCGCCCATGCCCGAGCGCATCATCATCTTCAGGTTCGTGCCCTCGAAGAGGTAGATGGGGTATCCGTTGACATCCCTGTCGCGGAATAGCGCGGCCTGGTCAACGCCGGGCCACGCCGTACCCTCGGTGATGTTGAACCCGGCGGCATACATGTCCTGGTATTTTTTTTGCAGGAGTTTTGCCGATGCTTCCCAGTCCCAACCGCCTTCGGCTGAGGGCACCATCACATATCCTGCAGAAGTAAAGGCATAGATGGGAAATTCGCCCGGTACGGGGTCGACATAGCTCGTGATTTGGGTGCGGTCGGCCTGACGCGCCGTAAACGCGCTGCCTGTCGTGCTGCGGTTAAAATCTTCGGCCTCGATAATATTCTCGGGCGAAAGTGTCAGCTCTATCGGCCGTGGCGACACCTCGTTTTCCTCTATGCGGATGTTGCGCAACTCGAGCGTAGCCGTCGGCACGAGGTCCATAAAACCGAGGTCGAAATATTGCTCGGCCATACCGACTTTGTAAATCGGGTTCGTTCGGGCGGCCTTTATCGACACTCGCACAGTCTGCCATTTTTCCGAGGCCGGCATCGTTATCACGCAGTCCTTGGTATATGTGCGGTCGGCTTTACGTCCGGCCTTGTTGGCGGTGAAGCGGAAGTTCCCGACAGCCTTGTCGCTGCGGTACTCGAAGGCCAGCACGGCAAGGTCTTTTTCAAGTTCCGCTGCAAGGGGCTTGCACCGTACGGTCGGCCGGGTATCGCCGAAATTATTCTCCGAAACAGTCATCACCCAGTAATCACCGTCGGCTTTATAGTCGATTTTAGAAATACCGGATTTTTCAGGCAGTGTTTCTTCCAATTCAAGCTCGTATGGCGTGACTGCATAAGCAGCAACAACACATAGCAGAGCGCCCAGAGAGGCTTGTAATCTCATATCGTTATGGTATAGTTATAGGTTTTTGCTGTAAAGGTAGTACTTTGACGCCATATGATTTGTTTTGATATGTCTCAACTTTTATCGCATCCGCACATTATTTATTTGCGACGAATATAAAAAACAGATTAAAAAAAATTTGACACATGCGGAGAAATGATACTAAATAATTAATAACTAAATTTGTGCATATCTTTAATCAGCACATGAACCGTTCATTCTCACATATCGCGTTAGTCCTGTCCGTTTTTGCCATACTACCGGCCCTGCATTTAGTGGCCGGGGGCCGCGACGTATCCAATCGCTGCTCGTTGACAGGGGCGTTAAAGTTATGCTCGTGGTCATGCGGAGGTTTTGAGCCGGTCTTCCCGGCCGGGGAAGAAGGATGGAAATGGCGCACATACACCCATACTTTCGACGAACCTGTCGACCTGTCGGGACATACTGTCATCAACTATGACATCTTAGTGCCGCAAGGCCCGGGCCGCGACTTCGAAACGCGCCTGACCCTGCGGTCGTCGGCCGACAGCGTGTTTACCGCCACGGCTCATATAATACCCACCTTGTGGCAAGGAGTGACATTCGACGTACACGCATGTCCGTTCCTCGATGATATATCGGCCCTCGAGATTGCCGTCCGCAACCAGACCGACGAGCCTTGGGAGCAGGCACGGTTCAGCATCGACAGGGTATTGGCCGGCAAGCCGCTCGACCTCGACTTCGAGGTAGCCGGCTCGGCCGACAGGTTCATACCCTCAGGAGGCGCAAACATACGCCAACATGGCGGGGCGGCGATGATTGATTTCAAACAAGGGGGGGGAGCCGAAATCAGCACAATCGGTAGCCGTAACAGCATCTATAACCCCGAGCTTGAAAAAAGAAACACCGTCGCGCTGAACATCATAAACAACAGCACCGCCGACAGCCTGAGAATCACCGTAACCACCGACCGCGACGCTACAATTTCAAAGACAGTATCGCTGCCCCCTACAGGCGTAATGACTCAAATCAATATCAACTTATCTGATATAAGCCAAGCACGGGGCCGCGTGGAAAAGTTGCGTTTCGAGCCCCTTGGAGGGGAAGGCTCACTGCTAATCGACAGGGTATCATTTGAATATGAGGCACCAATAGAAGTGTCGGCCGGAGAGATAACCGACTGTACTGCCACTCCGGCAGCTGTCAGCATCTCGGGCCGACTCGGCACGGGCTACGTAGCCGACGGCCCTACTATAGAAATCCGTCATTGCCCATTGTGGCAGTCAGAACTGCCATTCGACAGCCTCGAACTCCTCGGCAGCGTGGCCGCATCGCCCGCTTTTACCGTCAGCAATATACCCAACAGCCGCCTCAATGGCAAGATGAGCCATCTCAGCAGCCGCTTTGTAGCCGGTCTACGACACGCTGACGGCTCGGTAGTACCTGTCGGCAAGCCCTTTTTTATTTCGAACTGGCGCGACTTTATCGACAATCCGTATCAATTCGACACAGCCGAAAAGGATTACCTCGTCAGAGACTACGGTGCTGTCGGCGACGGTATCAGCAACGACAATGCCGCCATACAGCGAGCTATCGATGCTGCCGCCCAGGGTGGCGGTGGCCGGGTGCTCCTCGACGGCAAGCGCACATACCTTGCAACCAACCTCGAACTCAGACGCGGTGTCAATCTCGTGATTGACAGCGGCTCGGTACTGCGCCAGTCGCCGATTTTTGAGCATTATACCGAATACCCCCCGGAGTACGGCCACGACAATGTGATACCCGGCATACCCTGGACACACTGCATGTACACGAACCGGCCCCTCATCCTGGCCAAAGACACCGACCATGTGAAAATAACCGGCGGTGGCACAATACGCATGGACGACACATACAGCGAAAACCCGCTGTGGACGCACTACGCACGCACCTGCAGCGACCGCATACACATTGTGCCCATCGCAATCTGCAACACAAGGCATGTCGAGATTTCCGATATCGACATCGTGCGGTGCAACAATTACCACACTATATTTTACCGCGCCGACAGCGTGTTTATCGGCAATGTGAAATTGTACGAGGTAGCTTGTCTCAGCGGCGACGGCTTCAGCTTTGGCAACGCCGTGACAAACGTGCGCGTGGGCCGCTGCGTGTTCGAGTCTAACGACGACGGCATAGTGCTATGCAGCAGCTACAAAGACCCTCGAGGCGGCGTTTGGCGCCAAAGAGTTGACTCAATCGACTCGTCGGTAAGGCATATCGAGGTCATTGGCAGCTATATCGACAGCAACCGTGGCGGTGCAGGCAAGGCTATCGCGCTCATTCCGTGGGGCTCGACAAACCCTCGCCAGGACTACAACGAGATTGACAATATCGAGGTGCGCGACTGCGTGCTGCGAGGGGGGCACTCGGTCGGCTCGTGGCCCGACAATCCCTTCGACGGTAAACCGTTCGACAACACCGAGCCCGACGACTACGCCCCGGTCAAGAACCTGCGCATAACAGGCAACGAATACCTATCGCTATGCGACCTCAGCGGCGTCGTGCCCACTACGCTCATCACCGACTGCGGCCTGAAAGGCAGCACGCAGTTAAAGAACAGCGACTTCGGCGACCGCACGGCATACTGGACGGTCGACGGCAGCGCCGACGCGCCAAGGGCCGGCGAGGTAGCCTTGGCAGACGCATGTATCTATCAGGGCATCTACCTCGAGCCGGGCACTTACACCCTCACTTGCCGTGGCAAGGGCAAATTGAAACCATACGTCGCCGACACCGACGGCAAGCCCGTAGACATCAGCCGCAAAGGCACGTTCACAGTCAAAGCCCCCACTACCATGCTCGTGGGCGCAAGGGGCAGAAACGCAACAATAAACTCGCTAACAATAACAAAATAACCCTATAATAAATCAGTCATGAAAATCTTACGTTATGCAATGACAGTCATAGCCCTTGCCCTTGCAAGCGGACTGTCGGCACAATGGACTCCGACAAAAGCTGTCTTCGACGTCCAAAAACCAACGATGAAAGTCTTTCTGCCCAAAGACGACCTCAACACCGGCCGCGCAGTTGTGGCATGCCCCGGCGGTTCGTATCTCGGCCATGCAATCGCTCACGAGGGCTGGGACTGGGCACCCTTCTTCAACAAACAAGGCATCGCGCTCATCGTGTTGCAGTACACCCTTCCTGCCGGCGACCGCACCAAACCTATCGCCGATGCCGAAGCTGCAATCAAAATGGTACGCGACAGCGCCGAGGTATGGCACATCGACCCGGCCCAGGTGGGCATCATGGGCTCGTCGGCTGGCGGACATCTGGCATCGACCATCGCCACGCACAGCACTGCGCCCGACGTAAGGCCCGATTTCCAAATCCTCTTCTACCCTGTCATATCGATGGACCCCAAGAAGGGCCATCAACTGACACATGAAAACTTCCTTGGAAAAAATGCGTCGAAAGAGCTTATCGACCTATATTCCAACGAAAAGCAGGTAACACCTAACACTCCGCGAGCCATCATCCTGACATCTGACGACGACAGCGGTGTCAATTCGGCCAACAATGCCGCCCAATACTACATCGCCCTGAAAGCCGCCGGGGTCCCCGCCTCGCTACACGTTTACCCAACCGGCGAACACGGCTGGGGCAGCCTGCAGTCATTCCAGCATCACGCACAGATGCTCAACGACCTCTCCGACTGGCTCCGTACTTTCTAACCATTATTAATAATAAATCACACAGCAATGCTAAAAAAACTCCTTCTAATCTTCATCCTTTTGCTCGGTGCGGGGTATGTGACCACCTACGCCAAATCGAACAAGAACAAGGGTAAATCGGTATTTACCATGTGGCAGATACCGGCATATATAGGCACTAACATCGGCAACTCCTACGTCTTCAAGACCCAGAACGGCAAGGTAATCGTCTTCGACGGCGGCCGTCCTGACGAGGCTCTCTTCTTGCGCGGCTTCATCGGCGCTCTCGGCAACGAGGTCGAGGCCTGGTTCATATCGCACCCCCACGACGACCACATGGGTGCGCTGTGGGAAATTCTCAAAGACCGCAAGGGCATGAAAATCAACCATATCTACCACTCGCGCTTCTCGCCCGAACTGATTGACCTCGAGACCCCGTACAACGAGTACGCCCATAATTTCTATGCCGTGCTCGACACCGTGAGCATTCCCGTCACCGACATTCGCGAACCCGGCCTCACCGGCAATATCGACGGCTTCAACTACAAAATCCTCGGCGTGGTAAACGAGGAGTTCCACATGAACCCCTACAACAACTCGTCGATGGTCATAAAGGTATGGGATGACAAAAAGGACATGCTCTTCCTCGGCGACTGCGGTGCCGAGGCCGGCGACAAACTGCTCAACGGCCCCTACCGCAAAGACCTCGACTGCGAATACGTGCAGATGGCTCACCACGGGCAGCACGGATGCACCGAAGAATTCTACAAGACTATAAAATTCCGCGTATGCCTCTGGCCGACAGCGTACTGGATATGGACCAACGACTTCGGCGGCGGCCCCAACTCTGGTACACTCGAAATTAACGAGACTCGCCGCTGGATGGACGAAATAGGCATCAAGGAGCACCACGTATACTGCCTCGAAGGCATTTACCGACTCGACTGACATGAAACATATCAAGATACTCACCCTGGCCGCACTCGCCTGCAGCCTCGGGGCCGCCGCGCTCGAACTGCCCGAACAGTTGCGCGACCACGCCGTGCTGCAACAGCAGGCCGACGCCAAACTATGGGGTTGGGCCGCCCCGGGGGCTACCGTTACCGCGACACCCTCGTGGAGCAATAAGAAGGTCACGGCCAAGGCCGACGCCAAAGGCCGCTGGGAACTGACAGTCGCCACACCGGCAGCGTCGTACACGCCCTACTCAATCACTTTCACCGAGGGGCGCGACAAAGTGACAATCAACGACATACTCGTCGGCGAGGTTTGGCTTGCCGCCGGACAGTCGAATATGGAGATGCCTATGCGCGGCTTCAACTCGCAGCCTGTCGAAGGCGCGGCTGCCGACATCGCTCGTTCTGGCAAGCTACGCGACCGTGTGCGCATGGCATACGTAGTCCGTGGCGACGAGTACGAACCTCAGGAGCGCATCAGCGGCGAGTGGAAGGTGGCTTCGCCCGAAAACACGCCCGAGTTCAGCGCCCAGGGCTTCTACTTCGCCCGCGAGCTCAACGACCTTATCGACGTGCCTGTCGGCATACTGTGCGTATCATACGGAGGCACGCAGGTCGAGGGGTGGCTGCCGCGCGATATCCTCGACAAATACGGCTACGGTGCCGAAGCCGACGTGCCCGAACCCATGCGCTTGGCTTACCGCTACACGACCAAATACAACTCGATGATACATCCGCTTATCGGATATACCATCAAAGGCTTCTTATGGAACCAGGGCGAGTCGAATGCCGGCAACCCACCCACCTACGCCAAACTGCTCACCGAGATGGTGGCACGGTGGCGCAGCGACTGGGGCGACACCGACAACAAACTGCCTTTCTACCAGACCGAAAACCCGCACTTCGGATGGTTCAACCCCACCGCGACCCCTGCGGCCGAAATACGCGAACAGCAGAACATCGCCGTCGACATGATACCCAACAGCGGCATCACATGCACTGCCGACCTCGTTTATCCCTACGAAGAGCACGTTATCCACGGCTCTCGAAAACGTGAAATCGGCGAGCGCATGGCATGGCAGGTTGCCGAACGTCAATACGGCATCAAAGGCATGCCATGGCGCTGCCCGGCCTTCGAGTCTATGAAAAAATGCGACGACGGCACCGTGAGGGTACGCTTTACGAACCCGGCGTTCGGCCTCTTACCCAATGTCGGAAACGTAGAGGGCTTCGAAGTGGCCGGTGCGGACGGCGTTTTCCATACTGCACAGGGCAAGGTGGACTGGAACGCCCCCGAGGTCATACTGTCGTGTCCCGAAGTGGCCGACATAAAAGACGTGCGCTACTGCTTCAAGAACTTCCAACTCGGCAACCTACGCAATTCATACGGAATGCCGGCTGTACCTTTTAGAACGGATACACATAAAAACTAAATCGACATAGTTACTCTGCACTAAGGACATGAGGGACATCTCTACCGACTCCCTCATGTCCTTTTTTATATCGTCCGACACAATTTTCGCTCTCTCAGCAATTATATCGCAATATTTTACTAACTTTGTAGACGCCTTCGAGGCTCACCAACCATTATAACACATTATGACTTCTTTATCACAAGTAAGAAAGGCACTGATTGTGCTTTCTTTCCTGACTTTGCCGTTCCAAATCATTACGGCGAGTCCGCCACGTATCACCGACAAGACGACGGCCCTCGAACCGGGCGCCGTACAGCTATCAGGCTATCTCGACAAGTATATACGCCTGTCTATCGACAACTGGAACAAGGGGCCCCTGCCCTACGGCGAATTTGTCGACTTCTTCCGCCAACACTCCGCGCCACAGTTTGCCTTGGGCGAGATGTGGGGCAAGGCTGTAAGGTCGGGCTGTATGCTCTACCGCTATACCCACGACCCCGAGCTTAAAGAAATCATGGCCAACACTGTCACAGACATGCTCTCTACGCAGTGCGACAACGGAAGTTTCAGTTGCACCGCGCCCGAGATGCAACCCGGAAGCGAAAACGGCGACCTATGGGAACGCAAATATGTGATGCTCGGACTATTAGAGTACTATACATGGGTCGACAACGACCCCAAGGTCCTTTTGGCTTTGCGGAAACATGCCGACTGCATAATAGACCAGGTGGGTCACGAGCCTAAAAAAGAAATCACCGACCTGGGGTGGAGCTTTACCGCCGCCGGATATGAAGAATGTCATATCGAGTCGGCCACCCTCCTCGAGCCTTTCATGCGTCTCTACAACTTAACCAACGACAAACGCTATCTTGATTTTGCCCGCTATATAGTCGAATCGGGCGGTACCAAGCATTTCGACCTCATACAGCAGGCATGCGACAATATCGACCCGTGCCGCATGAGCGGTCACTACCCCAAGGCCTACGAGATGCTGTCGTTCTTCGAAGGAGTGGCCGAGTACTACCGCGCAACAGGCGACGAACGCTGTCGCAAGGCCCTGACCAATATGTACGACAATGTTCGCCGTCGCGAAATCACGATAATAGGTAACGCCGGGGCCGACAGGCCATATCATCCCGACGTTGCCGGCGAGGCGTGGGGCAATACTGCCTTCGAGCAAACCAACCCTGATATAACGCGCATGATGGAAACATGCGTCGGTGTCACATGGCTCAAATTCTGCTCACAAATCGCGCGCCTGACCGGCGATTCCAAGCCGTTCGACGATATAGAGAAATACGTCTACAACGGCCTAATTGGTGCAATGAAGCCCTCGGGCGATGGTTTCAGCTATGTCAACCTGCTCAACGGCAACAAGGTGGTAAACTACGGCTGGGGGTGGAATTTCGATAAACAATATGTCACCTGCTGCAACCTCAACGGCCCTATGGGCCTCGCATACCTGCCCTATGTAGCCGTTATGAAAGACTGCAAAGGCCCCGTTGTCAACCTGTATAATGCAGCCACTGCCGATACCTCCACGCCAAACGGCAAAAAACTACATCTCGATATTACCGGTGATTTCCCCAAAACAGGCGAGGTTGTAATAAGGGTAACGCCTCAGAAAAAGGAAAAATTTGATATAAAACTCCGCATACCGTCGTGGAGCAAGAACACCGTGCTGAAAATCAATGGCAAAGAGATGCCCGCAGAACCTGGGGAATATGCCGTGGTGACTCGCCACTGGAAGCACGGCGACATTATAGAGCTAAGCCTCGACATGACTTGCCGACTCATTGATGCACCATTGGGTAGCAATCGTGCCGGAGATAAATTCCAGGCCCTGCTACGCGGCCCTATAGTGCTGACACGCGACCAGAATATCGACCCCGATTACGACAAGCCCGTCAAAATCAAGGCTACCAAGGCCGGGATTGTAGACATACGCGCAGTGCAGCCCACCCTGCCTACTACGTGCATGGAATTTGTCGTGCCCACAGACCGTGGCTACATACGCATGGTCGACTACGCTTCTGTCGATGGCTGGAATGGCTCTAAAATCTGCACTTGGTTGCCATTGCCGTAATCCCTAACCGATAAACAATTAACAGTGAGCAAGTCATCGACTTGCGATACTTAAACTATCTAATCTTTAACCAATCATTAAACATGCATTTTCCAAAACTATTCGCAGGTCTCGGCATGCTCACCCTATTTGTGGCGGCATGTCAGAAACCTTACACACCGGTCGTTACTCACACCGAGCCTTCCGACCCGACGGCCCTGACAACCTCAGACTCAGCCGCATGGGCACAGTTATCGCCCGGTATCCACGCAGCATGGGCAAGCACCGACTTGCGCTATTCGCGCAGCCTCGTGCCCAACAATAATCTTGCCGACACCTGTAAAATCGTCGCGTGGAAAGGCGAACGAGCCTCTGCACAGTTACTAATATGGTCGCCCGACAGCATCAGCGGCCTAAACTGCAAGTTCGCAGATTTTAAAGACGGCAGCCATACACTCGCTCCGTCGATTGCCGACGCACGTTTCGTAAGGTACGCCCTTGCCGACACACTTACACGTGTCGGAGGCCCGGCAATGCTTATGCCTGATATGATTGACACCCTCACCGTCTTCGACATGTCGCCCCGAAACGTGCGTCCCGTATGGGTTACCGTATCCATACCGGCCGATGCAGAGGCAGGCACCTATACGTCGGAAGTCACTGTGTCGGGTCGCGGCAATACATCTGTCACGCTGCCCCTGAGCCTCGAGGTACAAAACCACACCCTGCCTGAGCCGTCACAATGGAGCTATCATCTCGACCTGTGGCAGCACCCCTCGGCTGTGGCCCGCGCATACGGTCTCGAAGTATGGAGCAACGAGCACTTCGATGCCCTCAGGCCCATCATGCAACGCCTCGCCAACGCCGGGCAGAAGGTCGTAACTGCCACACTCAACAAAGACCCGTGGAACCATCAGTGCTACGATGCCTACGAGCCTATGATTAAGTGGACACGCAAGGCCGATGGAACATGGAGCTATGACTACGGCGTGTTTGACCGCTGGGTTGAAATGATGACCGAAATCGGAATCGACGACATGATTAACTGCTACTCCATGGTGCCATGGAACTGCGAACTCGAATATTACGACCAGGCGCAGGACTCTACAATAACCGTTGTTGCCGAACCGGGAAAACCTGTTTTCGAAGAACTTTGGACACCGTTCCTCACCGATTTCAGCAAACACCTTGCTTCAAAGGGATGGCTTGGAAAAACAAATATCGCCATGGACGAACGCACACCCGAAGCCATGGACGCAGCCATCAAAGTGCTCCAGAAATGCGCTCCCGACATGGGCTTTGCCCTTGCCGACATGCACTCGTCTTATAAGAAATACACTATGATGCGCGACGTATGCGTGGCCCAGGGACAGCCCGCCGACCTCGACGACATAGTAAAACGCAGGGCACAGGGCTACAACACCACGTTCTACATCTGCTGCGGCCCGGCTTATCCCAACACCTTTACCAACTCAAACCCTTACGAGGCCGAATTGCTCGGCTGGTACGGGCTGTCCTATGACTACGACGGCATGCTCCGCTGGGCCTACAACTCGTGGCCAGCCGACCCGGTCAACGACACCCGCTATGGGGCATGGAACGGCGGTGACACATTCCTCGTCTATCCCGGCAACCGCTCGTCGATGCGCTTCGAACGACTAATCAACGGTATCGAATCAGCCGAAAAAGTACGCATCCTCAGGGCTCAGAATATCGATGTCAGCCCAGTAGACTCCGTCCTTGCCGAGCTCCGCAACAACAACATCAATGACCCCTCTCTGCCGTGGCAGTCAACACTCGCAAAAGCGCGCCACGCCCTCGACCAGGTGTCAAGATAATTGAAACCCTAAACTCGAAACTAAAAAGCCGGGATGATTCACATCACCCCGGCTTTTTAATTATGGTAAGTTGTTGTGTATTATCACTTAGGCAGGTGGAAGACGGTAGAGATTTCGGTCATCTGCTCGTCGG
>ERZ778517.542-NODE-542-length-39633-cov-7.283996_pt1 | contig 39633 bp, 40 predicted proteins | sample MGYA00510341_ERZ778517 | MGnify/ENA primary metagenome ERZ778517 (study PRJEB29527, sample SAMN07138964) | mouse gut metagenome | material: feces | host: mouse | place: China:Nanjing | collected 2016-01-25 ...
ATGCAATTATCAGCGCAACCACGCAAAAGATTCTATACAAAAATTTTCTGCCAAGTTCAGCCATTGCAACGCACTCCTTTTATCATTCCTGCTTTCTCCTATTCCCTGATATTGCCAGGGGGCTGTTACACACACAGCCTTTTCTTAATATCACTCTTATACGTAATCCCGATTTCCAACTGCTCTCCGTTTTTCATGCGGATGAGTCCGTTTACGATATCCACATAATCAATATAGTCCTGGTTTACAACACACATACGATGTATCTGCAAAAACTTGTCATTTGGCAGTCTTTCAAGCAGCTGTCTGATGGAAAGATACGGAATCTTCATTTCTTCTTCTAGGAGCATGAGCAAAACCCCCCGCGGCACTGCCTTGACGCACACGATATCCTTACAAAAAAGCTTGTAATTGATGCCATCCTTTTTCACAACCACATACGCGTCCCGCGTCTCTCCCTGCTGGGACAAAAACAGCAGCTTCCCCGCAAGCTTCTCAATATCCTGCTCATTATATGGCTTTATGAGATACTGGTAACAGTGCAGTTCCCTGTACGCGGTCAGCTCCATATTCGCCAGCGAGGTAATCATCACAATCGGCGTGAATGCATACTCCCTTTTCTGACGCACCTCACGCGCAAATGTTATCCCCGAGGTATCATCCCTGTCGTTACAATCCAGGTTAATGTCCAACAAAAAAGCCTGAAAGGGCGGCTGCGCTTCATCCGCAAGCGCAGCCCTTGCCTCTTTCAGACTGTTTGCAGGAACGGCGCACACCCTGTCAGATACCTTTTCCAGCATCGCAGTAATCGCATCTAAGCAGTCCTTACTGTCCTCCAGTACCAATATCCTTGTCATGTGTCTTGTTCCTCCTGTTTTTCGTTTCCATCCTTCCAAGTCTGTTTTACTTCAGGATTTCCCCGACGGACTTTGCAAGCCCTGCCACCCCCTGGATTTCCGAAGGGATAATAATCTTTGTCGCGCTGCCGTTTGCCGCCTTTTCAAATGCTTCCAGCTTCTTGATGGTCAGCACCGCCTCGTCCGCGCCTGCGTCCTTTAAATATCTGATACCCTCCGCATTTGCCATCTGCACAACACGGATTGCCTCTGCCTGGCCTTCTGCCTCGCGGATTCGCTTTTCCTTCTCAGCTTCCGCGCGGAGAATCGCTACCTGCTTTTCTGCCTCTGCCTCAAGAATTGCGGATTCCTTATGCCCCTCCGCCACAAGGATTGTCGATTTCTTCTCGCCCTCTGCCCGGAGAATCGCCTCACGGCGCTCACGCTCTGCCTTTATCTGCTTTTCCATCGCATTCCGGATGGGTTCGGACGTAATAATGTTCTTTAACTCAACACGGTTTACCTTGATTCCCCATGGGTCTGTGGCAACGTCAAGCGCGGAGCGCATATTTGTGTTAATAATCTCCCTTGATGTCAGGGTCTGGTCAAGTTCCATCTCGCCGATGATATTACGAAGTGTAGTCGCAGTCAGCTTCTCAATCGCCATAATCGGGTTATCGACGCCATATGCATACATCTTCGGGTCCGTAATCTGGAAAAACACGACCGTATCAATCTGTATTGTAGCATTATCCTTTGTGATGACAGGCTGTGGCGGGAAATCTGCAACCTGTTCCTTCAGGTTTACCCTTTTTGCAACTCTGTCAAGAAACGGAACCTTGAAATGAAGCCCTACCCCCCATGTCGTATCATACCCGCCAAGCCGCTCAATGACATACGCGTATGCCTGTGGAACAATCCGCACATTCGTCGCCAGAAGCACGATCAAAATAAATAATATAACCAAAAAAACTTCTACCATGTTCATAGTGTTTCCTCCCCCTCATACTTTTCAACAATTAATTTGACACCCCTGATGTCGACAATTTTTGCAAGGCTGCCTGTCACTATCCTGACACTGTCGTCAGCAGACCGCACTGTCCATTCCTGTCCGTTTACCACGGCACATCCTTTTTCCGCAATGTTGTCCACATCCTGCGTAATCCGTACAATCTTTCCGATAATGCCCTCGTAATTTGTCCTTGTGCGCGTGTTGTTTATGTACCTTATCGCCCAAGGCCTTGTAAACACCAGCATGCCAAGTGATACAATTAAGAAAATGGTCAATTGGAGTACCAGTCCGCCGCCAAACATCGCCACAATAATTGCAAAAAGCGCCCCGATTGCAAACCAGATGGTTGTAAGCCCGACTGTCACAATCTCGATTATGATAAGGATTATCATGGCTGCCAGCCATACCATTGTATCATTCACAGCAATTCCTCCTTTCCTTATAGGCATCAGACAATATTTTTTTACTGATACCTACACCTTACCGCATAATCGCATTTCGGGCAATAGGTTTTGCGTGAATGCAGTGATTTCCGTATTTAATCGTTGATGCCCTTCCTGTATTCTTCCAGCTCTTTCTGGAATTCCTCTGTCTTATGATATCCGCAGGAAAACATTTCCGGGCAGAATCCCCTGTAAATGCACTCTTTCACCATACAGGAGGCAAGCTCCGGCTCGGTCTTTGCCACTTCCTCCCTGACAAGCTCCCATGCTTCCCGTGTCTCGGGGCTTGCGCAGCTGCACAGACGCTTGCGGCTGATATTAATCAGTGCCTGGGCATCTGCCTCGCACGCATGGTTGACAAGCGCGCCCTGCGGCAGTTCATCCCTGCTGACGCCTGTCCTGTCGCTTCTCTGTGTCGACACCCAGTGCTCAATGCCTATTTTATGCCGCACCATATGCACGCTTACCCACGATTTCAAGTCTTTCCAGCGCCAGTAAAACTTCATGCGCCTTATCGGGGAATGTTCGGACATGATGAGTTTTCTTTTCCACTGTGCATCCGGATATCTGCCTGTTGTCTTATTTATTGTATTCATGGCGGAGTCCTTGATGTCCTGCCAGCTATCTTCATGTTTGAATTGGTCAATCTGCATGGTAATCCTCCTGCTGCCTTTCTTTTTTTGCTGCCGACAGCCTTTTCGCCGAGCCCTCTATCTGCTCCCTCTCAGAGGAAAGCTCCCTGATGAGCTGGTACAGCGTCCAGTTAATGTTTCTCGGGGTTGTAACCGCCTTGAGCTTTGTCGGCGTAAGCCCGACATTTTTATAGGAACGCAAAAACTCGTCCAGTTTTTTGTCCGGAATTTCTGAAAAAATAATAATCTCGGGCATACAGAAAATTGCCGGCGCTTTCTCCGTCTGCGACAAGTCAGGCGGAGCAAGGTTCTTGATTCCCGCAAGCTTCCCGACCTGCACATTTAAATCCGAGGCTTTCAGCTGCTTCGTCCCTATCGCCATGCTCATACCAATCACTTCCAGCTGTATTTTTTTCTTTTCATCCTGCACGTAATACAGAATCATCCCTTTCATAGCATCCGTCATAGTCATTTCCATCCTTTCCCTTTTTATTATGGAACAATTATAAGAATTTATCTATCGCAATTTTTAACTCCTCGATTGACTCCATATCGTTTTCCCGCACCGCTTCAACGATACAGTGGTCAATATGATCCTTTATGATAACCCGGCTTACCCCGGCTATTGCGGACTTGACCGCCGCCAGCTGTATCAGCACCTCACTGCAGTCCCTGCCGTTTTCCACCATTGTCTTTATGGATTCCATATGCCCGATAATTTTGGACATGCGGTTTAACACGGCTTTTGTCTCCGTATGGGCATGTGTGTGCGAATGCTTGTGGGCAAGTCCCATTTCATGCATCTGCTCATGTGTCTGCTCTCTCTCCATCCTTTATCTCCCTTTTATCAAACGATTGCATCATCCAGAAGAAAGTCTGCCAGGACAACATTGCTCACATCAATTCCGGCATCCGTCAGCCTGACCACGTCTCCCTCCTCCGCCAGCATCCCCTGTTCTGCCCACCGATGCAGTGTCTCCCCATAGACCGCATCCATCCCAATGCCAAAGCTCCTCGCAAATTCCTGCTTTGAGACTCCCTGCATCAGGCGCAGTCCCAAAAACATAAATTCTTCCATCCAGTCTTTTTTTGACAGTTTCTCCATGTCCTGTTTCACGCTTTCGTGCGGACACTTTTTTTCATCCGGCATCTTTTCCGCGCCCTCTTGTCCATATTCCGCAAACACACGAAGGTATTCCTCCATGTTCCCTGTATTCTTCCACCGCACATTTCCGAACAGCGAGGATGCTCCAAGTCCGAACCCCACGTAGTTTACAATATGGTCAATGCCGCGCTGCCAATAAATGGTATTATGCCTGCAGGCGTACCCTTTTTTGGCATAATTGGATATCTCATAGCGCTGGTATCCTTTTTGGGCAAGAACCTGTTTTGTCATCTGATACATCATCCTGTCCGCATCTTCATCCGGAACGGGCGGATATTCTTCCAGCCTGTCACAAAGTCTGGTTCCTTCCTCAATAATAAGGCTGTACGCCGATATGTGTTCCGGGCAAAGCGCTGTTACCCTTTCGAGTGTCCGAAGCCAGCTTTCCATGGCCTGTCCCGGAAGTGCAGACATTAAGTCGATATTAATATTGGCAAAGCCTGCGTCCCTTGCCAGATAATAGGTCTGCAAAAAATCCTCATATGTGTGAATCCGCCCAAGCAGCTTTAGCTCTATATTATTTGTGGATTGCAGACCAATGCTCAGCCTGTTGATGCCTGCCTTTTTCAGACAGACTAACTTATCCTTATCTGCTGTCCCAGGATTCATCTCGAGCGTGATTTCCACGTCTTTGTCAAATGTATAATGCTGCCGCAGGCAGTCAAGCACGCGCGCGATATCCGAAGCTTCCAGTATTGACGGCGTACCGCCGCCGAAAAACACGGATTTCACGCTGTAATCCACGTAACGGACCGACTCATACTGTATTTCCCTTCGCAGCGCATCCATATATTCCTGCTGTCTTTGCCGTGTCGCCGGTTTTGACAGGAAATCACAGTAAGCGCACTTTTTTACGCAAAAAGGGATATGAATATACACACCAAGCGAACGCACTGTATTTCACACCCCTTTCTCCCTATACATGACGACTTATTTGGAATCATCCAGTTTCAATACGGACATAAATGCTTTCTGCGGTATCTCGACATTTCCAATCTGCCGCATGCGCTTTTTGCCCTCTTTCTGTTTCTCAAGGAGCTTCTTCTTACGCGTGATGTCACCGCCATAGCACTTGGCAAGGACATCCTTTCGCATTGCCTTGACCGTCTCCCTTGCAATCACCTTGCCGCCGACTGCCGCCTGTATCGGTATCTCAAAAAGGTGTCTTGGTATTTCATCCTTGAGCTTCTCGCACATCTTCCTTCCCCTGTCATACGCCGACTGCTTGTGCACGATAAAAGACAGTGCGTCAACCTCCTCCTTGTTGATAAGAATGTCAAGCTTGACAAGCTCGGACTGCTCGTACCCTTTGATGTCATAGTCGAAGGAAGCGTACCCCCTTGAGCGGGACTTGAGCGCATCGAAAAAGTCATAAATAATCTCATTCAGCGGCAGCTCATACCGCAGGACTGCCCTTGTCTCCTCCACATACTCCATGCCAAGATAGCGTCCGCGCCGCTCCTGGCACAATTCCATAATCGGGCCAATGAACTCTGTCGTCACCATGATTTCGGCAGAGACAATCGGTTCTTCCATATAGTCAATCTCCGACGGGTCAGGAAGGTTGGAAGGATTTGTCAGCTCTATCATTTCCCCATTTGTCTTATAAACCTTATAGACTACCCCCGGCGCCGTCGTTACGAGGTCAAGGTTGTATTCGCGTTCCAGCCGCTCCTGTATGATTTCCAGATGCAGCAGCCCTAAAAACCCGCACCGGAACCCAAATCCCAGTGCAACTGACGTCTCCGGCTCATAGAACAGCGAGGCGTCATTAAGCTGCAGCTTTTCCAGTGCATCACGCAAATCCGGATATTTTGCGCCGTCCGCCGGATAAAGACCGCAGTACACCATGGAAAGCACCTTTTTATATCCCGGAAGTGGTTCCGCACAAGGATTTTCCGCATCCGTGACCGTATCGCCGACTGCCGTGTCCTTCACATTTTTGATGGACGCAGTCAGATAGCCAACCATGCCTGCAGACAGCTCGTCACAGGGGATAAACTGCCCTGCGCCAAAATAGCCTACCTCCACAACATCAGCGGCAGCGCCTGTCGCCATCATCCTTATCCTTGTTCCCTTTGATACCTTTCCCTCCATGATACGGCAGAATACAATGACACCCTTGTAAGAATCATAAACGGAATCAAAAATGAGCGCCTGCAACGGATTGTCCACACTGCCTTTGGGCGCCGGTATTTTATGGACAATTGCCTCAAGTACCTCCTCAATTCCTACACCGTTTTTTGCCGATATCAACGGTGCATCCTGCGCCTCAATGCCGATGACATCCTCAATCTCATTTTTCACCCAGTCCGGACGCGCACTCGGAAGGTCGATTTTATTGATGACAGGGAAGACATCCAGGTCATGGTCGAGCGCCAGATATACATTGGCAAGTGTCTGCGCCTCAATCCCCTGCGCGGCATCCACTACCAGAATCGCCCCGTCGCAGGCTGCCAGTGCACGGCTTACCTCATAATTAAAGTCAACATGTCCGGGCGTGTCAATCAGGTTAAAAATGTATTCGTTCCCATCCTTCGCCTTGTAGACAGTGCGGACGGTCTGCGCCTTTATCGTTATCCCCCGCTCCCGCTCGAGCTCCATGTTGTCAAGAATCTGATCCTGCATCTCCCTGCTTGTCAGAAGCCCTGTCTTTTCGATTATCCTGTCTGCAAGCGTGGACTTACCGTGGTCAATATGTGCCACAATGCAGAAATTTCTGATTTTACTCTGATCCATATTTGACATTGTTCCCTCCATAACCATGATTACAATTACTTTTGTCTTACTTCATTTTTAAAGCACTCTTCTGATAAAATATCCAGATTATCCAAAGCAGCGCCGCCAGTAGTACAATGCGGATTCCCATCGGTACATCATGGATGTCAAAGCACCTCACATTTATCCACATTTGATTGATTGCCTTGTTCGCGTCCGCATCAAAATAGCGCATGACTGCCGTTCTGTCCATTACCTCCTGCGGCGGGTACTGGCTGTAAAGCTGCCTGCCTATCTGGCTGGACGATGCTTCCAGCATATAATCCCTGTCGTTGTTATCCCCGCTGAAAAAATAACCTACGGGATATTCCATGATATCCCCATCCTCCTCGCCGGCGCCATAGCACCAGTTCAGATATTCATATATCGTGTCATCCCTGTCATTTCCGGCTATGGATGAAGTGTAGCCGATATAGTACATGTTCCGGACTGCATTGTCCGTTCTCGACAGGAAATTGACAAAAGCCTCTGCCGCATGCTGTTTCCTGGCACTGCCGTCAATACCGCTTTTCAGCATGACCCATCCGTCAAACCACAGGTTCGTGCTCTCCCTTGGCACGGCAAACTTTAATGTAAAGCCGTCCGCATCCGCCTGGTCCATGGCGTAGACCGCATCGCCCGACCACTGGTAATTGGCGACAATTTTTCCGGTTATCATGTCCGCTTTCCCGCTGTCCGTCTCCAGCGAATACAGATTATCCATCAAATCGTCCAGGAGCGCCTGTGCCTGCGCTACCGTCTCGGGATTTACATCATTCATCATGTCCGCAAGGCGTTCCCGGTAATCCGCCGAGCGCACAAACGCCTCGTCTGTCAGCACATCCGCATTTAAAATGCCAAGCGCCGCAAAATAGGAATCGCGCACATTGTCCTTGAGCGTAACCTGTCTATGGAACTTCGGATTGCCAAAAATCCCCCATGTCGCCGCCTCGTCCTCTGTCACAAGCTCCGGATTATACAGGACACCTGTAATTCCCCACATATACCCTGCGGCATACTTGCTCCAGCTCTCACCGTTTATCTCATTCGTCTCAAGTGTCTTTCGGATATATGGCGAAACATTGTTGATATAATAATTGTTTGCATCGCTTTCCATATAAAAGCTATCGGAATATGGCAGCAGCCTGTCCTCCGCCATCAGCTTCATAATCATGTACTCTGACGGACAGACCAGATCATACGTATCTCCCAGGTTTAACTGGTTATAGAGATCCTCATTGGTTCCAAAACAGGAGTACTCCACACGTACCTCCCTGCCGTATGTCTCCCTGTACCAGTCCTCAAACTCCTCGTAAAGCGGTTTTTCCCCGAAAATCACCGTGCCGTCGTCAAGTGTGATCATTTCCTCATCATCCCACTCACCAAGGTCAATATATTCCTCCCAGTTGCACACCCGCAGAATGACTGGTTCCTCACTGGCACAGACGGTCTGCACCGGCATTCGCAGCCATGACACGGAAACGACACACACCGCAGATGCCGCCAGCCCGATTTTCCTGCGCAGCCCGCTACCTATCTTTCTCATTGCCTGCACCTGCCCTCTTCTCGTTTTTGTTTCCAGTAAGATTCATAAGAATTACCATCCCTACAACCACTGCAAAGATAATCGTGGAAAGCGCCCAGAGCGCCGTCTTGATTTCCGTCTGGGACCCCCGCGTTGCATTTACCACATAAGTACTAATCGTGTCAAATGTAGCCGGCTTGGTATAGCTTGTAATAAAATAGTCATCCAGTGACAATGTGACGGCAAGCGCAAAGCCGGAAACCACACCCGGAAAAATCTGCGGCAGCACGACACGCCGCAGCGCCATCGCCGGCGATGCGCCCAGATCCAGCGCCGCCTCGTACAGGCTGTTATCCATCTGCTTAAGCTTTGGCACAACGGAAACATACACAAAAGGCGCTTCCAGAACCACATGGCCGATTACCAGCGAGACAAAACTGCTCTTGTCCACGCCGCACGCACCAATTAGCAGAATACAAAGGGAAAACGCAGTCACCACCTCCGCATTGACGACAGGCACCTTATTCAGGGAACCCACCACCAGATTTCCAAAGCGTCCTGAATAAAAGACACCGACTGCCCCCAGTGTGCCAAGTACCGTGGAAATAAAGGCAGAGCCAACCGCAAGGATGAGCGTCCCTGCTATCATGTCCCGCAGTTCGGGCTTTTTAAAAAGAGTCACATAGTTCTGTACTGAAAATCCGCGAATTGCACCTATATTGGCAGAATCCGTGAAGCTGTACACTGCAAGCACAAGAATCGGCAGATACAGCAACACCATCATAAAAGAAAGAAATATGGTATAAAAAGTCTTTCTCATGACCCTAGCACACCTCCCCTGCTGCTGCCTGCATCCTCGTCCGCATACCGGTTGGTAAACATCGTAAACACAAGGATGATTCCCAGAAGAATCAGCGCAATCATGGAACCGTTGTGCCAGTCATACGCGCTGAAATAAGCCCCGATCAGGCTTCCCATGATATACGTACTGTTGTAGAGCATGTCAAGCACAACATAATTTGTCATGGAAGGCAGAAATACCATGACAATGCCGCTTATGATACCTGGAACCGACAGCGGAAATGTCACCCTCAAAAACGTCCGCACCGTATCTGCGCCCAGGTCTGCCGCAGCCTCCAGCAGACTGTTGTCAAGCTTTTCCAGTGTCGTATATATCGGAAGAATCATAAACGGTAAAAAATCGTATGTCATGCCTATGAGCGTATTCAAAAACGGATGGTAGGCAAGGTTTCCCTCTATCACCGTAAGGATTTCTTTCAGCGCGGTAATTCTCAGTGTAAAATTAATCCACATCGGCATTACAAAAACCATAAGGATGACTGCCTTATGCTTAAACCTGCTTCTTGCCAGTATATATGCAATCGGATAAGCCAGGAGCAGGCAGCAGCAGGTCGTCGCCACGGCAATCCCCAGGCTGTATGCAAGTGTCCCGATGGTGTTGGGACTGGAAAAAAAGCTGGTCAGGTTCGCAAGGGTAATCCGCCCTTCCCCATCTGTAAACGCATAATATATAATCACCACCAGCGGTGCAAATACAAAACATACCAAAAACAACCCATATGGGATGCAAAGCTGGGATCTCTGAAAACGCAGTCTGTTCATCCGCTCCTCCTTATTTCTTAATGGAATAGTGGAACTTGTCTTCCGGTATCAAAAGGCTCACATAATCATCCATATTCCAGAGATACTCGTCATCGACAATAAAGTCCTCATCCTCCTCAGTTCGTACCACATAACTATAGTGGTCTCCCTTATAAATCAAGTTGATAATGTGCCCCCTGAGGATTCCTGCCTCCTTGTCATCGCTCATTGTAATGTCATCCGGCTTTACAGACACAATCACTTTGATTCGTTCCGGCTCAATCACATCGCCATGTGCATCTATCAGCGCCCCATCTGTATGAAACGAAGTACCTGGTATCAGGGAAGTCATGTCACAGGGAAGCATCCCGTTCAGGAAATGAAGCCTGTACTCCTTGTCCACACCGGATTCGATGCGGTTTATGGTGTCCTCCGCTATCATAATGTGAATGCCCTCGGGTTCAATATCCAGCCCCACCTCCGCACTGAGTTCTGCCTTTCTTGTCGACTGTACCACAATTTCATTTTTTCCGGACTGCACTGCAATCTCATAATGGACACCCTTAAATATGACAGAGGTCACAATTCCCCTGATAATTCCTTTATCCGGTGCTGTAATCACCACGTCCTCAGGTCTCACCACTGCATCAATCATTGTCCCATGCTCAACGTCATCCACACATTCAAACTCTGCCCCGCAGAAACGTACCCGGCATTTTCCGGTCATAATGCCGCTAAAAATATTGCTGTCCCCAATAAAATCGGCTACAAAGGCATTTTTCGGCTCATTATAAATGTCTTCCGGCGTTCCCACCTGCTGGATCTTTCCCTCTGACATAACGACAATCTTGTCAGACATGGTAAGTGCTTCCTCCTGGTCATGCGTCACATAGATGAACGTAATGCCAAGCTTTTCATGCATGCTCTTTAACTCGAGCTGCATTTCCTTCCGCATCTTCAGGTCCAGCGCCCCCAGCGGCTCATCGAGAAGCAGTATCTCCGGCTCATTAACAATCGCCCTTGCAATGGCAATCCGCTGCTGCTGTCCGCCGGACAGTGTGTGTATCTTTCGATCCTCAAAATCTTCAAGGTCTACCATCTCCAATGCTTTCTTGACCTTTTTCACGATCTCCGCCCTGGGAAGCTTCTTTAATTTCAGCCCGAACGCAATATTCTCAAATACATTCAGGTGCGGAAAAAGGGCATACCGCTGGAAAACCGTATTAATCGGACGCTTATTGGGCGGCAGGTCGCGGATGTCCTCACCGTTTAACAGAAGCTCCCCCTCCGTGGGCTTGTCAAAGCCTGCTATCATACGCAGCGTCGTGGTCTTGCCGCAGCCCGACGGTCCCAGAAACGTCACAAACTCCCCCCGCTGTACTGTGAGGTTGAAATCGTCAACAACACGAAAGCCGTCGTCAAAGGTACGGCTGATATTTTTTAATTCGATAATATTATCACCTGATGTTTTTTTATTCAATGCATGTCCTCCCCTGTACCAAAAGGAACTGTTCCTGTTTCATAACGCATCACTTTGTAGTGTACCATATCTTCAGGATAATTGCTACTGTAAAAAATTTTTATCACGCATAAATATGAGCGCTGCCAGTCTGGCAGCGCCCATATATGTATCATCCAATTCAATTTTACACTATTTATTCAACAGATACTGCCTCTGTATACATTGCACCCAGATCAGCAACAGTGCCATCGTCAAGCAGCTCCTCGATAGACTTGTTAATCTTGTCGAGAAGCTCTGTATTGCCCTTCTTTACCGCAATGGCATACTCCTCCGACTCAAACGCGGAAGCATCCTCCACAATCTTAAGCCCCTCATTGTCACCCACATATTTCTGCGCTGTCGCCGAGTCTATCACGACGACATCACATTTTCCGTTCACCAGCTCCATAATGGCATCTGTTCCCTTTTTAAATGCCACATACTGGTATCCCAGGTCTTTGACACAAACTTCGCCGGTATATCCCTCAATCACACAAATTTTCTTGTCCGCCATATCCGTAGCCGAAGCGATATCGGAATCTTCCTTTACAATCATTACCTGTGTCGCCGTGTAGTATGGAATCGAGAAATCGGCTTCTTCCTTTCTCTCGTCCGTGATTGTCATACCCGCGATGGCAGCATCAATCTGACCATTCTCCAGCGCCACGAGCAGGGAAGGAAATTCCATGTTTTCAATTGCTGCCGTCATACCGTTCTTTTCTGCTATCTTTTTGGCAATCGCTATGTCAATACCGTCATACTGGTCAATCACACCGCTGGCTACCACAAATTCAAAAGGGGGAAATTCCGCATTGGTTCCAAATGTAAGTGTCCCCCCGTTCTCTGGCACTGCCTCCGCACTCGTATTTTCTGCCTGCGAACCGCCTGCTGCTGTATCTGTAACCGTATTGTTACTTGCCGTGTCCGCCTTGCTGCCGCATGCAGTCAAAACAGCCGTCATCATCACTGCCGCCAGCGCAAGCGCTGCTGATTTTGTTCCTTTTTTCATAATGTTCTCCTCCTAAATCATAAATTATGGGAAACGGCTTTAGCCGATTCCGTCTGCGCCGTCCGCAATTTGCGGACGTGTGCATCTGATAACAGTAAACGGCAAATTATTTTGTCCTTTACTATATATTAAGCCGCCTGGCATAATATCATGTTATAATACCTTACTCAGAAACAGCCTTGTCCTCTCGTTACTTGGATTATTAAATACCTCATCCGGCGTTCCGCTCTCCATAACCATACCCTGGTCAATAAAAAGAACACGGGATGCCACTTCTCTTGCAAACCCCATCTCATGCGTGACAATTACCATCGTCATGCCGGATTTTGCAAGGTCTTTCATAACATCAAGCACTTCCCCGACCATTTCCGGGTCAAGTGCTGATGTCGGTTCGTCAAAAAGCATAATCTCCGGATTCATGGCAAGCGCCCTTGCAATGGCAACGCGCTGCTTCTGTCCGCCGGACAGCTGTGCCGGATACGCCTGTGCCTTTTCTTCCAGATTGACGCGCCTTAAGAGATCATATCCTGTCTTGACAGCCTGGTCTTTTGTCATTTTCTTTAGAAGAACCGGCGCCAGCGTGATGTTATCCATAATTGTCAGATGCGGAAACAGATTGAACTGCTGGAACACCATCCCCATTTTCTGCCGGACTTCATTGATATTGACCTTCGGCGTATTAATCAGCTGGTCATCCACATAGATTTCCCCGTCTGTCACATCCTCAAGCAGATTCAGACATCTTAAGAATGTACTTTTGCCGGAACCTGATGGCCCGATAACAACGACAACCTCACCCTGGGAAATATGTTCATCAATACCGTTTAAGACAGTCAGACCACCAAATTTTTTATGTAAATTTTTCACCTTTATCATAAAACATCCATGTCCTTTCACTCGTTTTACTACCGGATATCAGATTTTCTCAGCATCATTTCTATCCTGTGCAGCAGCAGTGTCAGTATCTTAATCAGCACATAATAAATGACAGCTGTCCCAATCAGCGGCATAAACGCGACAAATGTAGCGCTTTTTATAAAATCGCCCGCTTTCTGAATATCCATAAGTCCTACATAACCTACAATAGCGGTCTCCTTTATAAGGACAATAAACTCATTGCACAGAGCCGGAAAGATATTTTTTACAGCCTGGGGTATGACAATCCGTGTCATTGTCTGGAACGCATTGAGCCCAAGCGACCTTCCTGCCTCTGTCTGTCCATGGTCCACGGACATGATGCCCGCCCTGATAATTTCGGACACATAGGCGCCCGAATTAATGCCAAAAGCAATCGCCGCGATAATCCACTTGTCCAGGTCAACCGTGGCAAAAACAACAAAATATATAATCATCAGCTGCGTGACAGACGGCGTCCCGCGTATGATATCCGTATAAAGGCTTCCAAAAAATTTAAGCGGCTTTCTTTTCGAGAGATTGCACGCTGCTATCAGCAACCCTATCAGGATACCGATAAAAACCGCCAGAAGCGATACCTTTATCGTCACCCCGATACCACTGAGCAGGAGCTTATACCGGTCCTCCCTGATAAAGCACTTATAAAATACATTTGAAAAATCAGAATACCATTCCTGAAACGCCGTCATCTGTCCGTCATCCTTTCGCCAATTGTGGAAATCACCGCACTAACGCCCATTTTATCATAAAGAATGCAAAATGAAAAGTATTTTATTTTAAAATCTGTATCTCGGTATGACACCTCAGTGTGCAAGCATATCCTCAATAAATATCCCATATCCCTTCGCGCTGTCCTGCACAAGTACATGTGTGACAGCACCCACAAACTTACCATTCTGGACAATCGGTGCCCCGCTCATTCCTTGTACGATTCCCCCTGTCAGCGACAGTAACTCCGTGTCGGTAACCAGCAGCGATATCTGGCGGTTTACGGCGTCCTTTCCCGGCGTGAGTTTCGTTATTTCCACGTCATAATACTTTGCCTCACCGTCCACGGAACACAAAATCTGTGCCGGTCCCTCGGTAACCTCCTGTTTCAATGCAATGGGAAGCGCCTCCTGTTCCGCCGTATACTCGCTCAGCAGTTCGGCGTTTGCCACCCCGTAGATTCCCTGTATGGTATTATCCACAATCACGCCTGACACTTGGTCTGACTTGTATTCGATCACGCCTGTAAGCTCGCCCGGATTGCCTCTTTCCCCGCGTTTGACAGCAACAATTTCCGTGTGGTACAGCAGGCCGCTTCCAAGCTTCAGCAGCTCACCCGTATCCATGTCATTGATGCCGTGTCCAAGCGCGCCAAAACGGTTCTGGCTGTCTATATAGGTCATCGTCCCGATTCCCTGCGCACTGTCCCGCAGCCAGGCGCCCATTTTGTACACGTTGTTTTCGTCAGGCTCGGGCTTTACCTTTACCTGAATCAGTTCATCCTTTCTGGACACCTGAAAAATAATTTCTGCCCCGTTACCATTCTCAATGTACTCTTTTATCTGCTTTTTGTCATTGATTGCAAAACCGTCCATCGCAGTCAGGTAATCTCCTGACTGCAGCTTGTACTCGGACGGTGCGCACTTATCCCCGCCCGCCCCGTCAAAACTGCCGGTATCCACCACCAGAACCCCCTGTGTCTTGACGTAGATTCCGATTGGCTTACCGACCGGTGTCAGCGTCGTATTCTCTATAACCTGAATATCCACGTCCTTGAGCGGAACCAGCCCAAAGAGTTTCAGGCGCATCTGGTAAGAACTTGTGTTTTCTCCCGCAACAATTGTCAATGGCTGGTTCAAAGCCAGAATGGTCTCTGAATCCGTGCTGATTACGCCAGAAGCCGGAATCCTCAGGTTGATCCGTTCGCTTGTCCCAGCTTTGATACTGATTGTGCTCGGCACCGTACTCTGATAATATGCATAAGTCGCCCAACAGAATAATCCTATGGCAAATCCCAAAAAAATATATAGAAATAAAAGATACCTTATCCGTCTGCTCAGCGCAGTATGTTTGATTTTTCCTGTTTTCATCCATTCACTACCTTATTCTATTGATATCAGACTGTAAAATCTATTCCCAATCCAAAACATATTATATGGATTTTTTTATAAAATAAACGGTACGGATTTTTTTAACAAAAATATCCGTACCGCTTTTTTTCATTTATTTATAATATTGATTTATTCGTCCCCAGAACGTTTTTTGGCGGCAAGCCGCATCTGGCGTTTCATTTTTCTGCGCTCCTTTGCCTCTTTTCTTCCCTGTTTGCTCATCAGCAGATAAAAACTGGGCAGCAGCAAAAGAATCAGCAGTGTGGACGTAATCAGACCGCCAATGATAATCAGTGACATGCCTTTCATCATGGCTGCATTTTCATTATTTGTGAAAATCATTGGTATCATGGACAAAATGGTCGTCAGCGTTGTCATAAGGATTGGCCTTAAACGGAGCCGCCCGCTCTCCATCAGCGCGTCGTTCAACGGCATAGTCTCTTTCAGCTGGTTTGTCGTATCAACATACAAAATACCGTTGTTCACCACAATACCAACCAGCATCAGCACGCCCATCAAGGACGTCATATTGAGCGTTGAACCAGAGATAAACAGCAGGAAAAAAGATCCAATCAGACTGAATGGTATACTGAGCATGACCATCAGCGAGAATACCGGCGACTCAAACTGCATCGCCATGACAAGGAATATCAGGAATACCGCCGTTATAATCGCGATACCGATTGCCATAAACTCCTCATTCATCATCTCATCCATGGTGCTGACTGTCTGCCCTACACCTTCGGGAAACGCCCCGTCGTCCTCCGCATGCGCCACCGCTTCAGTGATGGCACTTTTTGCTGTAAACTTCGTTTCGTCTGTCGTATATGCCATAATCGAAACCTGATATTTTCCGTCCTCGCGCACAAGCGTATCCGGCACATCTGAATAGACCACCTCAGCCACATCCCCCACAGTGACCATACTTCCTCTGGGTGTCGCCAGCTCAAGGTTCAGCAGCTTATTCATGTCAGAATAGCTGTCCTTTGGATATTCCATCTTTACTGTGTATTCCTTGGTGCCGATGGTCATATCCATGACCTCCACGCCGCTGCTTGCATTGTACATCTCACTTGCAACCTGCACGGCTGTAAGCCCTACATTCATACATTTCAGCGGGTCAATCTGGACTTTTGCCTGCACGGCATCAGATGTCAGATTGCTTGATGTCTTGATGACACCCGGCATATCCATCATAATCGCCTCAACCTGTCTGGCCGCAGTCTTGAGATCCTCCATGTTGTCGCCGCCCAAATTAATCTGCGTGCTTGATGTAATACTCATCATGGACATCATTCCGCTTCCTGACGCAGAAACAATCACACTCATATTTGTCATATCCTTGAGCTTTCGGTTATAGATATCCACAAGCTCATTGACACTCTTGTCACAGTTCTCGGCAGGAAAACCTGTAATCGTCGCCGAAGAACCGCTAATCGTAAGGTTACACCCGTCAAAATCCGGATCATCTATAATCATCTGTTCAATAAACCGGATATTCTCATCCATCACCTCAAGACGGGTACCGGAGCGAAGCTCTATGGCAATACTCACGTTGTCAAGACCGGTTGGCGACATCAGTTCCCTATCCAGCTGGCCAGCCAGCACAAACGACAATACCAGAAGCCCTACCGATACCGTCATGACCGTCTTTTTCTTTAACATGATATGTTTCAGCAGGGTTTTGTAACCGTCTCCAACATGACCTACAATTCTGTTAGCCAGTGTGTCTTTTTTCTCCTTTGGCCTGTACTTCCAGAAGAAAATAGGAATCAGCATTATCGCGACAATCAAGGATGACATCATCGCAAAAATAATCGTAAATCCGAGCTGCGAAAACATCTGTCCTGCCAGACCCTTCATGGTCGCGAGCGGGAAGTACACAACAACTGTCGTTATCGTGGACGCAGATACCGAAGATGCCACTACCTTTGTTCCGACAAATGCCGCATCCTTGTAGTCCGGACGCTCATCTTTTAGCCGGAAACAGCTTTCCAGCACGACAATGGATGAGTCTACCATCATACCAATGGCAATGACGAGCGCGCCCATGGTGACAATATTGAGCGAAAATCCCGCAAAACTCATAAAAATAAGCGTGGCGAGAAGGGATATCGGCATAGAACTTCCGACAATAAGGCTCGCCTTGAAGTCTCCGAAAAAGATAAAAAGTACAATCATCGAAAACACAACGCCCAGAACCAGCGTCTCCGCCACCGAACTCAAGGAGGACTTGATGCTGTCCGCGGCATCATATGCCACCGATATCTGTATCGCTGAGTTCTTCGCCCCTACTTTCCCAATCAGGGACTTGACATGGTTCGACACATCCACCGTGCCTTCGCTCTGTACTTTTGCGATGCCGATGCTGATACTGTCATGACCGTTAAAACGGCTAATACTGTTATTCGTCTCCGCGGACATTGATACTGTTGCAATATCTGACAAAGAGATGGTTGTTCCTCTGGATGTTATAATAGGAACATTCTGCAAATCCATAAGATTCTGGGGTTTCGAAGATGCAGATGCACTGATGCTCTGCGCACCCTGCTCCACGCTTCCTATCGGAATCGTAAAGTCCGTAGTCGTGATGTATGTCCGCACATTTGCCATTGTCACGCCATACTGCTGCATTTTATCCTGATGAAGCTGAATCCTGATATAATCCTGCTCTCCGCCGGAAACCGTAATCTGGGCTACATCGGAAAGACGCTCAAGTTCCGGGCGAAGTTCATCCTCCACGAACGCGAGCACATCTGTATCACCTGTCGAAGTGACAGATAATGTCATCATATCCTGCGCATTCATGTCCATCTGGATGATAACCGGGTCGTGGGCATCATCAGGCAGCTGCAAGGATGCCGTGTCCACAGCACTTCGCAGGTCCGCATACGCCTCATCTACATCCGTGCCATACTCGTAGGAAAACATGACAATCGACATATTTTCCGTCGTCTGTGAAGTCACCGTGTCCACGCCGGAAAGTGTCTTACCAGCGTCCTCTATTATTTTTGTGACCAGCTCCTCTGTTGTCGCCGGATCTCCGCCCTGATAAATTGTCATGACAAACAGCATGGGCATTTCCAAATCAGGTGTCAGTTCCATTTTAAACCCAAATACAGAGCTGATGCCGAACACAAACAATGCAAGCACAATCAAAAGTGCCGATACAGGTCTTTTCAGGGCCAGTTTCGTTAACGAACTCATCGCTTATGCCCTCCTATTTCTGTGTGTTTTCTTTCGCATCTGTACTTGGTTCCTGAGACGTCGTTTCGCCGTCTGTCTCTCCCCCTGCACGCTTCACGGAGACACTGACACCATCCCGCAGCTGGGCAGACCATGTTGTAACTACCACGTCATCCCCTGTAAGCCCCTCTGTCACAACAATATTGTCAATGTCGTAAAGTCCGGTTGTCACATTCGTTTTCTGCGCTTTGTCATTCACAACGGTATACACATAAGCCTGTGTCCCGTCATAGTAAACAGAATTATATGGCACAATCACTGCATTCTTTTCATGATAGGTATCTGTCGTCACTGTCGCTTTTGTCCCTGACAGCAGACTTGCCGTATCCCCCGTGACTGCCGCCTTTATCTTAAATAGCCCTGTCGCTGTGTCAAGTGCGCTTCCTATCTCTATCACTTCGCCATCATATACCTTGCCGTCTTTTTCCAGCGTAATTTTCTGTCCTGTGCTAAACGTATTACGCACATCTTCACTCACATAGTATGTAGCAACCATCGTATTTTTATTGGATATCACAAATGCCGGATTGCTCGATGTCGCAAAGTCATGTGTCTTTACATTGACAGCCTCAACGACGCCCGAAATTGTAGCCGTTATCGTATATGTTTCCAGACTTTCCTGCGCCTGCTCTATGCCAAGCTTTGCAGCGGAGATGCTATTTTGCGAAACTTTCTTCTGCTCCTCGCGAAGCTCCCCGTTATTAATGTTTGTCGAGGTCACTGCCTGACTGTATGTATTGTATGTATTGTCAATATTATCCTGAATTGTCTCTATGGTTTCCTCCAGCTGGTCAATCGCAGATTTATACTGTGCAATTGCCGCCTCCACAGTCTTCACCTCTGTAGCCGCTGCCTGGTATCTCTGCATGACTGCCGCATAATCGGACGCGCCCTGTGGGGTATTTTTGTCAAGCGAGTCTGCGTAGTCCTTGATTTCATCCACATTTTCGCGGAAATCGTACTCCTTTTTTAAATCTGCCAGCTCATCCTCTTTCTCTTTCAGATTGTCTTTTGTCTTCTGCAGATTATCCATCGCATCTACCATATTTTCCTGAAGCTTGTTGACACCGTCCTCCGCCTGCGAAATATTGTTGTCCGACTGCATATCAGCCAGTGTCGACGCCCCTTCACCGTAGGAAAGATTGTATGCATGCTGTGCATTCTCCAGCTGAATCTGTGCATTCTTCATGGACAGCTGCGCCATTGTATCGTCGAGCACTGCAAGCACATCGCCCGCCTCCACGACATCGCCTGCCTCCACTTTCACCTCGAGTACCTCGGCTGTTGTTTTGGGAATCACATAGACAGATTCATCCGGACTGACCGTCGCGATAAAGTTACCTGTAAGCTTGAGTTCGCCTATCTCAGGCTTCGCAGTCTCGACAATTGCCACATCCTCAACCGTTTCTTCCGCAACTGTCTGTCCACAACCCCAAAGGGTAGATACTGACAGTACCATGCACAACAGCAGTGCCAGTTTTTGTTGTCTGTTTTTCATAATCCTTCCTCTCCTACTGCAATGAATTTTCCTGACATATTATACTCTCGACAGATGAAATCTGCCGTGAGTATCGCGCCAAACGCAGCCGCAAGGCGGCATACTTCCTTATGCGTTTGTGCGCATCAAATTATACTGAGCGGTCAGTCTTTTCGACCGCCAGTATATTTTCCGTTCCATTACACCTACATGTTATTTTATAAAAAAATCAGTTGAATGAAAAGAGTATTCGACATTTTTTTATCTAAGTTTTATTTTTTTAAGAAATAAATATAAACTTTTTCAGCAGATACTTGTTATTTTTGTCTACTTCTTATTATAATGGAAATGTAATTTTTATATCATATTGCATGAGGAGGAAATACATGAAAACAAAAATGAAAAAAATGAAAAACCAGATATGTTGCACAACGGCGTTTTGCATCATTCTGTCCATATTGTGCGTCATTCCCGCCACAGACAGTTCCGCAAAGGAAAGCATTGGGAACGGTCTGATTCTTTCGACAGATGCTGTCACCGTCACAACAGACTCTGCCGCAACATTCACTGCCGCACTTGGACAGGGCTTTGATGCCTCAAGACTCGCCTGTATCGTTGCCGACCCGGATGTTGCCAGCATAACACCTGTCGCATGTGCTTCCAACGTCGCGGCATTTCAGGTAAATTATGGAAACGGTGGTTCCACTGTCGCTGCCATATACAGTCTGGACAATCCGGCAGTGGTCGCATATGTAGCAGTCAATGCAACGCCGCTAATCATGGATATTCCTGCAAGACTTGGCACAAACTACAGCAATTACTGCAAGGTCGTAAATTATGCGTTCGTGCCCTACGACTTTACCTATGCAGATTTCAACGACTATCAGTCCACATTGGACATACAATACCAGTGTATCTCCTACAAGGATGACGAATATAATCGCTGGGGATGTTATGGGTATTTTTACGATGCAGCGGGAAATGTCCTGTCCAAAGTCCACTTATACGCCAGCTCACTTGCAAAGGACAGAATTTACCACAGCGAATTCAATGTCCCTGTAAACGCAGTACGTTTTTCGATCGAAGGATTTTAAAAAGGAGCGCGAATGCGCTCCTTATATTTATTCAAATGCCACGATAATGGTATTAATCAGGCTCGTAATCTCCCCGACCGATGTCTCAATATCATTGTAAATCCCTGCCGACTGGTTTGACAAATCCTGCATGCTCTTGGCAACGACTGCAAAGCCGACTCCCGCCTCACCGCTTCGTGCTGCCTCAATGGTGGCATTCAGGGAAAGGATTGTCTGTTTCTTGGCGATTCCTTTTAAGTGTCCGGTCTTTTCGTTGATTGTCTGCACAAGCTGGCCGGACTTTTTGATATCGTTCTTTATTGTGTCAAATCTTCCTGAATTGATGCTGTTAAAATATTCCAGATTCATAAACTGGTTCATCATCATGCCTAACAGCTCTGCTGCCTGCGCTGCACTCTTCTCCGGATGCTCTCTTACCACGACAGCCCCCAGCTTATCCTTGTCAATCACAATGTCACAAGAACTGTCATTTTCCCCGACGCGAAACTCGTTTTTCCCAACAAGGAACTTTCCGTCTTTCCCGACCACCATAACCTCAAAATCCGTAACACCGGAAAAAGAATCCAGTAAATCCTGTATTCTGCTTAATTCGACATAATCTTTTATTTCCATATGTAAACCTCCCTTTCCCGCAAGCGACCATATATACAGTATAGCGAAATTTTCAGACATTTTCAATATTTATCGAAACATTCGGCAAAAATAAATTTACGGAGCATTCTCAAACTTTTTCCTACGCGCCGTGCCAATCAGCTCGCGCGCATTCTCTCTTACCGTGTCTGTAATCTCGTCACTTCCCAGCATTCTTGCCAGCTCGTCTACCATTTCGGTTTCAGTCAGCTGTGTGATATCCGTAACGGTCTTGTTTTTTACTGCCTGCTTTGCTATCTTATAATGACAGTCTGCCATGGCGGCAATCTGCGGCAAATGTGTAATACAGATAATCTGATGGCTCTGTGAGAGTGTCCCAAGCTTCTCTGATACCTTCCATGCTGTCTTACCGCTGATTCCGGTGTCAATCTCGTCAAAAATCATGGTCGGTATCCTGTCCCTTGATGCCAGCACCGTCTTGATTGCCAGCATAATACGTGAAAGCTCGCCGCCGCTCGCCACATTTCCAAGGCTCTTTAATGGCTCACCCGGATTGGTCGATATCATAAACTCCACGTCATCAAAACCATTGGATGCCATCTCTTCCTTCTGCCGTACCTGTATCTCAAACCTGACATCCATGAAATTGAGGTCTGTCAGCGCCCCAATCATATCCTTCGCCAGTTTATCCGCCTCCTTGCTGCGGATTCTGGATGCCTTCTTACATAACTTTTCAAGCTGCTCCCGCGCTTTTTGCAGGCGCTCCTCTAACGTTTCCCGATAGGCATCTGCATTTTGCAGCTTCTCAATCTTCTCCGCCAGCTCACTTTGATACGCCAGAACTGCCGAAATACTATTGCCGTATTTCAATTTCAAGTGGTTCATCAGATTGAGCCGTTCCTCCATCTGTGCAAACAGTTCCCCGTCAAATTCCATATCGGACATATATTCCGCTATTCCACGGTTAAAATCGCTTATCAGCGCATCTATATTCTCAAGCTCATCGGCAAGCTCTCGTGCCCTGTCATCATAACCCTCCACGCCCCGCAGTTCCCTTACCGCATGGCCGACTGCATCCGCCGCAGTCTGGTCGCCGGTTCCAGTTAACTGGTATGCCTTTGATGCTGCCTCGACAATCTGGCGGCTGTTTGCCATCCTGCGGTAATCGCGCTCAAGCTCCTCATCCTCCCCTTGTGTAAGTCCGGCCTCCTCTATCTCATGAAACTCAAACTCCGCAAGGGACAGCTCTTTTGCCTTTGTGCCGTCATCCACGCAGAACTCCGCGAGTTCTTTCTTTACCCTGGTGTATTCAAGGTACTTTTCCTTGATTTTTTCTTTGATGTCCGCAAGCTCGTCACCTGCAAAAGAATCCAGAATTTCCATGTGGTTTTTCTTGTATAGAAGTGACTGGTGCTCATGTTGTCCATGAATGTCAATCAAAAGCTCTGAAAGTGCTTTTATCTGTTTTGCCGTCACGGTCTCGCCACATATTTTAAACAGGTTACGGCTTTGCTGTATCTTCCTCTGGATAATGACAATGCCGTCTTCCTCGACAGGAATCTCGAGCGCCCGAATCTCCCGCTGCATTTCATCGTCTGTCACCTGGAATACAAGCTCAACAAGGGCATAATCCGCCCCTGTCCTTATCATATCCTTATCGGCGCGCGCACCCAGCGCAAGATTGATGGAACCGATAATAATCGATTTTCCGGCACCTGTCTCGCCACTTAGGATATTCAGCCCATCCCCAAAATTCACTTCCGTCTCCGATATCAGAGCCAGATTTTTCACATGTAAGCCTACTAACATATTTTCCGTCCCTAACCTTTTATAATCTCGTCCAGCTTTTGCATCACGGCTTCTGTGTCCTCCACTGACCGCACTGCCGCAAATATGGTGTCATCGCCGGCTATACAGCCTACAATCTCCGTAAACCGCATGGCATCAATTGCCGCGGCAACCGCCATTGCCATTCCCTGCACCGTCTTGATGACCAGGATGTTCTGCGCCATCGTCATGGAGACATATCCGTCCCGCAGCACACGGATATACTTATCCCCCAGCCTGCCATCATCGCTTTGCAGTATAATGTATTTCTGTCTGCCGTTTCCTGCCGATATCTTTGAGAGACGAAGCTCCCTGATGTCCCTTGACACGGTAGCCTGCGTGACATCAAACCCCTCCTTGCGAAGGTACGCCGCCAGCTCCTCCTGCGTCTCAATATCATATTTATTAATCAGCTCCACCACGACCTCATGTCTTTCCCTTTTCATCCCAAACCCCCATACCACTTCCCACACTATGTTTTCATCTTTTTATGCAGTGTGTCAAGAAAGCTTACCTCGTTTAGTTTAATAATTTTCGTCACCTTGTCCGAACGTATAATCCTGATTTTGTCACCCTCGTTCAAATTCACCGGACACCTTCCGTCAAAGCTGGCATCCACCTCCTGCCGCTCGCCTGGCTTGCACTGCCCGATTTCAATGTCAACCACGTCGTCCTCCGCAAGAATGATTGTCCGGTTATTTACCAGCGTGTGCGAGCAGACGGGCGTCAGCATAATCAGTCTTGCCCGCGGTTCGACGATGGGTCCCCCTGCTGACAGATTGTAGGCTGTAGACCCTGTCGGCGTGGACACAATCATCCCATCCGCACTATATGTACTCAGCAAACGTCCATTGACATAAATATTGAAATTAATGACATGAAGCGCACCTTTCCGGTTGATTACAATGTCATTCAATGCAGTCTGGGGATTGGAGCTGGTACCCGCTATCACAGGGATTCCGCTTAACATCATACGCGGTTCAATGTCATACCGGTTCTCCATAAGGCTGTCAAGCGCCGATTCGATATCCTCCCTCTCAACCTCCGCAAGGTAACCGAGCGTGCCAAGATTCACGCCTATCATCGGAATATGGCAGGACACATACTCCCGCGCCGCCCTGAGCATGGTTCCGTCCCCGCCAAGCACAATAATTCCCTCAACCTTATCATTGACAGCGTCACTGCACACGCACCCTTTCAGGTTCAGGTAATCCCGTATATACCGGGTTGTCTCGCCGCTCCCATCCTTTAAATGGTTCGCATAAATATAAAAATTCTTCATACAGGCTCCCAACTATCAAACTGATTCCAGTGTCTTGTGTGCTTCCTCTACCGTCTCATGAATCAATGCCATATAACAGTCCCTGACAAGCTCCGCCGCATCAGACGCTTCATGCGGCTCCGCCCTGAGCAGATGCATCAGGTATTCAATATTTCCCTCCGGTCCCCGAATCGGGGAAAAGTCAAGGCTTAAAATCTCAAACCCGTTTTCCAGGGTAAAGGCAAACACCTTTTCAATGACCTCCCTGTGCACAGCCGGATCCCTCACAACACCCTTTTTTCCAACCTTCTCCCTGCCCGTCTCAAACTGCGGCTTAATCAGGCATACCATCTGTGCATTCGGCTTGAGCAGGCGGTAGGCAGGTCCTAATATCTTGTCCAGCGATATGAAGGAAACATCAACCGACGCAAAATCAATCCTGTCCGCAATATCTTCTGGATTTATGTAGCGGAAATTCGTTTTTTCCATACAGACAACCCGCTCATCATTCCGGAGTTTCCATGCAAGCTGCCCATGTCCTACATCAATAGAATAAACCTTTGCCGCCCCGTTTTGCAGCATGCAGTCTGTAAAACCGCCTGTGGATGCCCCGATATCCATGCATATTTTATCCGAAAGCTCCAGCCGAAACCGGTCCACTGCCTTCTCCAGCTTTAAACCGCCGCGGCTCACATACCGGAGCGTATTCCCCCTGACCTCAAGCCGGGCTTTTGCCTCGTCAAACATGGCACCAGCCTTGTCCTCCTTCTGGTCATTCACATAAACGCAGCCCGCCATAATCACGGCTTTCGCCTTCTCCCGCGACTCCGCAAGTCCCTGTTTTACCAACAGTACATCCAAACGCTCTTTCATTGTCCTGCGTCCTTCCTATACAGTGAATCCTGGACATTCCAGTATTCTGCCCACAATCGTATTGGCATCAATTCCGACCTCCTGACGCAGGATTTCGACGTTTCCATGCTCCACATATTCATCCGGAATATGGATTGTCAACAACCTTACGCCGGGACAGTTTTCATCAAGATAGTCCCGCACCTTCTCACCAAATCCCCCGCTTGCAACATTTTCCTCCAGCGTCACGATAAGCCTGTGGCTGCGCGCCGCCTCGTCAAGCATTTCCGTGTCAACCGGCTTCACAAACCGCGCATTGGCAATGCTGCACGCAAATCCTTTCGCAATCAGTTCTTCCCTGACTGTGAGCGCTGTCTTGACCATGCTTCCGACGGCAATAAGCGCTATATCCTTCTCATGATAAATCCACTCTGCCTTTCCGAACCGAATCGGCTCCCGGTATTCGCGCAGCCCGTCATACGCCTCTCCTCTCGGATACCGCAGCGCGATGGGTCCCGCAAAGGAGACAGCGAATTTCAGCATGTCGGAAAGCTCCCACTTGTTCTTGGGTGCCATGATGTGCATATTGGGTATGGATGACAGGTAAGACAAGTCAAAGATTCCCTGATGTGTCTCCCCGTCGCTTCCCACAAGCCCTGCCCGGTCTATGGCAAACACCACTGGCAGATTCTGTATGCAGACGTCATGCAGAATCTGATCATAAGCCCTCTGCAAAAAAGAAGAATAGATGGCAACGACTGGCTTCATGCCTCCCGCAGCCAGCCCTGCCGCAAAGGTCACGGCATGCTCCTCAGCGATGCCGACATCAAAAAAGCGCTCCGGATACATATTGCGGAACCTTTTGAGTCCTGTGCCGTCAGGCATTGCCGCAGTGATTGCCACGATATCCTCACATCTGTCCCCCAGCTTGCACATCACCGTGGAGAATACATCCGTGTAGCTCGACTTTGTCTTTGGCGTAAGCGGCAGGCCTGTTTCTATGTTAAACGGCTCTGCGCCGTGAAACCTTGCCGGGTGCTTTTCCGCTGGCGCAAAGCCTTTTCCCTTCTGTGTCAGGACATGAACCAGCACTGCGGACTTGCAGCGCTTTGCCTCGCGGAACACTTTCAGCATCGCATTGATATTGTGTCCGTCCACGGGTCCCAGGTAGGTAATGCCCATATCCTCAAAAAACATGCCCGGAATGACAAGCTGCTTCACGGAGCTTTTCGCCCTGCGGATGCTGGAGACAATCGGCTCGCCCAGCTTCGACTCCATCAGCGAGTTGTAGATGCCTTCCTTCATGTCAAGGTACTTGTCCGCCGTGCGGATATTGTTCAGGTACTTTGACATGCCGCCTACATTTTCCGAGATGGACATATTGTTGTCATTGAGCACGATAATAAAGTTTTTCTTGATGCGTGCGGCATTGTTCAGCGCCTCGTATGCCATTCCGCCCGTAAGGGATCCGTCCCCAATGACGGAAATAATTGTGTGGTCCTCGTTTCTGAGATCCCGCGCCTTTACAAGCCCCAGGCCTGCCGATATGGACGTAGAGCTGTGACCTGTGTCAAAGCAGTCGCACGCACTTTCCTTTCTCTTGGGAAATCCACTCATGCCGCCATATTTTCTAAGGCTCTCAAATCCAGATTTTCTGCCCGTAAGCAGTTTGTGCGTATAGGACTGGTGCCCGACATCCCACACGATTTTGTCTTTTGGAAGGTTCAGGCTTAAATGCAGCGCCATGGTAAGCTCCACGGCACCGAGATTCGAGCCCAGGTGTCCCCCCGTGACACTTATTTTCCGAATCAGGAACTCCCGTATCTCCTCCGCAAGCAGATTCAGGTTTTCCGGCGCCACATTTTTGATATCATTTTCTTTTTCTATTGTTTCCAGTATCATAGTGCACTTGTCCTCCGTGTCACCAACAGCAAAACACTATGTTATACTCACGACAGATGAAATCTGCCGTGAGTATTGCGCCAGCCGCAGCCGCGAAGCGGCATATTTCCTTATGCGGCTGTGTGCATCACATTATACTGAGCGGTCAGCCTTTTCGACCGCCAGTATAACCGATACGCAGTGTTATTTGATACGCGTAATCAGACTGCGTATCAGTTCCATCAGAAATTCATTCCGAAATCCCTTTTCTTCTAGGGATTCCAGCTGTTCTATGGCATGATTTGACATCTCCCGCTGTTCTCTGGAAGCTTCCTCTATCCCTTTCAGGGTCACATATGTAGTTTTATTGTTTTTCTCATCGCTCCCAACAGGTTTTCCGAGTGTCTCAAGGGTGCTTGTCACGTCAAGAATGTCGTCCTGTATCTGAAATGCCACGCCGATTTCATATGCCGCCCTTTCTACCAAAGCAGTCTGCTGCGCATCCGCTCCGGCAAGCACTGCGCCTATCATCATGGCTGCCTGTATCAGTGCCGCCGTCTTATGCTCATGGATATAAAGCAAATGTTCCTCCGTCACTTTGCTGCCCAGATTTTCCGCCTCGATATCGGCAGTCTGTCCGCCAATCATTCCATAGATACCTGCCTTGTTCGCAAGTATTGCGAGAGCTCTTGCATTTCTCTTTATATCGCTTTCAGAAATTTCAAAACTTTTCAGTGCCGTCTCAAATGCAAGGTTTAACAGTCCGTCTCCTGCAAGGACAGCCATGGCATCCCCATACACGACCCATGTGGTCTTTCTGCCCCTGCGGTATTCGTCATTATCCATTGCCGGAAGGTCGTCATGCACAAGAGAATAGGTGTGAATCATCTCAATCGCTGCCATGAACGGTTCTATGACCTTTCCCATGCCGCCAAAAAGCCGGTAGGTTTCTGCCATCAGCATCGGACGCAGCCGCTTACCGCCTGCATTCACACTGTAGTTCATTGCCTGCATCACGGTCTTAGCCCATCCTTCCTCCGCCGGAAGGAACGCTTCGAGTATTTCCTCAGTCTCTTTCACTTTTTCGTTCCATACATTATCAAAATTCATCCAATTCACCATTTTCATTTAATTTGAGGACTTCCTTCTCAACCTTGTCAATCCTGTCATTGCAGGACTTGACAAGCTTCATGCCCTCCTTATACAATTTAAAGGATTCCTCAAGCGGAATGTCCTCCTGTTCCAGTTTTCCTATCGTGCCCTCAAGCTTCTCAAATATCTGTTCCAGTGTCAACTCCTTCGCCATACCAAACCTCCTCGATTTTAGAAACCCTTGCCTGTATGGTTCCGTTTTTTATATAAATCTGTATCAATTCATCCTCTTTCACACGATTCACGTCATTGATGACCCTGTGATTTGTATCTTCCACATATGCATAGCCCTGGCTTAGCTTTTCAAGCGGTGATAAGCCCTTTAATTTTTCCGCGCAAAGCGCCATTTCATGCTTCTTCCGGGTGAGCGCATCGCTGATGGTTCTGTTCAGCTTTCCCTCCAAATCCATGCAGTAAGTGCGTTTCTGCTGTATCTGGTTTGCGGGGCTTAAATATTTCACCTTCAGGCGCAGATTTTCAAGTCTGTTTGCATACCTCCCAACCTGTACCTGTATCGCATGGTTCAGGGTCGTGCGGTACACTGTAAGCCTGTCCATCAGCTGCCAAAAATCATACACCGCAAGCTCCGCTGCCGCGGAAGGTGTCGGCGCCCTCAAATCCGCAACAAAATCAATAATTGTCGTGTCCGTCTCATGACCGACTGCGGATATAATGGGTATGGGCGAATCAAATACTGCCTGCGCAACCGCCTCCTCGTTAAAAGCCCACAAGTCTTCTATGGAGCCACCGCCCCTGCCGACAATCATCACGTCGACGCCAATCTGCTCCAATGCGCGGATGCCGTTCACGATGCTGGCGACTGCCTGGTCTCCCTGCACAACTGCAGGATACAGAATAATCTGTACGTAGGGGTTTCTTCTTGTCGCAATATTGATGATATCACGCACTGCCGCACCTGTGGGGGCTGTCACAACACCCAGGGTTTTAATATATTTTGGAATGGGCTGCTTGTACTCCGGTGCAAACATTCCCATTTCCTCCAGCTCATGTTTCAGGCGGTCAAACTTCTCATACAAAAGCCCGGCCCCGTCAAGCGTTATCTGCCTGGCATAGAGCTGGTATTTCCCATCCCTTTCATATACGTCAATCGTACCGCCAACCACGACCATCTGCCCTTCCTCCAGTCTGAAGGAAAGTCCGGTGCGGCTGCCGGCAAACATGACACAGGCGATAACGCCCTTTGCATCCTTCAATGTAAAGTAGATATGCCCTGATGAATGGTACTTACAGTTGCTCACTTCCCCTTTCACCAAAACAAATCGCAGCATATAATCCTGTGTAAACATATTTTTAATATATGCATTTATCTGGGCAACGGTATAGACATTCTGCTTCACAAACAGCCTCCATTATTTCGCAAATTTTGCAAGCACTCCGTTGATAAACCCGGAGGACTCTTCCTGCCCAAACCGCTTGGCAAGCTCCACTGCCTCGTTGATGGCAACTCCTGTGGGAACATCATCATCAAAGACAATCTCATAGACTGCAAGCCGCAGAATCGTGAGATCGACTTTTGCCATTCGCTGTGTCGTCCAGCCCTTTGCCCGCTGATTAATCATCCCGTCCAGCTCATCCAGTTTCTCAATAATTTTATTGCTTTTCGCGGAGATGTACTGCGCATCCTCGTCCTTTATCTCCTGTTCTTCCATCGCAAAGGTCTCAAAGAATAGCTGCTCCTGCTCCTGCAGTTCCTCTGTGTCATAAAACTCTGCCCTGAATATGAATTTAAATATCTGTTCCCTAAGCTCTCGTCTGCTCATTTGTCTTATCCTTTTATTTGTCTAATGCCATCTTAATCCCTACAATCCTGATATTTACATCAGAAACCTTAAATCCAGTCATCGTCTCGATTGCACTCTTTACCTTTTCCTGGACTTTATTGCATGTGGTCGGAATATTGTAACCGTACTCAAGCGTCACTGCAAGCTCCACGGACACATTTCCATCGAGAATATCAATCTTCACGCCTTTTGTCTGTTTTTTCATGCCGACCCTGCCCATCAGCTCGTTCGTGATATTTCCGACCATTGCGCCCACGCCGTCGACTTCCGTAGCCGCAAGTCCCGCTATCATGGCGACTACATCATTCGCAATCTTTACTGTTCCGAACTCCTCGTTGTTGAGTGAGCAGCCACCCCTATCTGTTTCTTTTTCCATGGTTTCAACCTCCTGTATTTTATACTTAACTCTCATTATATCAAAACACGGAAACTTTGCAAAGCATAAAGTTTTTTACGTTATCCATATCTTTTCCCAATTTTTCCATTCCATTCAGAAATGGTCTAAGATATCTCTGTATGACTGCTATCTGACAGATTCCAGAAGCTGATTGTGCGCAGTGTTTCATTGGAAGTATAGGCAATGCTCCCGCCCTGCCTGTCAATGAAATCGAATATTTTCTGTTCGTCAATCAGGGACTGTACCATGGCGAGATAGCTGTCACTACTGCACTTGAGTGTCACATATCCCGCTGACTTTGCTGCATCACTTCCTAAGACAAGCGCAAGGCGTGTTTCATCGTAACTGTCAAAATACAGCCCCTCACGCACATAATAGTTGTCCTGTGCTGCCGTGCACAAAGGAAGCTCGACCACTTTCTCCAGCGAATGTGTTCTTGTAATCTCATCCGTAGTCACCAGAAAATAATCATAATTAATAGAAGGGACTTCCTCCGTCCTATTGTCCGCGGTGTTTCCAGATGCATAGGACGCGTCGCCCCATGTAGGATCCAGATAATAATATTCGCCGTTTACCCGCACCAGATTCCAGCCATGGCGCTCTCCGTTTGTAAATCCTGTCACCAGCAGGCATTGCATGCCTGCCTTTTGCAGCATGTACTGCATTGCTTTCGCATATCCCTGACAGACTGACCTGCCCTGCAGGAAAACAGAACAGATATTTTGATTGTTTTCAGCAGTCTTATCATATTCCGTGCTGTCAATCAGCCATTCATACAGGTATTTGACAGTACTGTACTCATCCTCGTTCAGCGGAACCTGCCGGAAGCATTCTGCAATTTTCTGTTCGATTGCGATTTTTGCCTGTTCTGCCTCCTCGCTGCTCATGGAATACGTCCCGCTGAATGTCACACCTGTCGTTACATTTCCAAGTGTGTATTCTGTATACTGATAGCCCTCCACATAAAAAAGTTCCGGGTGGTCATTCATCACACAGGCAAAAATAAGGTCTACGCCGGACTTGTCCATGATTGACAGCGGGGCGTCTTTTTTCATGTTTGCGAGCGCATCCAGTATCTCAAGATAAATCTTTTTCTGTGTCTCATCCAGACAGTGATAGGAATAATATAGCTCTGATACTTCTGTTATCTGTTCCGTATCTTCCTCTGTTCCGGAAGGCATTTCCGATTCCGTCTCTTTTTCTGGCTCTTTTGGCTGTTCCGGTTCATACTCACGTGTTTCCTCCTGCGTAAGATATGGCAAATCATCCTGATAGGTACAGCCCTGCACAAGCAAAAACACGCCTGCTGCAAGGGCAGCCCACAACACTGTCCTTTTTTTCATTAACCGTCTCTTATCTCCTAATTCCTGCCAAATTCTGAAAGCACAAGCCCTTTATTTCTGTCAATTGTCATGCCAATACTCCACTGGTTGATAAACAGCAGCAGCGGATTCCCTTTCAAATCCTGAATCTTTTTCATGTCCGAGGTGCCTGAGAGCTTGTCCAGATTCACCTCGTCCTTGTTTTCAATCCAGCGGATATATTCGTATGGAAGCGGTTCCAGCTTTATCTCAACATTGTACTCGTTTTCCAGACGGTACTTCAATACGTCAAACTGCAGCACGCCGACGACACCTACAATGATTTCCTCCATTCCTGTATTGAACTCCTGAAAAATCTGAATCGCACCCTCCTGTGCAATCTGGTTGACGCCCTTGATAAACTGCTTGCGTTTCATCGTGTCAATCTGCCTCACACGCGCGAAATGCTCCGGTGCAAACGTCGGAATCCCGTCATAACAAATGTTATTCTTAGGGGCACAGACTGTATCCCCGATTGAAAAAATACCAGGGTCAAACACGCCGATAATATCTCCGGCATACGCCTCATTGAGTATTTTTCTCTCATCCGCCATAATCTGCTGCGGCTGGGAGAGACGCATTACTTTCCCGCCCTGCACATGCTTAACTTCCTCTCCGGCATCAAATTTTCCGGAGCAGATGCGCATAAACGCAATCCTGTCGCGGTGCGCCTTGTTCATGTTCGCCTGTATCTTGAATACAAACGCCGAAAAATCATTGCCGACAGGGTCGATGTCCTCTCCCTGTGAAATTCTCGGCAGCGGCGTTGTCGCCATCTTCAGAAAATTCTGTAAAAAGACTTCCACGCCGAAATTCGTGAGTGCGGAACCGAAAAATACGGGTGTCAGCTTTCCTCTCCGCACTTCTTCAATGTCAAATTCTGCGCTTGCCCCATCGAGCAGCTCTATCTCGTCACGCAGTGTGGATAACGCCTCGTCCCCGATATTTGCAAGCAAAAGCGCCTCGTCATCCATCGGAATAATGGTGGTCTCCCCTTCCCTTGTCCCCTTCTGCGTATCGGAAAATGTAAGTACATGGTTTCCATGTCTGTCATAGACTCCCTTAAAACGCTTTCCGGAACCGATTGGCCAGTTTACAGGACAGGTGGCAATCCCGAGTTCTTTCTCGATTTCATCAAGCAGCTCAAATGTGTCATTGGCATCCCTGTCCATCTTGTTGATAAACGTAAAAATGGGTATGCCCCTCATTCCACATACCTTAAAAAGCTTCCTTGTCTGCGCCTCCACGCCTTTTGATGCATCAATCACCATGACTGCCGAATCCGCTGCCATCAGTGTCCTGTAGGTGTCCTCGGAAAAGTCCTGGTGCCCTGGCGTGTCGAGAATATTGATGCAGTAACCATCGTAGTTAAACTGTAAGACTGAAGATGTAACCGAGATACCTCTCTCCTTTTCTATTTCCATCCAGTCAGAAACTGCATGCCGTGCCGTCGCCTTGCCCTTTACGCTTCCGGCAAGGTTGATAGCGCCTCCGTATAACAAAAATTTTTCTGTCAGCGTCGTCTTGCCCGCATCCGGGTGCGATATGATGGCAAATGTCCTCCGCTTATTGATTTCCTCCGCAATTGTACTCACTTGTATCTCCTCCATCTATTCACAAATCATTGCACGCCGGGCATCCGTCAGCCTGCTGATACTTTCATCTGGATGCCCATGTGCATTTATAAATGCGGAAGCCTATGCTTCCCATGCCTTACACAGGCCTCCGCATCTTGTATGCATGTTCCCATCCGCGCATCCCACCTGCATAACACATGTTATCCAGGCAGTTTGCGATATGTAGTTTAGTATACCATATTTATCCTCTGAATTCCACATTTTTCTTTATTACCTAACAATACTTAAAATCACCTTATTCAGCGCCTGATACTGTTATGATGATGTTCTCCGCTGACACAGCTGTTTTGCGCTGCACGATATCTATAATCTGCGCCGTCTGGGCTTCCGTCAGGCTCGCAGCCTCCACCATGACATCTGCCGAATCGCCGCTGATGCTTACCACTGTCTGCGTAAATCCTTTTGCCTCAAGAAGCATCTGGGCATCAGACTCCTTCTGGGCTGTTTCTGTCAGTGTAATCATGCTGTTGACCGCATCCTTTTTCGCATCCTCCGTCAGCTCCTCGCTCTGGATGATTTCCATAAGCGATTCCTTATTCTGTGCCCTGGTCTGCTCTTTTAAGAGCTTCGCACCTGCAAGGGTCGATACACCTGACGCACTTGTAAACACTGCCTCGCCCGGTATCTCCTGCTCGATGACCGTGGCTCCTGATTCATCTGTATTGGATGCAAGCGCAGTATCCGTACCGTCCGCCGCCTCATCTGATGCCTGAAGCTCCGTTCCGTCTGCATCGGCAGTCAGTGCACTGTCTGACGTGACATCCATGCCATTGCTTAAATAATTGTCCGTGACTGTCACATCATCCGTGTCGAGACTCGGAATGTCGCCCTCTGTTCCTGTAGCAGCTGCATAGTCCTTAATCGTCCCATCCGTATCTTCCCTCAGCGATATGGCATACATATCTTCATCCGATATCTCATATGTAAGCTCACTGCTGCTCCCATCCACAGATATGAAGTCCTCTTCTCCAATTTTCGTTCCGGCAAAATTCAGATAGCCTGCTACTGCTATCATGACTGCCAGTGCCGTAATCATAATCTGGTTCTTTCTTAATATTTTTTTCACCAAACCATATCCTTCCTATTGTTTCTCTTTGCTACTTCTATCATATTCCGCACACCCTTTTCTTAGACTTCCTACTTTAAAAATTTATCAATTATTCCATCCGCAGCACTTCAACCTTGTTTGCCTCCACCCCGTACAGCGCCATCACAAGCTTTACAATCTGAAGCCGTATCCCTTCGTCGGCAGCGCCTTTTGCCGCCACAACCACACCGTCAATTTCCGGACTTTTTGTCTGTGATATAAAAGGCACCTCGTTCCCGTCCGCGTTTCTGGTATATACCGTTGCCTCTTCTTTCCTTAATTCACTGCTCTCCCCGCTTGTCGAACTTGAGGTCGGAATATCCTTCTCCACAACATATTCCTGTGAGCTCTTCATATAAATCAATACTTTCACGTCCCCAACTCCTGCGACGCTTGACAGGAACTCCTCCAGCTCCTTTTCAAGCCCTTTGCGATATTGTTCTGCAGCTGATCCGCTGTTTCCACCATTCTCCTGCTGTAGGTTTTCCATATTGCCAGTGCTTATCGTGCTTTCTGTACCCTGACTTTTTTTCTTTGAATAACCACTGTTACTTTTATTGGTAGGCAGCATAATCACAAAGATTAAAATTCCACTCAGAAAAACAATCAGCATGGTCTCCTTTGTCGGTCTGCCATTTCCTTCACTCCCCCCGTTCAGGAACATCCGAAGCCTGTTCGCGAATTTCCCCGCCATTCTCTTCACCTCCGCCTCTGCTATCGTACTCTGCCTGTGCTCCCCCTATAATTTTGTCCTCCCAGAGTCTCTGTTCATAGTACGCCTCCCCCTGCCGGATGTCGTCTGTCCTCGTCATCTCCCTCCACTCCTTCTCCCATTTCGCATACAGCGCATCCGCCTCAAAAAACCCTTTCTCGACCTGCCCCACGAATGAAAACACTACATTACAGCAGATACACATTGTCAGCAGATAGGAAAAGAGCTTTAAATACTTTTGGTAAGCGCTCCCTTCCGTCAGCTGAATCAGACACTGAAAACATATGACTGTATATACCAGCCGCCGGACTTCCATTGCCAGTTCTTCCATAGCCCCTCCTTTTTCAAACCACTTTAGCTCGTTGCATTCGTAACAGCTGCTATTGTCACAAAAAATAAAGTAGTGACTGTTATTAATATCCGGAGAAGCATAAACCCTGCCTCCGATATGTACTCAATGCACTTCATCATTTGCTTTTCTCCACAGATGCTTCCCAGGGCCCCGCTCACCTTGATAATAAGGAGTATCATAAACGCTTTCAGAACCGGAGCCGCTATCAGCAGCACAATCACTACGAGTATCAGTACGCCGAGACTGTTTTTTACCGCAATTGCGGATGCCAGTGTCACACTTGACACAGACTCGACAATATCGCCGATTCCCGGGATTGCCCCTGCCGTTTTCTGAATGACCGTATTGTTTGCCTTATCAATTACAGGTGTTATTATCACTTGCAGGATACTGCTTCCCGATATCAGCACAACCATCATTTTCAGCACCCACTGTATGCCCTTTTTCATCAGCTCCATAAGTCCCTTAAACCGTTCTTCCCCCCATATGCTCTCCACTACGCCAAGCATGACGTATCCCTCAACCACTGTCGTCAGCGATGCTGCCATAATTCCTTCTATCAGGCACAGAAACCCTAAAAGCAGCTTGTAAAATATCAGCGCCGTCAGTCCGGAGCCCGCCGCGGCAATACATATCATATACGCCGGTATCATCAGCTTGAGAAATTCAATCATCTGTTCCATCGCATCATTCACAATCCCAAGCACGCTGTGGAATGCGTCGATAAGCACCACCAGCTGGCATATGATAAAAAACGTCCTCGCTGCCTTTGCCGCCCCCTCATTTTTCAGGGCAGACATCAGGTTACTCACAAGCGCCACCAGTATAAACAAAACCAGCACGGATACAAAAAGTCGTTTCCATCCATCAATAACACTTGTTACAGAATTTGCGATATACCGCCAGAACAAACCTGGATCCAGCACCCAGTTTCCCTTCAATACATCCTCTATGAAGTCCATGGAATTTGTATTCTGCCCTGGAAGCAGCTCGCGCAGCAGTTTATCGAGTATGCTTAAATCAGGAAGTATGTCCACCTCCTGCCACAAACTTATGTCCTGACTCATCTCATCATTCCCTCAAGCATGTTTATCATGATTCTGATTACAGGAAACCCCGCAACCATAATGGCAATTTTCCCGAACAGCTCAATATGGCTGCTCAGTGCCGAATGTCCCGAATCCTTGCACAGATTTGCGGCAAATTCACAGATATACGTGATGCCGATAAGCTTTAGCAGCAAGGATATGTATGCGGCATTTCCGCCGAGAATCGACTCCCAGTTCCTCAACTCCTCCACTGCCTTCCCAAGCACGCCGATTACCCTTATCGCGATAAAAAAGCTGACAAGAATAATAATCAGTGTCGCATATTCCGGCTTGTCTTTCTTCAATATAATTGACGCGAAAAGTCCCGCGAGGGCAAGTACACAGATTTCAAGCATCTCCTACACCTTCCCTTCCCATATGCATTGCTTCACAGTGCAAACAAATCCTGTATCATCTGAAAAAGCTGATATATGTACGGAACAATCCATGAAAGCACCAGCACCAGCCCGGCAAGACTAATCAGAAATGCGTGCTCCTCCCTGCCGCTATGTTTTAATACCTGTCCCAGAATCGTTATCAATATACCAACTGCTGCTATCTTAAATATCAGACTGACTTCCATCTTCATCCCCATTTCCACATATTCTTATAAAAATAATATGATACACAATATCCCAGTAAGCGTGCTGAGTGCCTTTATCAGCCTGCTGTTCTCATCCTTCTTTGTTTTAAGCCTGTCTATTTCATTATCGAGCTCCATCTCGAAAAGCCCAAGCGCCTCCACCTGCAGCTGCCCGCCCTCATACGCAAAACAATTCCCCATCTTTTCCAGATACCCCATTCCTGTATGGGAAACATTTGTTCTCATCTTCATTTCCTGAACCATCTCATTCCATATGAGAAGCAGCGTCATTCCATCCCGCTCTTTCATTCTTTGTGAAACCTTTTGGAAAAAAGCGTCATACGGCTGCCCAGCCTTCTCCGATACCATGTCAAAGATTTCTTCCATCGGCCTGTGTAAATATGTGATTTCTCCCATCATATACACTAGTATCTGTTTTTGCATTTTCAAATGCTGTATGTCCCTGTTCATTTCACCGCAAAGAGACCAACCAAATCCAAGCGCGCCTGTCATTACGCAGGCGCCCGCAATAAGCTTTTGCCACATATTGTGTTCCCCTCCTTGTCATAAATTTCAAAATACCTGTCCATATTCTCATCTGCCGACAATACGACAAACCTATCAATCAGCTTTAATTTCAATATCTTCTCCATTTCGCCCTTATGTCTGATATCTTCCAGTGAGCTTCCATGCACTGTCGACACGATGCTGCACCCGCTCACGCCTGCATGAAGAATTGCCTGCGCATCCGTGCATTTCCCAATCTCATCGATGGCTATCACCCTTGGCGCAAACGTCCGGATCAGTATGGAAATTCCCTGCTGCTTATCGCCTCCCGTAATCACATCTGTGCGCTCGCCGCAGTCAAGCATGGCGCTTCCCCGATAGGCGCCTGCAATCTCACCTCTCTCATCCACAACGCCTACATTGCATCCCGCGTACCCATCCATTCCATTTGACAACAGGCGGATGATGTCCCTTAGCAGGGTTGTCTTACCAACTCCCGGCGGTGAAATTATCAGCGTATTCAATGGTGTCTTTTCCCTTGAATAGAGATGCCTGATGATTCTGTCTGCAATCCTTTTATGTTCGTGCGCCAGCCTGATATTCATATAACGGATATATTTGGCAATGAATCGTCCGTTTTCCGCAGCCGTGAGTTCCCCGGTGATTCCAATCCGGTGGCCGCCCTCGACCATAAGATATCCCTGTCTGCGTTCCTCCTCGTAGGCATAAACGGAGTCATGGCACAGATAGCGGAATATTTCATCCATCTCCCGCTCACCATATATCAGCGCCAGTCTGTATTCCCTGCCGGACAGCACCCGCACCGGCTGGTTGACGCGCAGCCTGATTTCCTGTACTTTTTCAAAGTCCATCCCGCTTCTTTCCCAGCCGCTTCTAAGTCCCTGTGGAAAAAACTGCAGAATCCGCTTATCCGACACCATTGTGTATTCCCCCTTTTTCGATGCAACGCCTGGATGGAAGCCAGACAGCAAACTAGTCCATACCTCAATATATGTCCCAAAATCTAAAATATGAGCATTGAAGAAAAACAATCCCCACAATTATTTGCCATCCAAAAAGGAATATGGTAAAATGCGATTAAAGTATGACTGCAGCCTGAAAAATCTTATACACAATCAGCACAGAAAAATAGAATATATAGAAAAGGGGCTGCCGGAAAATGCAATCATTTCCCGGCAGCCCCTTCATTTTATATAATTGTCAGAATAC
>ERZ778517.550-NODE-550-length-39265-cov-4.561642_pt1 | contig 39265 bp, 34 predicted proteins | sample MGYA00510341_ERZ778517 | MGnify/ENA primary metagenome ERZ778517 (study PRJEB29527, sample SAMN07138964) | mouse gut metagenome | material: feces | host: mouse | place: China:Nanjing | collected 2016-01-25 ...
TGACTATTATAGTGACTACGCCCTGTAGTGACTAAAAGAAAAATCGCCAACTCTTTTGGAATTAGCGATTTAACTTTCTTAGAAGTGGTGCCGACAGCACCATACGCAGTTGCCGTTTCACTGTGCGCCGCCTTCTAAAAGAAGACCCCGATGATTATAGCGAGGAATTTCAGGAAATCCTCGACCGTTGGGAAGCCCTCACAGCTCTCAAGACCAAAGCCGAACATCGAGCCAACGTTGCCACATTCATCCCTTTGATTGTATCTCTGATTCTTGTGGTTGCAACGTTCTTTTTGCCAGACAGCATGCCTGCTAACCATCGCATTAATTTGATGCGTGGTGCCATGATGCTACCCGCGTTGCTTGCGCCGGTGGTAGGGCTTGCATCAAGACGACGTCTGAAAAGTATAAACCAAGAGTTGAAAGAACTGATGGTTTGCCCCAACCCCGACTGCGGCATGCCGTTGAGTGAAGCCAATGTGCGCCGGGGCTTGTGCACATACTGCAAAAAACATATATAGAACCTTGGCCATGGACGATATAATTAGCACTATATGCCGTGTCGAAGGCTGCGGATGCGTTGTCCGTTATCGGGCACCATCTGCGCCCGGGCTATATGGTGTAAAGTGTCCGCGCGGACATACGAACAGTTTTCGTATAGGGAATTCTGACGAAGAACAGGACAGCGAGACCGTAACCATACCGCATAAACTCGGAAATGCCATAGGAAGACTCGAAATCGTACCTCGCGGCATTTTAGGGCGATGGCGCAGTCGCAGTTTCACCCTTCATCCCGGTCCAAATACCATAGGGCGTCACGACGACAACATGCCTTGCGATATCGAGGTATTCGACGATACCTCGGTGAGCCGTCGCTCGGTGATAATCGATGTGACCGTTACTCCTCAGGGCAGTTTGTATAAACTAACGGTTGTCAAATCTGCCAATCCGGTCTTGTACAACGGCAGGCAAGTAGAAGTAGGCGAAACAATCTATCTTAACTACGGCGACTGCATACAGCTCGGCAACACGCGCTTCAACTTGGTGGAATAATAGGGTAAGTATACATCTATGCGCGAGGACAAGAAGATATTGACGAAACACGCTCTACAGCCTGGGACTGTCGTAGTCGGCGCGGGACGCACTTATACCATAGTGCGCACACTCGGCACCGGCGGATTCGGCATAACATATCTTGCCGACGATGACCTTGGAAACCGCATAGTAATCAAAGAGTTTTTTCTTAAAGGCTGCTGGCGTGGCACTGACGGCATTACTATAGAGCACGCTCCTACCATAGACGAAGATTTTGAAACAGGCCGTACGGACTTTGTCGAAGAGGCGCGGCGTCTTGGCATACTCGGGCGCAACTCGCCCAACATTGTCACTGTATACAATACTTTCGAAGCTCTGGGCACGGCCTACTATACCATGGAATACATCGACGGTGGCGACCTTCGAAGCTATGTTGAAGAACATGGACCAATGCCGGAGCAACAGGCTGTCGAAACGATACTTACAGTAGCATCGGCTGTCGGTATGCTCCATGCAAGCCATGTGCTGCACCTCGACATAAAGCCTGGCAACATTGTGCTCCGCCATGGTAGCGATGGTAAACTCGAGCCTGTTTTGATAGACTTCGGAATTGCCAAACATTTCGGTAGCGACGGTTCGCCAACAACATACCTCACGGCAAAAGGCGCAAGCAGCGGCTATGCTCCAATCGAGCAATACGATGATATCGATACCTTCTCGCCCCAAATCGATATCTATGCCCTTGGTGGCACATTATATTATCTGCTCACCGGCAAAAATCCGCCGAAAGCCTTCGATATCAAATCGTTCGACGAGTTGCGCGTCAATCTGCCTGATGGCCTTGGCGAGAATACTGTCGCTGCTCTCGAGGGTGCGATGAAACACATCAAGCACGAGCGACTACAAACCATTGATACATTCATGAGCCTTCTCTGCGGCCACACTGTGTACAACAACGCCACTGAGGTATTGCTTGACCGTAAAAGCAAACGTAAAAGCAAAGGTAGCATAATCTTCGTTTTCCTATTCCTCGTGCTGGTCATAGTCAACAGCTTTATTGACAAAGAATATACTGAAATCTCCACACGCGCAAACCATAACTCTATTAGAGATGATATAGATAACGTATCTATGATGGCCAACCTCAAAAAAAGATACAGAGACAGCCTATTAACAAAAATCGTTTTAGAAAACCTCCCTCAGATTGAGCCCTTTGAGGTCAAAAAAGACGTTCCAACACAAGGTAAATCATTAGATTTTGAGGATGATGACTCCATTATTTCTACACTTGTCAAGGGATTAACTAAGGAAGAGAGTGACAGCATCAGAAGAGATTCAATAATCAAATCCCGGCAAGATAAATGGTCTCGAGATGTTGGCGACATTAAAATATGTGAACTGAAAATGAGTAATGACAGTGTTGGGGGATTGATGACTAACTTTATAAATGATTTTCTATATACACGCGGGCGGCAACTTGCTGATTCGGAGATTGATTGCACTATATCATCGCGTGCGTTGCAACGCGCCAAATGGGTAGATGGTGATGTCACGGTTAAAGATGTCTATAGTATGATGCCCTTCAATAACATTGTTGTAGTTCTCGAAGTAGAGGCCGACGACCTTGTCGAAGTTCGCGAAAGACTGCGTCTCCAAGCCGGCGAGATTGACAATCGCTTGAATACCTTGGATATTATTCCCGGTAAGAAATATCGCGTTGCAACTATAGATTATATAGCTCAAGGTGGCGATTATATGACACCGCTCTTAAATGCACGTCTCATAGCGAAAAGTAATAATTCTATTCAGAAAGATTTCATCGACTTCATCTACAATCTAAGCAAGACTAATCTTAACCTAAACAATTACAAATAACCATTCACCGAATAATCGCCGTACTTTACCGAACATACCTCAAAAAGCATACAGGGACTCGTTTTTAGGATTTATATTTGCAGTGTAAATATAAATCCTATATCGACATGCTAAAATTGACTTTTATATTGTTTGTGGTATTGGCTTTGGATTATTTCCGATGCCCGCCAGCTCTATCTCATTCTCTTCTCCCTCTCTAATATCGCATTGTATAACAATCTAAAACGGCGCACACATGAAACCTACACTTATTCTAACTTCAATCTTCTTGCTGGCCGCTTTGTTTGTGGCAGCCAATAACTCTCCTAAAGAAACTGTCGTTGGGAATCCCGATTCTCTTGCCGAGGCTGGTATAAGGTATCTTCGAAACGAGACCCCGGATTACGAAAAAGCGTTCCAATGCCTTCGCCGCAGTGTAGATGCCGGCTCGACCAAGGGCTTGGGCCACCTTTCGCGCTGTTACGCGCTCGGCTACGGGGTAGAGAAAAACACCGATTCTGCAATGTTTTATTGCAAAAAAGCCGCCGTGGCCGGCGATAACCGGGCTCAATACACTCTTGGCCGGCTATTTTACACTAACACCAAGTGTGCTGTGAATGGCTCTACACAGCACGAGAAATACCGCAAGGCGGCGTACTACTGGATGAAAGCGGCTGCCGATAACGGCAACGGTCCCGCCATGTTCGTTTTTGGCAAATCTGCTTATAAGGGCGAAGTGCTTTTTGACGAGCCAGACTATGGAATTGCATTCTCTTATTTGAGCCGTTATATCGAACTCTTGCGCAGCAGGTATTTTCATTTCGGCATACTTAAGACGAACCGCAAAGAAGCATATACAATGCTTGCCGACCTTTACGCCACTGGTCGAGGGGTTGAAGCCGACAAGGATATGGCTCAAAAACTTATAGAGGAAGAAATGAATACTCCCGAGAAAATCCTTGCCGAACAGCAGGCAGGATTTAATAAAATTAATGAACATTTAAAATCACAAAGGGACTCATTGCAACGGCTTATGGCTACGCCTCCTATTCGTTTCGCCCCGGTGCGGCCGATAAAGCCCTATGTCCCTAAGCATAGATTTCCAAAAGTTCCCTTTCTGCGCCGACTGCCTTTATAAATCATAAAATCCTAACCAACGATGGAAACTAACATGTCTTTTTGGTCATTATTTTCACCTGCCTTACTGGTAAGCCTCGTCTTATTGGTCATTGGCATCGTGATTATTCGTTTTACAGAAGCTAAAGGTATCTTTGTTGGCCTGCTTTTTATAGCGTTCTCTATGGTCGTGGGCATAAACTCTTGTTCTCGAATGCGTACAGTGGCAGGTCGCTCTAAAATAGAACTTTGCGGTATCAATCTAAATATGGATTCGGAAACTGCGAGAAGGACTTTGCACCATTTCTGCGATTCTAATTACCGCAATGCCGCCTTTTCGGTGGCCATCAAGGGTAATATGCACTCGATTTCGGCCACCGACAGCATCAGCGGTGCATCAGTGACAATTGAATTTCAGTCTCTTTATGCCGGTTCGCCTATATTCAAATCTATCACTTATGCCAAACGCGACGGGGTCGACCTGGGCCTACTCAAAACATACGATGGCGATATTTCAGACTATGTTGGCAAAAATGCCGGTGTGGAACTTGCTTTAAATGATACAGTTATATCCCTAAAATCAAGATGATATGAAGATACGTAGCATATTTTTAGCCACACTATTGCTTGTGGCCCTCACTGCGGTGGTATCTTGCAAGGATGCTGAAACAGTAGCGATACCCGGACCGGAGAAATTTTTCGGAGTGGTAGCCGACCGCCCTCACGACGCAGCTCTAATACCTCTACGCTTGTACCTTAGTGCCCGTGGGTACTATGTGCCTCTGCATCATGCAAAAGATGCCCATGATAGGAAAATCGATATTTACAGTTACAACGACACGATAGCCGGCGATAGTGTGTTGATTGTTCTATCGACCAAAAGCGGGATTGACGCCGACGGTGATACTTATTACGAAAACAAATTGAAAGAATATGCCTACATTCGCCATTCGGGTTTAGATTCTACCGAAATAGCGTATCTTCGCGAAAAATATGGCAATGACCGAAATATGCATTTCGATTCAATTTCAATTCATTATAAAGTACCATGAGAAATCCACTTGTCATCATACAGCTTATCATATTTGCCGTAGTGATTGGAGTTGTCGTATATGAGAAATTTATGAAGAAGTTTGAGAACGACGAAAAAGCCCGGGGTGTCATAGGCTGCCTCGGTTATATCGCTTTGTGGGTTGTTGCTATACTTATATTTTATCAGTTATGGCGAGTATCTAATTTGCCACTCGATTTGACCGCATATTATATCCGGTTTTACGATTAGAAATATGATATATTGAAAAATTTCCGTAACTTTGCAGCGTGTCGCATGTTGCGATATTTTTATTTTTATGATTATGAAACGTGTGTTTTTAATGCTCGGCGTGGGGGCTATGATGCTTGGTCTTGCCTGCGCTTGTTCGTCGGGTTCGAAAGAGCCGTCGGCACTTATATCGCAAAGTGAACGGATTGACCAGGATTTGAGCCAGTTGGCCGAAGACAGCCCCATGTTTCTTGCTGACGCTTCGGCATCGTATGCCGACGGTACACTCAGCGTCAACCTCGAGTTTTGCGACTCAATAGTCCACGCCGACCAGCTTTCCGACGTGCTGATTCGCTACGTGCTCGGCCAGTATATGAAGGCCCATACGGGCGAGAACCTCGACATTACGCTCAATACCCTTGGCAAGGAAGAAGGAGTGTTGTCGCTGACTATCAAAGATATTTATGGCCAGACCAAGGTGCTCGACCTGCCGTCGGCCACTGTCAAGAAACTCGTCACAACCAAGCAGATGGAACTCGGCTACCAGGATGCGCGTGTAAATGTGCTCGACATAATGGATACCCGTTGCGACAGGTATAAGGCCGCTGTCAATGCCCTTTCGTGCGAGTTTAAATATAACGCCGGCTTTGCCCAATATACCCTGACATTTAAAAATGCCAACGCCTTCGCCAACCAGACGCAGGGCTCGCTTGCCGGGCGGTATATCGCAGTTCTTAAGCCGGTTTACGACGACTTCGGCGCATGCCGTCCGATGGTCGAAGAACTGCTCTCGTCGCTCCAAATCGAGGGATACCGCTTTGTCTACAAGGATGCCGATGACAGCAAGGAGCTCCACACGGCACTCCCCTGGCGCATGCTGAACTAACGAAACCTTAAAACACTCAATATCAATGACTCTTACCGACCGTTTTCTGGAATATGTCAAATTCGACACCCAGAGCGACGAACTCACCAACATGACGCCGTCGACTCCGGGCCAGATGATATTTGCCGAATATTTGCAAAAGGAACTCGAAGGCCTCGGCCTGCGTGATATCACTCTCGATAACAACGGCTACCTGATGGCTACCCTGCCGTCGAACCTGCCCGTAGGCGTCACCGTACCCACCGTGGGCTTTATTGCCCATCTCGACACTTCGCCCGATATGTCGGGCCGCCATGTCAAACCCCGGATAGTCAAGGCCTATCCCGGGGGCGACATTGTGCTCAACGAGGCCGAGGGCATCGTGCTGTCGCCCTCGCAGTTCCCCGAACTCGACAATTATATCGGCCAGGACCTCATTGTTACCGACGGAACCACGCTCCTCGGTGCTGACGACAAGGCCGGCATCGCCGAAATCATCTCGGCTGTCGACTACCTGCTCAAGCATCCCGAAATCAAGCATGGCGACGTGCGTATAGCCTTCAATCCCGATGAGGAAATAGGCCAGGGCGCTCACAAGTTCGATGTCAAGCTATTCGGGGCCGACTGGGCATATACGATGGACGGTGGCGAAATCGGCGAACTCGAATATGAGAACTTCAACGCCGCCGTGGCGCGTGTCACCTTTGCCGGCCGCAACGTGCACCCGGGTTATGCCAAGCACAAGATGATAAACTCGATGCGCATCGCCAACCAGTTTGTAATCATGCTGCCGCGCTGGGAGACCCCCGAACATACCGAGGATTACGAAGGTTTCTATCACCTCGTGTCGATGGAAGGCACCGTAGAGAAGACCGTGCTTACCTATATCATCCGCGACCACGACCGCGACCGCTTCGAACGTCGCAAGAAGGAACTCGAGCATCTTGCCCGCAAAATCAACCATGAGTTCCCCGACTGCTGTTCGCTCGAAATCAAGGACCAGTACTACAACATGCGCGAGAAAATCGAGCCGGTGAAATATATCGTCGACATTGCCGAGGAGGCCATGCGCCTTGCCGGTGTCACCCCAAAGGTGCAGCCCATACGCGGCGGCACAGACGGTGCGCAACTGTCGTTCAAGGGTCTGCCGTGCCCTAATATCTTTGCCGGAGGCCTCAATTTCCACGGCCGCTATGAGTTCGTGCCTATTCCCTCGATGGAAAAAGCCGAGCAGGTAATAGTCGAAATCGTGAAACTCGTCGGTAAAAAGTAACCACTCTCCGGCTGGGCCGATGTGCGACCTTGCCGGTCGGAAAAAACATAAAGACAAAAGTGCAGAAGGAACATAAAAATTTTATGTGTTTTTTGAACTTTTGTCTTTTTGTTTCCTCATTTTAAGAAAGTTTGCCAATAGGGCTCGCCTAATCACTCAAATACCACCATCAAAAATCTATTAGTAGTCATAACCGGCCCGACGGCGTCGGGCAAGACCGCTCTCGCTGTAGAGCTGGCATCGTATTTCGGCACAGAGATAGTGTCGGCCGACTCGCGACAGCTCTACCGTGACCTGCCAATAGGTACCGCCGCGCCTACCACCGAGGAGATGAGGGCTGTGCGTCACCATCTGGTAGGCACACTCGACCTCGACGAATATTACAGCGCGGCGCGCTTTGAGAGCGATGCCTTGGCCATTCTCGCCGATATCTGGCACCGCAACGATATTGCGATAGTCTGCGGCGGCTCGATGATGTATGTCGACGCCCTTACGAAGGGTATCGATGATATGCCCACGGTCTCCGATACGACGCGGGGCTACGTGCTTTCGCTGCTCGAAAACCACGGGCTCGAAGGAGTCCTGGCTCAGTTGCAGATTTGCGACCCGGCATATTACCTCGAGGTAGACCGCGCCAACACGCGGCGCGTGGTCCACGCCCTCGAGGTGAGCCTCCAGGCCGGGGTGCCATATTCGTCGCTGAGGACGGGCCGCGCGAAGCAGCGCGATTTCAAGGTGCTCAAGCTGGCTATAGACTGGCCGCGTGAAGAACTTTTTGCCCGTATAAATGCCCGTGTCGACGCCATGATTGACGCCGGGCTTGCCGACGAAGCGCGCCGAGCGTTTGCACGTGGCGATTTCAACTCGCTCAACACGGTGGGTTACAAAGAGATGCGCTGGTATCTCGACGGCGAGGCCGACCTCGACTTTGTGAGGGCGAGAATAGCGAAAAACACACGTGTCTATGCTAAAAAGCAGCTCACGTGGCTGCGCCGCGACAGCGATGTGGTGTGGCTGAAGCCCGACGGGGCACTCCCGGCGGCCATTGAGCTTGTCAAAAACGCTGCCGGGGAAGAATGATGCGCTCGCCGAGCATCTTGCCAAGCTGTTTCTGATAGTCTTTCCAGTTTAGCAGCTGCTCCATTATGGCCGAGGCAGAGTCTATATCGTCGGGCGGCAGGTTGATAAGCCGCGTGGTCAGTTCCTTTATCATGCCGGACACAATTGCGCTTCGCAGCTCGTTGATTGCCCTTGGCACGAGGGTCTGCAGTTGTTCCTGTTCGCTTTCTACATGCGCTCCACGGGTGTAAATCTTCGACAATGTGTAGCGTTCGACGACTAATTCCGACGCCACAGTCCTGACTGTGTTGTCGGCTGAGTTGATAAGCTTGTTCTGGCCGTATGACATATCGAACTCGTCGGCGGCTTTTTTGCGTATGCTTTCGATTTCTGCCTGGGCCTGCATCTCAAATTTCTCAATCTCCATCAGCGACGAGCCTTTGCGGCGCACTTCCTCGCGCTTGTCTTCGAGCATCCGTTGACATTGGAGGTCGATTTCCTTTAGCTTTGCCTCGCGGTCGGCAGGCCACTGCTCGTTGCGGATATGGCCGAAGGCATCCATGACGGCGGCAAAAGGCTTGTGCGAAAAGACGAAATTGTCGACGGCAAGCTCGTTGATTATGATATCGTAGACCGTGGCCGGTATGACATCGCCCTCGGGGGTAGACATGTCGAAGATATAGAGTAGCCCGTAGCGCACGACATAGCGTAGCAGCATCTCCTCGTAGGGGCGCAGGACATTGTTGTCGAGGTTGATAAGTGGCGCGTCGGTCGATGCTTGGTCTGTGGTGTCTGCCGCTGCCTCTTGCTTTGTCTCGCCCTGGGGCTGGTCGGCGGCATCGCCCAGGCTTGCCTTGGCCTGTTCGCGACGGGCGGCCTTGTCGGCCTCCTCGTAGCGGCGTGTGATAAAGATGTTGAGCTGATTAATCAGCACATCTTCGGGTACGTCGAGCATACGCGAGCACTGCGAGATATACTCCTGGCGCTTGACCGGCTCGTCGACGAAGGCCACGCTCTGCAAGATTTCGTTGATAACCTTGGCCTTGGCCGTTGGGTCGCCGGCCGGCACGTCGGCCATAAGTTTCTCGGTCATGAAGGCGATTATATCTACTTCGTGCTCGGCCAGGTATTTCTCTACCTCGCTTGCCGAGTGTGTCTGGGCAAACGAGTCGGGGTCGTCGCCGGGGGGCAGGGCAAGCACCTTTACGTTCATCTTCTCGCCCAGGAGAAGGTTGATGCCTCGCAGCGAGGCGTGTATGCCGGCGGCATCGGCATCGTAGATGAGGGTGATGTTTTCGGTGAAGCGGTGTATGACACGGATTTGCTCCACGGTCAGCGACGTGCCCGACGAGGCTACTACGTTTTCGACACCGGCCTGGTGCATCGATATTACGTCGAAATATCCCTCGACCATTATGCACTTGTCGCGACGGCCGATGGCGGCGCGGGCCTGGTAGAGGCCGTAGAGCTCTACTTTCTTATGATATATGTCCGACTCGGGCGAGTTGACATATTTGGCGATATTCTTGTCGGAGCGCATGGTGCGGCCTCCGAAGCCTACCACGCGCCCGGACAGGGTGTGTATGGGAAAAATCACGCGGCCCCGGTAGCGGTCGTAGAGGCTGCCGTCGCGGTCGCTGCGTACCTCGAGTCCGGTCTCGATAAGGTATTCGTCGCGAAAGCCGGCCTCCTTGGCTGCAGTCAGAAGGTCGTTGCCACGGTCGAGGGCGTAGCCGAGGTGGAAACGCTCTACCATCGCGTCCGACATGCCGCGATGGCGGAAGTAGGCCATGGCTATATTCTGGCCGTCGGCGGTGTCGTGCAGGTTGTGCTCGAAGTGCTTGAGGGCGAAGGCGTTGACGGCCAGCAGGGCCTCGCGCTTGCTCTGCTGGGCGCGTTCTTCGTCGCTCAGTTCTCGCTCCTTGATTTCGATGTTGTATTTGCGGGCAAGGTAGCGTAGCGCCTCCTGATACGACATCTGCTCGTGCTCCATGATGAAGTTGACCGGCGAACCGCCCTTGCCACAACTGAAACACTTGCAGATATTTCGTGCCTTGTTGACCGAAAACGACGGCGTGCGCTCGTTGTGGAACGGGCACAAACCCTTATAGTTGGCACCCGAGCGGCGCAACTTGACGAAGTCGCTGACAACGTCTACAATATCGGCAGCGTCGAGGATGCGCTGCACAGTTTCCTGGTCTATTCTTGCCATATCACCTGCAAAGTTACGAAATTTCCGAGGTTTTTTGGCACGGCGCGGCACGGAAGCACGGTTTTTATCGCCAAATATTTCCGTGTTGACATATATTTTCTTATTTTTGCATCGTATATGAATATCTACAAACTCTTCAAGATGGCCGGTAGCGGCAAAATCCCGAACTTTGCCAAGCTCTTGGGACTGTGGGCTTTGCATGTCTCCGGCCGACGCTATATCGGCGTGTTTTTCGACCCCGTGCTGGCGTGCAACCTGCGGTGCCGCATGTGCTATTTCAGCAATCCGCAGAAGCGCCGGGCCATGTCGGGCGTGGCCGACACTGCTTTGCTCGAACTGGTGGAGCGCGTTTTCTTCCCACGGGCCTTGAAGCTGCAGATAGGCTGCGGGGCCGAGCCCACGCTCTACGGCGGCCTCGACGATATCGTGGTCCGCGCTCGTCGTGCGGGCGTACCCTATATATCGCTTGTGACTAACGGCCAGTTACTTGTCGGGGGCCGCGTCGACATTGCCCGCCTTGTGGCTCTCGGCCTCGACGAGCTTACCCTGTCGATGCACGGCACGCGCCACGAAACCTACCAGGAACTCATGCGGGGGGCCGATTTCGAAAAACTCAAGGCCCTGCTGCGCGACATAGCGCGTGTCAAGGCCGAGCACCCCGGCTTCAGGCTGCGTGTCAATTTTACCGTCAACAGCATGAACGTCCACGACCTCGAAGGCGATAATTTCTGGGCGCCGTGGCCCGACGGCCTGCGCCCCGACATACTGCAGCTGCGCCCGGTGCAGGATATAGGCTCGACTGACTGGTGCGACTACGACCCGGCTGCACTTGCCGCCGCTTACGACTCGACATTCGGCAACCTCATAGCCTACTGCCACGCAAACGGCATTACCTGCATAGCCCCCACGGCAGGGCAAATCAACGAAGTGGCCACGCCACGGGACGGCGTGAGCGCCCTGATTGAGGATGTGACATACTGCTACATATCGCCAGGCGCCGTATACAAGGACGATTTCGATGCCGACACCGACACTTTCGCATCGTACCACCGACGCGCCCGCACCGCCCGCCGGCTGCTCAAGGCCGCCCTTTTTAAAAAAGTTGACAGCCGCGACAAACGAGCCTCCAAAAAACTCAACTACAAAGTAGAGTGATTTAAGTCTTGCAAGTCCTAAGACTTGCAAAACTGTTGATGGTTTGTTGGTTAGGGGTTAGAGGGTGTGTCGTAAAAAGCGGCTGTGGCACCCGAAGGTGCGACACAGCCGCTAAGGAATACCTTGTACAGGCTTTTACTTGGCAAGCAGCCTTATCGACGAACGGCTCTTGCCGTCGGTCACGGTTACGATATACATGCCGGGCTGTAGGGCCACCTCAATCTCCTGCGGAGTGCCATCGGCCACTACGCTGCACGATTTCATCAGCATGCCGGTGGTCGAATGGATATAGCAGTCGACAAGTTCGCCGTTGCCGCTGACAATCAGCCGGGGATTGCCATCGACAGGGTTGCGGAGAAGCGAAATCTCCCTGCCGTCAACGCCGGTGGCGAATATATCCTCTATGCCAGATAGGTCGGCGCCGGTGTTGAACACGGCTGCCGCACCGTAGTAGGTCTTTGTGCCGGCCACGGCGTAGGCCCTGTATTCATATTCGCTGTCGTAGGCGAGGTTGTCGAGGCTGACCTTGAAGAATGTCGTCGACGTAGCCGGCTTCTTTATCCACTCGCTTTCGGCGCGGGACGCGCCGGCTGATTGGGAAGCAGCACCTACGCGGCGGTATTCTATGCCGCTCTCGTTTACATCGTCGGTGCCCGCAAAGGCATAGCCCTCGAGCTCGACGCTGTTGCACGATACTGTCGCCGGCAGGGTGCCTACCTCGGGCTCGAAATATACCCCGGCGTCGCCGGTATAGAAGCCGGTCCATTCTCCGTAATATTTCACACCGCCACGGTCGTAAACGGGGCGGAATTTATAGTAAACGTCGTCCTTTAGGCCGCGAAGTTCGCCCATCAGCACGCCGTTGACTACGGGGCATGCCTCGGTCTTCGACTTTACATTGTCGGGCGCGTCGTGCCGGCGCCATTCTATCGCGGCCACCGCGCCTGTCGACAGGTTGCACTTCGCCGTCAGGCGAGCCTTGGTATACGACGTCGCAACTGCGTCTTCCTCGCTGAACTTGGGCGTTGAATAGCTCAAATTCAAATTTTTTGAGTTCTGAAATCCGTCACCGCTGATATAGAAAGTGATTTTCGACTCGTTTCCGTAGGGAACGGCGATTTTCTTCTGCTCGTATTTTTTGCCGCCGACACTCTGGTAAAAGTAATAGTTTTCTACAAGTTCCTCGTATCCGAACGAAGCCTCGACAACGGCAATGTCGGCATACTTTTCTACTTGTCGCAGCGTAATATCAATATTCGATGTAGAGCCGTATACAGTGCAGCCGAATACTTTAAACGACACACCCTGCGTGGGATGCAGGCCGGTAAATGTCACGGTATTTCCATCCCATTTATATTTGTAGTCTTTGTCAATTTCGGCCGCTTCCGACAACGGTACTTCCTTACCGGAATCATCAATCACTTTCAGATATGATACTGGCTTCAATCTAAACTCTATTGTGGTAATGCTCGCTGTTTCAGACCAACTGAAAAAATCAGGGTACATACGGCTGTAACGTATTGATTTTGGTGCCTTAACCTCTTTCAACGGGCAACCGGAAAAAGCATCACTTCCAAGAGTAGTAAGTGCACTCGGCAGCTTTACCGTAGACAGCGCAGTGCAACCTTTGAAAGCATTGGAGCCAATCGAGGTGACGGAGTTGGGAATGTATACAGATTTCAGGCTGCTGCAATCACTGAAAGCACTTGAACCAATTGAGGTGACGGAGTTGGGCATGGAAACCTCATTCAAGCTACTGCAATCAGCGAAAGTGTAAGATTCAATTGATGTAACGGAGTTGGATATTCTGACCACTAACAAGCTCCGGCATTCACTGAAAGCACTTGAACCAATTGATGTAACGGAGTTGGGGAGTATTACCGATTTCAAGCCGGTGCATCCACTGAAAGCACTTGAACCAATTGATGTAACGGAGTTGGGGAGTATTACCGATTTCAAGCCGGTGCATCCACTGAAAGCACTTGAACCAATTGATGTAATGGAGTTGGGGAGGTCAACCGATTCCAAACAGGTGCAACCATTGAAAGCACTTGCACCAATTGATGTGACGGAGCTGGGGAGGGTTACCGATTTCAAGCCTCTGCAGCCATGGAAAGTAGCTGGACTAATTGAGGTGACGGAGTTGGGTATGTCAACCTCTGTCAATCCGCTGCAACCATTGAAAGCACTTGAATCAATTGAGATGACTGAGTTAGGTATGTCAATCGATTTCAATCCGCTACAGCCATAGAAAGCTCTTTCTCCAATTGAGGTGACGGAGTTGGGTATGTCAACCTCTATCAATCCGCTACAATCATAGAAAGCATCTTTACCAATTGATGTAACGGAGTTGGGGATGGTTATCGATTTCAATCCGCTGCAGCCATAGAAAGTACCTTCACCAATTGATGTGACGGAGCTGGGGATGGTTATCGATGCCAAACCTTTGCAATTCTGAAAAGTAAATTCACCAATTGATGTGACGGAATTGGGAATGTCAACCGATGTCAATCCGCTGCAACCACTGAAAGCACTTTTGTCAATTGATGTAACGGAGTTGGGGATGGTTACTGATGTCAATCCGCTGCAGCCACTGAAAACACCAGTAGGAATTATCTTTACATTATTACCAATAATCAAATTGCGAACATTTGACGGCAATTTAGATTCACTAAAACGTCCAGTAAAGTTTTCGGCATTGAAAGAAATTGTAGTCAGTTCGTCACAACCCAAGAAGGCATTGTTGTTGATTTCTTTAACGTCTTTTTGTATTTCGAACGTTTTTACATCGGAGGGGACAAAATATAACTTCGTTTTATTGGCACTAAAAATTGCCCCGTTTTCAACGTATATACTTTCATTGGTGGGGTACGAGATTGATATACCATTTTTAAAGGGATTGCTTAAATTACTTGGATATGCCGATTTTCTAAGTCCAGTACATTCATCAAAAGCATCGCTGCCAATAGAATTAACAAAAATCGGAATGATGACCGATGTCAAGCCGCGGCAGCCATAGAACGCACGTTTTTCAATTGATGTTACGGAGTTGGGGATGGTTACCGAAGTTAATCCGCTGCAATTATAGAAAGCCAATTCACCAATTGATGTAACGGAGTTAGGTATGTTAACCGAGGTCAAGTCGCTGCAACCACAGAAAGTATAATTTTTAATTTTGGAAACAGTCGCAGGTATTTCCAAATTTTTAATCTCCGTTTCATTTAAAAACAGTCGATGTGCAAAATGCAATGGATTGGAACTATAATCGCCAAAATTAATATTACACCAAGAATTTAAATCTGTTATATATACTGAATTTAGATTCGTACAATATGAGAATGCATTTTTACCAATCGTGGTGACGGAGTTGGGAATGTTCACCGAGGTCAAACTACTGCATCCATTAAAAGTATTTTCATCAATTGAGGTGATTGAGTTGGGAATGTCAACCGATGTCAATCCGCTGCAACCACTGAAAGAACCTGAACCAATTGATGTGACGGATTTCGGAATGACAATCGATGTCAAACTGCGGCAAGCGCAAAAAGCAGAAAATCCAATGGTAGTAACGGAGTTGGGAATATTGACAGATGACAAATTGTTGCAACCATAAAAAGCATTCGAACCAATTAAGTTAACGGAATTGGGAATGCTTACTGATAACAAACCGGCGCACTCATAAAAAGCTTTCGAACCAATTGTCGTAACCCTATATTCATTTACGCCATCCGTCACTTTGGATGGTATTGTGACATTGCCAGTACACTCATTGCCTGGGAGATAGCGGTTACCATTATAGTACCCCTCCCTCGTCATACAGGTTTTTGCTATCTCATCGATTACCGTGTATTTGAGCGTTTGGCCCTGGTAGGTGTAGGTGAAGTCGCGGGCAAGGATGCCGGATGGCAGCAGCATCACAAGAAGCATCAAGAGTAATCTTAACTTCATATATAATATTATGTGCCTCGGTCATCCCCTCGTTGGCGTTAGATTGGTTTAGACGAAAAAAGCGCAGGAATCTGTATCTGTTACCGTCCTACACCTTGAGGCTTCTCGCATTGCCCTATTGAAGTCGGACGGCAACTGCAGAAGCCCACGCCAGTATATGCAATCAGTACATCCGGCACTGTTTCTCTCGAATGTGCCGGAAGCAAGATAATTACATATCCGCGGGCATCTACCGTTGCCAAATCCTTGACTTCAATAAGAAATTTTGCGAGAATTTCAAGGTGTCAAGAATCAGCGCGGATAAACGCCTTCTTATTATGTTTATTACATCCCGCCTCACATGCCCCCTGTCCGGACTTGGCTCTGACGAACCACTCCCCACTGGCGTGGCCTGCGATGCAGTCTGCGACGACAAAATTAGCGATTATTTTCCTTTCAACCAAACAATTTTCAAGACAATTTCGAAAGATGAATTTAAGCACGACTCTTACAGTTTCAATTGCCGTGTTAGCGGTACAGCGGCTGCATGGCAGCCAAAGGTCATAGCCTATGGTGAGAACTCCGTAGGTGTTCGTAACCATAGGAAATATATCGTGGATGTATGTGGCGCTGCGTCAGCTGTGCAACACCATTGCCACAGGTCACCCCAAGTTGCGCAGCTATGCAGCGCCATGATTATCCATATATTGTCACCTATGGCTGCGAACACCTGCGGAGTTCTCACCATAGGCTACAAACCTCAGGCTGCCACGCAGCCGAATTGCCGCCATGCGGCTAATAATAGTATTATGCCTGATAGAAAGATTATAGATGAGCTTGGTGGATAGAAGGCATAATGAGTTAGTCTTGTGCCATCCGGTCTAAAGCACGATAATATCGGTCGTGGTGTGAAAAAATGTAAAAGAGGCTAAATTTTCCGACAATATTTCCTAACTTTGCATGTTAATAAAACAAGAGGGTCCACAAGCCCGCATGACCAATCATTAGCCAGCTATATGAAACTCTTACAGACTAAGCTTTCAAAATATACAGCACCCCAAGAAGCCAAAGCAGCGGGCGTATATCCCTATTTCCGTGCCATCTCGTCGGAGCAAGACCCCGAGGTGATAATCAACGGCCGCAAGGTACTGATGTTCGGTTCGAACTGCTATACCGGCCTTGTCAACGACCCGCGAATCAAAGAGGCGGCTATCGAGGCAACACGTAAGTATGGCACAGGCTGCGCCGGTTCGCCGTTCCTCAACGGTACCCTCGACCTACATAAGAAGCTCGAGCAGCGTATAGCCGAATATATCGGTAAAGAGGATGTTATGATTTATTCGACCGGCTTCGGTGTAAACCTGGGTGTGGTATCGACCCTTACAGGTCGCGAAGACTATATCCTCTGGGATGAGCAAGACCACGCCTCGATTATCGAGGGTCGCCGCCTGTCGTTCTCTAAGTCGCTCAAGTACAAGCACAACGATATGGCCTCGCTCGAGAAGCAGTTGCAGCAGTGCGAGCCCGACAAGGTGAAACTAATCGTTACCGACGGTGTGTTCTCGATGGAGGGCGACGTTGCCAACCTGCCCGAAATCGTGCGTCTTGCCAAGAAATACGACGCATCAGTGATGGTCGACGAGGCCCACGCGATTGGTGTGTTCGGTACCGGCGGACGCGGTGTCTGCAACCATTTCGGCGTCACCGACGATGTAGACCTGGTGATGGGCACTTTCTCGAAGTCGTTTGCCTCGCTGGGCGGCTTTATCGCTACGGACAAGGAGATTACCAATTACCTGCGCCACCATTCGCGCTCGTATATCTTCACCGCCAGCATCACCCCGGCCTCTACCGCCGCCGCCCTCAAGGCTATCGACATCATGATTGAGGAGCCCGAGCTGCAGGAGAACCTGTGGAAGCTCACCAATATCGCCCTCGAAGGCTTCCGCAGCCGTGGTTTCGAAATCGGCAATACTTCGACCCCTATTATCCCGCTCTTTATCCGCGATAACTTCAAGACCTTTGCCATCACGCGCGACCTTCTCGACGAGGGTATCTTTGTCAACCCCGTGGTGTCGCCGGCCGTAGCACCCCAGGACACGCTCATCCGTTTCTCGCTCATGGCCACGCACACGCCCGAGCAGGTGGAGTATGCCCTCGACAAGATTACCAAGGTATTCAAGAACCACGGCATTATTGCCTGAGATTAGAGTTTAAAGTTTAAGTTTAAAGTTTAAGTTTAAAGCGTTCCTTGAGCGCTATAATTTAAATCTTATAATACATAAAGCACTTACAAACAATCTACTTATATACCAAAATGAAAAAGAAATTTATCTGCACCGTTTGCGGTTATATCCACGAAGGTGACGAAGCTCCCGAGAAGTGCCCCCAGTGCGGCGCTCCCAAAAGCAAATTCAAAGAACTCGACCAGACCGCCCTGCTGCAGTTCGTGACCGAGCATGAAATCGGCGTGGCCAAGGGCTGCGACCAGCAGATGATTGACGACCTCACCGCCCACTTCAACGGCGAGTGCAGCGAGGTCGGCATGTACCTTGCCATGAGCCGCCAGGCCGACCGCGAGGGCTACCCCGAAGTTGCCGAGGCCTTCAAGCGCTACGCTTGGGAAGAGGCCGAGCATGCTGCCAAGTTTGCCGAACTCCTCGGCGAGATGGTATGGGACACCAAGACCAACCTCGAGAAGCGCATGGCTGCCGAGGCCGGTGCCAACGCCGACAAGATGCGTATTGCCAAACGTGCCAAAGAGCTCAACCTCGACGCTATCCACGACACCGTGCACGAGATGGCCAAAGACGAGGCTCGTCACGGCCAGGGCTTCCAGGGTCTCTACAACCGTTATTTCGGCAAGTGATTTGGTTTAGAGTTTAGAGTTTAAGGTTTAGAGTTTAGGACTCTGGATACTTATTTTGGAACCGAACTTTCTTAAGCTTTGGACTTTCAGCCTTTACAAAATAAAAACGGGCGTGGCCACGTGGCCTCGCCCGTTTTGTGTGTTTTATGTTTCGTTATCCAAATATTTGCAATGCTTTGTCGGTAATCCATATCCACATCGGGCAGGTAGCCATGAAGAGCAGTGTAGATATAGCCAGCGACGATGTTCCGGTAGCCACATAGGTGTTGTAGCGGCTGGCGATGATGATACCCGAGAAGGCAGGTGGCAGGGCTGCGCAGACTACGAGCATCTTGAGGTTGACAGCCTCCATGTGGAAGAGCAGTCCGACGGCAAGTATAGCCAGTGGCATGATAATAAGTTTGAGGAATGTGCCCATCCACACCTGGCCGTTGATGGTTATTTTTACCGACGACAATGTGATACCGGCGGCGAATACGGCGACAGATGCGTTGGCACCGGCAAGGAGGGTAAACGACGGGTCGAGTTCTGCCGGCCATTTCACACCGCAAAGTACCAGGATTACTGCGAGGATAGGCGCCCATGCCACTGGTTGCTTCAGTGCGTTGACGACAGGCATCCAGGGGTTAGGCTTTTTGCCTCCGTTGAGGGCGGCTGCCTGGGCATTGCCCGAGTTGAGCAGGCAGAGGCCGATAGGTATGCCGAGGGCGTTGACCTCGATTGACACGATGGCGATGACGAGTCCCACGGCGGCGGAGGTACCGAAAATAGGTTCGAGCACGGCGAAACCGAGGAAGCCGATTGTAGGCGAACCGCTAATCAGGGCCGAGACGGCAGCGTCGCCCTTGGTGTTGCTCTTATACATCCTGAACACGAAATATACCAGGAAGAAACATGCCAGAAGCACGGTAAACGAGATGACGGTAAGCTTTATATCAGCCGAAAGCATGGCCCTGTTGGCCTTTACTATCGACACAAACAATGCTGCCGGTAAGGCATAATTGAGCACCACCTTATTAAGAATTTTGGCATCAGCACCCGAAAATGCGCCTTTCTTTCCCGAAAAATAACCTAAAGCCATGACCACGAAAATCGGCACGATGGCGTAAAGAATGATGTGTAGCATAGTAACTGGGGTTTGGGAAAAAGATTAAAAATAGATGAAACTTGTAGGATTGCCGGCCCTGCTGTCACCATGCAGTATGCTGGGCCGGCAATCATGAATTTTATACGGTTATTTTTTCGAGAGCTGCGGGATTGAGGTATCCTATGTGTCCCGATTCTTTACCGGAGTCTGCTGCGAGCTGTACGTCGATGAGGCAGGGCTTGCGCGACGCGATAGCCTCGGTAAGGGCCTTGGACAGTTCGCCGGGCGTGGTCACGTAGTATGTCGTGGCACCAAAGGCGTCACCGAGTTTATCGTAGCGGGCACGCACGTCGAGAGTGGTCGGTGCCGGGTCTGAAGTGCCGGCCATGTTGACGCCTATACCGTTGTAAATACCGCCGTTGTTGAAGATAACCACGGTGACAGGCAGGTTGAAGCGGCAGATTGTAGAGAAGTCCATTCCCGAGAAACCAAATGCCGAGTCACCCTCTATGGCAACTACGCTCTTGCCGGTAGCCACGGCGGCACCGACGGCCGAGCCCATGCCCATTCCCATGATTGCCCATGTGGCACAGTCGATACGGTGGCGCGGCAGCGACATGTCGATGGTGTCGCGGGTATCGTCGAGCGTGTTGGCGCCCTCGTTGACGAGGATTACATCAGGATTTGACTCCATGATAGGTTTGATTGCGCCGAGGGCAGTCCAGTGGTCCATTGGTTCGACGGCGGCATTGGCCGTGAGGCGTGTGGCAAACTTGGCGTTCTTTTCTTTGGTTTGAGCCTGTAGCCCCGGTACCCATGTGGGGTCCATGCTCATTTTGCGCGTCGACATTGCATCGATGAGGGCGTCGAGCGAGCTTGCCAGGTCGCCCACTACCGGTGCGGCGATGGCGCGGTTGCAGTCAATCTCGGTCGGGTCGATGTCGAGCTGTATAAACTTGGTGTCGGGACTCCATTTTCCATGTCCGCGCGAAAGCAGCCAGTTGAGGCGTGCGCCGGCGAGGATAACCACGTCGGCTTCCTCCATGATAGTCGAGCGGCACGACAACGCGCTCAGTGCGCCAGTATCGGGTAATACGCCCTTTGCCATCGACATGGGGTAGTAGGGTATGCCTGTGGTGTCGACGAGTTGTTTGAGCTGGCTTTCGACACGTGCGTAGGCAGCACCTTTGCCTATGATGATTGCCGGCTTCTTGGCGGCGGCAAGCATGTCGGCAGCCCTTGCCACGGCCTCTGCGGCTGGCGGCATGGCCGGACACAGGTCTACGGGCTGGTAGAACAGCTTGTCGGCATCGGCCTTGTCCATGATTGCGCCGAGGCACGGGGTGGTCACGTCGAGATATACACCGCCGGGACGACCGGAGATGGCGGCGCGGTATGCGCGGACCACTGCTGTGGGGATGTCTTCGGGCTTATTGACGCGGTAGGCGGCTTTGACAAGACCCTTGGCTACATTTAGCTGGTCGAGGCCCTCGTAAGTGCCTTGTTCGAGGTCGATGGGTTCGCGCACCGACGAACCGCTAATTTGTATCATCGGGTAGCAGTTGACGGTGGCATTGGTTGTGGCGGTGAGGCCGTTCATAAATCCGAGCGACGATACTGTCAGCAAGACGCCGGGCTTGCCCGTAAGGTAGCCGTGGGTTGCGGCGGCCATGCCTGCCTGCTGCTCGTGACGGAAGCCCACAAAGCGTATGCCACGGGCCTGCGCCAGATAGGCTAATTCGGTCACAGGTATGCCCACGAGGCCGTACATCGTGTCGATGCCGACAGTCTTGAGGGCGCGTACCAGTATATCCATTCCGGTAACTTGTTCGGGATATGTGGGGGTGGCCGGTGTTTCCTTGCTGCCGCAGTTGCACCCGCCGCTTGTTGTTGTTGCCATAGTGATTTTTGGATTTTTAGTAGTAGTCGTCGTAAAAATAAAATTAAGGGTCAGTGCCCAAGGCCCCGACCCTTAACCTTGTATAGTTTATTTCTTAGCGTCTGTGGCAGCCGGTTTGGGCATCGGGGCCGTAGTGCCGTTTGCCTTGAACGATGCTATCTGCTCTGCCGTGTAGCCCAGCGAGGTAAGCACTTCGTCGGTGTTGCCGCCGAGTTCGGGGCACGGGCCGTAGGTAGGCTGGTAGTTCGACATTGTGAAAGGTACGCCGACGGTCACGAATTCACCGACCTTGCCGCCCTGGTTGATTTTGACGAGCGTGTTGCCGTCGTAGAGGCTCTGGTCGTCCATGATTTCCTTGGTCGACAGTACGGGGGCGCAGGGCACGCCGGCGGGGGCGAGCAGCTTCACAACTTCGAATTTATCTTTGTTGATAGCCCAAGCCTGCACACGTGCGTAGATTTCTTGTTTATGTCTGTCGCGTGCGTCGGCGGTGTTGAAGTCGGGGTTGGTGAGCCAGTCTTCGAAACCGAAGGCGGCGCATGCTTTTTCGAAATCTTTGGCACCACGCTGGAAGATGATGTATGCGTAGGCATTGGGGTCGCTTTCCCAACCTTTGCACTTGTATGTCCAACCGAGCACGCCCGAACCTTCCTGGTTGCCCGAACGTGGCACGAAGTCGCCGAATTTCTCGTTGGGGTACTGGGGGAACTGTGTCAGATAACCGATGCGGTCGAGAGTCAACTGGTCGCGGGTCTTGATACGGCACAGGTTGAGGCATGCATTGTGCATCGACTGATATACGTAGCATCCTTCGCCTGTGCGCTGACGCTGTGCAAGAGCGGCAAGCAGGCCGATGGTCATGTGCATACCGGTGTTAGAGTCACCGAGGGCAGCGCCCGACTGGGTGGGCACGGCGTTGTCGCCTTCCCACCAACCGGTGGTCGATGCGGCGGCGGCTGTAACCTGTGCTACAGGCTCGTATGCCTTGAGGTCGGCGAAACGTGAGCTCAGAGGGAAGCCCTTGATAGTGCCGTAGATACAGCGCGGATTGAGCTTGTGTACGACCTCCCAGCTAAAGCCGAGCTTGTCCATGGCACCGGGGTGGAGGTTCTCGATAAAGATATCGGCCTCTTTGATAAGGCGTGTGAGGATGTCCTTGCCGTCGGGTGTGGCGGCATCGAGGGCGAGGGATTTTTTGTCAGAGTTGAGCTGTAAGAAGTAGTAGCTGGGGCACGCGGGGTCGAACTGGAGTTCGTTACGTGTGGCGTCGCCAGTGCCGGGACGTTCTATTTTGATGACCTCGGCGCCGAGCCAAGCCAGAAGCTGTGTACATGACGGGCCTGACTGCACATTGGTGAAGTCGACTACTTTGATTCCTTGAAGAGGGGCAGTGTTCATACTTGTTTTGGTTATATTGTTTTTGTGTTTGTTGATTGTCTCTATTTTTATAATCTGAATTATTAACGCCTGTTATCGAATAAATGTTCGACACTTCTTCATCTTAGTTAAAGAATATTAGTTTAATAAATGTTCTTGAATTATTATCTGCCGCTGATGTGTCTATTTTGGCTGTTATACGGCGAGGGCGAAAATGCCACATATAAGTATTACTATTACTTATATGTGGCTAACATTATATATAGCGAGGGCAGCTATGTGTTCTATCGCGATGGCAAATACTACTTTATGTGGTCGGAAAACGATACCCGTAGCCCCGAGTACCGTGTGCGTTATGCAATGAGTGATTCGCCTGTCAAACTCGACAATCCGATTAGTGGGACAATTGTGCTACGCAAAGACCCCGACAAGCAAATCTACGGCACGGGCCACCATGCCGTAATCAACAAGCCGGGCACCGACGAGTGGTATATAGTTTATCATCGTTTCGAACGCCCCGACGGCCTTAAACACGGCTGGGACGCCGGCTACTACCGCGAAGTCTGCATCGACAGAATGTACTTCAACCCCGACGGCACAATCAAAGCGGTAAAACCAACTTTGTAAAGCAATAAAATTGAGAAAAACACTCCCCCTTCACTGTTGTGCAAACATCGTGAAGGGGGAGTGTTATGTCTAAAATATACGGTTTATTCGATTATTAATCAGATAACAAAAGTTGACACCCCTTGGTTCGTTTTCTAAGATTCCACCAAATGTCAACGCGAAAGCTATGGGCGATTTGGGAGAGCCAAACCACATAATGCCAGTTAGAATCACTCCATGGCTACATTCTACTTTCGTGATATTATCTTTCATCTCTAATCCAAGCGAGGTAAAGAAATTATGCCATTGCGTTAAAGTTCTTGAAAAGTCAAGAACTGATGAAGTTACAGGCATAAGGCGTTGATAGGCCTTCTCTGGTTCAATAAACAAGTCGAAGGTCTTGTCACGAATAAATTGAGTTAGCTCCATATTGCATCGTTCGTCATAGAGCGTGTAGTTATCACCATCACGAACAGCGTTGGGATTGTGAAGGATTGAAGTGCCCCATGGTTGAGAAAGGGGCAAATTTATCAGCTCTTGCTCCAAAGCTGCAAGGATGTCAGGGGTGGTATTTGATGAATTGGTGTTTGCAGTCTTGTCATAGTAGAGTGGTAGCCGGGTACCACAATTGCCGCAAAACCTGGCATCTGCCACATTGTCGGCATTACAATTCGGACATTTCATTTTTATTGTCTTTTGAAATAGATTTAGTATAATAAAGTTTGCACTTTCTATATGTTTTATAAATTTCATAACAGCCGTCTATATTCATGGCGATGTGTATATAGACGGCTATTTGTTAGGTCGTTATGTGTTTACTCCCACTCGATTGTGGCTGGTGGTTTTGAGGAGATGTCGTAGCATACGCGGTTGACGCCGCGAACTTTGTTTATGATTTCGTTGCTTACCTTGGACAGGAACTCGTATGGAAGGTGTGCCCAGTCGGCGGTCATGGCGTCGGTCGACGTTACGGCGCGGAGGGCAACGGCGTTCTCATACGTGCGCTCGTCGCCCATCACGCCCACGCTCTGCACCGGCAGCAAGATTGCGCCGGCCTGCCATACCTTGTCGTAGAGGTCCCAGTCGCGCAGGCCCTGGATAAAGATATGGTCGGCCTGCTGAAGAACACGCACCTTTTCGGGGGTAATGTCGCCGAGTATGCGCACTGCCAGGCCGGGGCCCGGGAACGGGTGGCGTTTAATCAGGTGTTCGGGCATGCCTAAGGCGCGGCCAACGGCGCGTACCTCGTCTTTGAAGAGCAGACGCAGCGGTTCGCACAGTTTCAGCTTCATGCGCTCGGGCAGGCCGCCGACGTTGTGGTGGCTCTTGATGGTCGTGCCCGTAATCGACAGCGACTCTATGCAGTCGGGATAGATGGTGCCTTGGGCAAGCCACTTTACATCTTCGATTTTAGATGCCTCCTCGTCGAAGACCTTGATGAAGTCGGCACCGATAATCTTGCGTTTTTTCTCTGGTTCGGTGACGCCGGCCAGGTCGGCAAAGAAACGGGCCGACGCATCGATGCCGCGCACGTTGAGGCCGAGGCACTCATAGTCGCGCAGAACCGACTTAAACTCGTCGTAGCGCAGCATGCCGTGGTCTACGAAAATACAAGTGAGCCTGTCGCCGATTGCCTTGTTGAGCAGCACGGCGGCCACTGACGAGTCTACACCGCCGCTAAGGCCGAGCACAACCTTGTCGTCGCCGAGTTGTTCGCGCAGCTCGCGCACGGTGCTTTCGATAAAGCTCTCGGCACTCCACGAGCAGTCGGCACCGCAGATGCCTACTGCAAAATTGCGCAGCAGCGTCATGCCACATTCGCTGTGATATACCTCGGGGTGGAACTGCACGCCATATACCCTGCGGCCGTCGTCAGTCATATAGGCAGCGAAGTGCACCTCGGGTGTCGATGCCACACAACGGCAGTGGTCGGGAAGTTTGGTGATGGTGTCGCCGTGGCTCATCCATACTTGTGCGCCCGGCTCTATGCCGTCGAAGAGGGGGCAGTCGCGCGATATGTCCTCGAGGTGGGCGCGGCCATATTCGCGGCTCGATACCGGTTCTACCTTGCCGCCGTATTCATATGCCATGAGCTGTGCGCCATAGCAGATGCCGAGCACGGGCACCGCTGCCATGATAGGCTCCAGGTCGATGTGGAAAGAGTCCTCGGCATAGACGCTCAGCGGGCTGCCCGATAGTATGACGCCTATGATACCCTCGGCTTTCTCGCGGCCATAAGGATACTTGTTGTAAGGGATGATTTCGCTGTAGATGCCCAGCTCGCGTATGCGGCGACCTATGAGCTGGGTGGTCTGTGACCCGAAATCAAGGATGACAATCTTTTGCTGCATGTACTTATTTGGTGTTAATTGTGTTTTCTAATTCTATCGTCGCCAGAACGACGGGGTGAGCAATACCAGCACTGTGAAAATCTCGAGACGCCCGATAAGCATCAGGGTCGAGAGTATCCACTTGGCGGCGTCGGGCAATATGTCGTAGCTGTTGCCATAGCCTGTGATACCGGCTCCGAGACCGGTGTTAGACAGGCATGAGAACGAGGAGAAGAAAGCATCGACAAGGGGCACGTTGAAGAGGGTGAGGGCAAGGCCGCCGCCTACTATGAGGAGCATATAGATGCAAAGGAAGGCGATGACCTTCGACACAAGGTCGGGGCTGATGACGCGCCCGTTGACCTTGACCGACAGTATGGAGTTGGGATAGAGGCAGCGGTATAGCTCGTTGTCGGCGTTTTTAAACAGGTAGAGTATACGGTCGATTTTCGCGCCGCCGCTGGTACTGCCCGCGCATGAGCCAAAGAACATCATGACAAAGGTCAGCGACAGCACGAACGGTCCCCACGATTCGAAATTGTTGACAGTGAAACCTGTAGAGGTTATGGTCGACACAATCTGGAATAAGGGGTCGATAGTCACGCTCTGCCAGCCGTCATATTGTCCGCGCAATAAGATGGCGCCGGCAAAGAGCACCAGCATACCGGCTATTATGGTCACATAGACGCGGAAAACGTCGTTCTTTCTCAGTGCGGCAAGGTCGCCTCGCGATGTCTTGTAGATAAGGCCGAAGTTGACGCCGCCGAGAAACATAAAAACGATGAGCACGGCCTTGATATATACCGAGTCGTGCCAGGCAGCGATGCCCGAACTGTTGGTGGAATAGCCACCGGTAGATATTGCTCCGAAGGCGTGGCAGACGCTTTCGAAGAAATTCATCGGTCCGGCCCACAGCAGCAATATAAGCACCATTGTCAGCAACAGGTATATCAGCCACAGGCTCTTGGCTGTCTGGCTGATGCGCGGTCGTATTTTGTCGTGGGTAATACCGGTGACTTCGGCGTTGAACATCTGCATGCCTCCCGAGTGGTTGAGCATCGGTATGACAGCCAGTGTGAAGAGTATGATACCCATACCGCCTATCCACTGCATCATCGCACGCCACAGGTGCACGCCGTGGCTCATGTCGCTTACCGAGTTTATGACCGAGGCCCCCGTGGTGGTGAAACCCGACATTGCCTCGAAGAAAGCGTCGCTATAGGTCAGCGGATTGCTGCAAAAAAGAAAGGGTATTAGGCCGAAAAACGAAAATACTATCCACACCATCGCCGTGAGCAAGAAGCCGTCGCGCTTGCCCATGTGCTGGCTCGTAGGCCTGGCCCTGAACGCGAGCACTATGCCCACGGTGCCGGTCAGCAGCGATGTGCCGGCAAAGGGTAGCCAGTCGCTTTCGCCGTATGCCACGCATGTGAGGGTCGGAAAAAGCATAAAGCCGGCCTCTATCATCAACAGCCACCCCATGATGCGCATGAGCTGGCGGTAGTTGATTAGGTGTGCCCGTATGGTCTTCAGCATATCAGTTGAATAGTTTTTCGACTTTGTGGAGTGCGCCGGCCAGGCAGAAGACCAGCACGTGGTCGCCCGGCTCTATAATCGTGTTACCTGTGATGAGCATGCCTTCTTCGCCGCGTATGAGGCCGGCGGGCGTAAGGTCGCGGGGTAGCGACAGGTCCTTGACCGCCGAGCGTGTTATTTTTGAGCCGGGGCGTGCCTCGAGTTCCGCAACCTCGGCGTCGGCAAGGGCCAGGCATTTGGCTGTCGACGAGTCTGCATCGAGGAGGAGCTGGAAGATGGTGCTCGACGCAAGCAGCTTCTTGTTGACAACGGTGCCTATGTTGAGATTTTCGGCCTGTGAGATAAACTGTATGGTCTCTACGTCGGCAACGGTTTTCTTAACGCCTGATTCCTTGGCTGTCAGACAGGTAAATATGTTTGTCTCGCTGCTGTCGGTCAGGGCCACGAAGGCATCCATGTCGGCAATGCCTATGTCGGCAAGCAGGTCGGTATCGCGCGCGTCGCCGTGAATTATTTCACAGTCGGGGCACTTCTGCGGCAGCTTGCGGCACCGTTCGAGGTCGCTCTCTATGATTTTGAACTTAAACTCGTCGTGGCCGAGGTTGACCAGGCGTATGGCTATTTTCGAGCCGCCCATGATTAGTACTCGCCTGATGTGCTGTTCGCACTTGCCTGCAAGTGAAATCAGCTCTTCGATATGGTCGTGGGTGGTGGTGAAGTAGAGTATGTCGCCGGCATCGATATGGTCGTCGCCGCGCGGTATGATGGTCTCGTGGTTGCGCTTGATGGCCGATACGTGGAAATTGCGGTTGGTAAAGGCAAAATCCTTGAGCTTCATGCCTACGATGGGTGCCCCCTGCCGGAGTTTGACGCCGGCCAGTATGATGCGGCCGTTGTGCAGCTCGAACCAGTTGCGCGCCCATGTGCGCTTGAGGGCCGAGATTATTTCCTGGGCAGCGAGATACTCGGGATAGATTACGCGGTCTACACCCATGTGCCTCACGTGGGCGGCGTTGGCAGGGTCCATAAATTCGTAGGTGTCGATGCGTGCCACGGTTGTGGCCGCACCGAGATTTTTGGCGATTGAGCACGCTACGATATTGTTTGATTCGTAGGGCGTTACGGCGATAAAGAGGTCGCACGACCCGGCTCCGGCCTCGCGTAGGCTGGCGAACGATGTCGGGCTGCCAACGAGGGTCATCAGGTTGTAGTTGGCATCGAGCACGGCCAGGCGGTCGGCGTTGTCGTCGACAAGCATTATGTCCTGTTCCTCGTTGCTGAGGAGTTTGGCAAGGTGTGAGCCTACTTCGCCGGCCCCGGCTATGACGATTTTCATTTCTTGCTTACTTTGTTGATGGCTTGTAGTATGCCTTCGCTGTCATAACCGCAAAGGTGGCGCAGTTGTTCGGGCGAGCCCTGCGGTATGAACCGGTCGGGTATGCCGAGGCGGCATACGGTGCGTTCGTAGCCGTGGTCGGCCAGCCAGTCCTCTACCGCGCTGCCCAGGCCCCCGTCGCGTGTGCCGTCTTCGACGGTCATTATTGGGCAGTCGAGCGCGGCGACCTCGGCAAGGAGTTCGTCGTCGAGGGGTTTGAGGAATATCATGTCGTAGTGGGCGGCATCAATTCCGGCGCGGCGTGCCTCGGCAACGGCATCGGCTGCCTCGCCGGCTATAGGGCCAATAGTCAGCACCGCCACGTCGTGGCCCGCTGTGAGGCGTTCGCCTTTACCGATGGTTAGTGCCTCGAACTCGCAGTGCCAGTCTGTGCGCCGTCCTGCTCCGCGAGGGTATCTGATGGCGAACGGCCCGAAATCGTCGGTTTGTGCCGTGTAGAGCAGATTGCGCAGGGCGCACTCGTCGCGGCCCGAGGCTATCGTCAGGCCCGGTATGCTGCGCAGGTATGCCAGGTCGTAGGCGCCGTGGTGGGTGGCGCCGTCCTCGCCGACGAGCCCGGCACGGTCGATGCAGAATGTCACCGGCAGGTGCTGTAGTGCCACATCGTGTATTATATGGTCGTAGGCTCGTTGCAGAAAGCTCGAGTAGATGGCTACGTAGGGGCGCATACCGTCCTTGGCGAGGCCCCCGGCAAAGGTCACGGCGTGGCCCTCGCTTATGCCCACGTCGAATACGCGCTCGGGCATGGCCGCCTGCAGCGTGCCCACCGACGTGCCCGAGAGCATGGCGGCGGTGATGCCGACAATCTTGGGGTTCTGTCGTGCAAGCTCTACGAGTGTCTCGCCGAATACATCCTGGTATTTAGGCGGTTTCGTCGGGTCGGGTGTCGCTCCTTGGCGTTCGCCTGTCGCGGGGTCGAATTTGCCCGGCGCATGCCACGAGGCGGGGTCGGCTTCGGCAGGGGCATAGCCCTTGCCCTTGACTGTGCGCAGGTGCAGTATTCGCGGGCCGTCCATGTCGCGTATGTCGTTGAGCACGCGCACTATGGTGGCTATGTCGTGGCCGTCGAAGGGGCCGAAGTAGCGTATGTTGAGACCTTCGAAGAGGTTTTGCTGCTTGCTAATCAGCGATTTGAGGCTGTTGTTGAAGCGCAGCAACGCCCCCTTGCGGCTGTCGTTGACCAGGTGCAGCTTCTTGAGCAGTCTGAAGCCCTTGTATCTCAGGTCGTTGTAGAGCTTCGATGTCGTCAGGTGGGCCAGGTAGGAGTTGAGTGCGCCTACGTTGGCGTCAATCGACATGTCGTTGTCGTTGAGGATAATCAGCAGGTTGTTGGGCGTGTTCGAGGCGTTGTTTAGGCCCTCGAAGGCCAGTCCGCCGCTGATTGATGCGTCGCCCACGATGGCAACCACGTTGCGGCGCGGCGACTCGTGCTTGAGCTGCGACGCGACGGCCATGCCGAGCGCTGCCGAGATGGAGTTTGAGGCGTGCCCGGCCGAAAAAGTATCGTATTCGCTCTCCGCCGGGTTGGGGAACCCGCTCAGACCGCCGAATTTACGGTTGGTCGCGAAGGCGTCGCGACGGCCGGTCAGCAGCTTGTGGCCGTATGCCTGGTGCCCCACGTCCCACACAAGGCGGTCGTAGGGTGTGTTGAATACATAGTGAAGGGCCACGGTCAGCTCCACGGCACCCATGCTCGAGGCAAAATGCCCAGGGTTTTGCGACAGCGAATGTATGAGGAAGTCGCGGAGCTCGGCGCACAGTTGTGGCAACTGCTCGGGGGCGAGACGGCGCAGGTCGGCAGGACTGTCGATACCGGCCAGCAACGGGCCGCATGCAAAAGTCGGTGCTGTACTCATTTCTTCACGTATTTCTTATACATCGGCACGAAGATGATTATGGCCGAGACCACGATGACAAAGGCGATATAGAGCGTAAAATGCGTGTGCATAAGTATATACGCCACAAGCCCGAGCCACAGCAGGCCCAAAATGATAAAACGTACGATTACCGATGTCTTCATTTCTCAGATTGATGCTTTTGCAAAGTTACTCATTTTTTATCGTACCTACAAATATTGAGCCTTTCGCGATTTCTGATGGGCATTGATGCGCCGGAGCGGCTCAGTATTTCTTGACGTTGCGGGCGCAGAGCGAGAGGAAGGGGCAGTATTCGCACGAGGAGGTGTCGCTGCACTGCACAAAGGGCGTGTCGGGGTTGAAGAGCTCGTCGATTAGCTTGACTAATAGCGGCCTGAATGTGTCGCGCACCGAGCGGTAGCTCGTGAGAGGCTTCTTGTTTATCGATAGCGGCTTGATTGGCGTGGCGGCGGCAAGCTGGCGCAGGGGGTGGAGTAGCGGCTGTATGTCGGTCTCGCCGTCGCGCAGGCTCATATATGCCTCGCAGTAGAGCAGGAGCTGGAAGATGCCGCCTTTTTTGTGCTTGTAGTTCGTAAAGAGCGATTCGATATTGTCGAGGCTCGTTTCGTCGTTTCCCGATTTGAAGTCGATAAATCTTAGCAGGCCCGGCGCAATCTCGTCGACGCGGTCGACCGACATATAGAAGTTGATACCGAGGCCCGGGGCAAGCTCCCATACGGTTTTCTCGGCAGGGGTGTCGACCTTGTACTCGTTTTCGATAAAGGTAAACGACGGGCGGCAGTAAGCCTCGCGTTCGGCCTCGAGGTTCGAGCGGACGAGTATTTCGAGGTTCGTGGCAGCAATCTTAAATTCGGGCGAGAACTCGTCGAAGGTCGCTGCCTTGCCGCCGGAGAAGTGTACTTGCCCGATTTGGGCGGCGACGGTGTCGGAGATGACGGTGTTCGACGGGTCGAGCCACGAGTCAATCAGCGGCGCGTCGATGGGCTGGCCGCTGCGGCCCTCGTAGAGGCTCTGGATGGAGTTGTGCACGATGGTGCCGATTTCGGCAGCCGACAGACCCTCGGTCAGCTCGTCGTTATCGCGCATGTCGCGTACATATTCGAGGTAGAAACGGAATGGGCACTCGAGATATTTTTTCAATGCCGACGCCGACAGCTTCTTGCGCCCCCCGGCACGGTAGCGCGACAAGCCTTCCATGACCCTTGAGTCTTTCACGACGGCGAACTCGTGGCTGTCGCCGGCCTCAGCCCCGGTGGTCAGGGTGTTGCGTTCGATTTTGATGCCTGGCACAAGGTACTCTAACTGCGATATATAGCGCGACCGTTCGCCCTGGCCTACGCCGTCGCTGCGCGAGTCGTAGAAGAGTGCCACCCGTTTTGCGCGCGACAAGAGGCGGTAGAAACTATAGGTATATGTCCACTCGGCACTGTCGAAGTCGGGCAGGCCGTAGCCGCTGCGCAGGGTGCCGGGTATCATGGTTTTGGCATACTGCTTGCGGGGGAATACCCCTTCGTTCATCGACAGTATGATTACGTTGTCGAAGTCGAGTGCGCGGGTTTCGAGTACGCCGAGCACCTGCAGCCCCTGTAGCGGGGTACCGGTCAGGGTGAGGCCGCGTGTGGTGAAGATGCGCTCGAAAAGGTGCAGGAAGGTGTGGTCGGCCATCTCTACCTTGTGCCGCTCGATGAGGGCGGTGAGCTTGTCGAGTTCCTCGCGGAAATATTTTATTGCTTCGAGTTCGAACGAACGCGCCGTCACGCGGCCTGTACGTTCGCTCTCGTCTTGCAGCGCGGAGCCGAGCCAGTCGAGCAGCTTGCGCAGGTAGTCGGCTACCTCGCCCACTGTGGCGGCACGGTGTACGGGTGTCAGTACCGCGCTAAGTTCGGGAGCCTCGCGGCACAGGGCCGACGACGGGGCGTTGTATAGTTTGTTGCCGTTGACGTATGCCGTCACCTTGTTTGCCGCCCCCGGGGCCACGGCCTGTATGTGTGGGTGGCTCAGCACCGCGTTGAGGTCTTCGTAGTAGAAGTTGTATTCGCCCCGTATCAGCCTTGCCCTGAGCTGCATAGATATGATGGAGTGGAGCAGCGAGGCAAATGTGGTGGTGCGGTATGCCAGGCCCATCGATATGTTGAGCGCGCTGATGTTGCCCGGTATGCTCAGCAGTGTGGGCAGCAGCAGCCCCTGGTCGGGCAGCACTATGGCGGTATTGATTGCGTTGGCTGGGTCGAGGTAGCCTTTGTCGGCCCATTCCTTGAGCAACCGCCCCACGCATTTTGCCTGTGCCACGTTCGACGGCACCGAAGTCACGCTGATTTGCGGCAGGGTGTCGCCCTGGGGCACGGTGTAGTCGCCGGGCATGGGGAAGTGGCGCACGAGGTCGGCCAGGCGCAGCAGGGGGCGAGGCATCGTCGTGGTGCCGGCGTCGGCAAAGAGCGACAGGGGCGCGGTGTCCCAGAAGAAATATGCCGCCCCGGCGCGGCGGAAACGCTCGAACACCACGGTCTCGGCGGCTGTAAGGTCGTTGAAGCCTACGAACACATAGCGCGTGTCGCCGGTAAAGTCGTAGGTGTCGAAATTTTTGACGTTCTCCGACGCCATGCGGTATTGCGTCCCTTCCGATGCGCGGTGGTAGCGCTTGAGGGCCGCCTTGTATTCGTGGTATATGTCGGCCAGGATTTCCCACAGGTATACGAATTTCTCGCCCAGGCGGCAGTCGTCGCCGCTGCCTACGTGGAGCCAGAATTCTTCGATATGCGCCGTCAGGCGGCTCTCGCCCCATACGCGGCGTATGATTTCTTTTTGGTCTTCGTCGAGGTAGTCGGCCTGTATTTCCTTGACATTCCTGAGGTTGCGAAATATATCGTCAGCGTCGACGAGCGACTTGTCTACCTCGTCGAAGTCGTTGAGCATCATGTCGCCCCAGAAGACGAAGCTGTCGAACTGCCGCACGTCGTCGGCGCGCCCACGGCGCGACATCACGGCCCGGTATGCGTCGTAGAGCACGAACAGCAGTTCGCGCGGTTGCGCCGCCGGGTAGTCGGAGTATATGCCTAAAAATGTGCCGATGGTCATAAAGCGCGGCATCAGGGTCACGCCCTTGCAGCGTTCGCGCACATATTTTTTGAGGAAGAGGGCACTGCGTTTGTTGGGCAGTATGAAGGTCAGTGTCGATATGGCCGGGCGCGAGGCGGCCCCGCTGCTAAAATAGTCGGCTATGCTGCGCAGGAAGTTGGGGGTATGGGTCATTTGCGGCGAATCAGCATTATTACACGCACGGCAAGGTCGAAAAATATGATTTTGGCGTTGCCGTTGCCGGCTATGTCGCGGCGTGAACGGTCGAAAAGCTCTATCATGTCAACGACATTTTTCTCGTTGATGAAAGGGAAGAAGCGTACCACGAACTCGTGTTCCGACCGGCTCAGGGTCAGCAGTTGGTCTACGTGCAGGTGCATCACGAAGCTCTCGCGGATAAGGCGGCAGCAGTAGTCGATAAACTGCATTGCCGGTTCGCGGCCCATCTCGGCCACAGTCTTGCTCCATGTGCGCAGCTCGAGCACCTTGCGGCCGTATGCCTTGCGCATCAGCTCGGCAAAGAGGTCGAAGTATTTGCGGCGTTCGGCCGATGCCTGTGCCGTTTTCCATGCCAGGTTTACGCTGCCGTCGGCTATGCGCGCCATGTCGGAGGCGGTGGGGGCGTCCATGCCCTGGCTGATGAGCACGCCCTCGAGCTCGCTGTCGCTATAGCGGCGTACGACTATGCGCTGCGTGCGCGAGTAGATGGTAGGCAAGATTTGGCGCGAATTGTTGCTGACCATGATAAAGATGGTGTCGGCAAACGGCTCCTCGACGAGTTTGAGCAGTTTGTTGGCGGTTTCTTCCTTTAGGCGTTCGGGCAGCCACATCAGCACTACTTTGTACTGCGACCGCCGGGTCATATAGGTAAGGCGGCGCAGCAGTTCGGTGCCTTCCTCTACATATATTTGCGGCTGGGCGTTGATGTTGTCGAGTTTTTCGACCCACAGGTCAAAGTCCATATATGGCGACTCGGTCATAAACTCCTGGAATACTTCGCGATAGTCGTCGCTGAGTGCCGTGCGGCCGCTTTTCTTCACCACCGGGAATGAAAATACGGTGTCGATATGGTTGAAGGCCTGGTGCTGCAGGCAGGCCGGGCACACGCCGCAACTGTCGCCGTCGTGGCGGTTTTCGCAGTGTATATATTGCGCGAAAGCTCTTGCCAACAGGAATTTGCCGGTGCCCGAGGGCCCTTCGAGCAACAGTGCGTGCGGTATACGGCCGCTGTCGGCCATCTCGCGCAAACGGGCCTTGGTTTCTTCGTGGCCTGCAATCTCGGCAAATTTCATGGGCGGCGCTTGTCTATGGTGCCATGCTCGGCTACGTATTCGCGAACTTCCTGGAAGAGGCGCGTGGCGAATACGAAGTCGTTGAGGGCCTCGTTCGACGTGGTGTAGATTTGGCTCATGTCGCCAACCCACTCGCGATAGCCCTTGTTGATAAAGATGATGTTCTCGCCTATGCCGAGCACGCTGTTCATGTCGTGGGTGTTGATTACGGTGGTTATGCCGTACTCGTGGGTGATGTCGCTCAGCAGTTCGTCAATCAGTATGCTCGTCTTGGGGTCGAGGCCGCTGTTGGGCTCGTCGCAGAAGAGGTAGCGCGGGTTGAGCGCGATGGCACGGGCTATGGCCACACGCTTCTGCATGCCGCCCGAAATCTCGGCGGGATATTTGTTCTCGGCTCCGACAAGGTTGACGCGCTCGAGGCAGAACATCGCCCTCTCGCGCTGCTCGGCCCGGCTCATATCGGTAAACATCTTCAGGGGGAAGAGCACGTTGCCGAGCACGGTCTCGCTGTCGAAGAGTGCCGACCCCTGGAAGAGCATGCCGATTTCTTTGCGCAGCGAGGCTATTTCGTCGCGCTTCATCGTGAGCAGGTCGCGGCCGTCGAAGAGTATCTGGCCTTCCTCGGGCCGCAGCAGGCCGACGAGGCTCTTCATCAGCACGGTCTTGCCCGAGCCGCTCTGGCCTATAATCAGGTTGGTCTTGCCGGTATAGAACGTGGCATCGACGTCGTGGAGCACCGTCTTGTCGTCGAACGATTTGGTAAGGTGGCGTACTTCAATCATTGCAGTAACAGTTTGGTGAGTATGACGTCGAAAAGGAGTATGAACACGCTGCTCGATACCACGCTGTCGGTACTTGCCTTGCCCACCTCGAGTGCGCCGCCGTGCACGTAGTAGCCGTAGAACGACGAGGTCGACGCTATGATGAAGGCGAAGAAGAGCGACTTAATCAGGGCATACCATACATACCACTCCTGGAAGAGGGCCTGGAGACCGTAGACATATTTCGACACCGTGATGAGGTCGGTAAACACGGCCACGCCGTAGCCGCCAACGAGCGAGGTGCCCATACACAGGATTACCAATACGGGCATAAAGCATACAAATGCTATGATTTTGGGCAATACCAGGTAGTTGGCCGAATTGATACCCATTATTTCGAGGGCATCGATTTGCTCGGTGACACGCATGGTGCCGATTTCCGAGGCTATGTTCGAGCCTACCTTGCCGGCAAGTATGAGGCATAGGATAGAGTTCGAAAACTCGAGCAGCACGATATCGCGCGTGGCCAGGCCGACTGAATATGCCGGTATTAGCGGCGAGGCGATGTTGAGCTGCATCTGTATGGCTATGACGGCGCCGATAAATACTGATATTATCAACACCAGGGGTATGGAGTCGATGCCGAGTTTCGACACCTCGGCAATAGTGCGCCGACCAAACTCCGACCACCGGTCGGGTATGGTGAAGACGCGCTTCATAAACAAGCAATAACGGCCAAAAGTGGCCAGTGACGTGGTAAGTATCATGACTGCAAATTTACAAAAAAAATTTCACCTCGTCGCAGATTATTACCAAATATCCCCAAGCCATATACTTTTGTGCGATAAAAAGAATCCAAAAGTCAAAAGTTCAGTTGAGTAAAGAATAGGCCATTATAGGAGCTTGGCACTCCGTGACATGCCATAGTAACACCACGCACCTATTATTTAATCGGTCGTCGTGAAAATTATCGTGCCGGAGGGTGATGGCTCGGCTTCGGAGATATAGTTTTGGCCCGTGAGGTTGAGAAGGCCATTGGCCGTGGTGATGCCCTCGGTGGCGATTTGGCGCAGGAGTTCGCCGCGAAGGGTCTTGAGACGCCCGGCATTGGGTGTGCGGGTGTTCGAGCCGTCGGTGAGTTCGCGAAATTCGACCTTGTATACCGACGCCTTCTGCCTCACTTGCCGCCAGTCGATGCACTGCGCTGCCTCTGCCGGCAGGAGGTCTAACACTTCATGACAGTCGTATTGCTCGATATATCGCAGCAGGCACCCTGTGACGTATGGTCGCCAGTATGATTTGAATGTCTTGTTGTCGGGTGGTGCCAACGGCGTAGAGAAGTCGAGGCGGTACGCCTTTACGATGTCGTCGGGCCTGAGCCAGCCGTAGAGCGACGAGATGATGCGCACGTTGCCGCAGATATGTCGTTGCGCAGAACTGTCGAGAGTCTTGTATGACAATGCGCGAAATACCACGCCTGTAAATGCCTCAATTGCGGCAGCACCGCTTGTCTTGTTGCCGAAGTCATAGACCATTTCTACGAGTCGCCTCGCCATGGTCTGGCTAATCTTGACAGCAGTCGCAAGTTCGGCAGCCGACATGTCGCCAAGCGATGCCATGATGTTGTCGGCATAGGCTTCGAGGGTGGGGCAGTGTGCGGCGTATGTGTCAGGGCTTATGGGCGTGTCGCACAGGGTCATAGTTTTTGATTCGGCGATTAGTGTCAGCATTTTGTATTATTGGTTGAAGTTGAAAAAAGCCCGGTGCGATAAGGCACCGGGCAATTTGGGGGTATGGAATTCAAAAGCGAATTCTACTGGAGTTTGAAAGTCACAGGGAGGGTATAGGTAACCTTTACAGGCTGACCATTGTTACGGCCGGGAATCCACTTGGGCATCGCCTTGACCACACGCACGGCCTCTTTGTCGAGGGCGGGGTGACGCGGGCGCAGGACGCGCACATTTGTAATCGAACCGTCTTTACCAACCACGAACTCTACAACCACGCGGCCTTGTACGCCTTGTTCCGAGGCAGCCGAGGGGTAAACGATGTTTTCGCTGAGCCATTTGTACATGGCGGCTTCACCACCGTTGAATTCGGGTTTCTGCTCTACCATTGCGATGTTCATAGGCTGTTCTTCCTCGACCTTGGGTGCGGCGATAACCTCTTCCTTGATGGTCATCTTGTTAAGGTCGTTAGTACCTTCGGTGATATCGAGGGCACCAGCCTGTGCTTCGTTTTCGAGCACGTCTTCCTGGTTCTTAACCTGCTTGTCGTCTTCGAGCTTGTCGTCTTCAACGATAAGAAGGTCGGTCACACGTTGCTGGTTGGCAACTTCTTCGGGGGCGACTACCTCTTCGGGTTCGGGCATCTGGAACTGCTCTTCTTCCTCTTCTATTTCCTCTTCCTCAGCTTCTACAGCAGCGATTTCCTGTACGGTGGCTGTTGTGATTTGCTCTTCTTCGGGTTTCGAGAACACGCCCGATACCGAGAGGATAAGGAGAACAAGGATGATAGCAACACTGATGACTACCCAAACGATAGCCTTGGTGTGGCGGGCGGGAGAACTTTCGCGCAGTTTGTATGCGCCAAAGTCTTTGTTTTTGCCTTCAAATACAATGTCGCGCCACTCTCTTGAGGTAAGGTCTACGTCTTTTGCCATAACTCATTATTGGTTAGATGCAGATGCCTCGCTCTCTGCTGCAGGTGCAGCGGCGGTAGCTTTGGCAGCGCGGATTGTGGGACGGATGATAGTCTGACCGGTAGTCTGCTCGAGGTGACGCAGGAGCAGGGTGTCGGTGTGGGTCGGAAGCTCGATGCTGTAACGTGAAATCTGGTTGATGTTCATTTCGTCGATAGCATTGATAAGGCCTTCATAGGTAGTGTTAGGACCGGGCTTGATTACTACTACAGGACGGGTCTTGAGTGAGTCGGCTGCGTTTTTCTTTGCCAACTGGTCAAACTCTTCCTTGGTAATCTCCTTGTTCTTCCACTGGTCTTTGAGTTTGGCATATTCTTCCATAACCTGCTTGTTCTTGTTGAGCAGGATTTTGCGGATACCCTGGGCTTCGTGGTTGACGTTGCCGATAAACTGCTCTTTCTGCAGGTATTTCGGTGTCGAGAACGTCGTGTCGGCGATACCTTCATAATAATAGATATTATGTATGGTCTTGCCGGTTTCGGCGTTTACGGCGGGTTTGTCACCATTATACTCGGTATCGAGAATCAGTGTGATAGCTTCAGATTGCTTGGCCTGGCTCTGCTGCTCCTTCTTGACATCCTCGTTGGTAGGGAGTACAATCTGGAGGGTCTGCGACTTAATCATCGTAGTACAAAGCATGAAGAAGGTAATCAGAAGCATGTTCATGTCCACCATGGGGGTAAAGTCCACATGGATAGCCA
>ERZ778517.554-NODE-554-length-39034-cov-8.071064_pt1 | contig 39034 bp, 32 predicted proteins | sample MGYA00510341_ERZ778517 | MGnify/ENA primary metagenome ERZ778517 (study PRJEB29527, sample SAMN07138964) | mouse gut metagenome | material: feces | host: mouse | place: China:Nanjing | collected 2016-01-25 ...
AGACCGTAAACAGCGGTTTGTAGCTGCCCTTTTTGCGTTTATAAAACTTTTGGACATGAGCCTGATATAATAGGACTAAATTAAGAGAAGCCCAGTAAAATCAAGGGCTTGCACTGATTTAGTCCTATTTTTTATAAGCCCATTTTAGGTCAGGATTGGGACAGCAATGGTCAAAATCCAAGACCTACATTATGAAAGTCAGATGGTGGCTGGTTACTGATACAGTCATCCCATGGCTCTAATGAAATGCGAGGTGAGAAAAAATTTACATTTAGGCAGGACTAAATTGGCTCTCAAAAACAGATATTCCGTTTGTATATTGCTGATCTGGTCCTGCCTTTTTGTCTGAAAGAAGGAGGAGTTACAGATGGGATTTACAAAGAGAGAGCTGGTTGGGTTCTTTGACAGCCTGACAGAGTTAGTCAGCGAAGAAAACCGGAAGGAGGCTGAGTTTTTAATACAAACATTTATGGATGGCTTTGAAAAAAGCTATCCGTATGAAATGACAATTCATACGGGAAAAGAAACAGTATCTTTTTCAGCCTGTTATGTGGCGACAATGCCGGAGACCGTACAGCAGGAGATCAAGGAGGAGGTCAGCGCACGTCTGAAAGAGACCGGAAATTACAGTCCTGAAAATGTAGATCATGCAATGGACTCAAGACTCTGTGACCTGGAAGAACTTCTGGATGTTGAAAAGTATGCAGGAAAACTGGAAGCGCAGCATAGAAAAATACAGGAAAGAAGCAGGGGAGGGAGAAGATGACGGCAACGGATAACCAGAATGTACCTGCAGGAATCGGTGTCAGAATACGGAAACCTGCAAAGCGCAGAAACCTGACTGTCTTTGAGGTAAATGCCGAAAAGGATGTAAAGCAGTGTATGCAGTGCCGATTCTTTTACGGTAACAGCAGGCTATGCATTGCGAAGGAGTGTGTAAAGAAGCCCCGGCAGAAAGAGACTGTCAGGAACAGCCAGTGTACGGGCTGTCCATATAAGCAGTCTGAGGGCTACTGTTTTCCCTGCATGAAGAAATTACTTGGAGGAAAGAAAGAGGAGGATAAGAAAGACAATGATGGATAAACATATTGAAGTGATAGGCATTGACCATGGCTGGTCAAATATGAAAACGGTAGGCAGCATATTTACAACCGGGGTGAAGGAGATCACAACGGAACCGGCCTTTTATGACAATGTTGTGGAATCAGGAGGGGTTTTTTACAAGGTTGGTGGAAAACGTCTTGAAGTGCGGGATACAAAGGTGGAAAATGACAACTTTTATATCCTCACGCTTGCGTCGGTGGCAAAGGAGCTGGACAGGCGCGGAATGAGGGAGGCAAACGTGCTCTTATCGGTGGGGCTCCCGCTTACAAGGTTCGGTGCGGAAAAGCAGGATTTCATAAGATACCTTTTAAGGGACAGGGAGGCATGTTTCCGGTTTGAGAAAGTAAAATACCGTATCAGGATCGCGAGGGTGTCCGTATTCCCGCAGTGTTATGCGGCAGTTGCAGACCGCATCAGGACTTTCCCGGAGCGGGCGGTGATTGTTGATATCGGGAGCTGGACGATAGACATCATGCCGATTTACCAGTATTATCCTGATGAACCGGAGTGCACCACGATCCCGCAGGGGCTGATCCGCTGTATGAGGGAGATCAACGAGGAGTGCGTAAGGCAGATCGGACAGGAGCTTGATGAAAATATCATACAGGGTGTCATGGCTGGGGTAAAAGGAACCCTGCCGCAGCAGTACATGGAGATTATAGAAGGGTGTCTTGAAAAATTCGCGGAGAAAGTTCTGAACACGCTGAAAGAACACGGATACAACCTTGACGTGACACCGATTATCTTTGTAGGCGGTGGCGCGACAGTGATGAAACTTTTCGGACATACCAGTAGCGGGAATGTACAGTACATTGAGGATATCAGAGCAAATGCAAAGGGGTATGAGTATCTCGGCAGGGCATACCTTTTGTCAAACCGGAAAACAGTGGAGGCAGGGATCGGATGATGGCGAAACAGAGCATTATCAAACACTGCCTGCGCCTGAACATGCAGAATGAGCAGCACCAGAGGATACAGAAGGTGCTGGAGGGACTGAACAAAGATATCCATAAATCTGAAAACCAGTTTATCATAAAGGCGGTAGATTTTTATATTCGGAGCTTTGAAGATGACGATATCATGGAAAAGCTGCACCGGAAGAAAAAGCCGGAATATGTCACAGTGGAAGCCCTGGAGGATATCCGGAAGGAGCTGGAAAGCAGCATGAAGGATGAGATGATACGCCTGCTTGGTACGGCCATTACGGGCGGCATCACGGTCAGGACGTCTGATAGCACTGGAAAGCAAAGCCACCAGTCGGAGGATTCGGAAGCGGACAATCCATATATGACAGAAGCGGCAAACAGATGGGGATAGGGAGAAAGAGCGACAATGGCAGGGACTATTATAAGAAAAACAGGTATAGTGTTGGTTATGGTATTAAAGGTATTGCTGCAGATCATACTGTTTTTGTTTAGGTTTAGCATGACAGTAATGAAAGTGATACTGATACTGTTCACACTGGTGCTGAGGATATTTCTGGTCATGATGGGAGTATCCATAAGGGATTAGGCAGGCATCAATGAAGATAACAGGCTGTTACGGGTCTGTTATTTTTGTGTATTGCTAACCGTGTGCGGAATATATTGGTCTGTCAGAGTCGGGGAGGAGAAAATAATTGGAATATCATGAGAAATTTATAGCAGGGGACGGCCATACAAAAGGCAGCCTCTTTTTTTACGCCCGTCCGCCACCGGATAGAGACATGGAAAATGTAAGAGACAACTCATGTACAGTGTTTCTTATAGTTTTCTAAGGCAGACAACTTTAAAGCAGCAGTCCCAGAATAACGGTTATGGGACTATCAAACATAAATGAAAATTAAAGGAGACGAATATGGGAAATCAGTTTAATACCAGTTACTTAAAAAAGCATAAAATTGTGCTCATTGCTGCCTCTGTCTTAATCATTGTGCTGTTTATAGCACTGATTGTGGCGCGTTCCAATAAAGTGAAGCAGAACGCGCAGGAGACGGCCATTGCAGAACAGGAGACGGAAGCGGCAGGGCAGGAGCAGCCGGAACAGGGGCTTGTTGAAAAACATGAAACCGCGACGGAATATGAAACCGCAGGACAGGGGCAGCCGGAACAGGCTGCTTCAGGAGAACAGTCCGAAGCTGACAGGGAGCAGCTTGCAGCCATGGACGCCTATCTTGACGGGGCGGACCGGACGGTCATGGAAAGCCAGGAAAGTCTTGCGAGGGCAGGACTCATGCAGGCAGAAACACAGCAGATGCTTTCTGATTTTTCGGAGAGGATATCGGGAATGGAGGACAGCCTGCTGTGCGTTGAGAACCTGATCGACAGACATGCCGGAAGCCTTGCAGGCCAGAGCGGGGAGATGGCAGCGTCCATTTCGGAGCTTGCCGCAGACGGGCAGGATACCATTTCACAGGTCAGGTCGCTCAGTTCATCAGTAACATCGCTGCTTTCTGACATAAAGACATCAGGGGCAGAGAATTTCGCATCAGCGTCTGAAAAGCTGTCCGGTCTGCAGCAGGCGTTGTCGGAAGCAGAGAAAAGCACAAAGGAGTACCATGACAGCCTCACGAAAACAATAAACCTCTTACAGAAAGAAGGCGCGGAGGAGCATAAGGAGCTCATACAGGCTCTTGACGATGCGCGGAAGGAAACTGCCGGTGTGCTGGAAAAGGGATTTTCGGGACTGGAATCACAGCTGGAACAGGAATACGGCGGACTGATGGAGAAGATGGGAACCATCCATGACCAGATCACCAGTACGAGAAAGGATATTTCCGGGCTTATGAAAATGATTGAGGAGTCCGGCGAAGAGAGACAGGAGGAGATCAGGAAGGCTTTTGCGTCAGTGACCGAATCACTTGGGCAGATCAGGGCGGATTACGCTGATGCATGCCAGGAAATTAGCGTCCTCATCAAAACACTGGAGGAGACAGAGAACGCAAACCATGCAGAGACGCTTGCCGTGCTTTCCGCGATGGAAAGCAGCATGGCAGAAAGCTCCCTGAAAAACCTGGAAAATATCACGGCGTCGGTGCAGGGTATGGAGGAAAATTTCTCTGCCACCATCAGCACCATGCAGAGTGAGATGGAACAGGGATTTTCCGGCATGGGCGGCGAGCTGTCGCGGCTCTTGTCAGAATACAATGCCGCCATGATGGAACAGTTTGACCGTCTCGACAGGAGGCTTGCAGACAGCGGGCAGGACAGTTCCGCACTGACGGCAGGCATGAGGGAAGAGATGGCGCGGTATTTTTCAGAACTGGAAAACCGTCTGGCGGAGCAGTCTGACCGTCTTGACCAAGGCATTGCTGAATGTAACAGGCTTATTACCGAGATGGCGGGCAGACATGACGTGGAGGACAGGCTGGACCGGCTGTATGGGGAGATGCAGCAGGTTTTTCAGTATGTGAGTGATGGCAAGAGTAAACTGGCATCCGCATTGCTCACGAAAGGAATTTCCATCAGGGAGGATGCCTCATTTGACGAGATTTACAGGGCTGTACTGGATATCCGGCAGGAAAACGGTGCCGGTGACAGCACTGGAACGGGAAAAACAGAAAACGGACAGGAGGAATCCAGAGGGGACACATATACAAAAGATGAAGGATATGAACAGGAAGAAAGCGGAGTGTCAGGGGAGACAGCTTCAGAATTGGCACCGGAGGGGACCGAAGAAAACACAGAAATCTATGAACCGAAGGAAGAAACCGAAGAAAACACAGAAATCTATGAATTAAAGGATGAGTCAGAAGAAGGTACGGAAACTTATGAATCAGAGGAGGAGACCGGAACAGCGGCAAATTTGGAGAGCGTGCAGGAATAATGTCCCTCTTTGAAAGTCCCTGAAACGTGGCAGACAGGATCAGGCATTCTGCTGTTGTGATCTATATACCGGCTGTATTGTAAATTTACACTTTTATGGTGAAGCTGGAAAATAACCACAGCGGTTTACCATGCAGAATGTCGCTGGTGCAGCAGAAACATTAACTGCTGTGCCAGTGACGGAAAGGAATGAAATAAAAAATGATGGATTATGAGATATTTAAGGAGCTTGTGGCGGAACAGTTTTTAAACTACCTGCCCGCAGGGTTCAAAGATTTTGGGATAAGGCTTGAGACCGTCCACAAGACGAACGAAACGCTTGACGGGCTGGCCGTGGTGCCGCCAGCAAACAGGGCAGGGGAGATATTCCCAACGGTTTACGTTGACCATATGTATGATGATTACGTGCTGGGTGAAAATTTTCGGCAGGCACTGCAGAATGCGGCAGAAAAATGGGTGGAGGCATATGAGAACGTGCCGGAAGCGTGCAGGGATTTCAGTCTTTTGGGCGCTGAAAAAAGGCTCATGATGGAGCTTGTCAACACGGAACAGAACCGGGAGATGCTCGCGGAAATGCCGCACAGGGAGTTCCATGACCTCTCCATTATATACAGGCTCGTGTCGGGCAGCGACAGCACGGCGGTTTATTCAACAATGGTCAGCAGCGGCATGGCAGACCTGATGGGGATGGACGAACAGCAGCTGTATGAGGCGGCATTTGCTAACACGAGGGAAATGTTCCCGTTGAAAGTAAACACCATGACGGAGATCCTGCGGGAGATCTTTATAGCGGAAGGAAATCCAGGGGAGCTTGCAGACATGATGATTGGGGAGATGGAACCGGAAGAGACGCTGTATATCATCACAAATGAGAAACGGACATTCGGCGCGGCGTCCATTCTGTATGGTGACGGGCTCCAGGAGCTTGCAGAAAGTATTGGTACGGACCTGTATATCCTTCCCTCGTCAGTCCATGAAGTGATCGCAGTTTCCACTTCGGTGGGCAGCGCGGAGGAGCTGGCACGCATGGTCTGTGAAGTCAATACGGAGCAGGTCAGTCCCGAGGACCGTCTTTCTGACCAGGTCTATTTTTATGATAAAAATATGAGACAGCTTATTCCTGCAATGGCAGCGCCGGACAGGCAGTTTGGCGGAACCGCCGCAAAAACACAGCCAAAATGTGAAGCAGGCCATTCAAGATAGGAGTGCAGATGGAAGGAGAAACAGGGACAGAGATAACAGTGGGAACACTGGAAGAGCTTAAGGAAGTGATCCGGTCGTGCGATGGTGAGTTTATTATTCATGTGGAATTTGGAAAGGAGGGCGGCGATGGGGGAAGGGTACAGTCTTGACGTGGTATCCATCCGCCTGGTAAAGGATGCGCCCATCATGTCGGACTACAGGCTGGCGGGAGCGGAAGACGTTGCCGCCCTGATGGGCAGCGTGTTAGGAGATCTCGACAAGGAGGTAGTCTGCGTCATTAACCTGAAAGCAGACGGGACACCCATAAACTGTAATTTTGCAAGTATGGGAACCGTAAGCCGCAGTCTTGCGTCTCCAAAGGAGCTTTTTAAGAGCAGCATCCTTTCAAACGCAGCAATGATGATGCTGGCACACAATCACCCGTCGGGAAATCTTACACCGTCAAAAGAGGACATCAACCTGACGGGACACATGATTGTCCTCTGTGACATGATGGGGATTCCGCTGGTGGACCATGTGATTGTCGGAGGGGACAGTGGCCAGTATTTCAGTTTCCTGAATAACGGGCTGATGCCGGACGTGCATAAGAAGGTATACACGGACTGTGGCAGCCTGCAGTTTACTGCAGGCAGGAAGCAGGACGGAGAAAAAAACGGGAAGGAGGAAGCCTGCTGGAGCAGTAAGGTTCCCACCCCGTCAAAAAAGAAGAAGAAAAGCGGCGGGCCGGTTCTCCCGGATGCAGATGATGGTAATGGGAAAATAGCACCATCCCCGGCAGTTGCGGAAAGGAGCAGGAAGCATGGAACAAGGTAGGTTCAGCAGTGAGGAGCTGCGTGCTGCAAAGGAAACAGATCTGTGTGATGTGGCAGGAAGGCTCGGTTACACCGTAAAACGCATCGGGCATTACCATACCCTGGAAGAGATGGATTCGATGCGTATCTATAACCGCAGGAGCTGGTTCAGGTGGTCGAGGGAGCATGACAGCAGTGGGCGTGGCGGATCGCAGATTGATTTTTTAAAAGAGTTTGCAGGCATGGGGACAAGGGAGGCGGTATTCTGGCTGCTTGATTTTGCAGGATATGGCAGGGATGCACCGGGGACAGGCAGTATGGGATTAAGGCATCAGGCGCAGACAGTATCCGGGACGGGGAAAAAAGAATTTGTCCTTCCGGCGCCGTCAGGCGGAAACAGTTATTTGTATCATTACCTGAACCAAGAACGGGCGCTTGGCAGGGAGGTTATTGACCGTTTTGTAAATGCAGGCCTGATTTATGAATCGGCCGCATTCCACAACATCATTTTTAAAGGAAACGACAGGAACGGGATTACCAGGTCTGCATATATGCGGGGCGTGCACGACAGGAACGGAAAAGTTTTTAAATGTGATGTTGCAGGCAGCGACAAGAATTATGGCTTTAACGTCTTTCAGGAAAAGAGCAGTGAAGTGATGGTATTTGAGGCAGCCATTGATGCGATGAGCTGCACGGATATGTTCCCGGAACATGGAAAGAGCCTTGTCGCGCTGGGAATGCTGTGGGACGCGCCGCTTGCGACTTTCCTGTCGGAGCACCCGCAGGTACAGAATATTACATTCTGTTTTGACAATGACGCTCCCGGGCGGAAAGCGTCGGAGGCGCTCATGGAGAAGTATTACGGGCTGGGATTTGACGTAGGGGAAAAGCGCCCGCCGGAACAGTACAAGGACTACAACGAATGGCTGAAAGCAGTCAGAAAACCTGTGTCCATAATTTACAGGACGGAAGGAGAACGCAATACTGGGAATGCACTTGGTGAGACAAAAACGGAGAAAATCCAGTCCACTAAAAGATGCCGTTAAAAAGTGCAGGCATTTTTCAAAAGTGGTGTCAAAAAGAAATGGCATTTCTTAAAAATGCAGCCAGAAAATGACGGTATATTTATATTTATTTTTTCGGACAAATTTTTCCGGTAAAAAAGTGCAGTCAGAAAATGACAGCCTTTTTGAAAAATGCAGCCAGAAAATGACAGTCTTTTTGGAAAATGCAGCCAGAAAGTGGCGGCATATGTATATATAAGGGGTTTTAGGGGATTTTTCCCCTGACCAGGGGCATGAGCTGTCTCTCATGCGTATCTGGCAAATGCCCCCGGAATCTGATTTGCAGCCCTGCAGTATAGGGAAAAACGGTTAAAAACAGTTTCCGGAGCGCAATAGAGGACAGATTCCCATGGGAATACAGGAGCACGATTAAGAGAGACGATGGTATGACTGCCATTTTGAAACGGAAGCAGTTTCGGAATGGCAGATACAGTGAAAGGAGGCGTGCAGCGTGGATAAGGATATGGAGGCAGGTATGGAGCTGATACAGGGTGGGGAGCAGCTCGCAGCATTTGAGGCAGAAACATTTCCAATGACGGTTGAAGAAGCAGACGTCCTCATGGGATATGTGGAGGGACACGGTTATGTGCTTGCCGAGAAGGGAGGCAGACTGTACCGCGGTGATATGTGCGGACAGTCGGAGAAGGTTTGCTGGGAGGAATATGACATAGAAGATGTAGTCGATGACGCAACTGAGTGGAATTATGCAATGATGCAGGAGTCGGAAAAGCTGATGGATCAACTGGAATCTTATTATGACTATCAGATGGTGTCCGAGGGTTATGAGGCGCTGCGCGACGATGAAAAAATACTGGACAGCCTGTTTGACCGCACACGGTATGGGAAGCTCATTGAAAATATGGCTTCCGGCATCGCTGAGGGGATTATCCAGAGGCTTGGTGACGGAAACAGCATTGACAGTGCTGTTAAGAATATGAACATTAAGGAGGCGATTGCCGGAATACACGGGGACAGCGAGAAAGCTGGCATGACAGAAAACAAAAAGGGGAGGTGCAGATAGAAATGGCTGACAGTATCCATAGTGTGAAAAAAACACTCAGGCTCATGCCAAAGGAGGCAGAAGAACTTTCGGGGAAAGCAAAACAGGCAAAAATGTGCGAGGCAGATTATTTAAGGCTCCTGATTACGCAGAAGCCCAACGATTACCCGGAGATTCGCCTCCTTTTAAAGGAGCTCATCAACGAGGTCAATGCCATTGGTAACAACATCAACCAGATCACAAGGAATTACAACTCCAAACTGTACCGCATTGAGGACAGGGAGCTTTTAACAGCCTACATGAAAAAGCTGAATCTGCTTGTTAGAGATGTGGTATCAGCCGTAGAGGGATCGTAGTTATACTGGCGGACGAAAGGACTGACCGCTCGCTAAAATATGATATGTACTTCTGCAGTCTAGAAAATCTTATGGAGCAATTTTTCTGATAAGAAATATGCTTTTCTGCTGCAGTTGTTGTGAGTGTAATCTCAAAGTTCACGATAATGAGTCTTTGCATGGTGAAGGCTTTTGTGAAAGGGGGGGGATGAAAGAGCTTGGCAATCAGCAAAATACTCTGTATCGGCAGCTGCGGTTCGGGATATCCGGGAAAGCACCTGCGGCAGGCGCTGGACTATATCACGGCGCCTGAAAAGACCGGAAACGGGGAGTGGGTGGCGGCCCTAAACTGCCAGAAGGAAAATGTTTATGACCAGATGCGCCAGACGAAGGCAGCTTTTGGGAAACTGGACAAAAGACAGGGATACCACCTGATTATATCCTTTGTGGAAGGAGAAGTTGATGCAGGGACTGTGTTTGAAATCATAGGAAAGTTTGCAGGTGAATATCTCGGGAAGGATTTTGAAGCGCTGTATGCGGTGCATGACAATACGGAGCATATGCACGGCCATGTGATATTCAACAGCGTCAGTTTCCGCGACGGGAAAAAGTACCGCTATGAAAAAGGGGACTGGGCGGAAAAGATACAGCCTATTGTGAACCGCCTCTGCGAAGAATACAGACTGTCCACGATTGATATTTCACCGGGCAGGGAAAAAGCACCTGAAAAATATAAGGAATGGAATGATTCAACGAATGGGAGTTTCATATGGAAAGACATGATAAAGCGTGATATTGATGCCTGTATCCTGCAGTCCCCGACATATGAATCATTTTTAACCATGCTGTCGGGGATGGGATATGTGGTAAAAAATGTATATGAAAGCGATGGGAAATATTTTTCCATTAAACCGGCGGGCATGGCACGTTTCAAACGGTGTAAAAGCCTTGGTTCTGACTATACGAGGGAGCGCATCAGGGAGAGAATCCTTACAGAAAACCTGTCGCAGTACCAGCCGGAATCAAAGACTGCACCCAAAATCATGCGGTGCAGGGTAAAGAGATACCGCAGGGCAAAGATGTCCGGCATACAGAAGCGTTATTTTGCAAGGCTTTACCGGACAGGGCTCCTGAAAAAGAGGTCATACAGTCAGGCGTGGAAATACCTTGATGATATCCGCATGATGAAAAAACTCCAGGAGGATTACCTGTTTTTGAACAGATATCACATCAGCAGCACTGCTGACCTTTCTGATGCCGCAGAGACCGTGCATGGGAAAAAAAAGGAGGCATCACGGACAAGGAGACAGGTCTGTAAGGAGCGTGCCCGGTTCAAACCGCTCTTTGATGCGGCGGACGAGATGAAAGAGCTGCAGGAATGCGAGGACTGTTACAGCCACGGCGAGACATTATTTGAACCGGAGCACAAAAGATGGCAGGAATTAAAACGGATGCTGTCAGGGGAAGGCTACACGCCAGAGCGTTTGGAATCCCTGCGGCAGTATTTTGACACTAAGGCTGCAGCGGCCGGGAGGGAGGAGAGAAAAGCGGCGGGCGAAGAACGTACTGCATCACGTATTTTAAAGGAATGTATGTCAGACAGTGTTTTAAGGAAACAGGGAGAAAGGATAGAACCCGTTTTCCATCAGGAGATGGGACGCATATCTCCTGACAGGTCATATAATGGCATACAGTCTGGCAGGGAAGAAAGAACACATCGTGGTGCCAGGCCGTTTAAAAACACAATGTTTAACAGTAAACCATCAGATGACAGCACATCATCAGATAATAGGAAAAAAGAAGAGAAAGGGAAGGAGGCGTCAGAATGCAGGAAAGAAATGCGATGACAAACATGGACTTAAAAGTTTACATGGAAAGCCTGAAAAATAATCCCCGTTTTACAGATGCGATGCTACGTCTTGTGGAAGAGGACCTAAAGTTTGGGCTGACACCGGAGGAGACAGAAGAATACACGGCACAAAAGCTCGATTACACGCAGATGAAGGTTTATTCACAGTGCCTGCGCAACGGTTACAGCCGTGACATCAGGGATATAATCACAAAGGACGGGCTGGCCGGTGAGCAGATGGCAGTTGCACTGGAATTTTATGAAAAAGGCGTGCCGGCTGAGACTGTAAAAGAGATTACCCAGAATACGGGGCAGACCGCTTTTGTCATGAAAAAACTCTTTCAGGATGTCATGGAAAAACTGGGTGATGCACAGAAAAATGCCAGTGCGGATGAGGCATATGCAGGAGAGCTTTTAGACAGGATCAGGGAGACCGTGGAAAAGATAGATTTCCAGGAAAGACGCTATGATGCCCTGAATGAAAAGTTAAAGGAGTTACAGGCAGCAAAACAGGATGCCGCCGGGCAGGAATACCTCCAGTCACAGCTTGCCGACAGGGACAGGCTGCTTGAAAGCCAGCAGGACCAGATCAACGCTGCGAGGGCAGAGATTGCAAGGCTGAAAAATGAGATTGAAGTATCCGAAAAGGAAAGGCGTGTCATGGAAAGGAACAAAAATATGGGCGGGTCCAATGAAGATGAAAACAGCAGCCGCCATGAAAATCCGGTGGCGGAAAAACAGACGGCGGGCGGAACTGTCAATAAAGAAGCAGCCCCTGTTGCTGATGTGGCACCGCTGGGTATGGACAAAACGATGGCACGGAACATGGAATACCATGCAGCCCTGGTTGATGAAAACGGCAGGATCATACAGATGGTTCCCATTGAGCGCATGGAAAAGAAAAAGGAAGGAGGAATCCTTGGCGCGTTGTTTTCGCGCCTGTTTTTAAAGCGGAAAATGGATGTTGTGAAGCTGGTGGCGGAAAGCGGGCTGGAAGCGGAACAGATGGTGCAGGTCAGGAGCGCGCTTGAAAACGGGCTTACAGAGAAACAGCTCATGGTGCTTATAAACTGCCGCCTTCCGGCAGAACAGATGGAGGAGATCATAGGAATTGCGGTTTATGAGAACAGGACAGGGAGGAGAGAATAATGGGACTTAACGCATTACAGCAGTCAGTGGAGAAAATCAGCAGCATGGGAGACGTGCTTTCCGGCGCGGACAGGGAATACGTGGTGCAGTTTGCTTTCCAGACAGGCGACACGGAGCTGACGGAAAAGCTCCTTGGTGAGCTGTCGCAGCCGGACGCGGACAGGGAAGCCGTATACAGCCGCTTTAACACCATGACGGATTTTAGACCGGACTGGCTCAGGAGCATCGAGAACCTGCTGGTATCCATTGAGATGTACCGGATACAGGAGGAAAAAGCAGTACACACGCTGGCGGAAATCCTATCAGCGTTCGGGATGGGGTTATCGGAACAGGAAGTGAAGGCACTGGCACCGGAAAAGCTCCGGGATTATACAGCCGTCCTGAAAAACAATAAGGAAGGGGGAGCACATCATGGCGGAAGAGATACAGGAAGCGGTGCAGATCATACGTGTAGCCTATGACGGGATTGACATCGCAATGAAGATCGGGAGCGGGACACTCAGCCAGGTAAAAAAGGCGTTTGACCTGATAGTGGCACTCCTTGACCACGAAAAATTTGCAGGAAAGACAGACATGAGAAAGCTGCTGCTCAAAGGGGGAGACCTGCAGGTGCTGCAGTTTGCCACGGAAGACCTGAAACAGGTGGAAAAGCTTGCGAAAAAATACGGGATTCTTTACAGCGCCCTGCCGGATATCAACAAAAAGGACGGCATGAGTGAGATCCTTTTCCATACGGAGGCTGTCCCGCGGGTGAACATGATGCTCCAGAAATTAAAGACGGGCAGGATTGGCACCATCGACGATTACCTGAAAAACGGGGATGAAAAGGAGCTGGACAAAGTATTTTCGGTCTTAAAGGGACATAAAAAGGGAAACGGAAGCCTCCACACTGAAGCATTGTCTGAACAGGAAAAAACAGACAGACTGTTCAATGACCTGTTTGAGAAGGCAGGACTTTATGCAGTTGAAAAAGCAGATACCAGTGTGGAGGAGATTTCGGAGAAATTTAACATTACCACCGGGCAGGCGGGGGAGGTTCTGGAAGGGCTTGAAAACACAGGTGTGCTGAAAAAGACGGAAGAAGGGAGGTATCAGCCTGTCATAGATAAAAAGGAGTTTACGGAACGAATCAGCCGGTACAAAGAGATTTCCGGGCGGGAGCAGGCAGTTTCACAGACGCAGAATAAAAACCTTTTAGACATTTCGATATCTAAACAGCTCATCGAGGAAGAGAATGACCATGCAGTAAAGACAAGGATTCCCGGCACATGGGGAGAGAATGCGAGATATCTCTGGATTGAAAAGGAAAAGGTTACGGAGATCCATTCAGGAAAGAGCATTCTCACCAGCCTCGACAGTGATAAGGACTATAAACTGTATTCCAGTGACAACAAGGTGGCGGGCGCGATGAACGGCGGGCAGCTCTATGAAAACCATTATGACCGTGTGGAGGCGGAAGTCAGGAAACGCCATGCGGAGGCGAAAAAGAAAGCGGAGGCGCGGAAACGTATTGCCGATGCGGAGAAGAAAGCGGCGGAAGTGACGGGAAAACTGTCCGCGTCTGTCGTCGGGAGGCACCTGACATGATGCCCAAAAAGAGGAAAGTATCGCTGTGGCTGGTAATAATGGGGGCGGTTTTGAGCGGTTATGCGGGATACCTGTTAAACGGGGCGTGGGAGCAGGGCATGGACCTGAATGCATTCCTTCTCTCTTTTAACCGTGTCTGTGCGGCGCCTTTTGCAGATTATTTTAACGGGACAACCTTAAAAGCAGTCATTGCAGCCCTTGTGGTCTATGGAATGGCGCTGCTGATGTACCTGACCAGCCAGCGGAATTTCATGCCGGGGAAGGAGTACGGCACGGCAAGGTTTGAAAGCCCGCAGGCAGTAAACAGGGCGCTTGCCGACAGGGATGACGGATTCAACAGGATACTGAGCCAGAACGTGAGGATGTCGCTGGACTTCCGGCGGCTGAAACTCAACGGGAATATTTTAATCTGCGGCGGTTCCGGCGCGGGAAAGACCTTTTACGAGGTCAAGCCGAACCTGATGCAGATGCCGCACCACTGCTCTTTTATCTGTACTGATCCAAAGGGGGAGATCCTGCGCAGCTGCGGGCAGATGTTAAAGGACAACGGCTACAGCGTGAAGGTCATCAACCTGCTGGAAATGGAGAAATCGGACTGCTACAATCCCTTTTCCTATATCCGTGAGGAGACGGACATCGTGAAGCTGATCACAAACTTAATATCCAATACCACACCAAAGGGAGCCACGCCGTCCGATCCGTTCTGGGAGAAGGCAGAGGGGCTCTTTTTACAGTCCATCTTCTATTACGTGTGGATGGAGGAGCCGCCTGCGAGGAGGAACTTCGAGACTGTCCTGAAGCTTTTAGGCGAGGCGGAGGTCACGGACCAGGACAGCCCGTCGAAGCTTGACCAGCGCATGAGGTTTCTGGAGGAGAACGGGAAACTCGGGGCGTCGCACCCGGCAGTCAAGCAGTACAACAAATGCATGCGCGGTGCGGGCGATACCGTCCGCTCCATTATCATATCCGCCAATTCCCGCCTTGCATTCCTCGAAAACAAGCAGGTGCTGCGGATGCTGTCGCGGGACGACTTAAAGCTTGCGGAACTGGGAACCGGCGTGGACGGGGACGGTGAGACAAAGAGCGCGCTGTTCTGCGTGATACCGGATTCCGACAAGTCCTACAACTTCATCATCGGCATGCTTTATACGCAGGTTTTCCAGGAGCTCTATTACCAGGCGGATTTCAACTGCGGCGGCAGGCTGACAATTCATGTGACATTTTTACTTGATGAGTTTGCGAATGTCGCGCTGCCCGATGACTACTGCTCGCTCCTGTCAACCATGCGGTCGCGGGAGATATCGAGCATCATCATTATCCAGAACTTTGCCCAGTTAAAGGCGCTTTTCAAGGATACCTGGGAGACCGTGCCGGGCAACTGCGACACGTTCATTTATCTTGGCGGCAACGAACAGAGCACCCACAAGTATGTGTCGGAGCTGCTCGGGAAGGGCACGATCGACAAGAAATCAAGCGGCGAGACAAAGGGCAGGCAGGGAAGCTCATCGAGGAATTACGACGTGCTGGGCAGGGAGCTGTTCACGCCGGACGAGGTGCGGAAGCTGGACAACAGGAAATGCATCATTTTTATCCGCGGTTTTGATCCGGTCATGGATAACAAGTTTGTCCCGTTCTCCCACCCGGCATTTTCCCAGACAGCCGACGGCGGCGGAAAACCGTATGTACATACACCAGAGCAGGGAGGGGACGGGGCAAAGCCGTACCAGCTGCTCACGAAGAAATCACTTGCCTACTATGAGGAACTGAAAAAGAAGGGAGGGAACGTGTACATTGACAGACTGGATTATAAGGAGCTTGGACTGCTCACGGAGCCGGATATGAAAAAACGGCTTCTGGATCAGGAGGGACAGCAGAAAGAAAATCCCCGTACAGGGGAACCAGACGGGTGTCAGAACATGCAGAAGGTCAGACTGGATAAAAAGGAAAACCTGCCAGAAACACAGGATACAGGAGAAACACCTGCAAAGCGGCAGGAGTACTGGGGACATCAGGATGCACAAAGTATCCCTGTACAGCGGCGGAACCTGTCAGGGGAGGATACCATTGTAAACCGGATGGCACAGTGGCAGTATACACAGGAGCAGAAGAATGAGCTCCATAAGATGATGGATGCTGGAATGCCGCAGGAGGATATTCTTTCTGTTTTCTATCCAGAGATCAAAGCAGAAGAGATGCACAGGTTTCTGCTTGCATTTCAGACAGCCCATAATTCAGGAGGCTAAATATATCGGAACCAGCAGGAATGCTGAAAATATCTGAGACAGCAGCCTGTATTGGAAAGGAGGCGGTTACAGCATACCATGCCGGGGAAAGCCCGGCAAAACGGCACTGCGGGAGTTTCCCGCACAAACAAAATATACAAGTAAAAAAGGAGAATGTTTTATGCAGGGAAATCAGGTTACAACAAAGAATGAGAACGGAAAAGGAAGATTCACAAAGGCAAAGAAGTTTATCACAGGAGCCTGCTGCGCGGGATACATGGCGTTTGCCTCCATGCCGCTTACGGTGTTCGCCACATCTGCCGGGCCGGCATCCATCACACAGCCGCTTGACAACCTCAAGACGATTGTGATCTCGGTCATCGGTGCGGTGGGCATCATCATTCTTGCAAAGAATGTCATGGAGTTTGCGCAGGCATACCAGCAGCAGGATTCATCAACCATGAACTCGGCATTGAAGGGAGTCGTTGCAGGGATCATGATGGCGGGCATCTCGACAGTGCTCACATTCCTCGGATTCTAGGATATGCACAAGGGACAGGCGGCTGAAACTGCCTGTCCTTTTAAAATCTGAAAGGAGGAGGGAAACAAATGGATATCTTTAAACTCGGGGACAAGATCCTCGCGCTCCTGGAGATGGTGTTCGGCTTCTGGAACAGCCAGGTGGGGCTCGTATTTTCCATGCTGGGGCAGTCTCCCGTAAACTTTAAGGGAGGCGGGCCGTGGTCAGCGGTGGAAAGCGTGCAGCCGGTCTTTGTGGCAGTCGGTGCGTCGCTCGTGGTGCTGTTCTTCGTGATCGGGTTCTGTGCGGAGAGCGTGGACATCAGGGAGGAGATGCGTTTTGAATCCATACTGCGCATGCTGATACGCCTGATCCTTGCAGAATGGCTTGTCATCAACAATGTAACCATCATGAAGGCGTTTTTTGCGACAGTCGGAAATCTTGTAAATACACTGTCGGCAGGCAGTTACACCACGCTTTCCATTGACCCTGCACAGGCGGATGTCATCAGCGGGCTGGGGTTCGGGGAGAGCCTGATCATGCTGGTGCTGGCGGCGCTTTTGAGCGTCATTGTCATTATATGCAGCTTTTTCATGCTGTACACCGTATATTTCCGGTTCTTAAAGCTCATGGTCATCGTGCCGGTCGGTTCCATTGCCTTTTCAACGCTGGCAGGAAACCGCAGCGTGGCAAATACCGCGGCTTCCTATGCAAAGTATTTCCTGTCGGTGGTGTTTGAGGCAGTCACGATGGCGCTCGCCATCATGCTGTGCAACGCCTTCATCAGTTCGGGACTCCCGTCATTTACGGGAAATTATGCGGACTGGGTAAAGACACTGATCTACCTGTGCGAGATGACCTTTACCATCGCGCTGACAGTGGGAAGTGTCAAGGGCGCGCAGTCATTAACCAGCAGGGCGCTGGGATTATAGGAGGGGATTTGATGGAAACAGGACAAAAAAGTAGACAGGGGGACGGAAGATGAACGGACTCACACATATCAGCCTGTTTACCGGGATTGGAGGAATTGACATCGCCGCGGAGGCGGCGGGGTTCTGTACCATAGCCCAGTGCGAACGGGCGGATTTTCCAAAACAGGTGCCTGAAAAATACCGGAAGGACGTACAGTTCTGAAGTGTATCGCGGACCTGGAGACGGGCAGGTGCAGGGAAGGATGTGCGTCTGCCGGAAAAAATAAAATCATGGAGGGAGTATTCAATGATTATCGAAATCAACAAGGATATTGACCGTTACAAGGAGACGGTCATCATGGGACTGACGGCAAGGCAGCTCATCTTTTCGGTGCTGTCGGTAGCCGTGGGCGGCGGGATCGTGCTGTTTTTCTATCCCTTAATCGGCATGACGCCCAGCGTCTACCTGGCAATCCCGGCGGTCGCGCCGGTTGCGCTGGGAGGGTTTTATTCCTTTAACGGAATGAACTTTTATGAGTATATGGGCAGGAAGCTGAAAATGCTTTTTGCAAACCGCCCGCTTGCCTATATATCAACAGAAAATGAGGGGGTTATAAAGGAGATCAGGGTACGTGAAACAGAGAAAAACAGCAGGAAAAATAAAGGAAAAGGAGATGTATCATAATGAAAAAAGTGGGAAAAAGGAAAACAAAGTTTTTTATAACTGCAGTAATTTTGTCATTTGTGGCGGGTACTGCCGCGCTTATGTATAAGGTGAGACGCAGGACGAGGCTGCATAAAGTCAAAAGACAGTACTGGCAGTAAAAAGAGTCTTTAACAGATGTTACACTTCCGCCAGACGGAATCTGCCGGGAGTGCCGCGCCGGCCGCAAAGTGGCACGTTTCCTTATGTGGCTGTACGTATCATAATATACAGGCGGTCAGTATTTTCGGCCGACTGTATATTTCAGACCGGAACCTGTACAAACCGGATGTAAAAGGGCTTTGGGATACTCGATGTCAGAAGCGTATTTTTTAAAGTTTTCAGGGCTTTGCCCGGCTGGGTTACGGATTCAGGTCAGGGGGAATACAGCTGCAGTGGCAGTATGCAGCTGTTTTTACCGCTGTCTGATATGGCAGGCGGCCTGTAAAACCGTCTGCTGTATAAAGGCAGGACATGGCCATATATTTTCAACAGACAGATTTATTTATATTTCAGTGATGCCGCAGGGCATGGATAAGGAGGTAGTATTGGGACTATTTACAGATGGTTTTAAGGAGCTTAAAAAGGCGGACGAGCCGCTTTACAGGACGCCCGCGTCCATACAGGAAACAATTGAAATCTTAAAGATTTCAGAAAGCGGTATTTTTGAGGTCTCAAAAAACAGGTATTCAAAGTGTTACCGTTTCCAGGACATCAATTATGCCACGGCCAACGAGGAGGAGCAGATCAGCATCTTTGAGCGGTACTGCAGATTTTTAAACTCGCTGGACGTAAATTTCAAGATTACGGTCAACAACAAGAATAAGGACATGAAGGAGCTGCGCAGCAAGGTATTCCTGCAGCCACAGCCGGACGGTTTTGATGATTACCGGGGCATCTATAACGATATCATGGAGCACAAAATCCGTGAGGGCAGACAGGGGATTGAGCAGGAGCGGTATCTTACCATCACTATCGAGCGCAAGAACTTTGAGGAGGCAAAGGCGCAGTTTGCGACCATCGAGGCGTCGGTCCACAAGGCGTTTAACGAGCTGGGCGCGGGGATCGTGCCGCTTTCGGGGAATGAACGGATCAGGGTGCTGTATGACTATTACCACCTTGGAAAAGAAAACGGATTTGACTTTGATATCAGGGAGGCAAAGAAAGTCGGGGCAGATTTCAGGAATGACCTGTGCAACGGGATGCTGCAGTTTTTCCCGGATTATTTCAGGGATGAGAATAAGTTCTGCCGCGCGCTGTTTATCAAGAAATATCCGTCAAGCCTGTCAGACCGGTTCTTAAATGAGATTGTATCTCTTCCAGTGCATTCCATCACCAGCATTGACATTGTACCGATTCCGAAAGACATGACAACGAAGATTTTACAGAAGAAGTATCTCGGTATTGAGTCGGATATCATCAGGCAGCAGCGGGTAAGGAACAAAAACAATGACTTCTCCTCGGAAATTTCCTACAACAAGCGCATTGAGAAAAAGGAGATTGAGGGCATCATGGACGACGTGAGGGAGAATGACCAGTGCCTCTTTTATGTGGCGGTGAATATAATCCTCATGGCAGACACGAAGGAGGAGCTTGACAGCATGACAAAGACGGTGGAGACCATCGGCAAGCGTCATTCCGTGACGGTGGAGGAACATTATCTGAAGCAGAGGGAGTCACTCAATACCGTACTCCCGATCGGCGTCAGGCAGGTGGAGACCATGCGCACGATGCTGACACAGAGCCTTGCGGTGCTTATGCCCTTTAACGTACAGGAGCTGGATGATAAGGGAGGCAGCTACTACGGTATCAACCAGGTCAGCAAGAACATCAATATTGGAAATCGGAAGAAGTTGATCAACGGGAACGGCTTTGTGTTCGGTGTGCCCGGTTCCGGCAAGTCCTTTTTCTGCAAGATGGAGATGGGGAGCGTTTTTCTCGGCACAAAGGACGAAATTATAATCATTGATCCAATGAATGGTGCGACACGTTGGCAGCTGAAAAGGTTGTCCACTTATGCGTCGCTTTTAAATAAAAACATTTAGCATAAGGAGAACTGAATATGCGAAAAGTCAAATGAGAGGGTAACGCCTTGAAGGGCTTCCTTAATACTCCGACTGGCATGGAATAGGTAAATATGAAGTGTCAGAAGCTCGGTGAAGTCGGCAGAAGCATACCGAAACATTAAGTTGTCGAAAGGTTCCCAGAGGTGGGAGTTGTATGTGATATGCCGGAGGTCTATAAAATACCTATGGTTAGAATGGAATAAAAGCTGACGAGTACAGCTAAAAACTGACGAATCCTTGAATGTACAGGTCTATATCGGGATGTGGTCGAAAGGTCATGTGACACAATTAGTGTCGTTACTTGTGGATGAGTAAAAATCGTTCATATGAAAGTCCATACAATGTTACAGGCATTGGTAAAGTAACAGGCTTATAGAGGAAACCTAAGGGTATATGTAAAGATAGCATATTTGGAACGTGGAAAGCTGGCAACATGGAGATTTTACCATCTGTGAAGTGTTTACAGGGAAAAACTATGTGAGATTAGCATAGTTATAACCTGTATTTATGCCAGTGAGAGTGGTGGCACAGTACCGATGAAACCATGATAATAAGTGGTGGAGGGATAGCCACTAGTCGTGTGCTAGAGCAAGTAGAGAGTTCAACATGGGTTCGTGTAAGACTAAGAGATGTATTACTCTGAAAGGAGGGTACAGACCATGTTGAAGAAAGACAAGCTGAGATACAACGAATATTTTGATATGCAGAGCATATTTGATGAGTTGTACCAAGAAAGCAGAAACAACAATAATTTTTACAAGTTAATGGAGGTAATAGGTTCAAAGCAGAATATCAGATTAGCATACAGAAATCTGAAAGGAAATACTGGCAGTAAAACCAAAGGTACTGACGGAAAAACAATAGAAGATATTTCCAAACTCAATGATGATATGCTGATAAAGGAAGTGAGAGCCAGATTAGAGGACTATAAGCCCTTGCCAGTGCGGAGAGTATATATACCAAAGCCTGGCAGCGATAAAAAGAGACCTCTTGGCATACCGACCATATGGGACAGACTGATTCAACAATGTATTTTGCAGGTGCTAGAACCCATATGTGAGCCGAAATTTCATAACCATTCCTACGGTTTCAGACCTAACAGAAGTACCCACCATGCAGTCAGCAGAATGGTAAGCCTAATCAATTTGGGCAGACATTATTATTGCGTGGATATTGATATTAAAGGATTTTTTGATAATGTCAATCATGGGAAACTGATGAAACAAATATGGAATCTTGGAATTAGGGATAAAAGGCTGTTGTGTATAATAAGCAAGCTTCTAAAATGCGAAATTGAGGGCGAGGGAATACCGACGAAAGGAACACCGCAAGGTGGAATACTGTCTCCGTTATTATCTAATATTGTATTAAATGAATTGGACTGGTGGATAAGCGACCAATGGGAAACTTATATGCCACGAAAGGGAAATAATAAAGGTTTTGCACAATATGCCAGACAGTACACAAATCTGAAAGACGGATATATTGTGCGTTATGCAGATGACTTTAAAATAATGTGCAGAACATATCCAGAAGCACAGAGGTATTACCACGCTGTAGTAGATTTTCTAAATAACAGGCTGGGATTGGAAATCAGTCCAGAGAAGTCTAAGGTAACAAATTTGAAAAAGAATTCATCGGATTTTCTTGGATTCAAAATCAAAGCAGTGCCACAGGGAAAATCAAAGTATGGTTATGTTGCAAAAACGGATATGTGCGACAAAGCATTAAAGAAATCAAAAGCTAATTTGAGACAGAAGATTCTTGAAATACAGAATCATACAAATGCAGAGGAAGTAAAGAAGTATAACAGTGCAGTTACTGGAATACAGAATTACTATCGGATTGCAACGAATGTTTATAACAATCTCACAGAGGTTGATTATGCTTTATTACGAACCCGTAACAACAGGTTAAGGAAGAAAGCAAAAATAGTCAGATTTTGTGAAACTCCAAGCGATTTCAAAAAGAAAACAACAGGAATCAGAGACTGTAAAAAGATTTACAGGATTATGGATATTCATATGTTGCCGATTACAGGAGTGCATCATAAATCTCCAATGAATTTTTCACAGGAGATATGTAATTACACTGAAAAGGGCAGAAAGAAAATTCATAATAATCAGAGAGCAGTGGAAAGCAGTAAATTGAAAGCATTTCAGATGTTTCTGAATGAAGATGATACTATTGAATTTAGAAATAATATGGTTTCAAAGTTCGTGGCACAGTATGGGAAATGTTACATTACTGGAAATGAATTAGAGCCAGAAAATGCAGTCGGTATCAGAATAAAACCAAAAGAAAGGAATGGTACTGATGATTATAACAATATCGTTATTGTTAGCAAAGCTGTTATTCCACTAATTGAAGATATAAATACTGATTACTGTAGTAACCTTTCGGAAAAGCAGAAAGTGAAGCTGAATCGACTAAGACGAGCCAGAAAACTTAAACCTGTCAAAGGAACTTGTAAACTTGCTTGAACACGAGGGAACGCCGTATGCGGTGAAAGTCGCATGTACGGTGTGAGTCGGGGGAAAAGTTGGAGATAATTTCAAAGGCTTACCTATCGACATAATACTTTGACATTGCGTACACTTACGGTGGGACGGTGGTAAACATGAGTACCTATACGGACAATTATGTCAATCCGCTGGACATGGACGTGTGGAGCCTTGACCTGAACGACAGCAGGGGAATGATACGGGAGAAGGGCGAGTTCATGCTCGGACTGTGTGAACAGTGCATGGGCGAGTGTCTCAATTCCCGCCAGAAGTCCATTATTGACAGGTGTGTCAGAAAGCTCTATATTGACATTGCAAAAAGCAGGGAGAAATATATTCCCGTGATGTCGGATTTTTACGGTATCCTGATGGAACAGCCGGAGGAGGAAGCAGCCGACATCGCGCTTGCGCTTGAACTGTTTGTCAACGGTTCCCTGAACATTTTCAACCATCATACAAATGTAGATGTGGACAACCGTTTTACAGTGTACGGCATACGGGATCTTGGCATGGAACTGTCACCAATCACCATGCTTGTCATGATGGAGAGCATACAGAACCGCATCATTGCAAATGGAAAGCGTGGTATTGCGACGTGGCTTTACATAGATGAGTGTCACGTCCTGTTAAATTCCGATTATTCTGCAAAATATCTGCAGCAGCTCTGGAAAAAAGTGCGGAAGCAGGGCGGCTTATGTACGGGTATCACCCAGAACATTGTGGATCTCCTGCAGAATTATACGGCGACAACAATGCTTGCCAATTCCGAGTTTGTAGCGCTCTTAAAGCAGGCGAGCACGGACAGCTCGCGAATGGCGGAGGTCATTGGTGTTTCGGAGGCGCAGCTGCAGTATGTCACCAATACAGAAAGCGGAAAGGGGCTGCTGAAATGCGGGAATGTGGTCATACCCTTTGACAACACCATAAGGAAGGGAAGCAGGCTCTATAACCTGTATAATACCAATATCCATGAAAGGATTGCAGGGCAGGAAAAGGAAGGCTGAATTTTAAAGGCTCATTTTCCTGTAAAAGAACAGAATAAGGCACATGTTGCGGCATCCAGGCCATAAAGTCCGGGTGCCTTTTTGTGCAGTTTCATAATTAATGGAGGTGGCAAAACTGGAAAAGACCATATTCAATGTAGTCTCCTACTCCGGCGGAAAGGATTCGACGGCAATGGCTTTAAAGATGATCGAGGAGAACATACCGATTGACTGTATCCTGTTCTGTGACACGGGGCTTGAATTTCCCCAGATGTACGAGCATATAGACAAATTTGAACGTGAGACCGGGCTGAACATAACAAGGGTAAAGCCCGACATGCCCTTTGAGTACCTGATGTTTGACAAGCCCATAAACAGAAGGGACGAATCCCCGATCAAAATAAAATACGGCGCTGACAAGACAGGGCACGGGTGGCCGGGACCTAAAATGCGGTGGTGCACCAGGTCGCTGAAAGATATGCCCCGGGAGCGTTTCCTGAAGGCATACAGACCTTATTACGAGATACGGCATTATGTGGGGATTGCGGCGGACGAGACAGAAAGACTGTCGAGAAAAACCAACCAGAATCCAAGCCATGTGCACCCGTTAGTGGAATGGGGAATGACGGAGGCGGACTGTCTTGAGTACTGCTACAGTAAGGGTTATGACTGGGGCGGGCTGTACGAACTGTTTGACCGCGTATCATGCTGGTGCTGCCCGCTGCAGCCGCTGGAGGATTTAAGGAAACTGCGGGTGCATTTCCCGGAACAGTGGGAGCAGTTAAAGGAATGGGACGACAGGAATTTCCGCACATATAAGCCGGATTACACCGTTCGGGAGCTGGAGATGCGTTTCCAGTTTGAGGAGGAATGCATACGCATGGGGAAAACCATACGCGGAAAGGAATTCATGGCAGCGCTGCGGGAGAGGCTTGCGGGGAGCAGGGACAGCAGAAGGGAGGCGTGAAATTTACAGGGCAGGATTAATTCGGAATATAAATGTCCCGCAGCTTCACTGGACATAATTGTGTGAATGCTGCAGGACAAAAAACGGCAGAAAGGATGAGCCAGATGCAGATAAGGAGAAAAACGGAAAAACCGATGGTGATCCATACGAAGGAAAGAACGAGGATTCATGCACGGGGAAAACAGGAGACCAGAATAAAGGGGCGGAATGTGCTGACCGTCACACGGCATCCCGGAGTAACACGGGACACAGCGGTACAGACTGCATATGTCAGGCAGCGTGCAGAAACTTTATTATCAACGAAACAAAAACGGAATATGGGACACTGCCGGCCAGGAAGCGGGGGACGGGCAGGTTATAATTATGCGTCTCAAAAAAAGCCATACACCGGTTATCCGGGAAGCGGGGGACGTAGCAGCCATAATTATACACCACGAAAGCCAGTAAGAAAAAAGGGTGCCAGTACCCTGCAGATGGCAGGAACTGCCGGTGCAAAAACGGTTTCAGACCAGATGGAGGGAGGAGATGATCTTTATGATGCCTGCATGACTGCGGATTTTCTCACAAAACCAGTAAAGGGTACGGCACAGTCAGTAAGGCGTGCGGGACAGCGGATTAAAAAAACCGGCCAGTCTGACATGGCGTCTGGAAAAAAACACGCCAGTGATTTACAGGCTGAAAATATAAAGAATATCCGGCAGATTGAGGGATCTGCACCCGGAATGGCGCACAAAGCAGACCATCCGGCTGTAGTAAAAAATATGGATGCCGCACAGAGTTTTTCCGTGTCCGGCATTCATAAAAGAGATGCAGGAGATATATTTTTTAGCGGCGCAGGAGAAGGGACAGGAGTTTTGTTTCCAGACAAAACAGCTTATGGTGCGCAGGCTGCATCAGAAAAACCGACGGGGGAAAATATACAGGGAATGGCGGGGAAAGGTTCCGGAAGGACTGCAAAAAAGAAAGCACAAAAAAATGCACGCCGCACCGCCCATAAAGCAGTAAAAGAAATTCCCAAAAAGACTGTAAAAAAGGCATCGGAGGAAACTGCAAAAAAGGTGACAAAGGAGGCCGTAAAGCAGACAATAAAGGTGACGGCATCTGCAGCGGGAACGGCGGCAGGAACAGCAGCTACTGGCGCAGGCGGGCTCCTTACAGGCATTGCGGCCGGGGAGGCAGCCGGCATAAAGCTGGACAGGCACGACATGAAGGTCTCCACGAAAAAGCGCATGATACAGCTCTATGTGGCGAAACTGAAACAGGACGAAAACCACGACAGTATTGCAAAGGCAGTAAGGGATATTGTCCTGATGCGGTTTTTCACGGCCGCAAAATATGTAACGAAATATACGGCGCTGTCCCTTGCGTTGGTGTTCCTGGTGGCGGCATTTCTCACGGTACCGGTAATATCCACGCTCGCAGTCATCTATAATTCGCCGCTCGCAGTCCTTTTCCCGTCCATCTCATCGGCAGAGACGGTGCAGGAAGTACTTTCGGGGTATGCGGCGGAATTTAACAGGGACATAGAAAATGAGATGGGGAGCATTGACGGATATGACAGGGCTGAAAAGGTATATGTGGGCTATAACGGCAGCGGTGTACCGGACAATTTCTGTGATATCCTTGCAGTCTATATGGTAAAATATGGGAACGGTGATACGGCAACAGACATGACCGGCAGGGCAAAACAGAACCTGAAAAAAGTATTTGATGACATGTGCAGCTACAGCACTTCCAGCAGTACAGAGACAGAACAGGACGAAAACGGGAATGACGTTGATTACATGGTAAAATATGTGGACGTGACACTCAAAACATATCACGACATGATAAGCAGATATGGCTTTGATGCGGAAGAGCAGGCGATGCTTGACGAGCTGATGAAACCGGAATATGTGAGTTCCCCTGTGTACCAGGATACGGGCGGCGGACAGGAATTAGACCCGGAGAGATACCAGGCAGTCCTGGACGCGGTTTCCGATGCAAATGGGAAAAGGGTGCTGGAATTTGCATTGTCGAAGGTCGGATACCCGTACAGCCAGGCGCTCAGGGACGACGGGGAGCACTTTGACTGCAGCTCGCTTGCCTATTATGCATGGCGGCATGCAGGTGTGAGTATTTCCTACCAGGGCTCGACGACGGCGGCCTATGAGGGAAAGCTCTGTCATGACAATGACTGGCTTGTGCATTACGGCGACATGCAGCCGGGAGACCTGATTTTTTACAGCTATGAGAGGAACGGGCGGTTCATGAACATCAGCCATGTTGCCATCTATGCAGGGGACGGTATGGTCGTGGAGGCGGCAAACAAGCGGCTAGGTGTCGTGTACCGCCCCATACAGGGAAAGAGCAGCATTGTCATGATTGGGAGGCCGAGGTAAATATTTCTGATATACCTGATATTCATTATTATAAGAGTATTATACCGGGCGGTGGAAAAGACTGGCAGTACCATATATAAGTATTACATCAATATATTGTATTAATATTCTTGCTATATTTTCATGATTTATATAGCAATTGACAGCAGATACATTTTAGAGAAGGTTGGGTTTTAGACCTGACATTATCATTTTAAAGAAGGAGGCAATGCAGATGGCAGAAAAGGAAAACAGCAGTAAGGGCGCGTCCACAAAGGAGATCATTAAAAATATGGAGTATCTGGTTAAGCTGCTCCATAAGGAATGGGAGCGCAGCGGCAGGACAACGGCTGAGGCAGTCATTAAAACCGGCGATCTTCCCGCAATTTCAAAGAGGACAGCCAACACTATTATGAAAAAGCAGGCGCGGCTTGAAACAGCGGAAATGACCTTTAAGCAGGGAATGGAGCTTTCGAGGGAGAACTTTATACTGCTGCGTCTTGCACGGAAGATAGAAAAAGCAGACAGGCATGCGGCAAAAAACGGCGCTGACGCGGAGATATGTATTGAGCTTGACAGGGAAGAACACAGGCTCCTTGCAAAAATTATGAAGATACAGGAGGGATAATTATTGGGAAAAAAGTACAAAGCGGTCTACGCAGATCCTCCATGGGCTTACAAGGTTTATTCCAAAAAAGGTGAGGGCAGGAGCGCGGAAAACCATTACCATACCATGGACATTGAGGAGATACGGTCATTACCGGTGGAATCCATTGCCGACGATGACTGTATCCTTTTTTTGTGGGTGACGTTTCCCTGCCTGCTGGAAGGTCTTTCGGTTATGAAAAGCTGGGGTTTCGCCTACAAGACCTGCGGCTTCAACTGGGTTAAGCGCAATAAGAAATCAGACACTTTTTTTATGGGGCTTGGATTCTGGACACGCTCCAATTCAGAGATCTGCCTCCTCGGCACGCGGGGCAGGCCAGAGAGGGTGTCAAAGGCGGTTCCGCAGGTGTGTGATGCAAGGATTATGGAGCACAGCAGGAAGCCGGACGAGATCAGGGACAGGATCGTGGAATTATGCGGCGATGTCCCAAGGATAGAGCTGTTTGCAAGGCGGAGGCATGAGGGCTGGGACTGCCTTGGCAATGAAATTGACGGCAAAGATATCAGGGATGCGATACGGGAGGTGGCAGGATATGGGGGCTGACAACAGGGTAAACATGCTCTATGACGAGGCGCTGCGCAGGGTTTTGGGCGGACAGGAGCAGTGGAGGGAAGCCTGTAAGCTTGCAGGGCAGCTGTACCGCTATGAGTTTGACAACATTCTTATGGTGTACATACAGCATCCTGGAGCCACGCTTGCGGCTGACTATGACACATGGAAAAAAATAGGGCGGTATGTAAAGCGCGGGAGCCGGGGGATCGCGGTATTCCCGTCAAGGGCACTGAAACCGGAGGTTCGTTATGTATTTGACATCAGCGACACGGGAGGCAGGGAACAGGAACTTACATGGAAGCTTGATGATGCCAGTATCAGGGCATATGCGGATTATCTTAAAAACGAAGGCATATGGAAAGAAACGGCAGACAGCGGGAAAAATCCTACAGAAAAAGAATCTGGCCTGAATCTCATAAAATCCTTTACAGACGGACAGATCAGAGTCATAATTGATTCAGGGTTTGCAGACAGGATTAATAGGTTTACAGACTCGACAGGTAAAAAAGGCAGGATTGCAGCGGAGCTGCTGGCAAGAAGCGTCATGTCCGCAGTATATACAAGGTGCGGGTTTGACATCCCGCCGGCAGTGCAGGACCTCTCCCTGATCAGGGAATTTACGCCGGGGGAAGCCGCCTGCATGGGAAATCTTGTAAGTGACATATCCTGTGAGGTGCTGAAAGGCATTGCAAGGGATTTGAAGCAGATTAAGGAAAAGGAAAGGAGTGCTGGTTATGGAAGAAATGCTGCTGACATACCACGAGGGGGAGGACGGGATGTTTTACCCGGATCTGGAGCTCCCGGTGGAGAAGGTGTCAATGACAGAGCTGGGGAGGTTCGCATTCCGGGCGGCGGGATACCTGAAGGAAAACCACAAAGACCGGTACAAAACGCTGGTGCGTCTGGGAATGCTGGGAGAGACGATGCAGGCGGTGGAAGAGGAGGCGTACAGCATGATGGAGCTTCTGGAAAAGGATTACCTGGAAAAGAACCCGCCGCAGAACCCGGAGTCCACGATGGAGATGTGGCAGCTGCGGGAACAGGCGCGGATGCAGGCGGAGGAGATCGTAATGTCACAGATCGTGATGAAGTACCATTAAGCGGAGATTCGTTAAGTGAGGATTTATCAAAGGAAAATCCAGTAAAAGAAAATCCAGTAAAAGAAACGGTATCAGACGGAGAAAAGGGAAGCTTTAAACAGGCTTCCTTTTTCATTGCGCCGGACGGCAGCGTGGGAATGTCCGGAAAAGCGGAGCCTGTCCTTACCGTACCCCGTGAGTGTGTAAGGCACGCACTCATGAGTGACAGCGGTTTTATATACGGAAAACGGCGGATTTATGAGATTTTCCACAAGACTTCCAGCACGGCGGAGCGCATAAATGCAGTAAAAAAGCTGTATGGGGAGTCGGGACGCTCCATTGCGTGGAACGGGACTGCGCTGGGCTATGATACGTACCGCCCGGGCGGGATGCATTTTACATGGATTGATAAAGGAACTGCTAAAGAAGGGTATGTAAACTGGGACGCCATTGTCCGGGAGCTGGATGCGCTTGTTGCGTCAGGGGAATATTACACCCCGCCCGCAGATTTTGATCCCGACAAGGTATCTTCCCGGCTCTGGCAGGAACCGGCAGACCATTTCTTCAATGAATGCTTCTGGCCGGCGTTTCCCAATATTGCGCTAAAGGAAGTGATGCAGCAGGATATTCCCCTGAGCGATAAGATGCAGTTTGTGGAAAGGGTGTTTACGGATAAAAGCCTTACTGCACGGCGTATATTTGAAAACCGGCATGGCCGATGTGAAGTGGAACACAGCCGGGGCGGCATCACCATTGATTTTCCTGACGGAAACGGGAAAAAGTGGCGGGTGGCGCTGGACTGGCAGGACTGCACCGCGTACATCAGCGACATGGTGTCATGCGGCGCATACCATACGGAATGTGATTTCGCGCAGTATGAGGGGAGCGGGACAGAAAAAAAGGACGGAAAACAGGCGGACGGATTAAGGAAGTACACACAGGAATTTTTAGCGGAGAAACCGGAAGCAAGGCAGCAGCGGCGCGTGGAACTGCTCAGGCGCGTGCTGCAGTCAGCCGGGCCTGGTGGCATCAGTGCGGCATGGAACGCAGCCTTCGACAAGGCAGCCATATGGAACAGTGACGGCGAATGGCACGGCAGGCGAGTCTATGAATATATTGCCAGAAACTGTCCCGAATTAAAAAACTGCATCAGTAGGGAGGAGCTGGAACAGTTCCGGCACGATGCCGCCGCAAGCCTTGATCTGAATAAAGAACGCTTCCTGTACAGGAAAAACCTTGCCGAAACACCAGACACACAGGATAAGACCAGTGCTGATGAGGAGCAGATGTGGCTTGGGAGGCTGATGCGCTATTTCAGGGAGGAGCCCGGCTATACCGCGGTGCAGACACTGGTCTATGACATTTTTACCACCAACCTTGACATGAAAATAAAGGCGGATTTCCTCGCCGACATATACGGCAGGCCGCATGAAGGCTTTGTAAGGCTGGAAAAAACGGAGGGAACCGGCGACCGCATCAGGAGGGACAGGGACGGCATAACCGTTTCCTATATAAAACCGGACGGCACGGCAGGGGAGCACAGGGCAGACTACGGGTACTGTGCAGCTCTTGTCATGCGTATGATCGAGGAAGATGAATATCTTGGCGAGGGTATTTATGAGCGTTTCCAGGAGACGCCGCAGTCCTTTATGGCGGCAGACTGGTTCATGGAGATTTATCACAGATACCAGGAAAAGATGGAGGCGGAACCAAACTTCACGGCGCTGCAGCTGCCAGAAATTCAGGGGATTTCCAAAGTCCTGACAGAGACCGGAGAGACTAAAAAATCTGAAACAATGCAGCCTGACACAGTATCAGAATTAGGACAGAAAGCGGATGCAGGGCAGACAGAACCGTTTGAAATACAGTCTAAATCGAAACTGACAGATGCCGCAGGACTGGAAGGGGAAATAATTCGGTCAGATACATCTGCGGTGCAGCCTGGGACGGAAAATGCAGAAATAAGGCAGTCCGGGGAGACAGTCAGGAATCGGACTGATATAAACGGAACAGAATCAATACAGCCGGGGGCAGTAAGACCAGCTGCGGGATCTGAAACAATGCAGTCCGGCGCAGTATCAGAAAATTCAGAACCCTTGCATATAGAACCGCTTTCATCGGAAAACCGGTCATCAGGCGAAAATTTCCATTTTGATGGTGCCGGCATAAATAAGTCAAGCATTCTAAAGGCTGGTCAGAAAACCAGATACCAGTGGAACGTGGAGGCCGTCAGGCTCTTAAAGAAAATCGAATATGAGGACCGTCCCGCCACACCGGAGGAGCAGAAGATCCTTGCACGGTACGTGGGCTGGGGCGGCATTCCGCAGGCATTCGACGCAAAAAACGAAAACTGGAAAAAAGAATATGCAGAACTAAAAGAACTTCTCTCCGACAGGGAGTACAATGATGCAAGGGATTCCGTCAACACGGCATTTTACACCGATCCCGTTATAACCAGTGCCATCCATGCAGCGCTGAAACAGTTCGGATTCCACGGCGGCAGTATTTTAGAGCCTGCAATGGGCACCGGAAATTTTTTCGGGAGCCTGCCCGGGGAGTTTTCAGGCAGCAGGCTCTACGGTGTGGAAAAGGACAGTATTTCAGGCAGGATTGCGCAGCTTCTTTATCCGAAAGCAGAGATCAGTATCCGTGGGTTTGAAGAAAAGCAGTACCCTGATAACTTCTTTGACGTGGCAGTCGGCAATGTGCCTTTCGGCGATTACAGCCTCCATGACAAAAGGTATGCGAAATATAAGTTCCGTATCCATGATTATTTTTTTGCAAAAACGCTCGACAAGGTGAGGCCGGGAGGAATCGTCGCCCTTGTCACAAGCAAGGGGACGCTCGACAAGGCAAATCCTGCAGTGCGCAGATACCTTGCAGAGCGATCGGAGCTCCTCGGTGCCATCAGGCTTCCGAATACCGCATTCAGGGACAGCGCCGGGACAGACGTGACGAGCGACATCATATTTCTGCAGAAACGGGAGAAAAAGACCGTCATAGAGCCGGACTGGATACATCTCGGACGCACAGACGACGGAATACCAGTCAATTCCTATTTTGTACAGCACCCTGAAATGATGCTTGGCATGATGGAGTACGACAGCCGCATGTTCGGAAGCGACAGTAAATACACAAGCTGCGTCAACCATGATGAAAACTTTGACATGAAAACAGCGCTTGAAAAGGCGGTGAAAAACCTGCAGGGCCGGATCACGGATGTCATTGAACTTGCAGAAAATGAAGAGAAAATGACGGATATCATAGACGCCAGCCCAAATGTGAAGAATTACACCCACACCTTTGTTGACGGCAAACTCTATTACCGCGAAAATTCCGTCATGTACCGGAAGGAAGTCCCGGCGGCAACGGAGGAGAGAATCCGCCTGCTGGACGGGATCAGGAATGTCACGAGACAGCTTATTTTTATCCAGACAAAAGGCTGCAGTGAGGAGGATTTGAAATTCCAGCAGGGGATATTAAACCAGAAATATGATGATTATGTGGAGAAGTACGGGCCGCTCACGGGGCAGGGGAGCATGCGTGCTTTCCGCGATGATGCGGATTACCCGCTGCTGTGCTCGCTGGAAATTGTGGACGGTGACGGAAAAGTGGAGAAGGCGGATATGTTCCACAAGCAGACAATCCGTCCCGACATCACGCCGGACAGGGTGGACACGGCGGCAGAGGCGTTGAATGTCTCTGTCTGTGAATATGGAAGTGTCAATATCCCGTTCATGCTCAGTCTTTATGAACCGGATATCAGAAAAGAGACAGAAAATGTCCCGGATGGGAATGCGCTGTCTCCCGAAATGGAGATGGAGCTGAAACGCGCCGCATTAGTGAAGGAGCTGGAAGGGCTTATCTTTGCCGATCCGGCAGAGTATGACGGAAATAATCCCTGTGCGGGGTGGAAAACAGCAGATGAATACCTGTCGGGAAATGTGAGGTCAAAGCTGCGGAATGCGAGAACCCATGCGCAGGAAAACGCGGAGCTGTTTGCGCCCAACGTGGAGGCGCTTGAAAAGGTGCAGCCGAAAGACCTTGACGCGTCGGAGATTGCAGTCCGCATCGGCACCACATGGATTGAGCCGCAGGATTACGAGGCATTTATCTATGAACTGCTAAAGACACCGAGGAGGGCGCAGGCGTACAGGAGCCCGTTTCAAAACTCCGGCATACAGGTACACTTAAACCCTTACAGCATGGACTGGTTCATTGAAAACAAGTCCATGGACAAAAAGTCTATGGCGGCATCGGAAACATACGGGACTTCAAGGATCGACGCCTACTCCATCTTTGAGGAGACGCTCAACCTGCGCACCGTGACCGTGCGCGACAGGGTTGAGGATGTAGACGGGAAGGTATCCTATGTCATCAATAAGAACGAGACCATGCTTGCAAGGGAAAAGCAGGAGCAGATGAAGGAGGCGTTTAAGGACTGGATTTTCCGTGATCCGGAAAGAAGGCAGAAATACGTAAGATATTACAATGAGACCTTCAATAACATCAGGCTGCGCACCTATGACGGCTCGCACCTCACATTTCCGGGAATGAATCCAGAAATAAAGCTGCGGGACCACCAGAAGAATGCCATTGCAAGGATTCTGTACGGCGGCAACACGCTCCTTGCGCACTGTGTCGGGGCAGGCAAGACCTTTACCATGATGGCGGCCTGCATGGAGCAGAAAAGGCTCGGGCTTGCAAATAAAAACGCGATCGTGGTGCCAAAGGCGCTTGTCGGGCAGACCGCGGGGGAGTTCATGCGCCTGTACCCGTCAGCCAATATCCTTGTCGCCACGGAGCGCGACTTTGAGAAAAACAGGCGCAGGCAGTTCATATCGCGCATCGCGACGGGGGACTATGACTGCATCATCATGTCGCACTCGCAGTTTGAGAAAATCCCGGTGTCAAAAGAGCGCAGGGAACAGATGCTGGGCGGACAGATTGAGGAATTAACCCTCGCGATCGAGATGATGAAGGAACAGAACGGGCAGCGCTGGACAATCAAGCAGATGGAGGCGCAGAAGAAAAAACTGGACGCACAGCTCAGGGCGCTGCTGAACGAGGAGAAGAAGGACAACCTCATAAACTTTGAGGAACTCGGCATCGACTCCGTCATGGTGGACGAGGCACATATGTTCAAAAACCTCACAATCTTTTCAAAAATGCACAATGTTGCGGGCATTTCCGGCTCGGGATCGCAGAAAGCCATGGACATGCTTTTTAAGTGCCAGTACATAACAGAGACCAGCGGGAACCGCGGGATTGTTTTTGCCACGGGTACGCCAGTATCGAATACAATCTGTGAGATGTACGTCATGCAGCTCTATTTACAGAAGGACGCATTAGAGCGCATGGGAATCCGCCACTTTGATACCTGGGCGGCAAACTTCGGGGAGGTGACGACGGCGCTGGAGCTCACGGTCGAGGGCAACGGCTTCCGGTTAAAGAGCAGGTTCAACAGGTTCACAAACCTGCCGGAGCTGATGAACACATTTAAAGAAACTGCGGATGTCATAACCTCCGACATGATAAGCCTGCCAGTGCCGGAATTACGGGGCGGAAAACCCATCATCATAAACAGCGAACCTGGATGGTTCGTGAAAAATGCAATGGAGGATTTTGTCGCCAGGGCGGAACGCATCAGGAACGGACAGGTCGATCCACAGGAGGACAATTTTTTAAAGATCACCCATGAGGCAAGGCTGCTCGGGACGGACGCAAGACTGCTGGAACGTGATGCGCCGGATGATCCTGACAGCAAGCTGAACAAGGTTGCGGGGAACGTGGCAGCCGAATATTTTTCAGGGAATAAGGATGGAAAGGCTGGCTGCCAGCTTATTTTTTCCGACATCGGTACACCGAAGGCTTCCTGGAGCCCGGACTGGGAGGAAAAGTTTAAAAGCGGGGAGAGGGAGTTTGATATATATAATTATTTAAAGACGGAGCTTGTAAAGGCAGGAATCCCGGCGGAAGAAATAGCCTTCATACACGATGCCGCGACGGATGCGCAGCGGGACATGCTTTTTAAGGAGATGCGGTCGGGGAAGAAAAAAATCCTCATCGGTTCCACTGACAAGTGCGGGACAGGCGTAAACGTCCAGACGCACCTGACTGCGTTACACCATGTAGACTGCCCCTGGAAACCCTCATGCATCGAACAGCGGAACGGCAGGGGAATCCGGCAGGGAAATGAAAACGCGGAGATTGCCGAATACCGCTATGTGACAAAGGGGACCTTCGATGCATACTCCTGGGCGCTGGTGGAAAACAAGCAGCGTTTTATCTCACAGGTCATGACAAGCAGGGCAGTCTCGCGCACCTGTGAGGATATTGACGAGGCAACGCTTTCCTACGCGGAAATAAAGGCCGTGGCTACTGGGAACCCCAGAATAAAGGAAAAGATGCAGCTCGAAAACGACGTGCAGCGCTTAAAAGTCCTAAAATCCGGCTATGACAGGCAGCACTATGCCTTGGAGGATAACATCATGATCCATTTCCCGAAAAAGATTGCGGAGGCACAGGGGCGGCTTGTCTGTATGCGGGAGGACATTGCAGCGGCGGACACGGCATTTATGGCAGAGCCGGATTTTGCCGTCACGGTGGGGAATAGAAAATACACGGAGCGCGTGGACGGCGGAAATGCCGTGATGGAGGCCGCCTGTGAATGTGAGAAGAAAGAGACGGTGCATGTGGGAAAATACAGGTGTTTTGACCTCCTGCTGGAAAAGAACGCATTCGGAAATAAAAGCATGATACTGCGTGGAAAGACAGACCACCGGACAGACCTGTCGTCAAGCCCCGTGGGAAACATGGTGAAGCTGGAGAACATCATTGAGGGTATGAAACAGACTGCAAAAGAGCTGGAAATAAAGATTGAGCAGTACCAGCGCGACATGGAACAGTCCAGACAGGAATATGGGAAACCATTTTTACAGGAAGCAGAACTGACAGAAAAGCTTGCCCGCCTGAACGAATTAAACGCGGAACTTGACCTTGAAAACGGGACTGTCCAGGAGATTCCGGCAGAGACGCCCACGCCAGATAATGGCAGGGCAGCAGAACACGGGATAAAACATGAGACAAGACAGCAGGGAAGATAGAAGGACATAAATTTGAGGACGTGTTTCGATTTAGCTCATAAATGATTAGTAGGTGATCGAGCTAATTGCGCTATTGAATCAGAGCAGTTTAAAAGTCAGTCATAAACAATATATTCGAGTTGGCAGCGTATGTTGATGGTAGTTTAATGAAGGTGCAGAATAATATAACCCTTGACGATATTTTTCAATTTCTCTATAATTATTACCATATGGAAAATGATAAAGCGTATAATGGAACGGGAAATAAAATGTATCAATTCGAAAAAATTGACAAAGGACTTTTGGGAACCCAAATAGAGGATGCTTTAATGGATTATATTTTGCAAAAACCAGTCAAGATAGGGGAGAAAATACCAAACGAGTTTGAGTTGGCGGCAAATTTCGGAGTAGGGCGAAGCACTATTCGGGAGGCAGTAAAAAGTCTGATATCGAAAGGGATACTAGAAATAAAAGGGGATCTGGCACATATGTTATTAGCACAAATTCTTTGAATGATGATCCGTTAGGACTGTCTAGGCTGGAGGATAAATATAAGCTTGCGTTGGAACTTTTTGATGTACGACTGATGCTGGAGCCCGAAATTGCTGCTCGCACGGCAAAGAATGCTTCGGAACCGGAAATAAAACAGATTGAGCAGCTCTGCAATGAAACTGAGGAAGCGTATCGAAACGGTAAAAACCATATTCCCAAGGATATTGATTTTCATACCTGCATTGCCGGGGGAAGTAAGAACCGTGTAATAGAGACTTTAATTCCCATAATCAACACTGCTGTTATGACCTTCACAAATATGACATCCCGCACATTAATGCAAGAAACGATTGAACACACCGTGCGATTGTAAACACTATAATGGACAGAGATACTATAGGAGCAAAGTGCGCCATGGTCATGCATCTGACCTATAACCGGCAGACACTGATAAAGCTGTTAAAGGAGAAAATTTAGACATCTGATGTGCATGCGATGATTTTAAAGATATCAGAACTGGTTTGCTATAATGCACAAAAAAATGAGGATATTTGATCTGAAAACCTCATTTTTTGTATATAAAATCAAAAACTCATCAGACATATTGACGAGAATAAATATCATATGTATAACTTAAACGTAATACATCAGACGTCGGATAAATATACAAAAAAGGGGTGTGTGAGTGAATATATATATAGCGTGTTTAATTTTTGCTCACACTAATATCCATTGTAAAATTACAAATTCTTAGTCACATAGGTCATTTCTGATAATGCATAAGACACTAATTTTTTCTTAGTGAAATGACGCAAACAGTGTGTGGCATAAATCAATCACTTTATATATAGTACATGTTGTCTGTAAAAAATCAAAATTGTACAGCAGCCATTGCAGGAGGAGCAACAGTATGTTCCCAGTTTAATGATTCCGGATTCTGGCTAGTCAAATCTCTTGTCGGAATGGATGAAAAGACAACACTGAAGACATGGACGATCATGGAAACTCTTGTTGGCGGAACAGGATTTATAGTTGCACTTGTTATACTCATGAGCGATTAAATTTGCCAAAATAAAAAATGCTTCTTTTTTATTTCCATAGCAAAATTTGTACCCTACAGCAAATTTTGTCGGTAAAAGAATAGAATGGTTGGTATCTGGGCAAATCTTACAGCTCGTGAGTATATATCTTTTTTGCTTGAGGAATATTTTCAAATTGTGAGTGGATAATGTAACATTAAGAAATGGAGTAGTGATTATGGTAAATTTAAAAAGTCAGGAAATGCGCAAACTTGCACCGGAGCTTGATCCGCTTCGCATTGGAACGGGATGGAAACCGGAAGATCTGTCAAAGCCACAAGTGATTATTGAGAGTACATACGGGGACAGCCATCCGGGGAGCGGACATCTGAATAGTCTGGTAGAGGAGGTGAGGAAAGGGATAGAAGAGGCCGGAGGATTTGGCGCCAGATATTTTTGTACAGATATATGTGATGGAGAGAGTCAGGGAACAGATGGAATCAATTTCAGCCTTGCGAGCCGTGAGATGATTGCAAATATGATTGAAATCCATGCAAATGCGACGCCCTTTGATGCTGGGGTTTATCTTTCAAGCTGTGATAAAGGTCTGCCCGGAAATCTGATGGGATTGTGTAGGGTAAATATTCCTGCATTGGTTGTGCCAGGAGGAACGATGAATGCCGGTCCTGATATGCTGACGCTGGAACAGCTCGGAATGTACAGTGCCAGATATCAGAGGGGAGAGATTAGTGAGGAAACCCTGAACTGGGCGAAAAATCATGCCTGTCCAAGTTGCGGTGCATGCTCTTTTATAGGAACGGCGTCTTCAATGCAGATTATGGCAGAGGCGCTTGGCCTTGCTCTTCCAGGGAGTGCATTGATGCCAGCAACCAGTCCAGATCTTCTAAATTATGCAAGAGAGGCAGGAAAACTGGCTGTAAAACTTGCCTTGTCAGAACATATTCGACCAAGTGATATGATTACGATGGATAGCTTTGAAAATGCCATTTTAGTCCATG